>Ga0209062_1003564_pt1 | contig 17772 bp, 17 predicted proteins | sample Coa_R2_2_FD_187158 | JGI IMG/M metagenome (GOLD analysis project Ga0209062, IMG submission 187158) | Surface soil microbial communities from Centralia Pennsylvania, which are recovering from an underground coalmine fire - Coalmine... | ecosystem: Environmental > Terrestrial > Soil > Unclassified...
GCGCCTCCAGGTAACGGCCCAGCAGCACTAGCGCGATGATAGTGACCGACGAATCGTAGTAGACGTCCGGCTGCAGCCCGGCGTCGCGCACGACGGCGGGGGCAAACGTTACCAGGACGCTGTAGGCGTAGGCGGCCGTGGTGCCCACCGCCACCAGCGTGTTCATGTTGGCGCTGCCGTGGCGCGCCGCCGCCCAGGCCGCTGCGTAAAACCGGCGGCCCGCCCAGAACTGGATCGGCGTGGCGACGGCAAACAGGATATAGAAGAGCGTCTGGTGTGCCAGAGGCAGCGGCAGGAACATCGCCGCCATGATCGCCAGCCCGGCCACCAGGCTGACGGCGAACGTCCGCCGAAGGGTGGATAGCTCGCGCGCGCGGGCCTCCGCATCCGGGCGATCGGCGGCGGTCGCCCCAGGGGCCTGCGGCGCGATCTGGTAGCCGGCCTGCCCGACGGCGGCACGGAACTCCGCCAGGCCGGCGACGCCGGGGTGGTAGACGACGGTGGCGCGCTCGGTGGCCAGGTTGACGGCGGCCGACTCGACCCCCGGCACCCTGGACAGGGCACGCTCGACGCGGCGCACGCACGAGGCGCAGGTCATGCCCTCGACCACAAACTCCGCGCGCGCCGCCGGCGCCGGCTCGCCAGTCTGAGCGGCCGGCAACCGCACCTCTACTGGCATGTCTGGCGCGTCCCCTCTAGCGCCGGCGCAGCCGCGCCCTCCTCACCGGCCATGTCGGCGGCATGGCGCCCGTCGGTGAGGCTCTTGTTATATTTGAGCGCCTCCATCAACTCTTCGATGATCTCGTCGCCCATGCCGCGCTGGATGGCGCTGGAGACGCAAGTGCTGAGGTGATTGCGCAGGAAGATCTGTTGCACGCGCTCCAGCGTGGCCTGCACGGCGGAGAGCTGTTTCATCAGGTCGACGCAATATTCGTCGTTATCGACCATGCGGCGCACGGCCTCAAGGTGCCCGGCGGCCACCTTGAGGCGAAGCGCCGCGTCCTTCTTGAACCGGGCTTCCATGTCCTCGCTCCTAATCTGACCCACTTGTTGGTAGGCCTCTCCCTACACTATACCCCACCCCAGGTGGGATGGCAATGCGGCGTTCCAGTGCCCGACAGGCGGCCTGAGGCTAAAGCCTCGTGGCAGGGACCAGCCCATACATGGCCCGGACAGGCACACGACCACGAACAGTCGGGCAGTGGCCCTTCAGGGCCGGGTGTCTGCCATGACCCTTCAGGGTCAGGCCGCTTCCCCGGAACACAATGAGCTGTACCCGACGTGGTCACTCCTATTGACGGCACAGCCGGTTCCGTGTATGTAACTACAGACCGCAACCGGTCTGGTTTCGGTCGTAGCGTCTGTTTGTGGAGGTAATATCGCATGCAACGCGCGCTACGCGGCTTCATGGTGGCGGCCGCGATCGGCTCTCTGCTAGTCCTGCCGGCGACGGCACACGCGCAGCGGGCCGCCACCCAGATCGTCGGCCTGTACATGACCACCGAGCAGGCGTACAACGCCTATTCGAACAACAGCCCGGCACCGCCCAGGGTCGCGGCCTTCCCACAGGGCGTAGCCGTCGTCGGCGTCTACCTCCACTACCGGGGCGCGAAGCCGCATAAGACCACCTACCGCGTCGGCTTCCGCCACAACGGCGCCGAGGTGCGGCACGGCGTCCTGCACACCTTCGATTACGTCTCCGGCGAGACGGTCCTTTCCATCCCGGCCGACGCGATGCAGGCCAGGGGCGCGTACCAGGCCACGCTCTACGTGGACGGCGCGGCGACCCTGACGACCAATTTCAGCGTCATCCGCACCCCAACCATCGACGTCGCCTACATGATCACCGCTAAAGCCTGGGACGCCTATGATCCCAATGGCAAGTCCGATCCACCCAGGGCCACGAGCTTTCCGGCCGGGGTGGACCGCGTGGGCGCCTTCTTCAGCTACACCGGGATGGCCAAGGCCGACATACACTACGTGGCGGTCTACGATGCCCTCGGCAAGCAGGTCCATCGCAGCCAGAACCACGATGCGGCGGGCTATGTGCCCAACGGCAGCATCGCCATCATCCTGCCCGCGGATTCCGGGCATTACCCCAGGGGCAAGTACCGCACCGACCTGTACGTCAACGGCGCCATGGTGAAGAGCGTGCCCTGGAGCGCGAAGTAGCGGTGAGCGCGCGCTGGAGGCGCGGGGGCGTCAGGGGGACATTGTTAGCAGGGCACGTGCGACCTCTCCGCGCCGCAGATCCTCCACCGCCGTGTTAACATCCTGCAAGGGATAGCGCCGCGTGACCAACTCCTCCAGCTTGAGCTTACCCGCCACGTAGAGATCGAGCAGTCGCGGTATGTCGAGGCGGGGCCGGGCGGAGCCGTAGAGCGAGCCGCGCAGGGTCTTCTCTTGCTGCGTCAGGGCCAGGGCGTCGATGCCGACGGTGGCACCGGCCGGCGCCAGACCCACCACCACCACGGTGCCGGCCTTGCGCACCGCTGCCACGGCCTGCGCCATGGCGCTGGGCAGGCCGATCGCCTCGAAGGCGTAGTCGGCGCCACGGCCACCAGTCAGCTCCTGGATGGCAGCCACGGCATCTTCGTGCGCGGCATCCACCGTATGCGTGGCGCCGAAGCGCCGGGCCAGGTCGAGCTTGCTCTGGCGCGTGTCCACGGCCACGATACGCTCGGCGCCGACCAGGGCGGCACCCTGTATCACGTTAAGCCCGACGCCGCCGGCACCGAAGACTGCCACGGCGCTGCCCGCCTCCACCCGCGCCGCATTCATCACGGCGCCGACGCCGGTTATCACCCCGCAGCCGACCAGGGCGGCCAGGTCGAGCGGGACATCGGGGCGCACCTTGACCGTGCCCGCCTCGGGCAGCACGGTGTACTCGGAAAAGGTCGATGCGCCGAGGAAGTGATAGATTGGCTGGCCATCGGCCCGGCGAAAGCGCGTCTCGCCATCGGGCATGGCGCCGGTCTGCCGGATGCGCAGGCCCAGGTCGCACAGCGCCGGGCGGCCGATCGAACAGTAGAAGCAGCGTCCGCAGCTCGCCCGCCACAGCAGCACCACGTGGTCGCCCGGCGCCAGCGTCGTGACGCCGGGACCCACCTCCTCGACCACGCCGGCGCCCTCATGTCCGAGCACGCAGGGCAGCGGCAGCGGCAGGTCGCCGTCGATGGCGTGCAGGTCTGTCCCGCAGACCCCCGACGCGGCCATGCGCACCATGACCTCTCCCTGCCGGGGGGCTAGCACCTGAACGTCCTCCACGCGAAGAGGTGCCCCTACGGCCTGCAATATAGCGGCTTTGGCCGATGTAGGTCTGGCTTCCACGATGTGATGTGGCCCCTTCCCAGGGCGATTTACAGGTGTCGGTCGCCCGCCGGTCCCGGCGGAGATGGGTAACAAGCCGCTTGCTTCCAGCGCTCATCGCTGCAAGTTTGTGCCGGCAGAGACTCCGACTGTTACGTGATACTCGTGTCCCGGATCAGGGTCGCAAAGAAGGTCTTGCTCCCCTGGTATTTGCCGGTGATGACCAGCCGATGGCCGGACTTGATCTCCGCGACAAGGATGGTGCGCCCAAACCGCGCCAGTAGCGGGGTGATCGAGGCGAAATACACGCGGACTACGCGGTGCTTTGGCATCTGCAGGACCAGAGAGTAGGGAAGCATGCGCTGTACCGTCCCCGTCACCTGCACCGTAGGAACCGGTTTCGCCGCCAGAGCCGGCGGCATCGCTCCTAGAGGGGCCAGCGCAAGCAGCGCTGCAGTTGCTAATCCTGCGACCACCGTCCTGGAAAATATCACGTGCTGATCTCTTTCTAGGTAATGTCTCTATACACATGGGCCAGAGCTGTGATTGGACGCAGATCACGATATATCAGTATACCCGCCGCGGACGTTGTCCCGGCGGCTTCGCCGAGAGTAACACATGTGATATCGTGATAGAAGCCCCAGATGTGCACGCGGTGTCGCTCCATGTCTGACCCCTATCCAGACGTGCAGGGGCTTCTCTTGAGAAAGGATAACTGTAGAGAATGGCCGTATCCCTTGGTATGCGCATCCCCGATGCCATGAGAAACCTGCCCATCGCGGAGGTGGCCGCCTTCGCCCGGGATGCGGGGCTGGATGTCCTGGATTTGCGAGCGGACTTCGCGTCAACCGCGGCGGCCTGCCGGGCGGCGGGCCTCGGCCTCGGCTCGGTCGACGGCGTGGTCGCGGGCGAGCTGATCAGCCCGGACGACGCCACGCGCGAGCGCGCCGTTGCCGACCTCTGCAATCAGATCTCGTCCATGGCCGCGGCGGGCGCGCGCACGATGTTCCTGTGCCTGGTTCCAAGGGACGACGCGCAGACCATCGCCCGCTCTCTCGAGCTGTTCAAGGAGAGCTTCCCCGCCGTGGCCAGGGCCTGCGAAGAGGCCGGCGTGCGCATCGCCTTCGAGGGCTGGCCGGGGCCGGGGCCGTATTACCCGACGCTCGGCTATACCCCCGAGGTGTGGCGGGCCATGTTCGAGGCGGTGCCGTCTGCGTCCCTGGGCCTCTGCTACGATCCATCGCACCTGGTGCGCCTGGGCATCCCGTACCTGCGCGTGCTCGACGAGTTCAAGGGGCGCATTTACCATTGCCACGGCAAGGACACCGCGCTGCTGCCGGAAGCGCAGTACCTCTACGGGCGCTTCCCCCCGGCCCTGGACAGGACGGCGGACTTCTCCGGCGGAGCCTGGCGCTACTGCGTCCCCGGCAGCGGGATTGTGGACTGGTCGGCCGTCGCCTACGGCCTGGAAAGTGCGGGCTATCAGGGCTGTGTCAGCATCGAGCTGGAAGACGCGCGCTACCGCGGCAGCGTTCAGAGCGAGCAAAAGGGTGTGCGCAAGGCCCTGAGCCACCTGGCGCTGCATCTCCGGTGAGCTACCCAACCGTTAACGGTTGGGCTTCGCGGTTCCGCGACCGCCGCGCCGCCCCAAATAGGGCTGGCGTCTTGTGCGATCTCCCCGCGCTTATCCTTTCGGCGGCTCCCGCCGTAGGTGCGGCGGCGATGACGCGCGCCGCGTTAATGTCCCGGTCGTGCGACGTGCCGCAGTGCATGCATGTCCACTGCCTATCCGCCAGGGCGAGCGCATCGTTCTTTGCGCCGCAGACGTGACACGTCTTGCTCGAGGGATAGAAACGGTCGATCTGTTCGACCGTCCCGCCGCGCCACATGGCCTTGTAGCGGCACATCTCGACCAACGTTGACCACCCACTGTCCGCGATACTCTTGGCGAGGCGATGGTTCGTGAGCATCCCGCGCACACCCAGGCTTTCCAGCCGAATCGCGCCGAAGTCCCGCGTCAAGCGATGTGAGAGCTTGTGCAGCGTGTCACGGCGGGCGTTGGCGACATGCTCGTGCTGCCGCGCCACCCTGAGACGTGCCCGCGCTCGGTTTCGGCTGCCTGTGCGCTTGCGCGAGAGCGACCGCTGCAACCGGGCCAACCGCTTCTCCGCGCGCCTGACATGCCGTGGATGCGCTATCTTCTCACCCGTCGAGAGGATGGCGAGGTGCGTCAAACCCACATCGACGCCCACGATCGGGCCGGGGTGCGGGAGTGGGTCAATCTCCCGTTCACACTGGACGGACACGTAGTAGTCCCCGCTCTTTGTCCTCGACACGGTGACGTTCTTGGGTGTGCCCTCCATGGCGCGATGAAAGATGGCCTTGACCCACCCGACCTTGGGCAGGTAGAGGCGGTTGTCCTTGAAGCGGAAGCGTTGCGGGTAGCGGATGGACTGCGGGCCGTCCTTGCGCTTGAAACGCGGGAAGCGGGCGCGGTGCTCAAAGAAGTTGCGGTAGGCCCGCTCCAGGTCCTCGACCTTGGCTTGGAGCACCTGGCTGTCGGCCGCGCGGAGCCAGGTATGGTCCGCGTCCACTTTCAGCGCGGTGATGCGCCGCTTGAGGTCGTAGAAGGGGATCGACTCCTTGCGCTCCCGGTACGCGTCCCGCCGCAAGGCCAGCGCGTAGTTCCAGACATAGCGCGCATGCCCGAACTGGACAGCAAGCGCCGCCTGCTGCTCCCGGTTAGGGGAGAGGCGATAGCGGAACGCTTGCCGCACCAGCACGCTAGACCCCCTTCTGGTTGGCGATGTACTGCTGCACCGCCTCCAGGGTGACGGCCCCCACCGAGGAGATGAACTTGGAGCGCGTCCAGAGCGTTGGCAAGCGCCGCTTGAGCCACGGGAACTGCTCGCGCAACTCGTGCGAGGTGTAGCCCTTGATCTTGGCCACCACGGAGGCGATGCCGATACGCGGGTCTATGTCCAGCAGCAGGTGGACGTGATCGGGCATCACGTCGATGCCCATCACCCTGTATCCATAGTCGCCCTGCTTCTCCAGGACCAACTCCTTGAGTCGCGCCGCTACCGCATCGACCAGCAACGGACGCCGGTACTTCGGACAGAAGATGACGTGGTACTGGCAACTATAGACGATGCTGTGATCGGTGTGGTATGGTTTGGGGACAGTCGCTAACTCCATACCACTAGTATGCCGTGTTGCAGTAGATAGTGGCAATACATCTAAAGCCGCTCGAGCGGGTGAAGCCCTTATATCCCAGGGCTAAAGCGCCTGGGGTTTACGGGCTATCCCCCTAAGTAGGCGCTTGAACGTTCGTGCACGGGCCAGCGTGCCCGGGACCGCCGGCTTCCCTGCCGGCCCCATTTGCCGGCTGGAAGCCGGCGGTCCCAGGAAGCAGCCGCAAGCGCGAACATACCTGCGTCTCAACGCGGAAGGTCAGGGCTCGGCGGGGCGCGCAGCGGATCGGTGTCCTGGCCGGAATGCGGGCAGCTCCTGACTGGACCATATTGGCCCTTTCCTCGAAACGCGCCGTGTGGCCATACTGTCTGGTGGACGGCACTGCCTGCCGGGGTCGGCGGTTATATCCGGTCCAGAGGATAGCCCACATCATGCTTCTCGGTAGTTTGCGACACCGGCACGCAGGAATCGCTTTCGGCCTGGCCTTATTCTTGCTTTTTGGCACGGCGCCACGCCTACCTGCCGTGCATGCCGCTCCTGTGCCGGCCGGTCCTGAAGGCGAGGGCGTGCCCTCCTCGTACTACGCCGGCTGGGCGATGGAGGCCTATCCGGGAGATAGCGTGGACCACCTGCAGGCGGAGATGCAGCGCCAGGTCGCGGCCGGCGCCAACGTGGTCTGGATCGGCCACGACAATCCCGGCGACGTGGGCTACGACAAGCACGAGCCGGCGCTGTCTTTCGCCGTCTGGTACGCCTATCGCGACCCCAGGGCCGCCCGCCACGCCGAGGCGGTGGCCATGGTGCAGGCGCAGCACAACGCGCTGGAGGCGGCGCGCCGGCTCGGCGTACGCGTGATCCTGCCGGTCGGCTACCAGACCCAGATGGGCAGCGCCTGGAACCTGGCCCATCCCGACGCCGCCCGTCGCCTGGCCAATGGGGCCGCCTATAACGGCCCCAACCCGATCGACATCGGCGCCTCATTCTACGCCCCGCAGTACCAGCACGACATCGCCGCCTATTACCGCTGGGTCGATGCGACGTTCGTGCGCCCCTATTCTGGCACTATCATGATGCTCAACCTGGCCGACGAGCCCAAGGACGGCGATTATTCGACCTGGGCCGACCGCGCCTTCCGCGCCGCCCACGGCTACGGGCTTTTCGATGCCGGGAAAGACCCGGTCCGGCAGCGCGAGGTGGGGCGTTTCGAGGCCAATTACATCGCCGATTACGCGGCCTGGAGCGCGAAGCAGTGGCTTGCCATCGATCCGGCGATGCGCGTCACCATGTCCTTCTGCGGCGGCTACGGGCGATATCTGCACGAGGGGCCCGACCTGGAGACCATTTTCAGCGCGGCGCCTTCCAACTTCGTCGTCACTTTCGACGCCTACCCCAAGGACGGTGTGTACGACACACCGCTCCGCGATCCAGATCTGGTCGAGCTCTTCAACCTGGTGCGCACCCTTGGCTATTACTCGGCGGCCTACCACCGCCCGCTCTGGCTGTGGTCGACGGCCAATAGCTGGGGGCTCAACGCCGCCAGCTCCGATCCCGGCAATATAGCCGACGCCGTGAGCAACGGCATCTACCTGGCCCAACTGGCCCGCCAGGCCGGCGGCAACCTGCAGGGCATCGCCGTCTGGAACTACAACATCAGGGGACAGGGGCTGTATCAGGACACGCACCACCTGACCTACGAGCCCGATCAGATGTTCGCCCGCGTCTCGGCCAGCTTCCCGCTGCTGCGTGAGATCATGTCGAGCCCGCCCGGCCGGCCGGATACGGTTGTGCTGGCGCCGAACGGTGCAGCACTGCGCGACGCGGGCGCCCGCCTGGCCCTGCGGGCGCGCGACCAGTATCATTGGGAGTCGCTGGCGGTGATGGCCCGCGGCAACGTCGACGCCGTGACGCTGACCCATCTGGACGCCGCCGGACTGCCGGCCCTGCGCACGGCCATCGTGCTGGCGCGCACGCCCGATGACCTTGCGCCTGCCGACGACGGTCCGCTGCTCGACCTGCTCTGGCACGGCGGCACCGTGGTCGCCGCCGGGCGGGTCGCGCATGCCCTGGTGGGACAGAGCGCCGCGACGGGCACCATCGCCGCCACACCGGGAACGGTGGTACGGCGCATCGCCACGGCGCACGGCACCCTGCTGGCGGTCGACGGCATGGCGGTCGAGGAACTCTTCGCCGACGCGAGCGCACGCTGGGCGCTCCCGGTCTGGCGCCTGGCGCTGCGGCGCAATGCCGCCAGCACCGGCTACCAGGTCACGGCGGGAGACGTGACCCTCTTCTACACCATCGCCCTGGGCGGAACCACCATGGCAGTCACGCTGCCGGCCGGCGAGTCGACCGGCCGCCTGGACCTGTATGACACGCACGGCGGCTTGCGGCAGACGCTGCAGCTTGACGGACGCCACGGCCCGTTCCACGTGTTCATCGCCCGCCGCACCTACGCGCTGCTTTCGTAGTGTAGTTTCAGAGGGATTACGTTGCGGCGGAGCGGCGCTCCCAGGGCAGCAGGACACGGTTGCCCCCTGATCCTGCACCGGGCCGGCGCCCTACGCAGCCGGTGGCAGAAGCTGGCGCCGCCGTGTCGGTTTCGCCATCAACTCGCCCAAGTCGTGGCCGTCGAGCAGGATGAGGCCGCTCTGGCGCGCGAGCTCGAGGGCCGGCTCGCTGAAGCCGGCAGTGGTCACGAAGATCCCCACCCGGGCCTGGTGCTCGCTCTGCACGCGGCTCAGGAACTTGTGCACCGCCCGCCGGCCGATACGCTGGGCCGCATCGTCGCGCTGACAGTACACCACCACGCGGCGTCCCTGCGCATCGCGCGCCACCAGGGTGGCCGCCTGCTCGTCCGGTTCGCCGACGAGCGTGACCTGGGTATAGCCCTGCGCCCGCAGCAGAGCGGCGACCGCCCCGGAGAACGCGGCGGGCGTCATGGTCAGCAACTCCGCCAGGGTGTGCGGTCGCACCTGCGCCCGCCGGACGCCGACCGCTATCAGGCCGGCGAGGATGATGAACAGGCCCAGGGTTGGTATCAGTCCGGCGAGCGCGCCCTGACCCGAGGGGATGTCCACTGCCACGCGCAGCACCAGGGAGGGCGCGTGGGCCACGAGGCGGTCGGGGGCGCCGATGAGGCGCGTCGGGAATGGTTGTAGAGGTAACAGAGCGGCAACCGGCAGGAGCATTCCCCCCCGCCGGACGCCGCGAGATTCGTGGCGCATATCCCGTCGTCGTTGTGTCATGCTTCCCTCCACCATGAGTATCGGCACGCGGGCTGGAGAGGTAGAGTCCCTGGGCGTACGCACCAAAGTACTAACGCCTGGTGGCCGACAAGGGGCGGAGGCTCACCCCGATGGCATGGCCTGTAATCAGCAGGGGATCCTATCGGCTTGCGTCGAGCACTGTCACACTGCCGGGCAGCGTGCGGGTGCGCGGGCCAGGCTGTGGGAGAAACGGCAACCGTCGCCTCAGCCACGGCGGCAGCCAACCCCAGGCATCGGGCATCGGCACATTCGTGTTTTCGCTGAGGACATAGGCGCGCCCGCTCCGCTGGTCCACGCTGAGTGCGACCACGGCACCGCCGACAGCAAACGTGTGCAGGACGTCCCCGCTGCGCTCATCCAGCACGATGACGCGGCCGAAGGACTCCGGATCCTGGGTGGCCACGATGATGCGCCCGTGCGCCTCGTCCACGGCCATGGGGCCGGGGGGCTGGTTGAGGCCCGTGCCGGACAGGAGAAAGCGATGGAGAAGTCTCCCGCTGTGCGCCTGGAGCACGCTCACACTGCCATCGCCGGAGGTGACAATGATCCGCCCTGTCCGCTCGTCCGCCACGGCTTGCAGAGGAAACAGGCCTACCGTGACGGTCCGGAGGAGGGTTCCCGTCCGGGCGTCGAGCATGCTCACGCGGTCGCCGCTGGCGATGGGGACAAAGACATGCCCGCTCGGCGGGTCCACCACCGGGACGCCGGGGTTCCCGCCCACGGCCGTGGTGCTCACGACGCGGCCATTGACGGCGTCTAGTACGCGAACACTGGTGCCATTGGGGTTGGAGAGGAACAACCGGCCCGTGCGCCCATCCACCGCTATTCCGGAAAAGCCGCCGTCATGAATCGTGTACAGGACCCGCCCACTGCGCGCGTCCAACACGCTCACATGGCCGGGTGTCGTGTAGCTGGTGACGAAGACGCGGCCGGCGAGCTCGTCTACCACGAGGCCCATGGCAAATGGCAAGAACGGGATAGCGGGCCAGCGTCCAAGAGTGATCGTGCGCAGCAACCGCCCACTGCGCACGTCAACGACCCGCATGCGGGCGTTCTCATAAGCCACAAACACCCGCCCGGCCCGCTCGTCCAGGGCCGACGCACGTGCGCCGGTCCCCAGCGCAAAAGAGCCGACCTGCTGCCAGGTGCCGGTGTCGAGCACCTGCACGCGGCCGGCGCCGGTGGGTCCATCCACTGTGGTGATGAAGGCGCGTCCTGTCGGCGCGTCCACCAGCATGGCAGTAGGGATCTGGCTCAAGGGGATGGTACACGGCAACGCGGCGCACGGTCCCTGGTTCACGGCTGCGACGCGTATCGCTACCGCGCCGGCAAGCATGGCTAGCAGAGCAAGAACGCCCACCGTGCATGTCCGCGTGTTATGTGGGGCGCCTTTGGCCATGGTTTCTGTCCTTGGCTGCTAACCATAGGGGGCCCATGGTTAGCGCTCGGCGCGCAGCAGGGCCGTGCCCAGCGAGCCGGGGCCGATGTGCACGCCGACCACCGGGCCGAGCGGGTGCACCGGGACGGGGATGTCGCCGACAACGGGCCGCAGCATGGAGGCCAGGCGCTCGGCCTCGGCCTTGGCGTCGGCGTGCATCACGTAGATCTCTTCGATGGGCGCATCGCCCGACACCAGCGTGACAATCTCTTGCAGCGCCTTGTTGTGCGTGCGCACGCGCCTGAGTGGCGTGACCACACCGTCTTTGAGCGTGATGATCGGCTTGATGTCCAGCAGAGTGCCGACCAGCGAACTAGCCCGACCGATGCGGCCGCCGCGCTGCAAGTAGCTGAGCGTCTCGACCAGCAAGAAGATGTTTAAGCGCGGCCGCATCTCGTCGAGCACGGCCTTGATCTGCTCGGCCGACTGCCCCTCGCGTCCCAGGCGCGCCGCCCGGATCACCATGCTGCCGATGGCCATGGAGGCCGTGCCCGAATCGACCACCGTCACGCGGGCCTCGGGCACGTTGCGCGCCGCCACCGAGGCGCTGTTGAAGGTCCCGCTGAGCGAGGAGGCGATGGTGATGGCCACGATCTCGTGCCCGCCGGCGGCGATACGGCGAAAGGCCTCTTCGAAGCGTCCTACCGAGGGCTGTGCCGTGCGCGGGTGCGTTGGCTCCGTGCGCAGCAGGCGATAGAAGGTCGTCGCGTCGATGTCTTCGCCGTCGATGTAGGTGCGATCGCCGAAGTGAATGGAGAGCGGCACCACGGTGACGTCGAGATCGCGCGCCATGTCGGGTGGGAGATCGACGGAGCTATCGGTGACGACCTTGATCAACGCTGCACCCTCCGGCACACCACGGGTCGCTACTCCAGGGAGAGGATGTACGGGTAGTAGGGTTGGCCGCCGTCGACGACCTCGAGCTCCAGGTCGGGCCAGCGCCGGCCGGCGTGTTGCGCCAATGACTGCGCCTCGGCCTCGCCGCTGTCGCTGCCAAAGTAGATCGTCAAAATCTCACCGCCCGCCGCGCGCATTTGCTCGATCAACTCCAGGGTCACGGCCTCGCGGTCGGACCCGGAGGCCACGGCCCGCCCGTCAAGCAGCCCCAGCACCTCCCCGGCGCGCACGGCAAGGCCATCCAGTTGCGCATCGCGCACGGCGACGGTCACCTCACCCGTGTGCACCGCGGCGGCGGCCTCTTCCATGGCCGCGGCGTTCTCCTCCAGAGTAGCTGTTGGGACATAGGCCAGCAGGGCGGCAATACCCTGCGGCACCGTGCGCGACGGTACCACGGCCACCTCTTTCGCGGCATGGTCGCGCGCCTGCTGCGCCACGAGCACCACGTTGCCGTTGTTCGGCAGCACGACCGCCGCGTCCTGCGGCAGCGAGTCGAGGGCGGCGAGCAGTTCCTCGGTGCTGGGGTTCATCGTCTGCCCGCCCTTGACCACCGCACCGGCGCCGAGCGAACGAAAGACACGCGCCAGGCCCTCGCCGGGCGCCACGGCGACGACGCCAACCTCACCCTCGGCTGCCGGCGCAACGGGCGCAACCGGTTCGGCCGGGGCAGTGGCGGCGGATGAGCCGGCAGCCTCGGCCACGAAGCGATCGTGCTGATCCTGCATGCTCTCAATCTTGATGCGGTGCAGGCGACCCAGCGGCGCCGCGTAAGACAGAATGCGTCCGGGATCGTCGGTGTGGACGTGCACGCGCACGATGCCTTCCTCGCCGACGACCAGCGTGGAATCGCCGAGCGCGGCGATGTCGGCGCGGATGGCGGATTCGTCGAGTTGGCGGCCGACGATGACGAACTCAGTGCAATACCCGTAGTCCTCGGCGTGGGATACCTGCGCCCGGTGCAGGGAGTCGGTCGACGCAGGGAAGGACGCGGCGGCGAGGTCCTGCCCCTTCAGGTAGCGCACGACGCCTTCCACGATCATCAGGTAGCCCTGTGCGCCGGCATCGACCACCCCGGCCTGCTTGAGGATGGGCAGTTGATCGGGCGTGCGGGCCACGGCGGCGCGGGTTTCATCCAGGACGGCGTCGAGGATGCCGGCGATATCCCGTCCCTGGGCGGCGGCCGCCTCGGCGGCGCCCGCCGCCGCGCGCGCCACGGTGAGGATGGTGCCCTCCACGGGCTTGATGACCGCGCGCGCGGCGGTCTCGGAGGCCAGGGCGAAGGCCCCTGCCAGTTCTGCCGGTCCAACGCGACGATGCCCATGCAGCGCCCGCGCAAAGCCGCGCAGCAATTGCGAGAGGATCACGCCCGAGTTGCCCCGCGCGCCCATCAGCGCCCCGTAGGCGGCACGCTCGGCGATCTCACCGGCTTCGTGGGCCGGTGAGGTGCGGGCTTCGCGCAGCGCGCCCTGCAAGGTCATGGCCATATTGGTGCCGGTATCTCCGTCCGGCACCGGAAAGACGTTCAGCGCGTCAACCGCGGCGCGATGTCCATCCAGCCAGGTAGACGCGGCCGCCAGCGCCGCGAGTAGCCGCCGCCCGTCGCACGGCGGTTCGACCGTGGCCGGGCCGCTGGGCATATGCTCTTCTCCCGGCGCGGGTTGGCTGGACAGGTCCGGCCTGTGCCGTGTCGCGACGTCGGTCACCTGTGTGTCTCCCGTTCGATTACTCCAAACTCCATTGCAGGGCTTGCGCTAGGCGCTGATGCGCAGGCCCTGGACGTTCACGTTGATATGTATGGGCGTCGAGCCAAGGCTACGGCGTATGGCCGATCCAACCGTCGTGATGATGTTCTGGCCCACCTCGGAGATGCGGGTGCCGTACTCGACGATGACATAGACGTCGACCGTGACCCGTCCGCCTTCGAACGATACCGCTATGCCCCGCTCGTACTGATCTTCCTTGAGGATGAGGGCCTGGCCGTGCCTGGTGTGCCTGGCCGCGATGCCGACGACGCCATAGCATTGCAGGACGGCGGTGCTGACGATGGAGGTAATGGCCGCCGGAGAGACCTGGATGCGGCCGCTGCCCCGCGATAGATCGGCGCTCATGGCCCCACCGCACCTGTAGATGACTCGCGGCGCTCGGGCAGCGGTGCCCCATCTGGAGATACCTCACGGCGTTCCGGCGCCGGTGGCACGCTCAGGGCGGCCAGTTGTAACAGTTCCATGATACCCTTCTCGGCCAGGCCCAGCAGGTCGAACAGGCGATCCAGCGAAAACGGCTGCCCCTCGGCGGTGCCCTGGATCTCCACGAACTCGCCGGCCTCGGTCATCACCACGTTGAAGTCCACCTCGGCGCGCGAGTCTTCGCTGTAGGCCAGGTCGAGCAGCGGCACGCCGTCGACGATGCCGACGCTCACCGCGGCCACGCGCGTCCGCAATGGGCTGGCCGCGATCTTGCCGCGCAGCATCAGGCGTTTGAAGGCCAGGTCGAGGGCCACGCATGCGCCGGTGATGGCCGCGGTGCGCGTTCCGCCGTCGGCCTGCAACACATCGCAGTCGACGGTGAGGGTGCGTTCCCCCAGTTTCTTGAGATCGACCACCGGGCGCAGCGAGCGCCCGATCAGGCGCTGGATCTCCTGGGTCCGCCCGCTGACTCCGCCGCGCGTCGACTCGCGCTGCGTGCGTTGATGCGTGGCCGCGGGCAGCATGGCGTACTCCGCTGTGATCCAGCCCTGCCCTTTGCCGACCAGCCACTGCGGCACGCGCTCCTCCACCGTGACACCGCAGGCCACGCGGGTGTTACCCACCTCGATCAGCACCGACCCCTCCGCATAGCTAAAGAAGCCCGGCGTGATCTTCACCGTGCGCAGCGCGTCGGCCGCGCGGCCTTCAGAGCGCTTCAATCATCCTCTCCATACCGACTCCTCGACTGGCTGCTGAACCCGGACGACTCACCATGCCGCGTGCTATCGAAGGTCTCGCAATACCGGACTTGCTCGCGGGTGAGCGCCAGCCAGACACCGGCATCATCGACGTTCTGCACGCTCTCGATGGGCACGACCACGTCGGAGGCAAAGAGCCCGCCTTCCGCGTTGACGACCACAAAGGCCGGTTGGCCTGTCTCCGCGCTGATCAGGACATCGTCGACCCGGCCGGCCCGACCGTCGAGGGCATGCACGTCCATGCCCATCGTGATCAGCTTCATCTTGCCCTCACAATCTCCACCTCGGCCGCCTCCAGGATGCCGCGCAGCGGCACCTCCGGCTTCTTGACGCAGACGCGCACCTCTTCGACGGAGCCGTGGTCTGCCAGAACCCGCGCCGCGATGCGCTCGGCCACCGCTTCGAGCAGGTGACACGGCGGCCCCTCGACAACGGCGCGCACTTCATCATAGACCTCAGCATAGCTTACCGTCTGCTGCAGGTCATCGCTTGTGCCGGCCGGGCGCAGGTCCAGGGACAGCTCCAGGTCTACGATGAAGCGCTGGCCGAGCTCGCGTTCAGCCGCCCTTGCGCCGTGATAGCCGTAGAAACGCAGGCCGCGCAGCCGGATACGATCTCGTGACATATACTAGCCTACGCCTCGTCGCTCATTACTTCCTGTGCTTCCGATCCATGGGGTGCCGCACCGTTTCGCCCGCGACGGGGAGATGCGGCACGCCGACACCAGTAACTATAGTGTATGCCCGGCGGACAGGGTATATGGCAGGGCACATAGCCTGTTTTGTTCGCGGGGACTGGACCGAAGCCGGGAGCGCGGGCGAGAGCACGCGTGCTCGCCCGCGCTGCGGAACTCCGCAATTGGTGCGGCCAGGAATAATGCAGGATAGGCAGTTTGATCGGTGCATGCAAAGATAACCACCGGGTACGTCATCCCCCGTTTGGGCTGTTGCGGCAGGGCAAAGCGATTGCTACCATTGGCTTCTGAAAGAAGGTATCTATCCCTCGTTCGCACCCTGCCGTTGCCGGTCCCGCGAAGCGTGAGAAGAAGAATTGGGAACCATCATATGGAAGCAATCAGCGTCCTACTTGTCGATGATCATCCCGTTGTGCGCCAGGGATTACGCTCGATGCTCGAGACCGATGCGCACCTCAAGATTGTTGGCGAGGCGGAGAACGGCGAAGACGCCCTCGTCAAGGTCGAGCAGCACTCGCCGGAAGTCGTTCTGATCGACATCCACATGCCGGTGATGGACGGCCTGACCGCCACGCGGCGCATCAAGGAGAAATACCCGCGCACCTCTGTCATCGTGCTGACGCTGTACAACAACGAGCAGTACGTGATCGAGGCCGTCAAGGCCGGCGCGGCCGGCTACCTGCTCAAGAACTCCAGCCGCGACGAGATCAGCAAGACGATCCGTGAGGTTAACAACGGCGGCTTATTGATTAAAACCACTATGCTACAAAAGGCACTGGCCGGCGCGATTGAGGGCGGCGGAGCCGGCAATCTGGACTTTCGCGGTAAGCCGTGGGGGACCGATGCCGATTTCGAGGCGCTCAGCGCGCGCGAGCTGGAAGTGCTCAAACTGTTGGTCGAAGGCATGACCAACAAAGACATCGGTGCTCAGCTCTTTATCACCGAGGACACTGCCAAGAAGCATGTACAGAACATCATCTACAAGCTTCAAGTGTCCGATCGCACCCAGGCCGCGGTCAAGGCCATCCGCATGGGCTTGGTCCGCTAGGCGCCGCCTCCCCCGCCTGCTGCCGGCGCTCCTGCTCCTGGCCGGCCTGGTCGGACCTCAGTCACCGCTGGCCGCACAGGCCGTCTCCCGCCCCACCAACCCGCGCGCCGGCTGCGCGCCCCGCCCCTGCCGCGATCTCCCGCCCCGTGCAGGCGCGGCCTATCGCGTCAAGGGGACGGCCGTGCAGCGCAGCGTGGACGGCGGGCTGCACTGGGCCACCGTGCTGACCCCCGGCGGCCATCCCCTACGGCGCGACCGCCAGAGCTGCGTGCCCGCCCGCTACACGGCAATCGCGGGCATCCTGCTGGACCGCAAAGCGGAGGACACGCTGTACGTGGCGACGCGCGGGACGATGGGCTACTATCGCAACCGGGGCTGCGACGCGGCGGTAGGGGGGCTGTACGTGCTGGTCGGCGGGAAGTTGCTCGCGGCCCGAAACGCGGGCCTGCCCTACGACCAGGACCCGGCGCGCCGCACCATCCGGGCCTACAGTCTCAAGGGGCTGCTGTTCGATCCGTCCGGCCCTGCCACCCTGCTGGTCGACGCGCTGGGCGGACAGGGGCCGGGATCGCCGCCGGCTGGCCGCTACCGCAGCGCCACGGGTGGGCGGTCCTGGCGCCTGGTGGCGCCGCTTCTCTCGCCAGCCCCCACGCCGGCACGCCGGCACAGGGCAACGGCAACCTCTACCGCCGTCCCAACGGCACCGCGTGTAAGCTTCCCATCGCCCACGGCCAGCCTGACGCCAACGCCCAGCGCTACGCCGACACCGATTCAGACGCCGACCGGCGTGCCGCTGTCCACGGCCACCAGCCCGCCGCCCGCGACGCCGACTCCACCTCCCGTCACGGGCGTGCTGCCGCAGTCTTGGGCCTGGACGCAGATCGCCCAGGGCCCCGTCGTGCCGCCCGCCCGCGAGGATGCTACCGAGGTTTGGGACCCCGCCGACCGCCAGTTGCTCGTCTTCGGCGGCACCAACACCGC
>Ga0209062_1003566_pt1 | contig 17763 bp, 11 predicted proteins | sample Coa_R2_2_FD_187158 | JGI IMG/M metagenome (GOLD analysis project Ga0209062, IMG submission 187158) | Surface soil microbial communities from Centralia Pennsylvania, which are recovering from an underground coalmine fire - Coalmine... | ecosystem: Environmental > Terrestrial > Soil > Unclassified...
CGGATTCGGCGGCCTGCATATCGTCTTTGGAACCATCATTGCGGTGAAATATGGCGGCTAAGCGCAAATTGAAACCGGCGGTCCCGGAGACCGCCCCGAACAAAGAGATGGGGCCCGCCGCGCCCGGCGCGCCGGGCGGCGCGGGCCAACTCGATCGCCTCATCCACGAGCGTCTGCGGCTGGGTATCCTGAGCGCGCTCTCCGTCAACGCGTCCCTCACGTTCAACGAGCTCAAGAGACTGCTCGACACCACCGACGGCAACCTCAGCGTGCACGCGCGCAAGCTGGAGGAAGCCGGTTACCTTTCCTGCACCAAGTCCTTCGAGGGCCGCATTCCGCGCACCGATTACCGCCTGACCGCGGCCGGCCGCCGCGCTCTTGAGCGTTACCTCGACCACATGGAGGCGCTGATCCAGGCCATGCGGGAGAAGTGAGGATTTAGGAGTTTAGAAGTTAGGAGCTAGGAGTCAGGAGGCCGAGGCACTCCGGCCAGCATCTCCTAACTCCTAACTCCTAAATTCCTGCTCGGCGGTGCACGGCAACCGACTTTATGAGGCAAATCACTCTACACACCGGCATCATCATGGACGGCAATGGCCGCTGGGCGCTCGCCCGCGGCCTACCCCGCGCGGCCGGGCACGCCGCCGGGGTGGAGGCCGTCCGCCGCGTGGTCGAAGCCGCGGCCGGATGCGGCATCTCGATCCTGACGCTGTTCGCCTTCTCGAGCGACAACTGGCGCCGCCCGGCGGATGAGGTCGATACGCTCATGCGCCTGCTCGCCGCGTATCTCGAGACCGAGACTGCGCGGTGCGTGGCCGATGGCGTGCGCGTCGAAGCCATCGGCCGCCGCGACCGGCTCACCTCCTCGCTCCAATTGGCGATCGCGCGCGCCGAAGCCGAGACGGCCGGCGGTACGCGCCTCCGGTTGCGTGTGGCGCTGGATTATTCCGGCCGCGCCGCGATTCTCGCCGCCGCTCGCGCCGCGGGGGACCTCTCGCTGGAATCCATCGCGCGGGCCCTAGGGCCTCCCGTCGACCTGCTGATCCGCACCGGCGGCGAGCGCCGTCTCAGCGATTTTCTGCTGTGGGAGAGTGCGTACGCGGAACTGGTTTTCACCCGGACCATGTGGCCCGATTTCGGCGCCTCCGATCTCGCCGCCGCCATGCGCGAGTTCCGCACCCGCCAGCGCCGCTTCGGCGGCGTACCGCAGCCGCGGCTGCGCCTTCGCCAGGCATGGCTGGAGTAGTCCGAGCGGCCCCGCACGCCGCTCGGCCTGCTGAGGCGGACAGCGGCGAGCGCCGCCGATCTCGCCATCGCGCCCGGCAACTTTCGCGCCGCTTTGCGGCGGAGGCTTCGCCAGCGCTCGGCCGCCCGCCCGATTTCCTGATCCGCAGCAGCGCCGAGCGCCGCCACGGACCTTTGTATCGCCAGAAACAGTTCCATTCTGGGCGGCTTGACCCTCGATCCTGCCGCCGATAAGATAGCCCGTCCCGGTTTAGTTCGGGATTAGTTCCCTAATATCGAGGAGATTTCACGGTGGCGAGAATCGAGTTTTGCCTGCAAACTCTGGTTGTCCTGTGTATGGCCGGCACCGCGAACGCGGCTGCGCTCAAGCCGGTGGATCGCGGCCCGATCGAGGGGCTGGAGCGAAGGACACCCATTTCGGTCACGGTCGCGCTTTCGCTCCCCAGGTTGACCGAAGCCGAACAACTGCAGCAGGCGATTTACACGCCCGGCTCGCCGCAGTATCACCGCTTTCTTACGTCCGAACAGTTCGCGGCCCGGTTCGCCCCCGGCGACGCGGAGGTCGCGAAAATCGCGGCAGCGTTTGCGCGCTACGGGCTGAAAACCGAGCGAAGCACCGCCACCACGCTCAAAGTCACCGGCATGCCGGCCGATATCGAGCAGGCTTTCTCGGTGAGCCTGCACCGTTACGAAGTCGCCTCCCAGGGCAAGCAGCCGGGCTATACCTTCCGCGCTCCGGCAAACCGTCCCATAATTCCCGCCGAGGTCTCTTCATCGGTCCGCGCGGTACTGGGTCTGAGCGATCGCCCGATGTTTCATGCGCACGTGAGGACGCTTCCGGGCAGCATCCATGCGGGACCAGGGAGCACGGCGTCGGCCAAGACGGGCCATGCTTTCGGATCCCTGACCGTCACCGACTTTGCCGACAACTACGACGTACAGCCGCTTTACCAGGCAGGGATAACTGGCAGCGGCCGCACCCTCGGCATCGTCACGCTGGCTGCCTTCACGCCGAGCGACGCCTACGCGTACTGGGCGGCGGTCGGGCTCAGCGTCGCGCCGGATCGCATCTCGATCGTCAATCTCGATGGCGGGCCGCCCGCGCCCAGCGACGCTTCCGGCTCGATCGAGACCACACTCGATGTCGAGCAGGCCGGCGGGATCGCTCCCGGCGCGAAAGTGATCGTCTATCAGGCACCGGACACCGACCAGGGTTTCGTCGATGCCTTTGCCGCCGCCGTCGAGGCCAACCAGGCGGACAGCATTTCGACCAGTTGGGGCGAATGGGAGTGGCTCGAAAGCGTTTCTCCGGTCAACGATCCCTCTGACAACGAGCTGGCGCCCTTCGCTCAGGCGTTTCACGAGCTTCTGCTGCGGGCATCGTTGCAGGGGCAAACGGCCTTCGGGGCATCGGGTGACGGCGGCGCTTACGACGTAAATCGCGATTTTAGCTGCTGGGGCCCCTACGCGGCCTCCGTGAAGAACAGTTGCAGCCTCACGCTGAGCGTGGACTATCCGGCCAGCGATCCCTTGATCACGGCCGCCGGCGGCACCACCCTCGCAGGCCATCAGGTGTACTGCCTGAATTCCGCCTGCACCGCGCCCCACTACCAGATCCAGATCCCGCAGGAGAGCGTGTGGGGCTGGGATTACCTCAACGGCCTGTGCGCGAAGCTGGGCTACGATCCGATTTCCTGTGGAACGTTCGGCGGCGGGAGCGGCGGCGGCGTCAGCATCCTGTTCGCGACGCCCCCGTATCAGTCCGGCATCGCCGGAGTGCAGCTCAGCCAACCCGGCCAGGCCTTTTATTTGCAGCCGTACGGATTGCTCTACAATCTGCCGGCGAATTTCGCGGGCCGCAATGTGCCGGACATTTCCCTCGACGCCGATCCAAACACCGGCTACGTCATTCTGTACACCTCCAACGTTTCCGGCCCCGGCGCCACTTACTTCGCCGGCGGCACCAGCTTTGTCGCGCCGCAACTGAACGGGGTCGCCGCGCTGCTGGCGCAATATGCCGGCGGGCGGATCGGGTTTCTGAACCCCGCGCTCTACAGCCTCGCCGAATTGCACAAGGCATGGGCCGGCGCGAACGCTCCATTACGCGAGGTCGCGTTCGGCGATAACTGGTTCTACGAAGGCGCCCACGGGTATAACCTGGGCAGCGGGTTAGGGACGCTCGACGTCTATCACTTTGCCCAGTATCTCCGGGGCCAGCTTCAGTAGGTACGCGGGCTACCGCTTCGCCAATTTCGCTTCGGCCAGCAGCCAAATATTCGGATCGAGCAGGACCGTGCCGGGGTCCTGCTCCGCGGCGATCTCGAACCGCTGCCGCCTCTGCGTCATCTCGAATTTGCTGGTCTGCGCGCCCACGGCGACCTCGATGGGCAGGCGGTAGATCTCGCCCGGCTGCGTCTGTTCGAGCTCCAGCACGACCTTCTTCGCCGCCGCGTCATAACGCCAGCCGCCCTCGAGGACCGGCGTGCCCGCGCGGTACACCCACTGCGCGAAGAACCAGCCCAGATCGGCTCCCGAAACTTCCTCCATTACGTGCCGGAAGTCCGCGGTGGATGCGTTTCCGTCGCGGTAGCGCCGGTAATATTCCCGGATGCCCTGCCAGAACTTCTCCGTGCCGATCTGCCCGCGCAGCAGGTGCAACACCCAACCGCCCTTCTGATACACGATCGCGTTCGGAATGCCGTTCCACGGACTCGTCTGTACGACGGCCACGTCCGGCAGGCGCTTTTCGGCGGCGAATACCTGCTTCCGCGAGCGCTTGAGGCCCGCCACGAACGCATCGCGGCCGTCGTAATGCTCGGTGGCCAGCAGCGCGAAATACGTCGCGAAGCCTTCGCTCAGCCAGACGTCGTCCCAATCCTTCTCGGTCACGGAATCGCCGAACCACTGGTGCGCCGTCTCGTGTGCGACCAGGCCGTAGGCTGGCCGCCCGTTTACCGAACGCTCGCCGTAAAAGATCGCGCTGGCGTGTTCCATGCCGCCGCTATTGCCCGCCGACTGCACATCGGCGAGCTTCTGGTACGGATACGGCCCGACGCGCGCGCTGAAGAACTCGATGGCGCGGCGCGTCGCTTCCTCGAACGTGCCGATCCCAGCATCGCGGTCCTGATGATACACCCAGGTTTCGAGCGGCACTCCGGCCGCCGTCCCGAAATGCCGGGACGCGAACTGCGCCACCCCGATGTTGTACAGCCAGGTCGCGATCGGCGCGGCCTGGCTCCAGTGCGTGAGGCGGCGGCCATCGCCCAGGTCGATCTCCTCTTCAAGCGCGCCATTGGCGACGACCTGGTAACGCGCCGGCGCGGTCACAAGGAATTCGCCGGTCGCTTTATCGTATGGATGGTCGATCGTGGGCAGCCACTGGTGCGCCAGATCCGGCCAGTTGGAGCTGAAAAAACACCGCTCACCGTACCGGTTCCGCACGATTTTCAGCCCGCCGGCCGGAACGCCGTGATACCGGATGGTGAATTCCCGCAGGCTGCCCGGCGGTCCATCGAGGGGCAGGAGCAGCCGGTCCCCAGCGCGCTCGAAGCGCGCGGCCGCGCCCCCCGCGGTCACGCCGTCGACGGTCATCGGCTGCGCGAGATCGAGCGCCATCTCCCGCACGCCGCCCTGCACCAGGCGCACCCGCACGGTGGTTTCACCGGCGATTTCGTCGGTCGTGTCGCTGAGCGTGACGCGGAAGATGTAGTGCTGGACGTCGATGCCGGGCTGGCGCGGGTAGTTGTCCGCGAAGGCAACGCCGAGAAACAATCCGGCGAGCAGAAGCGATTTCATGGGTCAATGATAGCGTTGACCGGGACGCCGGTCAGGGCGACGGTTACTTCGCGCTCGCATTCACCGAGCGGTATGCTTTGATGAACCGTCCGGTGAGATCCTCGATGCTGTCCTGGCTCGCCTGGTGCAGCACCTTCGGGGCGGCCAGGATGACAGTTCCGATCTCCCACGTCTGGGTTGCGGTGCGCACGTTGGGGTCGCGCACGAGCTGGACCGGCTGGTAAAAGGCCAGCGTCATGGCCACCGCGAATTCGGCGAACGGCCCCCGGCCGCCGCGCGCGGCGGTGAGCCGCACGCCCACGAACTCCGGCCGCGAGGTATCGATCACGATTCCGGCGGCGCGCAGCAGGGTCTCGGCGCGCTCCCGCAGATCGGCGCGCGTCACACCGGCGGATTCGATCTGCGGATCGAGGGGATCCACCACTACGTTGACAGCCTGGATGCCGCGCAGCGTCGCTCGATCGAGCGGCGAATCGCCGGCGGCGTGAACCGCGGCCGCGGCGGCCAGCACGAAGAGAAGATTCCTGAGCATAACCGATTGTAGGTGCGGCGTATCCGGCGGCGATGGACGGTATCGCACGCGGGGTTGGGGGCGCGGGCCGGGGGTTGGGGTCGGGGATCGGGGATTGGGGGCGCCCGCGGTGCGCGAAGTCTGACGCCGCTTCCGCGCGCCGTGCTGCGCTAGGGCTTCTCGGGCCACGCGTGCTTGGGGTAGCGGCGGCCGAGTTCCTTGCGCAACTGCGGATAGAGGCGTTCCCAGAAGCCCGCGAGGTCCGTGGTCATCTGCACCGGACGGTTATTCGGCGCGAGCAGCCGCACGACCACGGGCACGGCTCCGCGGGCCACCGCGGGGGTCTGGCGCATGCCGAAGAAATCCTGCAAGCGGGAGGCGATCCACGGTGGCTGGCCGGGCTCGTAGTGCACGCGTACCTGCCGTCCGCGGGGCAGCCGGATGGTCTCGGGCGCAATTTCATCGAGCAGCCGCCGGGTGGCCGGCGGGATTTGCGCGGCGAGCGCCCGAGCGAGGCCGCCATCGCGCGCCGCCGCCTCCAGCTCGGCCAGACTCCGGCGCCCGGAGGCCAGCGCGCGGAGCGCGGCATCGGCGGAAAGCTCCGGCATAGGCGCGTGCTGCGCCGCGAAGCGCACGCGTTCGAGGAGCGCCTGCGATTCCTCGGATTCGCCGAGGCCGGCTTCCCTGCCCCGCTCGGCGAGGAGCGCGGCGGCTGCCTCCGGATCGGGGGTGCCGCGGCTCTGCTCGATCGGGATGCGATCGAACAGGAGCGCGCTGACCGCCTCCACGCGCCCGGCGGCCCGGTTCCATTCGACTTCGGAGACCTCGCGTACGCGGTCCGGGAAGAGGTCGATCAGCCATTCGGGCTGGATGGCGCTGGCGAGGCGCACGAGCGGCGCCCGCTGCTCGCGGCGCTCCTCCGCCTCCACCGCGACCAGGAATTCGGCTTCCGTTACGGTGCTCGCAGGCGCAAGCTGCGCCGCCGTACCGTTCGCAAGCTGCAATTCCGGGCCCTGCCTCCGCCGCGCCACGCGGTCGGGGAAGGCGGCGAGGACGGAGATCAGCAGTGCGTCTTCGTCGCGGCGGGCCTGCCGTGGCGGATTGACCAGTCTGCGGATTTGCCGCACGATCTGGGCCGTTCGCGGCTCCCATTGCGATTCGAGCAGCACCAGAAGATCCGACCGTGTGGCGTGATCCGGGCGCGCCGGCAGGCGCTCGCCCGCGTTCAGCAGCGCAGCCACCGTACAGCCGTCCTCGGCCGCCCCGCGCAGCCGCGCCTCCACGATGAGCCTGGCGAGCCGCGGGTGCAGCGGATAGCGCGCCATTTCCCGCGCGAGTGACGCCGTGGGAGCAAGCTGCGCCAGCAGCTCTTCGGCGTGCGCGAGCGCCGCGGCCGGTGGCGCGTCGAGCCATTCGAGTTCGGGACCGCCCATGGCGCGCAGCAGGAGCAGCATCGGCGCGAGGTCCGCCCGCGCGATCTCCGGCACGTCCTGCGCCGGACGCCGCGCGAAATCTTCGAGCGGATAGAGTCGCACCGCGCGGCCCGGCCCGGTGCGTCCCGCGCGGCCGGCGCGCTGGTTCGCCGAAGCCTGGCTGATGCGCGCCACGGTGAGCGTCGGCAGCCCGGACCACGGCGAGTGGCCGGCGACGCGCGCGAGGCCGCTATCGATGACCGCCTCCACGCCATCGATGGTGATCGAGCTTTCCGCCACGTTGGTCGAGAGAATGATCTTGCGGCGCTCGGACGCCCCGACGGCGCGGTCCTGCTCCTCGGGAGATTGATCGCCGTGCAGCGGAAGCACCAGCCAGCCGCGGCGCGCCGCGAGCGCCGCGCATGCCGACTGCGCGCGCCGGATCTCCGCCGCGCCGGGGAGGAACACGAGCACGTGGCCGCGGCCCTCCGGTAGTGCCTCCACGGTCGCCGCCGCCTGCTCTTCGAGCGGCGCGGGCGAGTGCGGGGTGTAGCGGATTTCGAGCGGATGCTGGCGCCCCTCGGAGCGCATCACGCGAGCGCCGCCGAGATATGCCGCGACCGGCGCGGCGTCGAGAGTGGCCGACATCACGACCAGCCGCAGGTCCGGCCGCGCGGTCCGCTGCAGGCGGCGCAGCAGCGCGAGCGCGAGATCGCCCTCCAGATGGCGCTCGTGGAATTCATCGAGCACCACCGCCGCCACGCGTTCGAGAGTCGGATCGGAGAGCAGACGGCGCGTGAGCACGCCTTCGGTCAGAAAGCGCAAGCGCGTCCGCGGCCCGGCGGCTTCTTCAAAGCGCACCTGGTAGCCGGCGGTTTCGCCCACTGTTTCGCCGAGGGACGCCGCGACGAACCGCGCCGCCAGCCGCGCGGCCAGCCGGCGCGGCTCGAGCACGAGGATTTCGCCGGGGGTGAGATCGAGCAGCGCCGGCGGCACGCGCGTGGTCTTCCCGGCGCCGGGCGGCGCTTCGAGCACCAGGGAATTGTGCGCGCGCAGGTGCGACAGGATTTCGGGAAGGAGGGAATCGATGGGAAGCGGCACGGGGCTCAGACACCATTCTCGCAGCCTCCGGGTGCGGGCCGCTGTGCAGACCATGCGCCTGAGCTACGGACTGTGCGGCCCCGGGGATGATCGCCGCGGCCGCCGGGGGCGGAGTGCACGGCGAGCAGCGGCCCACACGCGTGCGGCGGACGGCCGGCGCGTGCCAGGTTGCCGCTGGCGACGCGCGCCATGCCCTTGCGTCGTACCGCGGCACGGCAGCGCATTGACCGCGTGCCGGCGCCGGCCATGGGCCCGCCACGCGCGGATGCTACCGGCCGCGCCAGGCGGCGATCTGCTCGCGCATCTTCGCCGCCTGGGGCCAATCGGGGTGATGTTGCAGGAAATCCTGCAGGTCCGCGGCGGCCGTGCGGGTGTCGCCGCGGCGCAGGTCGATTTCCGTCAGGAAGAGCTGCGGGTGGGAGAAATGGGCGGGGTCGAGCCGGACCGCGATGCGGAAATATTTTTCCGCCAACTCCAGATTACCGAGGCCGTAATACGTCATGCCGAGCTGCGCATTGGCCAGCGCATCATTGGGCCGCGTGAGCACGGCGTGGAGGTTGTAGTCCCAGGCCTCGTCGAGCTTGCGCAGATTGACGAGCACGCCGCCCAGATTCACGAGCGGCTCGTAAGCGGTGGGGTCCTGGCGCAGGGCCTCGCGGAAACATTCCTCCGCGCGCGCGTAATTGCGAGTCTGGTAGGCGATGGTGCCGAGATTATTCCAGGCGGTTGCAAACTGCGGCGCAAGTTCCACGGCCCGCTCCAGGCGGCGGGTTGCCTCGAGGACGTTGTGGCGCGACAGCAGCTTTTGCGCCTCCTCGTATTCACGTACGGCCTTATCGGGGATGGCGAGCTGCCGGGTGCTGACCGAATTCCGCCGGCGCATGGGATCGCCATAGACGAAGTCCGATTCCTTGAGGTGAACGGTAAGGGCTACGCGCTGCCGCGAGTCGGCGCTGGCGGGGCCGATTTCGATGGTCTGGCGCGCCTCGCCCTGGGCCGGGATGAAGACCGCGACGGTATAACTGCCGGGCGCCAGTTTGCGGAACGTGAAGCGGCCGGAATCGTCGCTGAGCGTGGAGGCGGTGAAGGGGCTGGAAACGCCGAAAATGGACACGGATGCTGCGGCGGGCGGATCGAGCCGGGCAGTCAAGTCGTAAGTCTGCGAGGCGGTTTCGCGGGTTGATGGCGCGGCTGGATCGACCTGCGGCGCGGGCTTGCACACTGGTGGCGCAGCCAGGAATGCCCACAGCAGAAAACTGCGCATGGCGCCCTTAATTTTAGGGCATCGCGGAGGGTTTGGTGTATCGGAGCCGGCGGCTCAGCGCCGGGCTCCGACTGGTTTGGAGGCCTCCATCTTCCCCGAACCGGGGAAGTACCAATCGAGCAGGCTGGCGAACGTTGCACGACGTTGGGTCCGAACTTAGGTTGCCCTGGCCATGTTGGGCATCGGACGTCGCTCCGGTACGGGCTGCATCTCGCCTAACGAGCAGCTCTTTTTCGATTACGACGGTAGCACGCGCGTAGCGGGCTTCCCGGCCCCGGCGCCCATAAGTGGTTGAGGCGCAGGCGAATACAGTTTTCGACTTTGCGTCACACGCCGACGCGTTTCACGGCTTCGGCGCGGTGACGGTCAGGGTCACTGCGTTGCTCTGGACGCCGCCGACGGTGACGACGACCGGCTGCGGACCGAGCGGCGCATTCGCCGGGACCGTGAAATTGATCTGGGTGACGCCGACAAATCCGCTCGGGATGCCGTAGAACAGCGGCGGCCCCACATCCAGGCCGCCGACCGAGACGCTGAGCGGCAGGCGCGGTTTGGGCAGGTTCTTGATGGCGGTGGTGACGGCCGGCGTGGCGCCGGTGGAGACGAACGGTGTCGCGTCCCCATCGCCGGTGATGTAGGCGACCACTACCTGGCCTTGCTGGACCGTGGTCAGCGGGTTGCCGGTGGCATCCCATATGCCGAACAGCCCGGGAGCGGCGGCGGCGATTTGAAAGTTGTAATACGAGACCGCGCCGTTGTTGTTGAGCGCCAGCACGGCGGGGCCGGAACCGGCTTCGTACGGAATCTGGAGATTCACCTGGCTGGAAGAGGGATAGATGCCCCAGATCGGCGCGGAAATGCCGTTGACCGTGGCGGAGAGCCCGGTGAGGCTGAGCGGCAGCGGGATGTTCGAAGCCTGGGCGGGCGTGTTCAAGCCCGCGGCGTAAACGGCCGCGAGCATACCCGGCGCGGCCACGGGCTGGAACGATGCCGCATTCACAAGGGCGCTGATCTTGTAGTTGGATGCGCCGACGACCAACAGCACCGGAATCGCGATGTGATCGGGAAGGGCGCCCGGGGCGGAGATCACGAGAGTCGCCTGGTAAGCGCCCTCGGAGAGCCCGCTGGTCACGGCTTGCACGGCGATGCTTCCTACGCCGGTGCTGGAGAGCGGCGAAACCTTGAGCCATGCAGTCGTGGAGTTGGCGGGCAGCACCGAAACCTGCCAGGAAGGCGAGCCGGTGCTGAACGCGAGGGTCACGTTGATGCCGGCGTTCTGGGTGTTGTCCGGCACGGTGAGGGTGATGCCAGTGCTCGATGCGGTGAAGCTGGGCGGATCGCCGGGCACGGCAGCCTGGTACTGCACGGTGGCACTCGCCGAAGCGCTGAGGCCGGTCGTGGCCGTGCCGGTGATGGTGAACGTTTTGCTGGAGCCGGGCACGGTGTTGCTCGAGCCCCAGCACATTGTGCCGTGAAGCGTGCCCCAGGGCGCGAGGCGCGTAGTGCCGAAGATGGATTGGATCTGGCCGCTGAAATCGGCCTGCCCGACGGTGAATTTGGTGAGCTGCATGAGGAAGCCGGCGTGCTCGTCGATGATCAGATCCTGCTTCCACTGGCAGGAAGGATCGGCCTGCGGGTTCTGCTGCAGGGCGGAGGGCGCGCCGGCGAGGCCGATGGCGGGGACATCGTACGCACCGGGGGCGGCGACGAAGGTAACGGTGAGTTGCCGGGTCCACGTGGTGCCGTCCGCATCCTGGCCGGTGAAAACGAAGGTCCGGTCGAGGGGCAGGCTGCTGCTGCCGAGATTGCCGACCAGGTTTGCGCCGACGAGTCCGTTGGCGGGAATCGAGCCCTTGTTGAAGAGCGCGATATTGGCGCTGTTGTCGGCCCCGTTGATGGTGAAGCCGGTCAGCTTCGTCGCCATGCCGGCCTTCTCGGCCAGCAGCACAGAGTAGGGCCAATTGCCGGCGGGGCCCTGCGGCACCGGATTCGGCGAAATGAAGGGAACGACCACGGAGTGGCCGCCGCTGGTGTCGGCCGCCACGGTGGTGCTGCCCGAAGAAGGGCTGTAGACGCTATCGCCGCTGTACAACGCGTAGACGGGAGACTGGTTGAAGATAACGAGATCGGACTGCATGGCGACGGTGGCGGAAGCGCCGGAGCCATCGGCGGCCGGGGCGAGCGTTGCGGATCCGATGGTGGCCTCTCGGGTAACGAACGTGACGGCGCCCGTGGGCACGGCTTTGCCGCCGCCGGTGACCGTGACAGTCAGATGGACCGTGGCGCCGGGTTTGGCGGTGGAGGTATCCGCGGAGAGCGCCGTCTGGCTGGCTGTGCCGGTGGTCCACTCGGTGATGAGATTATTGGCGTCGACCGTGCCGAGGCCGGTGGCGAGATCGTAGCCGGGAGCGGCGGCGTAGCCCATCTTGCCGTTGACGCACATCGGGCTGCCTTGGACGCACATCACGTCGATGTTGCCGCCGGTGATGTCGTGAAAGACGTCCTTGGTCGATTGGGCGAGGCGGTAAAGGGTGGGATTGATGTTGCCGAGGCCGGGCTGGGCGATCGCGTTCTGCTTGAGCAGATACTGGTTGAGCAGGGCGACAACGCCGGCAAAGGCCGGAGAGGATGCCGAGGTGCCGCCGACGACGGCGAATGCTCCGTTGGCGAGGCTGGACGTGGTCCCGACCAGGTAGCCATCGTGCGTGCCGGCGGTCAGCGAAACATCCGGTACATCGCGGACCTTGTCATCCGGCGTGCCGATTTGCCACGACGGTTTGGCGAAAAACGCGCTCGGGCCGCCGCTCGCGACGCCCTTGAGCGAGTTGAGCGGCGAATTGTTCCAGACTACTTCCGGGATGTAGCCGAGCGCGGAAGCGCTATTGGCATCGTTGCGCGAGGCCCAATAGGTAGAGGGAGAGGAGCCCTCGTTGAACTGTGTGCCGCCGAGGGCGGTGACTTCCGGGAAACTGGCGGGCGCGCCGACGGTGGGGCCGAGCGAGGCCTGGGGAATAGGGGAGTAGATGTAGTCGCAGGTGGCCGCGCCCCAATCGCCGGAGGCGGCCATCCAGGTGATGCCCTGGGCATTGGCCTGCTGCGCGATCGAGCGGAGGGTGACCTCGAACTGCTCGCAGCCGATGAAGCTGTACGTGATAATCGGGGCGAGGTTCTGATCGATGGCGTATTGCACGGCGTTGACGACGCTGGTGGAGTTCACATAGATGATGTGGGCGCCGCGCGCGACCGCGCCGGCCCATTCCACGTCGAGGTCCGCTTCGGTCTCGGCGCCGGTGAACCCCGGGTCAGGGCCGTAGAGCCGCACTTCCGGGTCGTTGGCGGGGAGATTGAAGAATTTCCGGAACTGCTGCATGTTGGCGATGTTGATGTCGCTCTCGCCGGCGACAGCGATATTCACGCCGGTGCCGTCGATACCCGCGGCGTAGAGCGGCTTGACGTCGTAGATGGTCGCGAAATCGTCCGGCGCCAGATAGTGGGAGGAGCCGCTGGTGGTCTGCGGCGTGGCCGGCGCAGAGGCCTGGACGAGCGCCGAGGCCTCGTGGAAATCGTCGAGGCCGTGAAACCCCGCGATGACGCCGGCGAAGGCGGCGGGTACGGACGGATCGGAGGAGGGCGCGACATGCAGCTCGCCGCGGACTTCGTAACGGTGGAAATCGGTGTGGAGCGCGCGCCCGAGGCGCTCGACGGTGCCGCTGAAGGTGATCCAATGGCGGCCGCGCGCGACGTCGTGGACCTGCAATCCGGCGCTCTGCAGCCAGGCGGTCAGCCGGGCGATGTCGTTGGTGCTGAGGCCGAAACGGTCGGCGAACTGCTCGGGCGTGAGCCAGCGGTGGTAATCGGGCGAGCCGGGGTTTTGCTGTCGCGCCAGAAATTCATCGAGGCCGGCCGCGGGCTGGAGGAGCAGCGTGATGTAGCGGAGCTCGCGGGCGGGATCGGCGAGGCCGCGGTCGTTGGCGGGAATCGCCGCCGGGTGGCGTCCCGGGACGGCCACGGTGCGGGCGGTGTCGACTGGATCGTGGATGCGGTCCTGTGCGGCGGCGAGGATGAACGGGAGAGCGATAACTAGCGTTAATCGAGTTAGGCGCGGCATCGGAATGTGTGCCAGCATACCACGGGGGTTGGGGGTTGGGGGGGTTGGGGGTTGGGGCGCGGGTACGCAGTTGCGGGCGAAGGGTGCGGAAACGGATGTGATAGGATCGGCTGCTTGTGAGTTCCGCCCTGCCCATCGGCGCGCCCGTGCGCGGCCGCACCCCGCTGAGCGCCGCCGAGTGGCGGATGCTGGCGCTGCTCACGATCTCCGCATTCCTGAATTATGTGGACCGGACGAATCTCTCGGTAGGTGCGACGGATATCCAGCGGGAGCTGCACCTTTCCGATTACCGGCTGGGGCTGCTGGGGTCGGCATTTTTCTGGAGTTATGCGGCGCTGCAACTGGCGGGCGCGGCGGGCTGGGTGGTGGACCGATGGAATGTCTGCTGGGTATACGCGGCGGGGTTCCTGGTGTGGAGCGGCGCCACGGCGCTTTCCGGCGCGGCGACCGGGTTCGCGATGCTGTTCGGCCTGCGGTTGCTGCTGGGGACGGGAGAATCGGTGGCGTATCCTTCGTACTCACGCCTCCTGGCCAGTCATTTCCCGGAGCACCATCGGGGCTTCGCCAACGCGCTGATCGATGCCGGTACCAAGACCGGCCCGGCGTTGGGCGCGCTGGCGGGCGGGCTGCTCATGAAGCACTTCGGATGGCGGCCGTTTTTCCTGGCGCTCGGCTTCGGCAGCTTTTTGTGGCTGGGGCCGTGGCTGTTGTGGATGCCGCGCGGGCGCGGCGTGGCGTCGCGAAAGTCATCGCGCCGGGCAGGAGCGGACGAGCCGGAAGCGCCGGGGCTGCGGGCGATCGTGGCGCTGCGGCCGGCCTGGTTCACGGCGCTGGGCCTGTTTTCCACCAATTATTTCTGGTATTTCCTGATCACCTGGCTGCCGGCGTACATGGAAAAAGAGCGCCACTTCGAAAAGAGCGAGATGGCGGTGTTCGCCTCGGCGGCATTTCTGGCGGTGGGGCTTTCGAGCGTCGCGTGCGGGTGGCTTTCGGACCGCTCGATTGCGCGCGGGGCCACGCCGACGCGCGTGCGGAAGACCTTCGTCGGCTGGGGGCTGGCGCTCTCGACCGTGATTCTGCCGGTGGCGATCGTACCGGATAACCGCATCGCCATGCCGCTGCTGATCCTGGCGTGCACGGCGTTCGGAGCGTTCACGGCGAACAATTTCGCCATTACCCAGACGCTCGCGGGCCCGCGCGCGGCGGGAAAATGGACGAGTTTTCAGAACGGCTTCGCGAACCTAGCCGGAGTGGCCGCGCCTTGGGTGACGGGATCGATCGTGGAGCGGACGCACGCCTTCTATTGGGCATTCGTGGCGGCGGCAGCGATCGTGCTCTGTGGGGCCGCGTGTTTCGTGGTGGGGATCGGAAAGATCGAGGAGGTGAAATGGTGAGGGCCTGGCTGGGATTCGCGGTCGCGGCGGCGGTGTGGGCGCAGAGCGCGCCGGAGAAACCATTGACGGAACTGCCGTACACGCCGAGCCTGGAAACGAAGTTCCTGGACCGTTCGGCCGACCCGTGCGTGGATTTTTACCAATTCGCCTGCGGTAACTGGAACAAACTGAATCCGATTCCGCCGGACCAGGCGCGCTGGGATGTGTACTCGAAACTGCACGACGACAATCTGCGCTACCTATGGGGGCTGCTGGATCAGGCGTCGCGGCCGGCAGCCAACCGCACGGCCAACGAGCAGAAGATCGGGGATTATTTCGCCGCGTGCATGGACGAGGCGACGGTCAACCGGCTGGGCGCCGCGCCGCTCAAGCCGCTGCTGGACTCGATCACGGGGATCAAGAAGGTTTCGGACATCGCGCCGGTGCTGGCGCGGCTGCACATCGAGACGGGAGCGGACGCGCTGTTCGGGTTCGGCTCGAGCCAGGACTTTTCCGATTCCGAGCAGGTGATCGCGTTCGCCGTGGCGGGCGGGCTGGGGCTGCCGGACCGCGATTATTACACGAAGACCGATGACAAATCCCGCGAGACGCGGGCACGGTACGTCGAGCATGTGGCGGCGATTCTGCGGCTGCTGGGGGATTCGCCGGCGGCGGCGCGTGGCGGCGCGCAGACCGTGATGGCGATCGAGACGGCGCTGGCGCAGGCATCGTTGACGCGCGTGGATAAGCGCGATCCGTACAAAGTGTTCCACAAACTGACCGCCGCGCAGCTCGCGGCGGCGACGCCGTCGTTCCGCTGGGCGGATTATTGGAAGGCATCCGGGCTGGCCGCGCCGGGAGCAGTCAATGTGACCGAGCCGGATTTCTTCGCGGCGCTGGAGCGCGAGCTCAAGGAAAGACCGCTCGCGGACTGGAAGACGTATCTGAGGTGGCAGGCCGCGCATGCGGCGGCGCCGTATCTTTCGGATGCGTTCGTGAAGGCGAATTTCGAATTCTACGGCAGGCGCCTGCGCGGGGTCGAGCAGATTCAGCCGCGGTGGAAGCGCTGCGTAAGCTACGTGGACGGGCAGCTTGGCGAGGCGCTGGGACAGGTCTTCGTGGCCCGTACCTTTACGCCAGAGACGAAGGCGCGCGCGCTCGAGATGGTGCGGCAGATCGAAGCGGCCATGGAACGGGACCTGCGCGAGATCACGTGGATGAGCGGCGCCACCAAGGAGCAGGCGCTGGCCAAGCTGCACGCCGTGACCAATAAGATCGGGTACCCGGACAAGTGGCGGGATTACAGCTCCGTGCGGGTCGAGCGCGGCGATTTCCTCGGAAACTTCGAGCGTGCGACGGCTTTCGAGTCGCACCGGCAACTGGCGAAGATCGGAAAGCCGGTGGACCGCGGCGAATGGGAGATGACCCCGCCGACCGTGGACGCCTACTACGATCCGCAGAAGAACGATATCAACTTCCCCGCGGGCGTGCTGCAGCCACCGCTGTTCGACCCGAAGATGGACGATGCTCCCAATTACGGCAACACGGGAGCGACCATCGGGCACGAGCTGACGCACGGCTTCGACGACCAGGGCCGCCAGTTCGACGCCAGGGGCAACCTGCGGGACTGGTGGACCAAGCAGGATGCCGAGGAGTTCGTGCGGCGCGCGGCGTGCGTCTCCGACCAATATTCGCAATACACGGTGGTGGACGATATCAAGATCAACGGCAAGCTGACGCTGGGCGAGGATGTGGCCGACCTGGGCGGGACGACGCTGGCGTATATGGCCTGGAAAGCGGCGACGCGCGGCCAGGAGCTGAAGTCCGTCGACGGTTTCACGCCCGAGCAGCGATTCTTCATCGGGATGGCGCAGTGGGCCTGCGGCTACGAGCGGCCGGAGAGCAAGCGCATGCACGCCATTACGGACGAGCATTCGCCGGACGAGTACCGGATTAATGGCGTGGTGAGCAACATGCCGGAATTCCGGGACGCATTCTCCTGCCATGCGGGACAGCCGATGGCGCGGGAGAATGCGTGCAAGGTGTGGTAAGTGGTTCCACGGGTATTAGCACCGTGCGTTAGTACCAGGAATCATTGACCCTACGGCACTGGCCGTATTACCCTTGGAGACTCAACCTGACTCTCGGAGGAATTCATGCCCCAGTCCCGGACGCCGCGCAGGAAATCGTCTCTCTCAAAACTGGATAGCAAGCTGGCACGGTATGCGCTTGCTGGAAGCGCCATTCTTGGCGCGCCAATGGTCTCGCACGCCGGCACCGTTTACTACAGCGGTATTTTGAACGATACCGTTTCGGGGAACACCGGGCCGGGCGATTCGGTGACGGTCAATTTTCCCGGAACCGCGGCCCTGACGCTGCTGACCAAAACCACCGGCGCCGCCAGCAGCTTTTATGAAAACTATGCTTCGGTCAGTGGCGCGTCGATGAATTTCGTGTCGGGTAACGGAGGGAATCCGGCAGCCCTGTCCTTCGGCAGCATCATTGCCACGGCAAACGCCACGACGTCCAACGGCTTGCTGCTGGGATACGGCCAGACCTACGGCAATCCTACCCCACCTCCAGGCTTCAAAGGCGGCAACTGGCCGCAAAACGGCAGCAATGCCTACCTCGGGATCATCTTCACGAGCAACAGCCAGCAGTACACGGGATGGGCGCAGATCAACGTGAACGTGAACGGCCCGTTCAACACGCAGAGCGCGACGCTGGTGGATTACGCTTACGACACGACGCCGGGCGAATCCATCACCGCTGGACAAGGGCAAACGCCGGAGCCTTCCTCGCTCGCGATGTTTGCGATGGGCGGCGTAGCCGGCCTGGCCCTGCTTCGCCGCCGCCGCGCGGCCGCCCGCAAGACCGAGTAACTCGTGCCACAACCGATCGCGAACCGCGTCCTCCTGGTGGGTTGGGACGCGGCCGACTGGAAGATTATCCAC
>Ga0209062_1003573_pt1 | contig 17729 bp, 28 predicted proteins | sample Coa_R2_2_FD_187158 | JGI IMG/M metagenome (GOLD analysis project Ga0209062, IMG submission 187158) | Surface soil microbial communities from Centralia Pennsylvania, which are recovering from an underground coalmine fire - Coalmine... | ecosystem: Environmental > Terrestrial > Soil > Unclassified...
GTACAGTCCGCTATCGCCAGAGTTGAACACCGTACACAGGGGATACAGCCAGCGTTCAGGAGTGAGAGGAGTGGCGATCGCCCCCACGGCAAATAACGAGAGTTGTTCAATCATTACTGCCAAGGTAAGCGAAAGATTTGAGGCTTTTGTATCGCTACATCGACGGTTTTTATTTCAGGCTTCGGTGTATGGTTCAAAATCTGATTGAGGGTTGCACTGAAGGCAGTTCCAATGCGTAGCTTTAACAGGTCTTCTGTGGGCAGTTCATCAACAGTTTGATAGGTCAGTTGATATTCCAGAATTGTGATCACATCTTCAAGCCAACTATCGGGTAGCTTGCCCCTCAACTCACGCCGAATTTTGACGATCACAGGATTTGATTGACTAAACATAGTGTTAGGAAAAAAGTGAGGTGTAACTGAGGTGCAAAGTGAGGTCTAGGGTGAGGTGTAACTGAGGTTTGCGGTGAGGTGTAAAGTGAGGTACCTCACACCTCATTTGAGGTATACCGCTCTGAGTCTAGGTTTCAGCCCACCTCACCCATTCAGCGCGAGAAGTGAGGGGTGAGAAAGTTTCAATTAGATTCATCTCGATTAGTTCAATCAGTAAATCTTGCACCTGCTCACTATTCAAAGCATTATTCTTACCCCAGTTTTGCTTCACTTCCCTCACAGCCATCTCACCTTTCTTACGTAGATAAGCTGCTAAGTTCTTCAGGTTGCCATCGGGTAGAGAATCAATTCTGCTAGGCGCTGCTTTTGACTCATCCTGTGGTAATTCTGCTTCCCAGCAATCCCTTAACCAGCTAGTCACTTGAGCGCGAAAATCAGGCTGTGGTTTTTGTGTGCTTTGGGTTGGCTGTGGCTGCGGTGTCGATGGTTGTTGAAAAGTCGGATATTGCGGTTGCTGGTAGACCGTAAAGTCTGTGATTTTGCGATCGCACCTGGGCAGTTCAACCGCGAGCCATTCACCATGACCAGGCAGCTTGAGCTTGCCCTGACCACTCGAAACTGGCTTGCGCGTCGTTGGGTGAATGGTCGGAATCAGCTCCAATTCCAGCAGCGCCGCATCTCGTAACCGTGCTACACCCTTGGCATCTCCCAGCGCTGAGAGTGTGCGATCGTGTGCCACGAATAGCGGCGGCATCAACACCTTACGGCTGTCACTCATGGCTGACTTGAAGAACCGGCTCCCAATGTCACCGGGCAAACGGTCCGCCCAGTTGGTCATCTCCTCGCATACCACGCTGATGATGCGCCCCTGTTGTCTGAGGCTTTGCTGCCAGTCTTCCTCGCTCAGTCCTGACTTGTTGAACTCCTGATAACGGCGCTCGATTTCGTCAAGATACCAGGACAAAAACTCAGCGATCGCGCGGTAGTCCATGCCCGCTCCAACATGCCGGACGCCCTTCCATTCATGCGATGCAGCATGAGGATCGAGTACAACAACCTGATGCCCTGCCCTTACTTTCTGCATGACCAGATAACGCGCCGTCCAGCTCTTTCCGGCACCCATGCCACCGAACAGCAGCCCTGGATATTCCAGGAAATTTTGCAGGTAAGCGGTTGGGTCAACCGTAGGATCGGACGTGGGCGTTGCAGGCACCTGACCAGGCGCAGCGGCTGTTGCTTGTGGTGTGGACTGCTGTTGTGCTGCTATCTCCTGATACTCAGCATCCTGAACATCGTCCAGATAGGGAGCCATTGCCGGGTAAAGGCGCTCGGCGGCCTGCAATTGAGCAATCTGGCTGTAGCCTTCCAGCTCTGCTTGATGGGCGATCGCGTCCATCTGGCTTCGCTTCAGCATCATCTGCCGCTCCCATTCTTCGTACTGGCGACGGTAATCGCGGCGGGATTGGGTGAGCAGCCAAGCAGAGATACAAAACCCACTGCCTACTAAGGACAGCGGTATTTTGCGGTATGCGGCTGGATAGGTTAATTCAGTGCCCAGAAAGCGGAAGGATTCGTTCTGATGCAAGTAGCCTGAAATGCTTAAGCCAGTCGCAGTCATGCCAGCCGCCAGCAGCCCTAAAATTTGCGGTAGATAGGGGTCTTTCACTTCGGCACCTCCAAAAGATCATCGCGTTTATAAGCTTTACAAGCGAGGGCGATCGCAAGGCTTGGGAAATAGATGAGGCAGCCTTCTCCAAATAGTTTTTGGTGTTTTGAGGGGTTACCAGTGAGTGAAGCAACTAAATAGAGCGCAGTGATCGGCGTAATGACAATACTTGCTGAATCAAGCAGGATTTCTGCGAGTGCTCGGTGAGTTGAGATAGTCACTTCAAAACCTCCTGAACGTGCTGCTGGACTTGCTGATTAACCCGTTCGCCGGTGTGAGCCAGTTGATCGAACCAACCGGTGAAGATGGCGACGACCAGCGCGATCGCAATCGCCAGTAACCGGGCACTGCGAGACAGATAGGCAGGCAGTGCCAGTGAGAGGATGCAGGCGATTGCCCCAATCCAGTAGAACGGCAGCAGCGGCGGCACCCAACGGACTACTAGAGTGACGGTCACACCAACGGCAAACAACCCAGCAAAGCGGCTAATCCCTTGCAGTGCGTAATCAATGCGATCGTCTTCCTGTGGCTGGTTTTCAGGCTCATAGCCAGGAAGCATCAAAGGGGAGTCGTATCGGTTAAACATGGCTCACCTCACACTCGAAAGAAGTCTTTGACACCACCCCAAAAGCCTTTCCCGGGCTTGCCAGCAGTCCCGTAGGTCAGCAACTCCTTACGGGTTTCATTCTGCTGCCTGAGTTGCTCTTGAATTACTATCTGGCGACGTGCTTGAGGCATTTTCTCAGCGATCGCCTTCGCTTTGGTCTGATGCCGCAAGTGAATCAGCTTGATCGCGCTTTGGAAGTCTAAACGGTTCAGGTCATACTCCGAGCGGAATTCCGTCTCTAGCTTCTGCATTCCGTGACCGGCCTTCTGATTCAGCAGTTGCAGATGTTTGTCGTAGCCTTTCGAGAGCAGCCACGCATCCAGCAGGCTTTTGTCGATTTGCTTTGAGCCTTTCTCAACTTGCTTGAGCACTTTGCCCACGAACTGTTCATACTCAACCTGCCCTTCGATCAGCGTTGTAAAGTGCTTTTCGAGGATGGGCAGAATTTCCTTGAGCCTGGTCATGGCCGTGGCGCGATCGGCAAACGCAGCCAATTCGTGATCACTCATCGTGGGCAACGCAGCCAAATCAATCCCGAAATAGCGGTTAGCGCGTTCGGTCAGGGCACCGGCATGAGGCAAAACGAGCGATTGGACGTGCTTTTGGTGGCGGTTGTAGCCTTTAACTTTTGGTGCTGACATTAGTTGCATTCCTTGTTTTCGGTGAACCAGAACAGCACAGAGCTGCGGTGAGTGTTGCAGACGGGCGTAGACGGCACCAGAACGACGCGCTGACCGTTGGCACCGGCCAGAAAACCGATGCCGTACCCGGCCAGAATCAGCCCAAGCACGGCGGCAAAGCCAATCAGAACCGTAGCGAGCGGGTCGCGATCAGTTGTCGTTCGTGCGCTTGTTTCCGGTGCTTGCTGCTGCGATAACGCAGTTTCCAGTGGTGTGAAGACAGTTGAGCCATCGGGCTGCTTTTTGACCAGATAAGGTGTCCCGCTCGGGTCAGCCCAGACAGCCAGCTTAGGCGCGTCAGGCGTAGCGATCGGTAGCGCTTTAGGGTTGTGCATTGGAAGATCCTCCGATAAAGCTCTGAGCCACCCAGCCGTTAGCACCCCGATATCGCACGGGCACCCACACCACGCCGTCTTGAGAGACGCGGCGATCGGTGGTCAATTGCACCAAATCACCGTTCATCAGTACCCCTAGAATCTGGCTGTGCAGGCTTGGAGCGGTGCGGAAGTTAGCAGCCACACCGATCGCTCGAATTGTTGCGGTTGGTAGTTGAGCAGCATCAATGAGCGGGTTGCTTTGGGGAACTGACTGTATCGGAGTGGGCGCGATTTCTGGCGTTGCAGATGGTGTGGTTGCCTGCACTGGAGCGGGGCTGAAGAGAGGTGACGGCTGCGTTTCTGGCGTTGCCGATGGGCTAGGTGCTGATTCGGCTGGTTTCTGCTGCTGCGAAACGCCAAAACCAAACATCAACAGCGGGACGGCCAGCAAACCGAGTGCGATCGGCAGTCCCCAGCTCATACCAGGCTTCGGCTTTGGCGCTTGGATAGGGTGAAGCTGGAAGTATTGCCCTTCTGCGGGCATTTGATCAGGCATGATGAGATTAGCTCCTATGTGTTGGATGGGAGTGCAGAGCCAGCGGTTTACTTTGGACGGTTAACGCTGGCTTCTGTCGTTGAATGATTGGGATAAGCGGCGGATGTGTAGGCTTTCAACAGTGCACATGCAAGCACCATGAGCACGATCGACCAAATCAAGCGATTCATTCTTGAGGCTTTCCCAAGCTTTGTAGGGTGGTGAGAGACTGCTGTAACCCTTGCGTCTCCTGACTTTGCGCTGTTGCCAGCATTTCGGTGCGTTCCCGATAGAGACGTGCTTCGAGCTTGAATTCGGTGGCCTTCTCAGCGATCGCGGCCTTCGCCTGCTGGGTTTGTTGCAACTTTTGTTCGCGCAGTCGAATATCGCGCTGCATCTCTGCGGTCAGTACATCGGCAGTCTCAAGGAACTGGGCAGCGATCGCCAGTGGGTCATCAAACGCTACAACGTCACTTTGCCGCAGCGACTCCAGGCTGTAGGTCTGCGGCATCTCTGGTTGAGCCAAAACAATTTGATGGTTGCCAACCTCCACAGAGACGACTGACTGTTCTGGCTCGTTTGCTGGCTCAATAGCTTTAGGCTTGTCGCCCATATGTGCCAATAGCATGGCCTTTTCGTCATCGCTGAAATAGCGGCAACCGTCAATCACCGCGCCAATTTCATCAGCACAATCAGCGCTAGCACGGTCTAGCCAGCGTGCAACAGTGCGTTTGTCTCGGTTTGTTTCAAGGGCAATTGATCGCATGGTGTGAGGTCTTGCAATGGACATTGTCATCGCTCCTGATTTCTGTAGTGTCATAGGGTCGTCATAGAGGTCGCAGTACCGCGCTGTATCGATGTCATAGGGTCGCAGTAGGGCATGACAGAGGACGCAGTAGGCTTGTCTATAGACAAGGTAGCATACTTGTTTGTACATGTGCATACATGACTGATCAAGTTTGTACAGATTGCATTATGATGTGAACATGTCCGCAAGATCGTGCAGAATAAGGATCAAAACTGATGCTTTCCGTCATGCCCAAGAAACGAGCCACTTACAGGCTTGAGGAGAATCTACTTACAGGAATGCGAGCTTTAGCGGCTGAACGTCGCTGGGACTTAACCACTGTTGTAGAGGTTGCTGTGGAAGAACTGCTTAAATCCACGGGCTACATGGATAGTGCTGGCAACCTTACGGATGCAGCAAAGCTTAATGGTGTTGATACAGCAACAGAAGAGTAAGGACGATCGCTATGGTCAGAGCTACTAAAGAACTGAGTTTAGAGGAGTTCCTTGTTTACGACGACGGAACAGACAAACGGTATGAACTGGTTGATGGGACATTAGTTGAGATGCCGACTGAAAGTACTCTCAACACTCAAATTGCGGTTTTCTTGCTTACTGTCTTTTTGCAAATGGGCATCTCAGCTAAGAGGATTGGCATCAAGCATCAGATTGCTGTTAGAAGCAGGAAGGTTTCTGCACGTGAGCCAGATTTAGTGGTTCACTCGGAGGAGTCAATCAGCGCGATCTCTGGGGCACCGCAAGCAATTATTAAGCTAGAGATGCCTTTACCTCTGGCAGTCGTTGAGATTGTTTCGCCGGGTGATGCAAACCACCAACGCGACTACGAGGACAAGCGCTGGGAGTATGCAAAGCGTGGTATCCCCGAATATTGGCTGATTGACCCTGAGAACCAAGCCGTCACGGTCTTAGCGTTGGTAGAACAACAGTATAGGGAGCATGGCGTTTTCCAGGGCAGCGATCGCGTCGATTCCCCGCTTCTGGGCTTGCTGCCAGTGACAGCAGAACAGATTTTACAAGGAGGGGAATAAGTCGTGACACATGAAGAACGTGAGTCAATAGAAGCCGAAATAAAACGGCTACAGAGCAAACAGCCGCAAGTAGCCTGGGAAGCGCTGCTTTTAGCAACGCTGGAATATCAGCTAAGCAAAGAGCAGACGACAGACGATCGGCTATCAACCAGTGAGCAACATGAAGAAACTGCCTGACCTTTACCTGGAGAAAGCGCTGCTGTGTATTTGCTTAGAACGCTGAGACTTTCGCCTCAGACCCAGAGTTCAGCCGTCAGCCATCCAAACCAGTTACGCCAGTTCAATCTAGCAGGACTTTTCAGCTGTTATTTGTGTCCCAAGTGTTGAGAGGTAAGCTAATCTACCCAACTCTGACAAAATTTGACAATTAGCTAATTGTTGTTTTCTAACAGCATCAGCTTGCTTTGTTAAAGCACAAAAAGAAATGAATTATCCTGTAATGCAATCGGGTAGATGCTTCCGCCATAGCCAATTATTTTTAAATAAGTCCCATTGCCGCAAAGTCGATCTAGAATAATGACACCACGTCTTAGGGAGATTAAAGCATGAGAAAACAGCGACGATTGAAACCAGACGCCAAGCGATCGCGGCTTTATCCTCGGATTGAAAAGTCTGTGAAAGAACAAATCGCTCAGTTTTGCTCTGAGAAAGGCATCAAAATCAACGACTTCGCCAGAGAAGCGCTAATATCTCATCTGCACCAACAAAACAAAACCCCAGCAGCGTAATTAATACGCCACTGGGGATTTTGATTATCTTAAAAATCTCAAAAGACGGCGCGTCGCCAAACAAGACGTCTTTTGGGATCTGCCCACCTCAAACGAGGAAGGACTTTGTTTGATGACTGTATTCTATATTAATTCAATTTGCCCCGGCAACGGTGGCGAAGATTCTGAATATTCGTTCTTTCATTCTAAACGACGTCCAGCACCTTGGCTAGACCTTGTGGCGCTTCAGAATTGCCGTCCGGCAAGGGGGACGGTATGAGAAGCTTCCCCTCCACAGGTCTAACGCAGAACGAAGAAGTAGCTTTCCTGCTGGAATTTTATTTCGGCTTCACCCTTCAAGCGAAGAGCGATCGGCGCAAGCTAATCTACCTCGAAGTTCTCAATTATTTGCTTGGAGTCGCGGATGTCTCAACCGGAGAAGTTCTGCTCGATTTTCGATGGAGCCACGCAGAAAAAGTCGATCACGTCCAGCGCATCCTAACCCAAGAGCTTGAGCGCGAAGCCACTGTAGAGCGGTTGGAGCCTCTGAAGTTGGCGATCGCTTGGAAGGGGGTTGCCTCATGACCCTTCCTGATGTGGTACTTCAAGAATTTCGACTCAGCGCCATTCGAGACAGACTCACCCTTGCTAACGTGCAATGGACTGAAGGGGATGCGGCGGTTGCGTTGCTGGCAGAAGAGGCGATCGCCCAGTGCCAGCGAGTGGCCAGCTATGTCACGGCAGAAGCCAAGCGCATCCTCAAGCGGTACGAGTTTGCCAGTGCAGGCGGCTGGGTAGCTTTAGGAACGACTCTGAACGGCGATCCGGGCCTGATTCCGTATTTCAAGCCTAAAGAACCACGTCTCGACTTTGAGAAACGCAAACGGATCAAGTACGAAACACCAGGGAAGGCAGAAGCACTGCCCATTCTGCCTTATGTCGATGCAGAGACAGCAGCGCTTATCTACCAGCGCTACGGAGTCGAGCCCCTAGAAAGAGAAACATTCTGGCAGGTAGTGAAGCGCTGCAACCTTCCGATTGCGGTCTGTGAGGGGCTGAAAAAAGCGCTTGCCTGCATTGGTCACGGACTACCAGCGATCGCCATTCGAGGGATTACCCAATGGCACAAAAAAGGCAGCAACGAACTGCATGAAGCGATCGCAGACTTTGCTACTGCCAAACGCGTCATCTATGTCGTGTTTGACCAGGACTCGAAAGAAAGCACACGGCGCGATGTGCGGCGGGAACGCTTAAGGCTGGCAGCAGCTTTGGAGCGTCAGGGCAGTTTACCCAAGCTGCCTGTGTGGGATGGCAAGCTGGGGAAAGGGATTGACGATGTGTTGTTTAACCAGGGCGAGGATGCCCAAGCATGGTTTAACGACCTAATCGCCACTGCCCCTACGCTCAAAGCGTTTAGGCGCGATGATCGTATCGATCAGGCATTGGCCGTGATTGAACGGCTCAACCGTCTCAGTTATCCAGTAGAACGTTCTACAGAAGGTGAATACCTGCCAACGCTGCCAGCCTTGGAGCAAGGGACGATTCATATCTTGAGCGCGTCCATGAATGCGGGTAAGACCGTGCGGATCGGTGCGGATTGGGTGAGATGGGCGATCGCTCAAGGATGGAACGTCCTGGTATTGTCGCCGCTCAACAGCCTCGGGCAGCAGACGGCTAACGACTGGAATTTAGCCCACATTCACACCTACGGGGTTCACGCTGACCAGCAGGAAGCGCTTTGGCGGGATGCGTCAGCATCCCACGGGATTGTAATGTGCCCTGACTCTCTGCATCGCCTGCCTACCTGGTTTTTTGAGCGTCCCATTCTCTTGGTTTTGGACGAAGCGAACCAGGTCATTCAGCATCTAACCGAGGGCAATACGCTTGGTACTCGCTGGTCTGGCATCCTTGAGAAGTTTGCTGGCATTGCTCGGCAGGCGATTGCCAACGGTGCGATCGTGCTTTCAGAAGATGGCATTCCAGACCGAGCCGTTGACTTCATCAAAACGCTTTCCGGTGGTGATAGCGTGCGCGTTGTGACTCACCAAAAACGCGGTATTCCTTGGGATTGCACCGTCTATCGAGGGCAGGCCAGCGGGTTCAGAGCAGAGCTTCTAGAAGCGGTAGAAGCGGATGAGCCGTTGTTATTTGTCAGCAGTTCCCAGCAGGAAGGAAAGCGACTGGAGCGGGCGATCGCCAAAGAGTTCCCAGATAAGAAAGTTACGCGGATTGATTCAGAAACCAATCAGGGTGGACAATTTACTGCTTTCTTTGAGCGTCCTGACACCTGGCTTGTAACACATCGACCCGATATCCTCATCCTGAGTCCCAGCGCCAAATCAGGCGTATCCATTCAGGGTGGTGTGGAAGTTGAAACCGCTTACTTTGCTGCGGTTTGGGGTTACTTTCCAACACTCGCAACCGATACCCACATGCAGATGTTAGGGCGCTTCCGGCCATCGGTCCCGCGTGTGGTTTTTTGCCCTGATTTTGCACTCAGCAGCGGCGATGAAGCCTTGCTTCATCCCAGAGCTATCAAACGACGCTTGCAGGGCAACGCCAAGGCGATCGCGGGTGTCTACGGCCTGGACGAACTGCTAGAGGCAACGGGCGATCGCTCTGAGCTAATGGCAACCGTCGAGGCAGCGGTGATGGACTATCTCGCTCAATCTTTGTCTGTAGCTGGTGCCCAAAAGTCGATCCTCAATCTGGCATTGGTGCAACGGCTGGAGCAGGCAGGGCACAGCGTGACGGAAGCAGCGATCGGTAAGGACGCTACCACAGCACAGCTCTGGCGTGAGATTCAGGAACAACTCTGGCGTGAAGAGGCAGCGGCGATCGCCAGTGCCACCATCGACTCAGAACACCACACGCCAGCATGGGCACACAACGCTTTAGACTCCCTGGAATGCAGCCTTGAGACTCGTACAACGGCGCGTAAGGTGTTGTGGCGTGATGAGTTCCCCGGCGTAATGTTTGACGATGCAGAGGAATGTTATCGGGCACTCTGTGAAGACTACGGCTCGATGCGGCGTGGTGTGCGATCGCAGGCACAAGCAGAAAACCTCGACGGTACGAAAGAAGCCGATCGCGCGGCAACTGAGGCAATTCTCAAAGGCAATATCCGAGCGCTGCATCGACTGCCCAAAGCTTACGCTAAGAGTGTGCTGCGCGCGAAGAGTGGCGTACTTGAATTGCTGGATGGCAGCCCATACAACAACGTTGATGCAAGGGCGATCGCTGTGAAAAAGTTTGCTCTACAATTTGCCCGTGAAATTTTTTACTATCTGCGGCTGCAAATCAAGGAAAGCGATACCCCGGTGCAAATCTGCCACAAGCTGCTAGGTCAGTTTGGTCTGGAACGCGACAGAGAGGATAGACCAGGCGCGATCGTAGAAGTGGGTAGACCGGGCAAGCGTGGTGAGCAGCGCGATCGCTCCTATCTCATCAATCTGGAGTTTGACCCGTTACGAACGCGACTCCTAGAAGCCGCTCGACGCAAGCTTTCTGAGTCCGTGTCCTCAACTCGTATAGATGTGGATTTACCTTTACGAACCACGGACACCAGCCCACAGTCCCCATCAATCGAGGATTTTGCAGCCGCGGGGCGGGTGAAGTGGGGAAGCCGCTTAGGTGAATGGATTGTGGAGAGTAGCGACGGTACAACAGCGCGAGTCAGAGCGGCTGCAGGATGGGCAGCGGGTAAGGTTTGGGATGCTTCAGTCAGTGATTTGAGGGCAGTAGCATGAGCGATCGCGCTGCTCACCCAACGCTGCAAGACCTTAAGCGGGAATGCCACCGCCTGCTTGAGGTCATCAGTCATCGCCCTGGCGCGGCAAAACTGATGATCGGCGTTCACAAGCAGTTACAGCTTTTCAGCCAGTACAAAGCCAATCGACAGAAATCAACTTATGAACGGTGAGTCAATGGAAGAAAAACCGCCATGCAATGACAGCCATGTTTTGTCTGTCGCATCCCCTGAATGGGCAGCAGCCCGGACGATCGCCGCCATTCAACACGGGCAACATGTGTTTGAGGGAGAAGGATTGAACGATCGGGCAATAGGCTTGTTCAATACACTGTCCACTCGTCCGGTGGACGCTTTGAATCCTGATGACACCCAACATTATGCAGAACGGGCTTTGCTGGCTCAGGTTCAATGCCTTGAAGCGGCATTCCATAAATGGATGAGCCTTGCCGCGCTCATGACCGATCCTGACATGTGCGATCGTTACGCTAGCTTGGCAATGCGAGCACAAGATCAAACCCGTAAAAGCCTGCTGGCTCTCCATGAACTGCGGCATCCTCGCAAGAATACAACCTTCATCAAGCATCAGCAAAATCTAGCGATCGCACATTCCGACAATCACCAGCTAAAGGAGGCACATGGCGGCGCGGCAATGGACATTAGAACAGCGCGAGCGACAGCGCCAATTGATTCAGAACTGGAAGCCCTGGCAGTTGTCAACGGGGCCGACAACGGAGACAGGGAAAGCGGTATCGGCACGGAACAGCTTCAAGAGTGGCTTGCATACGAGCGAGATGAGGGCTTCTAAAGCCTTTCTGACTAGGGTATGGAGGGAAAGAACAGAATTGCTGACAAGGCTTCTCTCTGAATAATTTCCTCAAAATTTTCAAAAGTGCAAAACGAACTATTTGCTAGGAACAAGAGCATGACCACAGAAAAACTGAAAACGCAGATTCGAGAGCAGCGGCAAGCCATTGAGGAATTCAAGGATGCGATCGCGCTCCTCAAACTGCCTGCCAGACTTCAGAAGCACGTAAATCTTGCACCCTTGGAGATTTTGCAATCGCAGCAACAACAGGCAACAGGTGAGAAAGAACGTGCCCAGCAGCTACGACAATATGAATCGGCTCTGGCGCAAGCTGAACAGCACCTGGCGACTCTCGAAGCGCAATTGCAAGAGCAGGAAAGTAAGGAAGCAGCGGCGATCGCTGAATTAACCCAAGCGGCCGATGCGTTTAATCGTGCATCAGAAGAACTGTGCCAGCAGGCGATCGCCTACCTATCGGTGAGCAAGAAAGTATCCTCTACGCTCGGCGGGGATATTTTCTTGCCACTTGAACGAGACATCAAAGCCCTTGCCATTCAGGTCATTGGCAGTAGAGCGATTCTCGAAACCAAACCCCTCAATTAACAGGAGTTCCCAATGTCTAATTTTCAAGACCAAATCGGCGAGCAGCGCCAGTTTAGGCAGTTTGCCGAAAAGCTGGGAGAAGCAAGGAATCTAAGCGAGTCAGAGGCGATCGCCCTGGCTGCCACTCAAGTTGAGCAAGTTGAAAACCAGTACCCTGGCTTGCCCTTTGGCGATGCGCTGAAATATGCCCAACAGCAGTTTTCCAAGAGCAGTGAGGAGTCAGGTTCAAACTCGATTTAACCCAGCCGAAAATTGCTGATAACTCGACTTATCTGTAAAACTAGCTCCACTTGATTACGTAATCACTTGCTCACTTGATTACGTAATCAAGTAGATCAGTAGCCACGTGTTTTGAGCCATTCCTCAACTGCCTCTCGCAGAATATCGTTCATGGTGCGATCGCTGTCAAAGCTTGCACGTTTCAACTGTCGATACTGCTGCGTTGCCATATCAAAGCTGATGCGGTGAGGGTATGGTTTTGCCTTATCCTCACCATCGGCACTACCGACTACCGCTTCAGTGGGCTGGCTTGGCTGGTTCTGTAGTTCAGGATCAAGCCCTCCCTTATCTACCCAGCTATCAGCAGCAGGCGGCGGCGTGATTGGTTTTGGTGCGAGGCGGCGGCGTTTATCTACCATTTCTTCACCTCCATCAGTTTCAAGACTTCTTTGCTGAGATTTTTAACTTCAGTGGCAGCAGTACTACTAGGGGTTAGCTCCATCACTGAATACCCCGCGCTGGATTCTGAAAAGATGACCCGCTGAGCGATCGCAGTTTTCAGGACAGGTAAGGCGTAATCGGCCAGTGCGCTATCAATCTCTTTACCGATCGCGCTATTGCCGATCCTCCGATTAATGACAAACGCAGCCTTGATCTCTGCCTTGAACGATTGCGCCTCTTTGACCAGCTCCACTGTCTCACCAGCAGCCCAAACATCGTAGCTGGATGGTTGCACCGGAATCAGCACCAAGTCAGCAGCAAGGATGGCAGAGCGGGCCAGGGCAGAGACGCGCGGCGGCGTATCAATGACGCAGTGGTCATAGTTGACCATTAACTCTGGCAGGTCACGGTGAATCGTATTTCTTGAAAGTCCAATCACGGGGAAGGGGGATGGCGTGTCTCTGGCAGCAGCCCAACTGCTTACACTGCCTTGCGGGTCAGCATCTACTAGCAGCACTCGTTTACCAGCTAGCGCGATCGCATGAGCCAAGTGAATCGATAAGGTTGATTTCCCCGCTCCTCCCTTCAAACTGGCAAAGGCAATGATCATTTTCAGTGAGCAAGTGAATCAGTAATCAAGTGATTCTACGTCTGTTAGTCCACTGGCAGGTTTTTTACTTGCTCACGTGTTCAAGTGTTTACGTGAACAATGATTCACTTAAATAAGTAATTACTTACTCACGTGTTTACTGAGCTGCGATCTTAGATTGAGAAACGGGTTTGTAGGGCGGCCGCGATCTCGCTGCATCCTTTTCACTTGTCTCTAAAGCGTTTACTCAATCCATCGCCCTAATTCAAATTCAAGGTTCATTAAGTGCTGGTGAAGGCTTTTGAGTCTACTTTCTAAGAGCTGAATTGAGGAGTCTGTACGCTCAACAAACTGCAAAAACACTTCTTTTTCGTTCGTGTTTTTACTCATGCGTGACTTGGCATACGCTTCTGATCGTTGAGCTTTCAGGTTTGCTAGGATTACCTCTAAATCCCGCGTGGCCGCTTTCAAGACGTGGCCCGCAGCTAAACCTTTTTGCTCATCCATAAATTACCTCAACGCAGTTCTGCTTCAGAATTCCTAGTTTTAGAGCAGAATCACTACGTCTGTTGTGAATCTTTGGCGAAATAACTTTATTGCTGAGTCACCAGCAGAGCCAGCTTGTTCAACCGTTGCTCTACAGTGGTCAACCGTTTTTCGAGCGATCGCACCGTGCCCGCGTCTTGCTTCCCTAATGCTTCACTGATGAGTCCCGCGAACCATTCAGAGCGACTCACCCCTAACTCATTCACTACTGCGTCAATCTGCCCTACCCAGTCATCAGGAATGCGACAGCCGATCGTTGCTTTTGGTTTGCTCATAGGAACAGCGTTAACGTGCTCACACAATGGTACGCAATGCGTCAAGCGTCTGCACAGGAAAAATCGTAAACAGCGTTAACGACTTAAGCAGAACTTATCAATCGGTTAGTGTGTGCGATGAAATGGGCGTTTCAGCCTTGCGGCAATGATAAGCAATCCGTAATTGCCAGCTTAAACCGCACCAACCTCTGTTAAACATCCTGAAACGCTGTAATTGAGTTGTCGTTTCATAGGAAACGACAATAGAATGGCATCGGAAGGCAAACAACAAAGAGATTATTCTGATGCCAAAAGTAAAAGGTAAGGGGCAAGCGGCAATCCTGAACAATGACCAAATCGATCAGGTCATTGGTTTGTGTGCGGAGCCTTATAAATTCATTGTGGCGATCGCTGCCTTCACAGGATGCCGCATGGGTGAAGCCTTGGCACTCAGAGCGGAGAACTTAGATTTGGTGGCAGGTATCATCACGCTCACGCACACGAAGACTGGACGTACACGAGAAGTGGCATTGCACCCTGAACTGGTGGCGCTGCTGAGTGAGTCGAATTTGCCCACAGTCGGCTATCTCTTCCCATCACCGCGTACAGCAGGGCATATCACCAGACAAGCGGTAGATAAGGAACTAAGGCTGGTTTGTGAGGCGTTGAAGCTACGTGGCGTAGGTACCCACAGTTTTAGACGATCGCTGGCGACGAATCTGCACGGCAAGGGCATTCCACTGAAGACGATCGCCAGCATCACAGGTCACGAGTCACTCAACGAGTTATCGCGATACTTGGATGTGACACCTGCACAGCAGCAAGCGGCAATTCTGGCACGTTGATCGCCATTGGATTGAATCGACTAATGAACCTATAGATGAGTTGGTTGAGTCCGACGGCAGAGTTTAATAACCCTGCCAGGATTTATCAGCTCGCCCGACTTTCCAACATATTCAACCTCAATTGAAGGCAGATGCTTCGCGCTTAGCTCTACTTTGCGCGAAGCGTAAAATCAAGAATATAGTTTTGGCGCTCAATGAAACGCTGCGAGAGGTCACGCTTGAGCCGGTCTCCAGCCATCTCTCCGTCTTTTCTGGTAATACTGATCGCAACAAACTATAAAAGCAGCTCCTAAAGCAGCAGTTCCTGAAAAAGCAACAGCGCCTGACAAAATCCACCCAGGCGGTCCGAACCAGTTTGCTATTTCACCCAATACACCAGTACCAATTCTGGCAATCACCCAACCGGTTCCACCTGCCGCAACAGCAATAAATCCTGCATTTCGCAGCATTTCTAACACACTCTTCTCGCCAATCTCTTCATCAAAATATATTTTCCAAATGCCGACACACATCGCAATGTCTGCACTTCCTATCAAAACTTGCTTATGAAGCTCAATTGAAGGAGTTGGAGCAAATGTGCCAAATCCGCCAGCACCAGAAGCAGCCAGCACTGCAAGAGCAGAGTTCGTTCTTTTTTTCGTTAAAACACCCACGATATTTCTCCAAGATTCAACGCTAGAACTGCTTTGAATGCTTAAGCACTCATCATACGAAAAGACTCTTTATAGAACAAAAGTACTAATATTTTCATCGTACTGATCCCCCTATTCTTGTCAAGGAGGTAAACTGCCATGACGGCAATAAATTTACGTTCCTTCATACAATACGCAAAACAAAACCCCTATCGGAATGACAGGGGTGAAGGCTTTTGATTCGGGTCACTTGGGCGATTGTCTATCCAACTGCCAGTACTGGCTTCATTTCAACCATGCATCCCAGCTTGCCAGCAACAATTCTGCCATTTTCAGCTTGAGGCGGCATCAGAACTAGGCGTACATCCCCGACAAACGCGCATTCTTCCCCGGTGCTAAGCCGCTCTTTCCAGCAATAGTTAGTGATCAGGCCATGCGTCAGTAATTCCCCTAAAAACCGATGCCACTGGTCGGTCTCCATTCCCGATGTCTGAGCGCAATTAGCACCGGAAAGCACTTCAATACCAGGAAACAACTCGTTCCCCTTAGCTTCAAATTGGACAATCTTCAGATTGGGGTTTTGTTCGGTGAGTCTTTGCAACTCGTCCCACGTATCAGGCTTCAAGGCACGTTGTAATGGGATGCATCCTTCCATCTTGATCGGTCCATCTTTGAACTTGGCCGCGTATTTGGGCGGAAACTCGTAAACAATTTCTCCATCGACTCGTAAATTAACCATCTGAATGTCAAATTTCAGCGCCTCGACGGCGATTTGCACCGCTTGAGCTTTGAGTCGATCGCTGACTACCTTTGAAGGACAGTCGATGTAAGCGTGAAGCCCTGGGGTAAGGTGATGGTTCGGTTGGGGCTGATGGTTCGGCTGCTCGGCAAAGGTAACTGTCACTGGCTCATCATCCAGCCCTAGCGATTGCCTCATCTTTGATTGCAGTTGTTCATGTAGCATTGGTCATTCTCCTTAAGGTTACAGATTGATTTATGGCAGCAGTCAAAACCTAGGATCGCGCTTTGTAACCTTCACCCCAACCGCGCACATATGCGGGATAGTCAGCCAGTGAACCGCGCATACCGCGACCGTTAAAAGCAGCGTCAAAACCTACCTGGTAAAGCTGATCCTCGGTCATCGCAGCAGCGCGAACAGTCGCCAGATTGAGAGCCGGATCGTTGGCCCCGTAGAGAATGACTGAATTGTCTGTCGTAGACGTGGTCTGTACTAACATGAAGTTGAACTCCTTAAATGGGGTTTCGGGTATAAAGAGCGCTTTTCTTCTTAGCGGGATTGGAGCGCTCTTTTGCTGTGCATTGCACCCATGAATCTAATATACCATGTACACATGGATAATACAACAATTAAATCCATGTACACATGGTATAAACTATAGGTAATGAATGGATAAATTTATGCCTAAAAGTGATTCTTGGTTTCCCGGCGACGGTAAGGGTACTAAGTGGAAGACTCAGCCGATTTCAGTGCGGTTTTCTGTTGATACAGACGCAGTTCTGAGAGCAATGAGCGATCGCCAGGACTACATTCGAGCAGCAGTCGAGGCAAAGTTGAGGGCAGATGGGCTGTTACCCGATGGCGATGATGCGGCGTGACTGGGTTTTGAATCTGACATTACCTTTAGTAATGTAGGGCGGGCTTTTTGGCTTGAAAAAGCTGCCAGATGCAGGGCACTTAAAGCCACCTATCTCGTGGCGCATGGGTGGCATGGGGTTCTCCAAGGGGGGTTCTCCAAGGGGGGTTCTCCAAGGGGGGTTCTCCAAGGGGGGCTCCCCTTGGGCGAGCGTGGTGTCATACACCACATAGCTCGCCACAGCATTACAGCGCGGTCGCAGCAGCATTAGAGCATGAACGATCTCTCCCCAGGGTGGAAAGTAGCTCGCCAAACTGGTGAGTCGAATCGATGCTCTGATGGGCGCATGAATTTGACATTATATTTTTAATGTAAATGGCTTTTAGGCGTGAAAAATGCTGCCAGGTGAGGGTACTCAAAGCCATCGATCACATTGCCTGACAGGTGAGCAAGGGTAGCCGTCGAGCGACTTTCGCCAGTACGTACCCAAGCAACAGACAACCCTTAGAAATGGGATACCTTTGGCGCGGAGCTGCGACTCAGCGATCGCACGCGCTTCCTCTTTGCTACTGGCAGCGATATGGTACAGTCCGCTATCGCCAGAGTTGAACACCGTACACAGGGGATACAGCCAGCGTTCAGGAGTGAGAGGAGTGGCGATCGCCCCCACGGCAAATAACGAGAGTTGTTCAATCATTACTGCCAAGGTA
>Ga0209062_1003574_pt1 | contig 17729 bp, 9 predicted proteins | sample Coa_R2_2_FD_187158 | JGI IMG/M metagenome (GOLD analysis project Ga0209062, IMG submission 187158) | Surface soil microbial communities from Centralia Pennsylvania, which are recovering from an underground coalmine fire - Coalmine... | ecosystem: Environmental > Terrestrial > Soil > Unclassified ...
CACCGCCATCTTCGTCGCGTCGGGCGCCGCGGGGCTCATCTACCAGGTCGTCTGGTCCAGCCAGCTGGTGCTGGTGTTCGGGAATACGAGCGAGGCCGTGGGCACGATCGTCACGGCCTTCATGGCCGGGCTGGGATTCGGCGGGCTCGCGGGCGGGCTGATCGGGCCTCGGCTGCGCAGCCCGCTGCGAGCCTATGGCCTCACCGAGCTGGCCATCGCGGCCTGCGCACTGCTGGTGCCCCTCGGCTTCCAGGCCATCGACCTGGCCTACCGGTCGGCGTACGACTCCACTTCGGCCACGACCGTCACGCTGCTGCGGCTGGGACTGGCGCTGGCGACGGTCACGCCGGTGACGTTCCTGATGGGCCTGACGCTGCCGCTGCTCACGCGGCACCTGGTGACGTCGCTGCGGATGGCCGGCGCGCACATCGGCAGCCTGTACAGCGCCAACACGCTCGGCGCCATGGCCGGCAGCCTGATCTCGGGCTTCGTGCTGATCGAGCTGTTCGGCCTCTCGGCCACGGCGCACATGGCAGTGGCGCTGAATGCGCTGGCCGGCGGGGTCGCGCTGCTGCTGGCCAGAGGCGTACCCGCAGCAGCCCCGGTGAGCGAGCAAGAGGTGGATGCGGAGCCTGCCCTCGAGCGACGCGAAGGGCTCGACGCTCAGCATGACGGGGTTATTCTGACCCAGCCGCTGCGGCGCGCAGTCTACGCCGCCAGCTTCGTGTCGGGCTTCGTGGCCCTGGCGCTGGAGGTCCTCTGGACGCGCATGCTGGCCGAGGGCACCGGCTCGCAGATCTACCAATTTGTCGGCATCCTGGCGGTGTTCCTGCTGGGCATTGCCGCCGGCGGCGGGCTGTACCGGGCCGTCAGCCGGCCGGGACGTGACTCCATCCTGGTCCTGGCGGCGCTGTTCGTGGGCGTGGCGGCCAGCACCATCGTCACCGTGCCGCTGGGCACCCTCTGGCCGGTGCACAACGCCGCTATCCGGGCGCTGATGCTGCTGCCGGCCACGACCTGCATGGGCTACGCCTTCCCGCTGGCGGCCAAGCTGGTGAGCCGCAGCGCGCGCGACAGCGCCCACGGCGTGGGCTTCCTGTACGCCTGGAACACGGTCGGCTCCATCCTGGGCACGCTCTCGGCGGCGTTCATCCTCACGGCCACCCTGGGCACCAACAACTCGATCCTGCTGCTGGCCTCGGCCGACGCGGCCACGGGGCTGGCGCTGCTGGTGGTGTGCCGGGGCAAGGCACGGATCGGCTGGGCGGCGGCCGGCGCAATCGTCTTCCTCGTGCCGCCGGTGCTGGTGGGCAGCGGCTCGGCGCTGGCGCTGACCACCACCCAACGCATGCTGAACGGCTGGGGCGTGCCCTACATCCACGGCGAGGACCGGCTCTCGACCATCGACGCAGTCGGCGGCGACATCGGCGACCGGACGCTGTACACCAGCGGCACGACCATGAGCTCCCTCGTGGTCGAGACCAAGCTGATGGCCTACCTGCCGAAGATCATGCGGCCGGCGGCGCAGGACTTCCTGGACATCTGCTTCGGCGTGGGCACGACCTTCCGCTCGGGCGTGCTGCTGGGCATGCACACCGACGCGGTGGACCTTTCGCCCTCGGTGCCCAAGATGATGCCGGTGTTCTACGACGATGCGGAGCAAATCCAGCACAACCCGCTGGCGCGCATCGTCACCGCCGACGGCCGCAACTACGTGCGCCTCACGTCGAAGAAGTACGACCTGATCTCGGTCGACCCGCCGCCGCCCATCCAGACGGCCGGCGCCTCAGTGCTGTACAGCAAGCAGTTCTATGCCGACGCGCACAAGGCGCTGAAGCCAGGCGGGCTGATGCTCCAATGGGTCTACTTCGGCGTCGACCTGCCGCAGCTCCAGGAGCACATCCGGACCTTCCGCTCGGAGTTCCCGCACGTCACCATCTTCATCCATTTGGACGACGGGGCTATCTACATGCTGGGCTCGGACGCGCCCATCACCTGGGACGCCCCGACCGTCTCCCGCTTCCTGGAGACGCCGGGCGCCAAAGCCGACCTAGCCCTCACCTCCGACCACGACTCCCTCCCGAACAAGCCCTGGCCCGACATCATCCAGGGCATGCGCTGGATCTCAGACGAGGAGGTCGACCGCTTCGTCGGCTCCGGCCCGCTGATCACGGACGACCACCCGCTGACCGAGTACTACCTCCTGCACGAGCTCCAGAACCGCGGACACGCCGAGGTGACCGGCTCGATGCTCCGGGAGCTGACGGCTCGCTAGACTGCCACTAGGATGGCCAAGGCAGCGACCGCGGGGCTTCGGGTCGAGACGGCTCTGTTCACGGCGGCCGAACTGGACGAGCTGATGGCGGCCTTACAGAACCTGTATGACCTCGGCTCGGTCCCTGGCTGCTTTGAGGTAAATCCCCACGCGGAGGATCCGTTGGAGCGGTGGCCGCGGATGATGCATCCGCACCGGGTGAGTGAGGTGGCGATGCGGTACATGCTGCATCCGAAGCTGGAGCCAGTGCTGCGGGAGATGCTGGGGGACACGCCCATCGCGGCGCAGAGCATGTTCTATTGGAAGCCGCCGGGCGGGCGGGGGCAGGCGCTGCACCAGGACAACTACTACCTGCGGGCGGCGCCGACGACGTGCGTGGCGGCGTGGCTGGCCATCGATCCGGCCGATAGGGAGAATGGCGGGCTATTCGTGGTGCCGGGCAGCGAGGAGCTGCCTGTGTTCTGCCCCGAGGACGCCGACCTGAGCGTGTCGTTCGCGAACGAGCTGGTGCGCGTGCCGGCGGGGCTGGAAGCTGTGCTGGCGGGCCTGGAGCCGGGGGATGTGCTGTTCTTCGGCGGCAGCGTCATCCACGGCTCGGAGCCGAACCGGACCAAGGACCGCTTCCGGCGGTCCTTCATCTGCCACTACGTGGGCGAGTCGGCGCGGGAGATCTCGTGGTTCTACAAGCCGCTGTATCGGTTCGATGGGACTGAGGTGGACCTGGCGGATGCGACCGGCGGCGGGCCGTGCGGCGATCTGGAGGCCCCAGGGCCTCACTGACGGGGTAAGATGGCGCGCATGGCTGTTCAGCATCAGAGCGCGACCATTACGGACAAGCCGGTGGCCTACGAGACCATCCTGGTCGAGGCCGTCGAGGGCGGCGTCGGTGTCATCACGCTGAACCGGCCGGAGGTCCTGAACGCGCTCAGCAGCAAGCTGGTCCGCGAGCTGGACGAGGCGCTGTTCGCGCTGGACGAGGACCCGGCGATCGGCTGCATCGTAGTGACGGGCGCGGGCGAGAAGGCGTTTTCTTCGGGCGCCGACATCCACGAGGCGGTGGCCAAGGGCGGCGAAGGCGGCAACCTCACGACGCACAGCTGGGATCGGGCCAACCTCAAGACGCCGACGATTGGCGCGCTTAACGGGCTGGTCTACGGCGGCGGGACGATGATCGCCTGCGACCTGGACATCCGCATCGGCTGCGAGCGGACGCGCTTCCGCTTCCTGCAGGCCTCGCTGGGCCGCCTCGGCCCGACCTGGAGCCTGCCGCTGATCGTGGGCTGGCCCAGGGCCAAGGAGCTGCTGTTCACGGCGCGCGTGGTCCAGCCGGAAGAGGCGCTGCAGATGGGTCTGCTCAACAAGCTGGTGCCGGCGGACAGGGTGCTGGAGGAAGCCATCGCCATGGGCCGGCAGATCGCCGCCAACAAGCCGGGCGCAGTCCGGGCCATCAAGCAGCTCCTGAGCGAGCACGTGGGCCGGGGCTGGCACGAGATGCTGCTGGCCGAGCGCTCGGCCAGGGTCGAGAAGGTGGAACCGCCGCCGCCGCCGACCGAAGCGTTCAAAGATTTCCTCGACCGCAAACGGCGGACGCACGGCGGGTAGGGAAGTGTCTCGCGCCCTGAACCCTGGCCTAGGCTGTGCGAGCAAACGAGCGCATGGCTAGTCGAGTAGCTCGGCCGTGCGAGGCTCCGCGCTGTGCGGGGACGGCGGTCGGTTCCATTCGCGGCGTGCACCTGTGCCTGACCCACGTGGTCAAGGTAAAGGTGAAGCTGCACGAGCTCGGATACAGCGTGCGCGGTTTTCGGGGCAGCGTCGCCGAGCTTGTGGCCGAGCTCGCCAATCCCGAAAGGCCGGTGGTCGAGAGCTCCTAGAGCGCCGGCTCGGCGGCCCGCTCGAGCGGCAGGCGAACCGTAAAGGTCGAGCCCCGGTATTCCTCGCTCTCGACCGAGATGGTGCCCCCGTGCTGGGTCACGATGTCCCGCGAGCCGGCCAGGCCAAGCCCGGTGCCGGGGATCAGGCTCTCAGCGTTGCGGGCGCGGTGGAAGCGCTCGAACACCCGGCCAAGGTCGGCTGCCGGGATGCCAATGCCGCGGTCCACAACCTTCAGCACGGCCCACCCGCGGCCGGCGGCATCCTCCTCCACAGCCACGCTGACGCTGACATTTTCGTTCGAGGGGCTGAATTTCAGGGCATTGTCGAGCAAGTTGGTCAGCACCCGCTCCAGCCGCCGTCCGTCCCACATGCCCTCCACGCGCGCCTCATCGTCGATGCGCAGATGGATCTGCCGTTCGCGCGCGCGGAGCCGCGCTTCAGCCACGGCCGACTCGGCCACGGCGGCCAAACTCACGGGCGCCAGGTCGAGGCGCAGAGGGATTCCGGCCTCCAGGCGCGCCACATCCTGCATCTCGGAGATGATCGTGGCCATCCGCCCCGCGGAAGCTTCGATATCCGCCATGCCCTCGGCGAAACTCTCCTGGATAGGCTCGCCGCGACGGGAGCGCCGCTCCAGCAGCTGGGCCCGCAGCCTGACGGCCGCGACGTGACTCTTCAGGTCGTGCGCAGCGTGGGTCCAGAAGCGATCGCGACGGTCCAGCTCACGCTCGAGCTGCTGGCGCGCCGTGCGCTCGGCGATGGCCGAACGCCACCACCAGGCGGCGAATCCAGCCAGGGCAATCATCGCGGCCACGCTCGCGCCACGGGCGAGAGCGAAGGCAAATGCAATTCCAAACATCACCACACCAAACACAGGCGGCAACATAGAACGCAGCCGCCTGACCACGTCCTTCTTGGATAACGCAGCGACCGGTCCATAAGGGACGGCCTCGAAATGGGCAAGCATCGACATTTCTCATCCCCCTCCGTGCGAAGTGCGAACGAATCGCAAGGCTGATGCCAAACCCGGCAACAACGATATGGCGAAGAACATCAACCCCGCCGTACCGAAGGGCGACGAGCCGTCGGCCGGGATAGCCGCCAACACCTGCTGCTCGGCCGCGCGCGGCGCGGTTACCAGCACCAGGTCGAAGCTGCTGGGCAGCTCGTCTGATTTCGGCGCCGCCCCACTGCCCGCCGCGCTCGGATCGGCCGATGGCATCGAGGCGCCGCTCACTCCGACGCGGCCGTGCTGGCCGGCTGGCAGCGTGTGGACAGCCGCCGCGACGTCCGCGCCGGCGGTGTCCGCCTGAAGCCTCGGGTCCTCCTGCAGCGCGGACGGGTCCGCCGTGGCGCCCGCCACGGCCGAGCTCTGGCCGGGGTTGATCGACGCGGGCTGCAGCACCACCTGCATGTTGCTGGGAGCGGCCACCTGGAAGGTGCGGCCGCCCGGCGCGGCGGCGGCGCTCGGGGACGGAGCCGGGCTCTGGGCGGGCGCGCTCGGGCTGGGGCTGGGGCTCGGGCCGGCCGCCGGCGGCGGGGGCGGGGCAACCTGGGCGATCACGTTCACGTCGCCCGTCTTGGACTGCGCCAGGCCCAGGTTGATCACATGATCGGCCTGGCTGATGGAGATCGGGGTCGCGCTGCTGTTGTTCAGCGTCAGATGCACACGCTGGTCCGGGGTCAGGTTGGTGTTGGCCTGCACGCCCACGCTGGCGGCGTCACCCGACCGGCCCACTGCGCTGTCCGTCACGGTCATGCTGGTCGAGCTGGTGCTGACGGAGGTGCCCGACGGCGCACCGTTCAGGGAGACGGTCGTGTCGCCGAGCTGGCCGAGGGCGCTGGCGGTCCCCGTCTGGGCCGTGGCCGTGCCCTGGTTCAGCACATAGGCCTCGAAGTCCACCAGCACGGTGTTGTTGCTGCTGTTGTCGCCCACGACCATGTCGGCGTCCTGGGCGATGTTCATCAGCGTCGTAGCGGCGACGCCAAGGGCCGTGGCCGTGCCGGAGCTCGCGACCGCGGTGTTCGACACGGTGGTCTGGCTGCTGCCGGCGCCGCTGCCGGCGACCGCCGCGGCGAAGCTGCCCTGCTGCCCGGTGGCCTGCGTATTGCCGGTCGTCGCGCTCGCCACGCCAGTATTCGCCACGTTCACGATGAACGTGAGGACGATGCGGTTGCCGGAGCTGTTGTCGTCGATGATCACGTGAAGCTGCTGCAGGCCGTCGATGATTGTCGTGGCCTGTACGCCGATGGCCAGGGCGTCGCCCGAGTTGGCCAGCGCGTAGGTGCTGTCGCGCACGTCCACGCTGGCGCTGCCGCCGCCCGTTCCGCCGGCAGGGGCGCTGGCGGTCAGGCTGTTGGCCGTGAGCGGCAGGGTTGGCGCCGGAGCGCCGACGCCAACCGTGTTCGAGCCCTGGAGACCGGTGGCGTTCACGTTGCCGCTCTGGCTGGTGGCGCTGCCGGTGTTGGACACCGACACGTTGAGGCTGATGTTGATCGTCTGGTTATTGGTGTCTGGCGGGATGTGGACGGTCACCGCCTGGGTGCCCGCGATGTTGGTCGTGGCGTTCACGCCGACGGCCGCGGCGCTTCCGGATGTCGCTTGAGCGCTGGCGGTCGTCGAGATGGAGACCGTCGTCCCCGGCGTGCTGCTCGTCGTGGCGGTCGAGGCGGCGCTGGGACTGGCCGAGGCGGAGGAGCTGGCCGAAGCTGACGGGCTGGCGCTGCTGGTCAGGGTGGCCTTGACCGTGGTCCCGCCCACCTGCCCGCTGGCGGTGGTATCGCCGGTGGATGCCTGAGCGGAGCCTTGATTGTCGACGCTGGCGTTCACGGCCAGGCTGACGGTGTTGTTCGTGGAGCCCTGCCCCTGCTGGACGGAGCTCGTCTGCTGAGCATTGATCGCCGTCGTCGCGGCCACACCCTGGGCGCTGCTGGCGCCCGTGGTGCTGGTGGCCGAATTGATGGTGTTGACCTGTGTCGAGGGCGAGGCGCTCGCGCTGGCCGAGGGGCTGGAGCTGGCGGGCGCAGCCGCCCCGCTGGCGGAGGGATTCGGGCTGGCCGCGGCGGCAGCCGGCGACCCGGCCGGTGATGCCGAAGCGCTGCTCGACGGAGCGGCCGACGAGCTGGGCGAAGCCGCCGGACTAGCAGAAGCCGAGGCCGAGCTACTGGGCTGGGCTGACGCGGCCGCACTCGAAGGCGCGGCGCTGCTCGAAGGCGAGCTGGTGCTCGTGGAGCCGGAAGCGCTCGGAGCCGGCGACGAGGAGGACTTGGTCGAGCTCGGCGCCGCGCTGCCAGAGGGCGAGCTGGCCGGCTGAGAGATGGAGCTGTTCGTCGACGAGCTGGGCGCGTTCGAGGACGTATTCCCCGAAGGGCTGCCGGCGGTCGAGCCACTCTGGCTGCCGCTGGTTGAACCGGACGTATTGGTGCTGCTGCTCTGCGGCGCGGCCGGCGGCATCTTGCTGACCGAGACCGAAGCCGACGGGGACTGGCTGCCGCTGCTGCTTCCGGAACTGGAGCTGGTTTGGGGTGCGGAGGAGCTGCTCTGGCTGGCGGTCGATCCGGACGTGGAGCTCGACGCCGGTCCATCGGCCACCGCGGTCGAGACCGGCAGGAGCACCAGCGCGGCGATCGTGAGCAGGTTGGCGGCGATGCGATGGGGGATACGTCTGCGGACCGATCCGCGACGGCAAGCTCGAAGGTCAGGCCGAGCTGGGAGTGTCATCTATTCCTTGTCACTCAGGCAAAATTGCCGGCGACCCGCAGGTCTGCCAGCGGTTCCACGCTAGTCCTTGGGAGTGCGCTTGCCCTCCGCTGAACGCGCCATGTTGGCCAAGCAGTCCAGGCAGGAGGGCTGAGTACTTTCGGAAGCGGCTACTGGCCGCCGGTTACCGTCACCTGCCCGTTGACGATGTGGATCGAGCCGCCCGAGACCGAGCCGGCGCTGCCGCCGGTGACGCTCACGTCGTGCGATACGTTCACGCTGCTCGAGGAGGTGCTGATGGCAGTATTGCCGGCGCTGGTCACGACGTTCGTGGCGAGCCCGGAGCCCGGATCGAAGCGCAGGCTGAGCTGCGCGCCTCCCTGGCTGGACAGCCGCAGATGCATCGTCTGGTACCCGCTGAGGCCGATCGTCGCGCTCCCGGAGCCCGACAGCGAGTCCTGGATGGAGCTGCTCTGGTCGTCGTTCTGAAGCGAGACATTCACATCGCCCGCCTGAAGCTGCAGGGACAGCGTGCCGGACGTGCCGGCCGGCACGTCGTAAGCGCTGGACCCGTCTCCGCTCAGGGCGAGGGGCAGGTCTACGCTGCTGGGCAGGATCTCGGGGCCGTCGGCCATGGCCATACCTCCAGTCAAGCCGGCGAGGCACACGACAAGCGCGAGCGCACGGCGCAAAGACGTCACCGACCTACAGTAGGACGGCAGCGTAGGCGCCGCATCGGCTATCCCGGCAAAGGTTGAGCAGGCGGCCGCAGAGCGCGTTGCCGCGAGTACTCAGTGGCGGGGATACAAAAGGGCGGGGAGGGGCTACCCCCTCCCCGCCCTTTGCCGGAGCGGTTGGCTTCGGTTTAGTGGCCGAATATCTCCTCGAACATCTGCGCGCACTGCGAGAAGAAGCTCAAGAAGGGATTCGAGCCGGACGAACCGCCGTTGTTGGTCGAGCTGACCTTCACGGCGGGCGCCGTGCCGCTGTCAGCGCCGCCCGCTGCATCCACCGTGCCGGTGCTCACGTTGGTGGTGTTGCCACCGTTCTGGCCCGTGCTGGAGAAGTTGCCGCTGGCTGCGTTGGCATTGCCGCTGGTGGTGATGCCGGTGGTGCCGTTGGAGTTCGACGTGACAGACGAGCTCGAATTGTCCTTGGCGCCACCGGTCTGGACGGAGCCGGCTCCGTTGTTCGAGACCGCCGTCGTGGCGTCCACCCCCGACGCCCCGGCGTTGCCGCTGCGGGCATGGGCCATGGCGTCGTTGATGGCGTTCACCAGCTGCTGGTTCACGGCCGAAGTGGCCTGGCCGCTCACCCCGGAGTTGCCTCCGCCGGCAGCATCGACCATGGTGACGTTACCGCTGGTGCTGTTGCTGCCGTTCTGGCCGAGGGCAGTGGCCCCGCCGGACATCGCCGCCGCCGTGCCCGTGTTGGTCACGGTGGTGGTGTTGGTGGCGCTCAGCGCGAAGCCGCTGTTGCCACCGCTGTCCGCGCCGCCGGTCGAGACCGAAGGCGTCCCGGAATTGACGACAATCGTGGTCGCGTCGCCGATGCCGGTGGCATCCGCCCGCCCGGAATGAGCGTCCGCGCTGTCCGAATTGTCGCTGTACACGGACTGCTCGTTGCTGGCGGTCGTGTTGCCACCCGTGCCGGCTGCGTTTCCTCCGCCAGCCGCGTCCACCGCGCCTACCGTGCCCGTGGTGCTGTTGTTGCCCGTCTGGCCGGTAGCCGTCGCCGGACCGCTGACCGAAGTGGCCGTGCCGGTGTTGGTGACGGTGTTGGTGTTGGTGTTGGTGAAGGAGCCACCCGAGGTGCCATTGGTCTTGGCGCCACCAGTGGTGATCCCCGGCGTGCCCGTGGCCGTGTTGGTGATTGTCGTCGTGGCGGTATCGATGCCATCGCCGTGGGCGTTCCCGGACGCGGCCCAGGCGTCGTCGTCGTTGTGGGACCAGACGTCCTGGTCGTTCCTGGCCGTGGTATTGCCGCCACCGCCGTTACCGCCGTTCCCTCCGCCGGCAGCGTCGACCGCGCCAACCGTGCCGCTGGTGGTGTTGTCGCCGGCCTGGCCGGTGGCCGTCGCAGCGCCGCTGGTGTTGTTGGCCGTACCGGAGTTGGTGACGGTGTTGGTGTTGGTCAGCGTGACGTTCGCACCAGAGTTGCCGCCCGTGTCAGCCCCGCCGCTGGTAATCGTGAGATTCCCGCCGTTGCTGATCGAGTTGCTGGCGCTGTCGATGCCGTCACCATGGGCGTTCCCGGACTCGGCCCCGGCGTCGTCGTCGTTGCGGGACGACACATCCTGGTCGTTGCTGGCCTGGGTCAGGCCGCTGCCCGCGCCATTGCTGGCGTTGCCGCCGCCCGCCGCGTCCACAGCCGTCACCGTGCCGGTGGTGGTGTTGCCGCCAACCTGGCCCGTGGCCGTCGCAGCCCCGCTGGTGTTGTTCGCGGTGCCGCTGTTGGTCACGGTGTTGGTGTTGGCCACGCGCACCGTGCCGGCGCTGGTGGCGCTGTCCTTTGCGCCGCCGGTGTCGACCGTGACGTTGCCGGTGTTGGAGATGGTGTTCGTCACCGTGTCGATGCCGTCGCCGTGGGCGTTGCCGGAGCCAGCCCAAGCGCCGTCATGGTTGTCGGAGCTCACGCTGCTGCTGTTGTCGGCCCGCGTGTTACCCGCTCCGCCACTGCCGGTGCCGGCGTTGCCGCCGCCAGCCGCGTCCACCGTACCCACCGTGCCGGTGGTGCTGTTGCTGCCGGTCTGGCCGATGGCCCCAGCCGCCCCACTGGTGTTCGTCGCGCTGCCGGTGTTGGTGACGGTGTTGGTGTTGGTCCGGGAGACGGTGGAGTTGGAGTTGGTGCCCGGCTCGGCGCCGCCCGACGTGACCGACGACCCCACGGTGCTGGTGATGCTGTTCGTAGCGGAGTCGATGCCGTCGCCATAGGCATTGCCGGAATCGGCCGAGGCCCGATCGTGATTGTCGGACCAGACGGCCTGCTCGTTGTTGGCCGCCGTGACACCCGATCCGCCGGGGCCGCCATTGGCGCCGCCCGCCGCATCGATCATCGTGACGACGCCGGAGGTGGTATTGCCGCCAACCTGGCCCATCGCCGTTGCCGGGCCGCTGATGTTGACCACGGTACCGGTGTTGGTCAGCGTGGTGGTGTTGGTCCCGCTGCCGTTCTTGATGGTGTTCGTCACCGTCCCGATGCCGTCGCCGTGCGCGTTGCCCGAATCAGCATCGGCGAAGTCGCCGTTCCACGAGCCGACGAGCTGCTCGTTGCTGGCGCGGGTGTTGCCGCCCATGCCGGAGGCAGCGTTTCCGCCGCCCGCTGCGTCGACCGTGCCCACCGAGCCCGTGGTGGAGTTGCTGCCCATCTGGCCCATGGCCGCCGCGGCGCCGCTGGTATTGGCGGCCGTGCCGGTGTTCGTCACCGTGTTGGTGTTGGTGCCACTGCCGTTAGTGATGGAGTTGCTGGCGGAGCTCAGCCCATCGCCCCAGGCATTGCCGCTGTCGGCATCGGCGAAGTCGGCGTTGCCGGAGCCGACCCACTGGCCGTTGCTGGCCGAGATGCCGCCCTCGTTGCCGCTGCCACCGTTGCCGCCACCCGCGGCGTCGACGATCCCGACGCTGCCGCTGGTGGTGTTGCCGCCGACCTGGCCGTTGGCCATGGCCGCGCCGGACGTATTGGCCACCGTGCCGCTGTTCGTAACGGTGTTGGTGTTGCGCGTCGTGGCGCTGGCAGAGCTGTTGCCACCGGTCGTCTGGCCGCCAGTGGTCCGAGAGCCGAAGCCACTGTTGGTGATGGTGTTGACGACGGTCCCAACACCTTCGCCGGAAGCATCGCCACTGCTGGCCGAGGCCCCATCCCAGTTCTCCGAGTCCACTGACTGCCAGTTGCTGGCCGAGACGCCGCCGCTGCCGCCGCTGGCCCCGCCGCCCGTGCTGCTGGCGTTGCCGGAGTTGGCCCCACCGGCCGCGTCGACGGTGCCCACCGTGCCGGACGTGCTGTTGCTGCCCATCTGGCCGGCCGCCGTTGCCGCCCCGCTGACGTTGGTGGCTGTGCCGGTGTTCGTGACCGTGTTGGTGTTGGTGGAGGTGCCTTTGACGCTGCTGTTGGCGCCCGTGTCCGCACCACCCGAGGTGAGAGCGCCGCTGGCGCTGTTGGTGATGCTGGTGGACGCGGCGCTCAGCCCATCGCCCCGGGCATCGCCGGTCGACGCCCATGCGCCGTCGCCGTTTTCAGCGTCGATGTCCTGGGAGTTCCGCGCCGTGATCGGCCCGCTGGCGCTGCTCGCGTGGGCCGAGGCGTTGCCGGTGGTGGGGATGTCCGCCACGACGTCGTCGGGCGTGCCGCCGTTGCTGGCGGTCGCCGTGGCCGAGGCGTTGCCCGAGTTGGCTCCGCCCGCCGCGTCGACGTCGGTCACCGAGCCGGTCGTCGTGTTGCCGCCCACCTGGCCGATGGCCGCCGCCGCGCCTGTGGTGTTGGCCACAGTCCCGGAGTTGGTGACGGTGTTGGTGTTGGACAGCGTGGCGCTGATGGAGGAGTTGGCGCCGTTCTTGGCGCCGCCCGAGGTCAGCGACCCCGTGCCGCCGTTGCTGATGAGAGTGCTGGCCGTGCCGATGCCCTCGCCGGAAGCATCGCCGCTGGAAGCGCCGGCCATGTCCCAGTTCTCGGAGCTGACGTCCTGGTCGTTCCGGGCTGTGACCGCGCCGCTGGTCGAGTTGGCGCCTGCCATGGCATTGGCCGGGTTCCGAGACGTGCCGGTGGCCGTTGCGGTCGCGCTGGCGTTGCCCGAGTTCGAGCCGCCCGCCGCATCGACGGTGCCGACCGTGCCCGTCGTGCTGTTGCTGCCCGACTGACCTGTGGCCGTGGCCGATCCGCTGCTGTTCCTGGCGTTACCCGTGTTCGTGACCGTGTTGCTGTTGGTGCCGGTAACCGTCCCGCTGCTGTTGCCAGTCGTGTCGGCGCCGCCGGTGGTGGTGCTTCCACTGCCGCTGTTGAAGATGCTGGTGCCGACGCTGCTGATGCCGTCGCCCGTCGCGCGGCCGGTGTCGGCCCAGGCAGAATCCTTGTTCCCGGCATCGATGTCCTGGTCGTTCGAAGCCGTGGTGTTGCCGCTGATCGAGGTGGCCGTTGCCGACGCCGTGCCCTGGCTCGCGGAAGCGCTGGCCGTCGCGTTGCCGGAATTGGCGCCACCCGCCGCATCGACGGTGCCCACGGACCCGCTGACGGTGTTGCCGCCGGACTGGCCCATGGCCGTGGCAGCGCCGCTGTTGTTGGCGACGTTGCCGGTGTTGCGGACGGTGTTGGTGTTGGTCCCGCTGACGGCGACGGAGCTGTTCCCGCGGGAATCAGCGCCACCCGTGGTGATGTTGCCGCTGCCGCCATTGGAGATCACAGCCGTGGCGTAGTCGATCCCGTCGCCGGAGGCGTTGCCGCTATCGGCATCGGCCGAGTCGTGGTTCCACGCGCTCACGTCCTGGTCGTTCGAGGCGCGGGTGTTGCCGCTGGTGGATGTGGCGTTGGCCCCCGTGCTGTTGCCGGAGTTCGCGCCGCCAGCAGCGTCGACGGTGCCTACGCTGCCGGTCGTGCTGTTGCTGCCCGACTGTCCCATAGCCGTGGCCGCGCCGCTGGTATTCGAGGCGGTGCCGGTGTTGGTGACCGTGTTGGTGTTGGTATCCGTGACCGTGGCGCCGCTGTTCGCGCCGTTCTTGGCCCCACCTGTGGTGATGTTGCCAACGCCGCCGTTGATGATGGTCGTGCCGGCCGAGGTGATGCCGTTGCCGCTGGCGTTGCCGCTGTCCGCATCGGCCGAGTCGTGGTTGTACGCGTCGATGTCCTGGTCGTTGGACGCGGTCACGTTGCCGTTCGAGCCGCTGGACGAGTTGGCCCCGCCGGCCGCGTCGACGTCAGCCACCGAGCCGGTTACGGTGTTGTTGCCACTCTGGCCGATAGCGGCCGCGCTGCCGGAGGTGTTCGTGGCCGTCCCGGTGTTCGTCACGATGTTGGTGTTCGCGTTCGTGACGTTTGCCGCCGAGGTGCTGCCCGTGCCGTCGGCGCCACCGGTCGTGATCGTGCCGCCGCCGGCGTTGTCGATGATCGTGGCGGCCGAGGCGATGCCGCTGCCCGTGGCGTTGCCGCTGTCGGCATCGGCCCAGTTGCGAACCTCGCCGTTGACGTCCTGCCGGTTTGTGGCCGAGGTGTTGCCCGCCGCGCCCGAGCCGGAGTTCGCGCCGCCGGCGGCGTCCACGGTGCCGACCGTGCCCGCGACCATGTTGTTGCCGATCTGGCCGGTGGCCGCGGCATTGCCGCTGGTGTTCGTGGCTGTTCCGGTGTTGATGACGTCCTGGGTGTTCAGCATGCTGGCGGTGATGCTGCTGTTGCCGCCTTCCTTGGCGCCACCCGAAACCATGTTGCCGAGGCCGGGGTTGGTGATCATGGTGGTCGTGGTCAGGCCGGTGCCCATTGCGCGGCCCGTCGACGCTTCCGCGTAGTTGCTGACGGACGAGGAGACGCGCTGGGTGTTGCTGGCGGACGTGGAGCCGGAGCCGCCCGACCCGCCGCTGCCGCCGCCGGCGCTGTCCGTGTCGTTGGACGTGGCGGTGGTGGTGTTGTTGCCAACCTGGCCGGTCGCCGTGGCGTTGCCGCTGGTCGAGCTCTCGGTGCCCGTATTGGTGACGGTGGTGCTGTTGTTCGAGGTGGCCGAGGAGCTGGAGTTGCCGCCGCTCGTGCCGCCGGTGCCGCTCGTCCCACCACCGTTGTTGGTCACGGTCGTGGTCGAGTTGTTCCCAGTGGCGGAGGCGTTGCCGCTGCTCGCCTGGGCCGTGTTGTTGGTCGAGCTGCTGACGCTCTGGTTGGTGGTGGAGCTGGTGTTGCCGGTCGAGCCAGAACCGCTGCCGCCGCCGCCCGCGGCGTTGGTCGTGCCGCTCGAGGCGCTGGTGCTGTTGCTGCCGCTCTGTCCGGTAGCGCTGGCCGAGCCCGATTTCGACGTGGCCGACCCAGAGTTGGTGACCGTCGTGGTGTTGGACGAGGACGTCTTGCTGCTGCTGGTGCCGCCACTCGTCGAGCCGCCCGTGGCCGTGTTGCCGCCGCTGCTGCCGTTTGAGACGGTGGTATGGGACGTGCTTCCGGTGGAGCTGGCGCTCCCGCTCGAGCCGCTGGCGCTGGACGAGCTGGAGGAGCTGGACGATGAGGAATTGGTGGACGTGGTTGCCGCCATGGCTTGCCCGGTGGCGAGCATGGCCATGACTGCGCCGGCAGTGCCGGCGCGAGCAAGCACGCGGCCCTTCCGCCCGGGGCCCTTCTGGCCCGTCCGGGGGAGAGAGGTTGGGGTCTTCTTACTGTGCACTTGGTCGTCTCCTTGATTGGCTGGTTGGTCGCTTCTGAGTTCGCCGGAGAGCCTGGTTCTGCACCAGGGCCGGCACGTTCAAGGTGAGGGTCCCGCTATCACCTGAGGCTCCTTGACCGAGCGTTATTTGGTCTTTGCACCACGTGGCTTGCGCCGAAGCGCCACGAGGAAGCTGCCGATGCCGGCTGGGACGAGCAGGCTGCCCAGCCCGAGAGTGATTCCAAGTCCGCCGCCGCCCAGGGCGGGCAGCTCCGCCTGAGCAGGCAGGACCTTGCTGATGATGGGTGGGAGGGTCGTGGCCCCTGCGGTGGGCCCAGGGCCGCCCGCCGGAGCGCCGGGGCCGCTACCTGCCGCGGGACTGGCTTCCGCGCCGCTCGTCCCCGAGCCACTGCCGCTGCCGCTTCCGCAGCAGCTTCCGCTGCTGTTCTGCGGGGTGATCTCGGTGCCCTGCGTCGTCGTCTGAGGTGGCGGCGAGGGTAGGGTCCCGGGCGCCGTGCTGGGAACCGGGCTGGGGCTCGAAATCGTGCCCGGGCCAACGGAGCAGTCGCCGCCGTTCTTGGCGCCGCAGGTGGCGATGTTGCCTTCCAGGTCGTTGATGACCGTGGTCTCGGCCTCCTTGATGCCCGTGGCGGTGGCCGTGCCGGTTTGAGCTGTGGCGCCGTTGTCCACCGTCTGCCCAACCGTCTGGTTGTTGATGGCGGTGGTGCTGCCGCCGGCGCCTCCGCCCGCGGCATCCACGTCGCCGACCGTGACCGAGACGCTGTTGTTCCCGTTCTGGCCGGTGGCCGACGCATCGCCGCTCATGGCGCTGGCCGTGCCGTTGTTCACGACGGTGACGATGTTGGTCAAGCCGACGCCGACGCCGATGTTGTGAACCAGGGTGTCCGCCAGGCCGATGCCCGTCGCCGTCGAATTACCGCTGAACGCTCCTGCCATGTCGGACACGTAGAGCAGCGCCGACTGATCGTTCCGGGCTGTGGTGCTGCCAGAGCTGCCAGCGCCGCCCGCCGCGTCGACGTCGCCCGCGCTCACCTGCAGGCTGTTGTTGCCGTTCTGGCCGGTAGCCGTGGCCCCGCCCGAGACCGAGGTGCCGCTGCCGGTGTTCTCCACCGCCGTGGTGTTGGTTTGGGTCATCGTGACGTTGCTCTTGCCGGCGGTGTCGGCGCCGCCCGTGGCGATGTTGTGCGGGGCCGAGTTGAGGACGTCCGTATCGGCCTTGCCGATGCCCGTCGCTTTCGCTCTGCCGCTGCTGGCGGTCGCGTCGTCAGACACGTCGAGCGAGGCGTCCTGGCGGTTCGTGGCGGTGGTGTTGCCGCCGATCGCGCCACCGGCCGCGTCCACGCCTGTGGCGCCGATCACGCCGGTGTTGCTGCCGTTCTGGCCGGTAGCCGTGGCGTCGCCGGTGGTAGCGCTGGCGATGCCGTTGTTGGTGACGGTGTTGTCGTTCGCCTCGGCCAGCGCGATCGAGCTGTTCGAGCTGTTCTTGGCTCCGCCAGTGGCGAAGTTGCCATCGCCGGTGTTGGTGATGGTGGTCATCGCCCGCACGCCGGTGGCGGTGGCGGCGCCTGTCTGGGCCGACGCCGAGTTGGTCACATCACCGTCGAGGCGCTCGTCGTTGCTGGCGCGGGTATCGCCTGAGCCGGCGCCGCCCGCGGCGTCTACCGCGCCGACCTGGACGGTGAGCGCGTTGCTGCCGTTCTGCCCGGTGGCCGTGGCACTGCCGGTCACAGCCGTGGCCTGGCCATCGTTGGTCACCGTCGTCGTCTGGCTGTTGGTCAGGGCCATGGAGCTGTCGCCGCCCATGTCCGCCGCGCCCGTGGCGAAGTTGCCGGAGATGCTGTTGGTCACGGTCGTCTCGGCGATCACGCCGGTCGCCGTGGCCGCCCCGCTCCTGGCGGTGGCCTCATTGGCGAAGCTGCCCTCGGCCGACTGGCTGCTGGAGGCATCGGTGGCGCCTGACCCGGCGCCCGCGCCAGACGCGCCGCCAGCGGCATCGGTGGTGCCCGCCTGGCTGGTGACACTGTTGTTGCCGGTCTGGCCGGTGGCCGTGGCGTTGCCCGTGGTGGCCATGGCCACGCCGGTGTTGGTCACCGTGTTGGTGCTGACGTTGTCGAGGTGGATGCCGCTGGTGCTGCCGCTGCCGATCGAGGCGCCGGTCGCCCCGTTGCCGGTGAAGGAGTTGGTGATCGTCGTCGTCGCCTGGACGCCCGTCGCGGTCGCCGAGCCGGTGTAAGCGCTCGCCGAATTGCTGGTCGAGCCCGTTGCGGACGTGCTGCTGCTGGCCGAGGTGCCGCCGCCGGAGCCACCGCCGCCCGCGGCATCAACGTTGCCGGTGGTGGCCGAGGCGCTGTTGTCGCCGGTCTGGCCGGTGGCGGTGGCATCGCCGGTGGAGGAGGTGGCGTGGCCGTCGTTGGTAAGGACGTTGACGTTGGCCAGGGTCAGCGTGATGCTCGAGTTGCCGCCGTTGATCGACCCGCCGCTGGCCAGGTTGCCGCTGTAGCTGTTGCTGATGGTGGTGCGGCTGCGAACGCCCGTCGACG
>Ga0209062_1003575_pt1 | contig 17725 bp, 17 predicted proteins | sample Coa_R2_2_FD_187158 | JGI IMG/M metagenome (GOLD analysis project Ga0209062, IMG submission 187158) | Surface soil microbial communities from Centralia Pennsylvania, which are recovering from an underground coalmine fire - Coalmine... | ecosystem: Environmental > Terrestrial > Soil > Unclassified...
CGATGCCCGATCGAGATCATCGCGCATGACGCCGCCGACGGCGATTTCTCCGAGGGAACGGTCTTCTGGATGTTCAATCCCTTCGGCGAGCAGACGATGCGCCGGGTTACCGAACGGATCATCGCCTCGCAAAGAAGCCATCCGCGCCGCGTGCGGCTCATCTATGTAAGGCCGCTCCATGCGCCGATGCTGCGCACGCTCGGTTTCATTCACACCGGCACCGTGCTGCTGCCCAGCTTCAATGCCGGCACCGCGAGTTGCTGGACGAGGCCGCCGGACAACGCTTGACGGAAGGCGCGCCGCAGACCTTAATTCAAGAGCCAAAGCGGCGGAGCCCCCATGACCCTGGATCTCAAGATCACCGGCGGCGACATCATCGACGGCACCGGCAAGAGACGCTATCGCGGCGATGTCGGCATCAAGGACGGCAAGATCGTGGCGCTCGGCGCCGCACCGGGCGAGGCGCGCGAGACCATCGACGCGACAGGCCGCGCGGTGACGCCGGGCTTCGTCGATATCCATACCCATTACGACGCGCAGATCGTCTGGGATCGCATGCTGACCATCTCGCCCTGGCATGGCGTCACCACGGTCGTGATGGGGAATTGCGGCTTCGGCGTCGCCCCGACGCGCGCCGCGCATCGCGATCTCATCGTGCGCACGCTCGAAAAGGTCGAGGGCATGAGCGTCGCCGCGCTCGAAGCCGGCATGGGAAGCGAGTGGGGCTTCGAGACCTTTCCCGAATATCTCGACGCGATCGAGAAGCATGGTTCCGCGATCAATGTCGGCGCAATGATCGGCCACACGCCGCTTCGCCTTTTCACCATGGGCGAGGAAGCGACCGAGCGCCATGCCACGGCGGATGAGATCGCGCGCATGCGCGGCATCGTGCGCGAGGCCCTGGAAGCGGGCGCCATCGGCTTCGCCACCTCGAAATCGCCGACCCATGTGGGTTACGGCGGAAGACCGGTGCCGAGCCGCGCCGCCGACTTCGAGGAGATCCGCATGCTCGCGGGCGCGCTCGGCGAGACGGGCAAAGGCGTGATGCAGGCGACGATCGGCAAGGGCCTGCTCTTCGACGAATTCGCGCAGATCTCGCGCGAGACGGGCGCCCATGTGAGCTGGACGGCGCTCTTGGCCGGCCGGCTCCGCCGCGGCATCAGCCATAAGGAGCAGCTCGCGCGCTCGCTCGAGCTCATCGCTCAGGGCTACAAAGTCTACCCGCAAGTGACGCCGCGGCCGCTCAATTTCGAATATCAACTCAAGGAGCCCTTCGTCTTCGAGAGCATGTCGCTGTTCCAGCCGGTCTCGGCCGCCGATTTCGAGGGCAAGAAGCGCCTCTATGCCGATGAGGGATTCCGGAAAGCGTTCCGCGACAAAATGGATTTGGCACCCGGCGAGTTCGTCACCGGTTTCGGCCTGACGGTGATTTCCGAATGCGCGGCCGATCCTTCGCTCGAGGAGCGCCCGCTTGCCGAGGTCGCGCAAGAGCGTGGGCAGCATCCGGTCGATCTCCTGCTCGATCTCGGACTTGCGACCGATCTCGATGCGCGCTTCCGCATGGCCGTCGCCAATCATGACGAGGCCGAAGTCGCCGAGCTCCTGCTCAACCCCAATATGGTGATGGGGCTGAGCGATGCCGGCGCCCATGCGAGCCAGCTCTGCGATGCCTGTCAGGGGACCTATCTCCTCGCGCGATGGGTGCGCGAGAAGCAGGCGCTCTCGCTCGAAGAAGCGATCCGCATGCTGACCTCGCGGCCCGCCGAGGTCTTCGGCATCACCGATCGCGGCAGGCTTGCCGAGGGCCAGCCCGCCGATATCGTCGTGCTCGATCCTGCGACGGTCGGTGCGGGTCCCCTGCGTCGCGTCTGGGATTTCCCCGGCGGGGCGAACCGCCTCATCTCGGAAGCCTCCGGCATCGACGCCGTCATCGTCAACGGCACGATTCTGCGCCGCAACGGCCGCGACGCGGTGGCCGCGGACGGCAAGCTTCCGGGCAAGCTGCTCCGGAACGGGCGCGCGGCCTAGCGGCCCTGCCGTGGAGCCGCTCGGCGAGGCCGTTCTTCCCCTTGGCGTCCGCGCGCGCTTCGTTGCCGGCGTCAACGGCCTCACCATGCACATCTTGGAAGCCGGCTTCGAGACGACGGATCGGCCTTGCCTCCTGCTGCTGCACGGCTTTCCGGAGCTCGCCTATAGCTGGCGCAAGGTGATGCTGCCCTTGGCCGCGGCGGGGTTTCATGTGGTCGCTCCCGACCAGCGCGGCTATGGCCGCACCACCGGCTGGGACGGCGATTATGACGGCGATGTTGGCTCCTTCGGCATGCTCAATCTCGTGCATGACGCGCTGGCGCTCGTCTCGGCCCTGGGATATCGCTCGGTCGCCGCCGTCATCGGCCATGATTTCGGCTCGCCCGTCGCCGCCTGCTGCGCGCTGATCCGGCCGGACGTGTTCCGCGCGGTCGCGCTGATGAGCGCGCCTTTTCCGGGGCCGCCGTCGCTCAGCGCGCCCAAATCGCGGACCACGATCCACGACGATCTCGCCGCGCTGCCGCGGCCGCGCAAGCATTATCAATGGTACTATTCGGCGCGCGCGGCCGATGGCGACATGCGCCATTGTCGCCAGGGCGTGCACGACTTCCTCCGCGCCTATTATCACGTCAAGAGCGCGGATTGGCGGGAGAACCGGCCTTACCCGCTCGCGGCGTGGTCGGCCGAGGAGCTGGCGAAGCTGCCCACCTACTACATCATGGATCGCGATCAGGACATGGCGGAGACCGTGGCACCGGCGATGCCGTCAGCCACCGAGATCGCGGCCTGCCGCTGGCTCACCGAGGCGGAGCTCCGCGTCTACAGCAGCGAATTCGAGCGCACGGGTTTCCAAGGCGGCCTCAACTGGTATCGCTGCCGCACGGAGCCCCGCTACGCCAAGGAGCTCGCCCTCTTCTCGGGCCGCACCATCGATGTCCCCGCCTGCTTTATCGCCGGCAAAAGCGATTGGGGTGTCTACCAGAAGCCCCATGATTTCGAGCGCATGCAGGACCAGGCCTGCACCAAGATGCGCTTCTGCCGCCTCGTCGACGGCGCCGGCCATTGGGTGCAGCAGGAGCAGCCCGAGGCGGTGAGCCGGATGCTTCAGGAATTTCTGCGCGGTCTCCCCTAACGCCTCACGGCACCAGCCCTTCCCGCTTGCGCTGCGTGCGGATGAAGGCGAGGCCGCAAGCGAGTCGGCTCGCCGTCGGGCTCTTCGAATCGATGACCCGCCAAAACGGCGTGATCTCCGCGAGCGGCGCGCCGCGCTCATGGGCTTCAAAGGCCGCCTCGGCAATGGTGCGCAGGTGGAAGCCGGTATAAATTGGGCAAGTCACCTCCGCGCCATGCTGCGCCGCGAGTGCCTTGCGCATCGCTCTCACATCCATGTCTCGGCCAGCCGGAAGCTCGCGGATGAAATCGTCGATCAGGCGCGGCGTCGGCACCAGCATGATCTCGCCGGCGCGCATGCCGGCGATATCGATCGGCGCCGGTTTGACCGAAGGCGGCGTCGGATCATTGAGCTTGTCGGTCCAGCTTTTCTTCGGCATGGGTGTCGCTCCGGCCTAGCGCAGCGGCAGAAACAGGTCGGTCAGCAGCTCGCCGGGCAGCGTGTCGCGCGGATTGTTGAGATATTCCTCCATAACGGGCGCGTCCGCCGCATCGCGACCGGATTGCGGCAGCCAGGTGCCGAAGAGCCAGAGATAAGCGGCGCGCATATCCGCATAAGGCCCCTTGTGGCGCAAGACCGCATGGTCGCCTCCCCCGGCTTCGATGCGCTTGAGCGGCAGATCGACCGCGCCCTCGGAAGGCGCGACGATCGCGGCGCGTGAGCGCAACTGGTCTTCCGGCACGACGCTCGGATCGTCATAGAAAATAGCGATCATGCGAAAGGGCGAAGGCAGAAGCTTTTGCGCACCCGCCTTGCCGACAAGGAGCTCGAAGGAACGGCCGATCTCCATGTAAGGGCCACGATGCGCGACCGACAGCATCGGCATGGCGGGCAGATGTCTGATCTCGATCGTCCAGCTTGCCCGCGGCGTCGCGAGCTGGCCCGGCTTGAAATCGGCATGGCTTCCCTCTTGGCGATAGCGCGCCGGCGGCAGACCGTAAGCATCGGAAAAGGCGCGCGTGAAGGCGGGAACGCCGCCATAGCCCGCGCGCGACGCAATCTCTTCGATCGTCCTGTCGGTTTGCGCGAGATCGACGGCGGCGCGCTGCAAGCGCAGCCGCCGCGCCGTCATCGCCACCGTCTCTCCCCGCACGGCGTGATAGATCCGGTGCCAATGATAGGGCGACATCGCCGCGACTTGGGCAAGCGTTGCGAGATCGAGCGCATCATCGAGATGATCGTAGATATAGGCCGTCACCCGATTGAGCCGGTCTTCATAGGTCGCAGGCTTCGCCGTCATGTTTCCGCTCGCCATTGGTATGACAGGACGACGTCAGATTGGCATGGCGGCGCTTGATAAATCTTGCGGAATTGCGCCGCGCCTCAGGGCCCGAGCAACTCAGCCGCCGCGCGCACTTCCACCGGTTTGCCTGCCAACAGCAGATCCGTCGCCCGCTCCTGCCAATCGCCTTTCGGACGCGCCAACGGATCGCGCGGGGCAAGCCGGTGCTCCAGCACGAAGCGGCTCACCAGCGCACGCCTTGCGTCGGCGGGATCGCGCGTGCCTTCCCAGGCCAGGAGCACGGCGCTCGTCGCGTTGTAGAGCGCGGTGGCGGCTTGGCGCGCCTCGGGCTCGGCCTCTGGATGGCGCGCGACATCCTCGGCGAGCGCGATGGCGCGGTCGAGGCTTTCGCCCAGGCTTTGCCGGAAACCCGCAGGTAGCGCCGCCGCGCTCAAGCGCTCGGTCAGTCGTTGGGCCAATCCGCGATGCGCACCGACCTTGCCAATGGCGCGCATCACGAGATCGAGCGCGATCATGTTGCTCGTGCCCTCCCAGAGCACGCCGATCTGCGCATCGCGCACGAGGCGCGCATTCACCCATTCCTCGATATAGCCATTGCCGCCCCGCGCCTCCATGGCGCCGGTCGCGACCTGGATGTTGTCGCGGCAGGCGCGGAACTTGATGAGCGGCGTCAGGATGCGCAACAGGCTCTCGGCCTCGCTCGACCCCGCTTGCGCGCGGCCCAGCGCATCCGCGGTGAAGAGCATCAGCGAAAGCGCCTGCTCGGCCGGCACCATGATTTTCATGAGCTGGCGCCGCATCAACGGATGCTCGATGACCGGCCGGCCGAAAGCTTGCCGCCCGCACGAGGCGGCGAGCGCCTCGTTGAGGCAGCGCCGCATCATCGCCGCCGCGCGCACGCCATGCGAGAGGCGCGAGAGATTGACCTGGTCCAGCATCTGCTTGAAGCCCTGGTCGAGCCTGCCGACGGGATATGCCATCGCGCCGTCGAGCCGGATCTCGCCGCTCGCCATCGAGCGGGTGCCGAGCTTGTCCTTGAGGCGCACGATGCGATAGGCGTTACGCCGGCCATCCTCGAGCCGCCGCGGCAACGCGAAGAGCGCCAGGCCGCCCGTGCCTGCGGGCGCGCCCTCGGGCCGCGCCAGCATCAGCGCGACATCGGCATCGGCATGCGAGCAGAACCATTTCTCGCCATGAAGCCGCCAGCACCCGCCCTCTTGCCGCGCCACCGTCTCGATCGCGCCGACATCGGAGCCGCCGGCCTTCTCCGTCATGAATTGCGTGCCCTTCCACAGGCCGCCGAGATCGGCGCTCAGCATGCGCGACAGCAGATACTCCTTGAGCTTGGGTTCGGCATATTTGCGGATGAGATGGATCGAGGTGTCGGTCACGCTGATCGGACACATCAATCCGAACTCGGCCTGCACGAAAAGATAGGTGAAGGTGTATTTCGCAACGGGCGGCAGCGGCTCGGCCCAGCCCAGCACGCCGCCGCGATGGCTCATCGCATGAAACTGGAAATCGCCGAAGGCGATCTTCTCCATCTCGCGGTAGGCCGGGTGATAGTCGATCCAATCCTCATCGCGCCCCCAGCGGTCGCGGGGATGGAGGACCGGCGGGTTCTTGTCGGCCACCGCCGCGAGCTCGTCGAGACGATCGCCTGCGAGCGCGCCGAGCCGGTCGAAATGCGGCGTGAAATGGGTGAGCGTCGCGGCGTCGAGATAGAGCGGCAGGAGCCGCCGCAACCCGTCATCGACGCGGAAGAAATTCTCGCCGCGGCAGTCGCCGGCGATCGGCGAAGGCGATATCTCATCCATGCTCATTCCCTCCCGCGCCGGCGCATCGCGTTCCATTCTTCTTCCGTCATCGCTTCCAGATGCGAGAAGGTGCCGGCGCCCTTGAGCCAGCGGCCGCCATCGATGGTCACGCAATCGCCATTGATGTAGGCCGCGTGGTCGGAGACGAGGAACGCGGCGAGGTCGGCAAGCTCGTCGGGCCGACCCGGCCGGCCGAGCGGATTATTCGTGCCATGCGCGCTCCCCGCCCTGCCCTCGGGCACGAGGCGCTGCGCCGCACCCGGCGTCGGAAACGCGCCCGGCGAAATGGCGACGAGGCGGATGTTCCTGGGACCCCATTCGACGGCCAGGCTGCGCGTCATCGCGAGCACGCCGGCCTTGGCCATGGCGGAAGGCACGATATAGGGCGAGCCGTGAAAGGCAGCGCCCGTGACGATGCTCAAGACCGTCCCGTGGCTTCGGGCCGCGATCCAGCGCCGGCCGGCGGCAAGCGTGCAATAGGCCGTGCCATGGAGCGTGATGTTGAGGACGGCATCGACCGCGCGCGTCGATAGCGTTTCGGTGCGCGCCACGAAGTTGGCGGCGGCATTGTTGACGAGAATATCGAGCAGCCTTTCGCGAAAGGCCGCCTCCATCATCGCCTCGACTGCCTCGGCATCGCGGATATCGATCTTGTGGATGCGCACGGGCCGGCCGAATTCGCGCTCGAACGCCTGCGCGGCCTCGGCAAGCACCGCCTCGCGCCGGCCGCAGATCATGAGATCGGCGCCGAGTTCGAGGAAGCGGCGTCCCATTGCCTTGCCGAGCCCGGTGCCGCCCCCGGTGACCAGGATGAAGCGTCCCTTGAGGAGATCGGGCGCGAACATGGCCCCTTCCTTTCGCTGTCTCGACGGCAAGCCTATCATCGGCCTCGGTCGAGGCAAAACGCCGAGGAATGCACGCATGGAACTCTTCGATCTCTCCGGCCGGGTCGCCATCGTCACCGGCGGCAATGGCGGCATCGGGCTCGGCATGGCGCGCGGGCTCGCGGCGGCCGGTGCCCGGGTCGTCATCGCGGGGCGCGACAAGGCAAAGAACGAGGCGGCGGCGCGCGAATTGCCGGGGGCGCTGGCGGTCGAGGCCGATGTCACGCGCGAGGAGTCCTGCCGCGCCCTCATTGCAGCCGCGGTCGAAAAATTCGGCCGGCTCGACATCCTCATCAACAACGCCGGCATCAATATCCGCAAGCGGCCGGAGGAATATTCGCTCGAGGAGTGGAACACGGTGCTCGCGACCAATCTCTCGAGCGCCTTTCTCTGCTCGCAGGCCGCTTATCCCGCAATGGTGAACAGCGGCGGCGGTAAGATCATCAACACGGGCTCGATGATGTCGATCTTCGGCGCGGCCTATGCCGTGCCTTATGCCGCGAGCAAAGGCGGCATCGTCCAGCTCACCCGGGCACTCGCCACCGCTTGGGCCAAGGACAATATCCAGGTCAACGCCGTGCTCCCTGGCTGGATCGACACGGAGCTGACCCGCCGCGCCCGCGAGCAGGTCCCGGGCCTCCACGACCGCGTCCTCGCCCGCACCCCCGCCGGGCGCTGGGGCGTGCCGGACGACCACGCTGGCATCGCCGTCTTCCTGGCGAGCCGCGCCTCCAATTTCGTGACGGGTGCCGCGATCCCGGTCGATGGCGGGTTCTCGGTGCAGGGGTAACCTATGGTAATCTTCTGAAAATTCATCAACAAATTTACCCGTGACTCCCGCTTGTTACCCCTCTCAAATTTGTCCCAAGGATCGCCCCGCCAACGAGGATCGGCCGAGCGCGTCACACACTTGCCATATTGCCGTATATGCGGTATGGGTTTCCATACATGAAGACCACCCTCAATATCGATGACATCGTCATGGCCGAGCTGAAGCGCGAGGCGGCGCGCCAAGGACGCACCATGTCCGAGATGGTCGAGACAGCGCTCCGTCTCCTGCTCCGTTCGCGGCGAAAGCAAGGAACCCTTCCACGTCTGCCGAGCTTTCAGAGCGGCGGCGCCGTCGTCGATATCGCCGATCGCGATGCGCTCTATCAGGCGATGGAAGGGCGGTAGTGCTGGCGGTCGACACAAACGTCCTTGTCTACGCCGCCGATTCAGACTCGCCATTTCACGCGCCGTGCCGGCGATGGTTGGAGCGGCAACGCGCCAAGCCCGATGCCTGGTTCACGACTTGGCCAATACTGTATGAATTCCTGCGCGTGACGACCCATCCTCGCGTGATGCGGCGGCCGTGGAGCGCTGCCGACGCTTGGCAGTTCGTCACGGCGCTGCTCGCTTCCCCCGGACTTACCGTTCTCATCCCGACCGAGCGACACGCCGATGTCGCGGCAGAGGTGATCGCGGAGTTGCCGCACCTCACCGGTAATCTCATGCATGACGCTCATACCGCCATCCTCATGCGTGAGCACGGGATTGCACGAATCTGCACGCGGGACGCCGACTTCAATCGGTTCGCATTTCTCGAGGTGATCGATCCGCTCGAATGGGCCTAATGGGCTCAAACGGTGGCGCAGCACGATGCCGGCGCATTCCTCGGGATGAGGAAGTTTGTGCGGTACCGTGGGACGGTACCCCCATTGACAACCCCTGCCCTGCCGCTATCCCATTCCGGGAGAGCCGGCAATTCATAAAGGGAAGGACCAAGGGCATGAGCGACTTCACCAAATTATACATCAATGGCGAATGGGTAGCGCCCCTTCAGCCGAAGCCCTTCGACGTCATCAATCCCGCAACCGAGGAGCCGGTGGCGCAGATCAGCTTGGGCAGCGCCGGCGATGTCGATCGCGCCGTCAAGGCTGCGCGCGCCGCCTTCCCGGCCTATTCCCGGACCAGCAGGGAAGAGCGGCTCACCCTCCTGCAAAAGATCATCGACGCCTACAAGGCGCGCTATGACGAGATGGCGCAGACCATCACCAAGGAGATGGGCGCACCCGCCTGGCTTGCGACGCGCGCGCAAGCGGCGACCGGCGTCGCTCATTTGACGCAGGTGATGTCGGTACTCAAGGATTTCGCCTTCGAGAGCGTGCGCGGCACGACGCTCATCGCCAAGGAGCCGGTCGGCGTCTGCGGCTTCATCACGCCGTGGAACTGGCCGATCAACCAGGTCATGACCAAGGTCGCCCCGGCGCTCGCCGCGGGCTGTACCATGGTGCTGAAGCCGAGCGAGATCGCGCCGCTCAACGCCATGCTACTCGCCGAGATCCTGCACGCCGCGGGCGTGCCCAAGGGCGTCTTCAACCTGGTCAATGGCGACGGACCCACGGTCGGCCAGGCGATCGCGTCGCATCCCGAAGTGGACATGGTGTCCTTCACCGGCTCGACGCGGGGCGGCATCGCCGTGGCGAAGGCTGCGGCCGATACGGTGAAGCGTGTGCATCAAGAGCTTGGCGGCAAATCAGCCAACATCATCCTGCCCGATGCCGATCTGCAAAAGGCGGTGGCGGGCGGCGTCCAGGCTTGCTTCAACAATAGTGGCCAATCCTGCAACGCGCCGACCCGCATGTTCATCCAAGCGAAGCAGCATGACCAGGCCGTCGCCATCGCCAAGGCCGCCGCCGAGGCGACCAAGGTTGGCGATCCCAACACCAAAGGCACGACGATCGGCCCGGTCGTGAGCGAGGCACAGTTCCGCAAGATCCAGAAGCTCATCGAGAGCGGCATTGCCGAAGGCGCGACGCTGGTCGCGGGCGGCCCCGGCCGCCCCGAAGGCTTCAATCGCGGCTATTATGTGCGGCCCACCGTCTTCGCCAATGTGAAGCCCGAGATGACGATCGCGCGCGAGGAGATCTTCGGTCCTGTGCTGTCGATCCTGCCCTATGACACGGAGGAGCAGGTGATCCGCATGGCGAATGACACGGTCTATGGGCTCTCCGGATATGTGCAATCGGGCGACATCGACCATGCCCGCCGCGTCGCCGCCCAGCTGCGCACCGGCAATGTGCATCTGAACGGCGCTGGCCCCGATTTCGCCGCGCCCTTCGGCGGCTTCAAGCAATCCGGCAACGGCCGCGAATGGGGCGTCTTCGGCTTCGAGGAGTTCCTCGAGGTCAAGGCGGTGATGGGCTACAACGCGGCATAGCCGCTTCCGGCCCTCCCTCTCTTTGCCGAAGGCGGCAGAGAGAGGGAGGCCGAGTTCCGTTGACACCCCTCGCTTTCCGAATACTATTTATCTCCGGATAAATTAGTTCGCGGGAGAGGCGCGGCAGATGGCCGAGACGAAGCGCTCGATAGCGGCGCCGCCATCCTTCCACAAGCTGCGCGAGCGTGCGGAAAGCCTGGTCCCGATCCTGCGCGAACGCGCCGCCAAGGCCGAGGCGCTGCGCCGTCTTCCCGACGAGACGATCGATGATCTCCACGACTCCGGCCTCTTTCGCATGCTGCAACCGGCGCGGTATGGCGGCAGCGAGTTGCCCTACGGTGCCTTCCTCGAGCTTGCCGCTATCATCGGCCGCGGCTGCGGCTCGACCGCCTGGGTATTGAACAATCTGGCGAGCCATCATTGGATGGTGGGATACTGGCCGCGGCAGGCGCAGGACGATGTCTGGGGCCCATCGCCCGACAATCTCATCGGCTCTTCCTTCGTTTTTCCCAGCGGGCGCGCGCACAAGGTCGATGGCGGCTATCGGCTGAGCGGGCGCTGGCCCTTCTCGAGCGGGGTCGATGCCTGCGCCTGGAACATGATCGCGGCGCTGGTGCCGGACGAGCAGACCGGAGCCAACGAGTATCGCGTCTTCCTTCTGCCGGCGAGTGACTACGTCACCGTCGATACCTGGTATGTCAGCGGCCTCGCCGGAACCGGCAGCAAGGATGTCGTGGTCGATGACGTCTTCGTGCCGGAGCACCGGACGCTCTCCGCCGAGGCCGGCAAGGGCGGCCTCAGCCCCGGCAGCGCGGTGAACCCGGCGGCGATCTTCCGCCTGCCCTGGTTCGCGCTCTTCGGCTTCATCATTGCCGGACCGGCGCTCGGCATTGCCAAAGGCGCGGTTGAGCATTACGTGGCCTCGACGCGCACCAAGCTCAGTACCTATACCGGCAAGACCGTGGCCGATTTCGCCACCATGCAGGTGCATATCGCCGAGGCGGGCGCGTTGATCGATGCGGCCGAGGCGCTCATGCTCGGCGATTGCGCCGAGGCGATGCGCTATGCCGAGGCGGGCGAGGTGCCGCCGATGGAGGACAAGGTGCGCTGGCGTCGCAATGCCGCCTATGCTACGCGGATGTGCACGCGGGCCGTGGACATCATCTTCACCGCAGCCGGAGGCGGCGCCATTTACGAGAGCAATTCCTTGCAGCGCTCCTTCCGCGACATCCACGCGGCAAGTGCGCATTTCGGCGTCAATTGGGACGCCAATGCGACGACCTATGGCCGGGTGGCGCTGGGGCTCCCGCCGGACTCGCCGACTTTGTGAGACGACGATGTCGCGCGGCAAGGACCCAGCCATGCCCGACCTCTCCCCCACCGAGGGGGCGGCGCCGGCGCTCGATCTCCGCGAGTTCCGCAACGCGCTGGGCACCTTTGCGACGGGCGTCACCATCGTCACGACGCGTGGCCGCGACGGCGAGCCCGTGGGGCTCACCGTCAATTCCTTCGCCTCGGTCTCGCTCGACCCGCCGCTCGTGCTGTGGAGCCAGTCGCTCTATGCGCAAAGCCTCGCCGCCTTTCAGGAAGCCTCGCATTTCGTGGTGAACGTGCTGGCCGCCGATCAGGTAGAGCTGTCGAAGCGCTTTGCGGGCGCGCATGACAACCGCTTCCTCGATGTCGAGCACATCGTCCCCGATCACGGCGCTCCCGTGATCGCCGGCTGTGCCGCGTGCTTCGAATGCCGCAACGAGAGCCGCTATTACGGCGGCGATCACGTCATCTTCCTCGGCCGCGTCGAGCGCTTCGCCTATACCAACAAGCCGACCCTGATGTTCTGCCGCGGCCGCTACATGCGTGGCCGCCCGCTCGAAGCGATCGCGGATGAGTGAGGGGGGAAGCTGGCAAAGGGGGCGGGCTTCGTCCAAAGTAGAGAGGCGACTTCCTTCTCCGCCCTTCAGGGCGGAGAAGGATTTAGGATGAGGTGGGCGGTCGAGATCACTCGGCGAATTCCCTGGAATCCCCCCACCTCACCTTACCTCTCCGCCCCCAGGGGCGGAGAGGGATCAAAAATGAAAGTGCGAATAGAGTTTGGGAGGAAATGATGTGGAGCAAAGCCCATAGCACGATGCGAACCTCCCTCCTCGCCAGCCTCATTGCCATTGCAACGAGCCTCTTTGCTGTCGCCGCCTCAGCCGCCGAGCCAATCAAGATCGGGTTCGGGATGGCGCTCACGGGCGGGCTTGCCGGCAATGGCAAGGCGGCGCTCATCGCCATGCAGATCTGGGCGGATGAGGTGAATGCCAAGGGCGGGCTGCTCGGCCGGCCAGTGCAACTCGTCTATTACGACGACCAGACCAATCCCGCGACCGTGCCGGGCATCTACACGAAGCTCCTCGATGTCGACAAGGTCGATCTCGTGATGTCGGGCTATGGCACCAATCTCCAGGCGCCGGCCATGCCGATCGTGATGGCGCATGGCATGACCTTCATCGGTCTCTTCGGCCTCGCCGTCAACGACCAGTTCCATTACGACCGCTTCTTCCAGATGCAGCCCAATGGCCCCAATGCCAAGCTGTCGCTGGCGCAAGGCTTCTTCGAGGCGGCGATGACGGCAAAGCCCACGCCCAAGACGGTGGCGATCGTGGGTGCCGATGCCGAATTCCCCAAGGTTGCGACCGAAGGTGCGCGCGAGCTCGCAAAGAAGCTCGGCCTCAAGATCGTCTATGACCGCAGCTATCCGCCGGCCACCGTCGATTTCGCGCCGGTCGTGCGCGCGATCCAGGCGGCCGGCCCCGATCTCGTCTTTCTCGCGTCATATCCGCCCGACAGCGCCGGCATGATCCGCGCCGTGAACGAAGTCGGGCTCAAGGCGACGGTGTTCGGCGGCGGGCTCATCGGCCTCCAATTCGCCTCGCTCAAGCAGCAATTGGGGCCGCTCCTCAACGGCATCGTCTATTACGATCTCTATGTACCCGCGCCCACCCTCAATTTCCCGGGCATCGCGGCGTTCCTGGCGAAATATCAGCCCAAGGCCGTCGCGGCCGGCGCCGATGCGCTAGGCTTCTATCTCCCGCCCTTCGCCTATGCCGGGATGCAGATCCTGGGCGGGGCGGTCGAGGCGACCAAGAGCCTCGATCAGAAGAAGATCGCCGAGTATATCCACCACACCACCTTCAAGACCGTAGTTGGCGAGATCAAATTCGGCCCCGATGGCGAATGGGTCGAGCCGCGCATCCTCTTCGTGCAGTATCGCGGCATCACCGGACACGATCTCGAACAGTTCAAGAAGGTCGGCACACAGGTGGTCGTCTATCCCGCGCAATACAAATCCGGCGATCTCGAAGCACCCTTCTCCGAGATCAAGCACTGAGGCGGAGCGTAATCAGGGCCAGGACGAAACCTCGCCATGGAGATCTCACTCGATCTGCTGTTGAGCGCGATCATGGCGGGGATCTTGCTCGGCGGCTTCTACGCCGCGGTCACGGTGGGTGTGTCGATCTCCTTCGGCATGCTCGACATCGTCAATATCGCGCATCCCGCCTTCATCATTCTGGGCTCCTACGCCGCCTATATTCTGAATGCGAGCTTCGGCCTCGACCCGATCCTCGCCGCTTTTCTCATGCTGCCCGTCTTCTATGCGCTCGGCGCCGCGATCTATCAGATCTATCACCTCGTCTTCGAGCGGCGCGGCGATGAGGCGCTGCGCGGCCTCGCCTTCTTCTTCGGCCTTCTCTTCATCACCGAGGTGGCACTCGTTCTGGTCTTCGGCGTCGACTACCGCTTCGTCAACGCGGCTTATGTCGGGATAACCTTGCATTACGGGCCGATCGATCTGCCGCTGCGCATGCTGGTGCCTTTCGCGATCTCGATCCTGTTGATGATCGGCTTGCAGCTCTTCCTCTCGTGCAGCTTCATCGGCCGCGCCATCCAGGCGGTGTCGCAGGATCGCTTGGCGCTCCAGCTCATGGCCGCCAATCCCACGAAGATCAAGCGCATCGCCTTCGCCATCTCGATCGCCACCGCGGCGCTGGCCGGCGCCTTTCTCATCATCATTCAGCCGGTCGAGCCCTCGATCGGCCGCGACTATATCGGCCGCGTCTTCGCCATCTGCGTGCTGGGCGGGCTCGGCAGCTTTCCCGGATTGGTGGCAGCAGCCCTGCTTCTCGGCGTGGTCGAAAGCGTGACGTCGACCTTCTATGGCCCCTCCTGGGCGCCGGCGGTCGCCTTCGGCTTCCTGCTCCTCACCCTCGCCTTGCGTCCCGCCGGGCTCATGGGGCGGTGATGGGGCGGATGCGGAACTCGACCTTCTGGGCCGCGGCCTTCGCCGTCGGCGCGGTCTTCTTCGGCCTGTCGCTGCTCGTGCCCAATGACTATTACTTCTTCGCGGGATATGTCGTCCTTCAATACATCGTGCTGGCGACGGCCTGGAATATTCTCGGCGGCTACACCGGCTATGTGAATTTCGGCAGCGCCGCCTTCTTCGCATTGGGCGCCTACAGCACCGTGGTGATGTACAAGCTCCTGCCGCTGCCGGTGCCGCTGCTCGTCGTGATCGGCGGCGTGATCTCGGGCGCGGTCGGGCTCGGCATGGGATACCTGACGCTTCGGCTGCGCGGCGCCTTCTTCTCGATCGCGACGCTGGCGCTTGCCGTCGTCGTGCAGACGCTCATCACCAATTGGGATTTCGTCGGCGGCTCGCGCGGCGCTTATATCATCCGCCCCGCGCATGCGCCGCTTCTCGGCAACTATATCCAATATCTCTTCCTGGTGATGCTGGTGCTCGCCGTCATCGCCGTCGGCATCGCGCGCAGCATCGAGCGCTCGCGCTTGGGCTTCGGCTTCAGCTCCATCCGCGACGACGAGCAGGCGGCCGAGGCCGCGGGCGTGCCGACGCTGCGATTGAAGCTCGTCGCGACGACCTTGAGCGGCGCGCTCATGGGCATGGCCGGGGCACCGCTCCCCTATTACGTCACATATCTCGATCCCGCCTCGGGCTTCAATCTCGCCTATGCCGTCAACAGCATCGCCATGCCGCTCATCGGCGGCATGACGAGCTGGATCGGGCCGATCATCGGCGCGGTCTTTCTCGGCACGATCCAACAGCTCGCCACCGTCACCATTTCCTCGGCGCTCAACCTGCTGATCGTCGGCGCGCTGCTCGTGCTCTTCGTCGTCATCGCGCCCAACGGCATCGTCGGGCTCGTCGAGTCCAGGCTCCGGGCGAGGCGTCGATGACCGCCGCGCTTCTCGAGGTCGAAGGACTCGCCAAGCATTTCGGCGGCTTCACCGCGCTCGATGGGATCGCGCTCCGCGTCGCCTCGGGCGAGCGTGTCGGCCTCATCGGCCCCAACGGTTCCGGCAAGAGCACGCTCGTCAATTGCCTTTGCGGCACCTTGCGCAACGAGGCCGGCACGGTGCGCTTCGACGGCCGCGTCATGGACGGCCTCGCGGCGCATCAGCGCACGCGGCTCGGCATGGCGCGGAGCTTTCAATTGCCCAAGCCCTTCGGCAGCCTCACGGTCGCCGAAAATCTGCGCATTCCACTCCTCTATGCCGTGAACGCCCGCACGGATGGCCATTTGTCGACCGACCAGATCGACGCCCGTTGCCACGAACTCCTCGGTCTCGTCGGCCTTGGCGAAAAGGCGACGCTGCGTCCGCGCGACCTGACGCAAGTCGAGATGCGCAAGCTCGAACTGGCACGCGCCGTGGCGACGGCGCCGAAGCTGCTCATCGCCGACGAAGCCATGGCGGGACTATCCCATTCCGAGGTCGATGATATCCTGGCGCTGCTCCTTCGCCTCAACGCGCAGGGGATCACCATCATCCTGATCGAGCACATCATGCGCGCGGTGATGAGCTTTTCCGAGCGTCTCGTCGTGCTCGTCGCCGGCCGCAAGATCGCCGATGGCACGCCGCAGGAAGTGGTGCGCAATCCAGAGGTCGAGAGGGCCTATCTTGGCGAGTAGCCTCACCCTCTCCGGCATCGGCGCGGCCTATGGCTCGGTGCGCGTGCTGGAGGATGTATCGCTCGAGCTCAGGACGGGCGAAACGGTGGCGCTCCTCGGCACCAATGGCAACGGCAAGAGCACGCTCATCAAATGCGTCATGGGCATCGTGCGCCCGATCGCCGGAAGCATCACCGCGGAGATCGACGGCAAGCGCTACGAGCTCGTCGGCAAGACGACCGAGGAGATCGTCGATCTCGGCATCGCGCTGGTGCCGGAAGGCCGCCGCCTCTTCCCCAAGCTCACGGTCGAGGAGAATTTGCTCCTGGGCGCCTTCCGGCCCGAGGCGCGCGCGCATCTGAGACGCAACCTCGCCTATTGCCTCGAAGCCTTCCCGCGCCTGGCCGAGCGCAAGAGCCAGCTCGCCGGCAGCATGAGCGGCGGCGAGCAACAGATGCTGGCGCTCGCCCGCGCGCTCATGTCGACGCCGCGCATCCTCCTGGTGGACGAGCCCTCGGTCGGCCTCGCGCCGCTCCTCGTCCAGCGCACCATCGAGAAGATCAAGGAGCTCAAGGAGAGCTATCAGCTCACCGTTCTCATGGCCGAGCAGAACTTCACCCAGGCCATCAAGATCGCCGATCGCGGCTATGTCATCGTCCACGGCAGGATCGCCTTCGAGGGACGATCGGCCGAGGAGCTCAACAACAACGAGCTGATAAGGAAATTTTATCTAGGACTGTGAAGTCAGTGCGAGCAGCGCTGCCGCGCTCTCCATTCGCGCATCGACGCGCATGCGCCGCCGCTCTCTCACGAAAATATCGGCGCCCAATCAAGATCGCCTAAGACAAGCGATGTTTTGGTGTAGCCGTCGGATATGACTTCCCGTTTTCCGCGACGACTTGGAAGTCTGCCGGTCATAATCCTTTAAATCGCTTGTGATAGCAGTAATGACGGTACTCTCTCGGAGGCGAAATTGAGATCACTAGGCGTCGGTGTGCTGCTTCTCGTCGCTGCGATGGTGGATCCCGTTGCGGCATTCGCGGATAAGCCGAAGAGCATCGAGGAGTGGAAGGCACTTTATCATCGTCCCAAAGAGATTCCCTTCCCCGCCGACAATCCCTACGACGCCGCCAAGGCGAAGCTTGGGGAAATGCTCTTCTTCGATCCGCGGGTCTCCGGCGCGAATTACATTTCCTGCGCCAGTTGCCACAATCCCAGCCTCTCCTGGGGCGATGGAATGCCGCATGGCATCGGCTTCGGCATGAGCGAGCTGCCGCGTCGCACGCCCACCGTGCTGAACCTCGCCTGGTCCGAGCTGCTGATGTGGGACGGGCGCAAGACCAGCCTCGAGGATCAGGCGCTCGGGCCGATGTCGACACCGGCGGAGATGAACGCCGATCTCAACAAGCTGCCGGCGAAACTCGCGGCG
>Ga0209062_1003576_pt1 | contig 17718 bp, 13 predicted proteins | sample Coa_R2_2_FD_187158 | JGI IMG/M metagenome (GOLD analysis project Ga0209062, IMG submission 187158) | Surface soil microbial communities from Centralia Pennsylvania, which are recovering from an underground coalmine fire - Coalmine... | ecosystem: Environmental > Terrestrial > Soil > Unclassified...
GCCCATATGCCCACAGCCGCCACAACCACAACAGGCTTTGATCGCATAAGGGCTTCACAAGGTCGGAACGGTCCAGCTTCCAACTAAGAAACCGGTCCGAGCGGTCCCACGGATGGGGTCCACTTCAATAGAGCCACAGGCGCTCGCCGATGTCAACCGCTGGACAGCCGCGCTGGCTAAATTCGCCCGCGCGGAACTGCGCAAGGCGAAGCTGTTGCGCGGCAGCGTTCGCGAAGCCGCTCTTCCCGACAAGGGGCTTGTCGGAAGCCGCGCGGTGATATTTGCCTATCTCTCGCACCTTCGCGGCGCCGCGCCGCTCGTCTCACCCAAACCCGAAGAGGTATTCGACACCATCGCGGAGCTTGCGGCCGTATTTGCCGTCGCGGCGATGCTTACGGCCGTGCTCCGGGAGGTTGCGACGATCATCACCCCCCTGTTCCATCAACCACGACCATGAGGATTGAGTCATGGCCGCGCCTCGCGCCGATCGGGCAAAGATCGGTATGGCGAGCGCCGGACGCCAACACCAAAACTACGGCTCCGCTGTCGCGTTCTCTTCAAAACAGTCCATTGCACTAACGCAGTGGACCACAGTCCATTGCACTGACGCAGTGGACTGCGGTCTATTGCACTGACGCAGTGGACTGCAGCCCACAGTCATTGGACTGCCGTCCACAGTCATTGGACTGCAGACCACAGCCTATTGCACCCACACCTATCGTCCGTCATTTCAAGGAACGTTGAAAGGTGCGCCCGATGACGGTCCCCGTGCGGAGCCGCTGTTCAACCCCACGGCCGGGCCGCACTGGAAAGCTCCGCCGCAATGCGCCGGATATTCCCGCGCCAGTGATTTTTCGGGTATTGGGGAGGGGATTTGCAGTGCAGCGGGGTATTGGGAAGGACGCTCGCCAGTGCCGCCCGGCTATTGTGTCAGTGTTCCGGGTTATTGCGCCAGTGCCGGCACGGCATAGTCCAACGCCACCCCGCCTTTGACCACGGCCGCCACCCCTAAGCCCGTCGCGAGATCACTCACTATGCAAGATCCGTGCCAAACTGGTTAGCCCCCTGCGGGATAATGATAGACCGTATGTGACCACGACGTGGGTGTCTCACGAAAGGGGGCAGTGACCCCCTCTCTAGGTACTATCGCGCCGCAGAAATAGATCGCCACGCTCGGATGCCGTGCAGAAGCGGCCCGGCGCGCCAGCGCGATCAGCATCGCACCGATTTCACCGTTCGTCGCATCGTTGCGCGCCGCGACGGCGAAGCCGAGCCCCCGCAGCCGGGCGGCGACCGCCTGGGCGGAGAGGCTGCAGGCCGGCGCCGCCGGCAGGCGGCCGTAAGCTGCTTCGCCGATCACAACGGCAAGACGCTCCGCCGGCGGCGCGGCGCGGGCGTCGGGGGCCGGCCCCAGCAGGCAGGCAAGCAACCCCAGCCCGATCCATGCCCGCCATCGGCGGGACCCGATGCAAGCGCCAACCGGATGGCGGGCGCGGGCCGGCCGCAGCCTCATCGAAGGCGAGTCGGGTTTGCCGTGCGGACACCGCCGGCGCGCAGCGCCGAGAGAGCGTATTGCGATGCGGCGGCGCAATCCCGCGAGACCGGCGTCGGCAGCCACGACCCTCTCCCATTGCCAGAATGCGCCTCGGCGGGCCCTCCCCGCCGACCGCCGGCCTCCCGGATGCGGACGGCCTGGCCGCCCCGGCTTGCCGACCGCCCATGCCGTCATCGCGCGATCATCGCGATCGCGGAGGACAAGAACGATCAGCAAATATCGTAACAAAACCCCCCGGTTTCGTCGATTCCGACCTTGACGCGAGCGATCGATTGCCCCTCGGCCAGGCGCGCCAGCGCCGCCGCCGACAGCTCCGGCAATAATGTGCGCGACAGGATCTTTTCGATGTTGCGGGCGCCCGAGGAGGTCTCGGTGCAGCGCCGCGCGATCGTCTCGATCAGGGCCGGCTCGTATTCGAACCCGGCGCCGTAGGCATCGCGCACCCGCTCGCCCACGCGGGCGAGCTGCAATGCGACGATGCGGCGGATGACGTCGTCGGACAGCGGCAGGTACGGCACCAGCATGACGCGGCCCAGGAACGCCGGTTTGAAATGTTTCATCATCTCCGGCATCAGCGCGTCGGCGAGCGCGGCCGCCGCGGGCGCGGTGTCGGGATCGGCGCACAATTTGCCGATCAATTCGCCGCCGGCATTCGAGGTCATGATGATGACGGTGTTCTTGAAGTCGATGTCGCGGCCCTCGCCGTCCTTCATCGTGCCCTTGTCGAAGACCTGGAAGAACACGTCCTGCACGCCGGCATGCGCCTTCTCGATCTCGTCCAACAGGATCACCGAATAGGGGCGGCGGCGCACCGCCTCGGTCAACACGCCGCCCTCGCCGTAGCCGACATAGCCGGGCGGGCTGCCCATTAAGAGGCTAACCTTGTGCTCCTCCTTGAACTCGCTCATGTTGATGACGGTCAGGTTCTGCTCGCCGCCATAGAGCAGCTCGGCCAGGGTCAGCGCCGTCTCGGTCTTGCCGGTGCCCGACGGCCCGACCAGCAGGAAGACGCCGATCGGCTTGCGCGGGTCGGTGAGCCCGGCGCGCGCGGTGCGGATCGCCTGCGCGATCACTTCGAGCGCATAGGACTGCCCGACGACGCGCCGCTCCATCGCCGCTTTCAGATCGAGGATCGTGCGGATCTCATCAGCCTGCATGCGCCCGGCCGGGATGCCGGTCCAGCCTTCGACGATCTCGGCGATCGCCGGCGCATCGACGAGCGGATGGATCAGCGGCCGCTCGCCCTGCACCGCGCGCAGCGCGGCGGCGGCGGCGGCCAGCCGCGCGCGCGCCGCCTCCTTGTCGCCGCCCGCCGGGTCCTCGAGCGCGGCGCGCAAGGCGGCGATTTCCGCCGCCAGCTTTTTCTCCTCCTCCCATTGCGCATTGAGCTTTGCAAGCGCGGCCTCGGCATCGGCGCGCGCGGCGGCCAGCTCGGCCTGGCGCGCCCGATGGTCGGCGCCGCTCGCCATCTCGCGCTCGAGAATGCCCAGCTCGGCGTCGATCGCGGCGATCCGCCGCTCTTTGTCCTCGATCGGCGCCGGGATTGCCGACTGGCTCATCGCGACGCGGGCGCAGGCGGTATCGAGCAGCGAGATCGCCTTGTCCGGCAGTTGCCGGCTCGGGATATAGCGTGCCGACAGCCGCACCGCGGCGCCGACCGCCTCATCGAGGATGCGCACCCGGTGATGCGCCTCAAGCGTGCCGACAAGGCCGCGCAGCATATGGATGGCGCCCTCTTCGTCCGGCTCTTCGACCTTGACGAGCTGGAAGCGGCGGGACAGCGCCGCGTCCTTTTCGAAATACTTCTTGTATTCGGCCCAGGTCGTCGCCGCGATCGTGCGCAATTCGCCGCGCGCCAGCGCCGGCTTCAGCAGATTGGCGGCGTCGCTCTGCCCGGCCGGCCCGCCGGCGCCGATCAGCGTGTGCGCCTCGTCGATGAACAGGATGATCGGGCGCGGGCTGGCCTTGACCTCTTCGATGACCGCTTTCAGGCGGTTCTCGAATTCGCCCCTGACCCCGGCGCCGGCCTGCAACAGGCCGAGATCGAGCGTGCGCAGAGCGACCTCGCGCAGCGAGGGCGGCACGTCGCCCTCGGCGATGCGCAAGGCCAGGCCTTCGGCGATCGCGGTCTTGCCGACGCCGGCCTCGCCGGTCAGGATCGGGTTGTTTTGGCGCCGGCGCGTCAGGATGTCGATGACCTGGCGGATCTCGCCGTCGCGCCCGAGGACCGGGTCGATCCGGCCGGCCCGCGCGGCCGCGGTCAGATCGAGCGTGAATTGCGTCAGCGCGCCCGCCGCGGCCGCCGCCGCTTCCCCGCCGCCGGCCGCGGGCGGGCCCGCCGCGACCGCGCTCGCCGCCTCCGCACTGCCCGCCGTGACGGCGGCGAAATCGCGCTTCAGCCCTTCGACCGGGATGCGCAGCAACTGCCCCGACATGTCGCGCGCGCGCCGTGCCAAGTTCTCGTCGGCGAGCAGGGCCCATAGCAGATGCCCCGAGCGCAGGCGCATCAGCGCGTGCTCGACCGAGGCGAACAGCCAAGCCTCCCGGGTCAGCGCGACAATCTCCGGCGACAATGCCGGCGCCCGCGCATTGCCGCTCTTCAGGCGGTCGAGCGCGCGCGTAAGGTCGGCGCGCAGCCGCCCCTCATCGACCCCGTAATGGCGAAAGATCGCCGCGACGTCGCCGTCGGCGACATCGGCGAGCTTCAGCAGCCAATGTTCGAGCTCGACATTGTAATGCGTGCGCGACAGCGTCATCCCCGCCGCCGCTTCGAGCGCGCGCCGACACGGCTCGTTGAGGCGGCCCACCAGCGACTTCAGGTCGATCGCCGCCACCTTTTCGCTCCCTAGCCGCGCATTTGCCCAAGCCTAGTCGACAAATCGTGGAATTGTCCAGAACCCCGTCTCCTTTCAAGACGATTACGGCCGGTTGCGCCGGCCGATCGGCGGGTGTATGGGGGCTTGCCGCCGACCCTTCCGGGAAGGGGCGCGGCACGATCGCGATATGTTCGCGATGGCGGGGGAGCGATGGAGGAATTTCCGGAAGGCTTCGACCTCGCGAAACTGCTCGCGCCGATCCCGGGCGCGGCGCCGGCGGGCAGCGATCCGCGCCTTGATAGCTCGCCGCAATCGCTCTATTACCGGCTGCGCGATGCGCGCGCCGAGGCGCGCGCCGACGAGCGCAGATTGGAGAGCCCGGACCCGGCCTCCGAGGAGCCGCTGCCGCCCTGGCCGCCGCCGCAATGGCGGGTGATCCGCGAACTCGCCGAACAGGCGCTTGCCGGCACGGCCAAGGACCTCGAAATCGCCGCCTGGCTGACCGAGGCGCTGTTGCGCAGCGACGGGCTTGGCGGGCTCGCCGCGGGGGTGCGGGTCATGACAGGGCTCGTCGAGGGCTTCTGGGAGGATCTCTTCCCGCTGCCCGAGGAGGGCATCGCGACCCGCGTCAGGCCGATCGCCGGCCTCAACGGCGAGGGTCGCGACGGCGCCCTGATCCCGCCATTGCGCCGGATCGTCCTGTTCCACCGGCCCGATGACGGAGCGCCGTTCACGTTCGAGGCCTATGAGAAGTCGGAAAGGCTTGCCGGCATCGCCGATGCGGCGCTGCGCGAGCGGCGGATCGCCGCCGGCGACGTCCCGCTCGAGGCGGTCGAGAGTGAGGCGCGCCGCATTGCAGGCGGACATTTCGCCACATTGCTGCGGCAGGCCGAAGCGGCGGTCGCGGCCTGGCAGGCGCTCGGCGCGGCCTTGCAGAGCCGGGCCGGCGCCGAGGCGCCGCCGATGGGCCGGGTGCAGGAGCTGCTGGAGCGGATCGCCGCGATCGCAAAGCGCCTTGCCGCGATCGTCGGGGCGGAGACGGCGCCGGCCCCGGCGGCAGCGCCGGCCGCTGCCGGGGCCGCGGTCCCGTCATCGGCGCACGGCCCGGGCGATCCCCTGCCGACCTTGGCGGCCGGCGGCGGTCCCGGCTCGCGCGAGGAGGCGTTGCGCGCGCTCGAGGCGATCGCCGAATATTTCCGCCGCACCGAACCGGTATCGCCGCTGGCCTATACCTTGCAAGAGGCGGCGCGGCGGGCGCGCCTGAGCTGGCCGCAATTGCTCGAAGAGATCGTCCCCGATGCGGCCACCCGCGCCGCCATCCTGACGAGCCTCGGCATCCGCCCGCCGAGCGAATAATCCCGGGCGGGATCGGAATCGCCAATGTTTTAAATCGATAGGGCCACAGGCTCGCTTTTTAACGCGCGCTGGTATAAGATCTTATTGAATAGGATCGCCCGAATCGGCTGGGGAGGTACCCAATTATGAGCGGCAGCATCCACGACAAACTGCAGCGCGTGCGCAAGCCGCGGGTGCATATCACTTACGAGGTCGAAACCGAGGGCGCCCAGGTCTTGCGCGAGCTGCCCTTCGTGGTCGGCGTTCTCGGCGATTTTTCGGGCGATCCGACGCAGCCGCTGCGCCCGCTCGAGGAACGCCGGTTCATTCAGATCGACCGCGACAATTTCAATCAGGTGATGGCGCGCATGACGCCGGGTCTCAACATCCGGGTCGACAACAAGCTGGCCAACGACGGCAGCCAGATCGCGGTGGCGCTCAAGTTCAATGCGATCGAGGATTTCGAGCCGGCGCGCGTCGCCGAGCAGGTGCCGGCCTTGAAGGCGCTATTGGAAACCCGCAACAAATTGCGCGAGCTGATGAGCAAGGTCGACCGCTCGCAGGGGCTTGAGAGCCTGCTCGAGCAAATTCTGCAGAACGAGAACGAACTCAAATCGCTGTCGGACGAGCTCGGCATCGGTCCGGCGGAGGAGGGCTGAGCCATGTCCGAGACCAAGACCGCCGCCGCGCAGGCCGCGGACGCCGCCGCCGGCACGAGCCTATTGGACCAAGTCGTCTCGGCGACCCGGCAGACCGAGCCGGATCGCGCTCAGGAGCTGGTCAAGACATTGGTCGAGCAGGCGCTCGCCGGAACGGTCACATTCGACCGCAATCTGACGCGCACATTTCAGCGCGCGATCGCCGCGATCGACCGCAAATTGTCCGAGCAGCTCAACGAGATCATGCACCATCCGCGCTTTCTGCAGCTCGAAGGCAGCTGGCGCGGCCTTCACTATCTGGTCATGAACAGCGAGACCGGCACCAGTCTCAAGCTGAGGGTGCTCAATGTTGCAAAACGTGAGCTGGTGCGCGATCTCGGCCGCGCGGTCGAATTCGACCAGAGCACGTTGTGGAAGCAGATCTATGAGAGCGAATTCGGCACCCCCGGCGGCGAACCCTACGGCGCGCTGATCGGCGATTACGAATGGAGCAGGCATCCCGACGACATCGAGACCTTGCGCCTGATCTCGAACGTCGCGGCCGGCGCGTTCGCGCCGTTCATCTCCGGCGTTTCGGCCGCGATGTTCGGCTTCGAGAACTGGACCGAACTGTCGCGGCCGCGCGACCTTTCGATGATCTTCGAGAGTCTTGAATACACGAAATGGCGCAGCTTCCGCGACAGCGAGGATGCGCGCTTTGTCACCCTCGTATTGCCGCGGGTGCTCGCCCGCCTGCCCTACGGCGCCGCCACCAAGCCGATCGACGAATTCGGCTATGAGGAGGCCCCGTTCGACAATGCGGGCGCGGCCAAGCCGATGGCGCACGAGCATTACTGCTGGATGAATGCGGCCTATGTGCTCGGCGCGCGGCTGACCGACGCCTTTGCCCAGACCGGCTTCTGCGTCGCGATCCGCGGCGCCGAGGGCGGCGGCAAGGTCGAGAACCTGCCGTTCCACGTCTTCACCTCGGACGACGGCGACATCGATGCCAAATGCCCGACCGAAATCGGCATCACCGACCGCCGCGAGTTCGAACTGTCCAATCTCGGCTTCCTGCCGCTCTGTCATTACAAGAACACCGATTACGCGGTGTTCTTCGGCGCCCAGAGCACGCAGAGGCCGAAAAAATACGACCGGCCGGCGGCCACCGCCAACGCCGCGATCTCCGCCCGCCTGCCCTATCTGATGGCGACTAGCCGTTTCGCCCACTACCTGAAGGTCATGGCGCGCGACAAGATCGGCAGCTTCATGGAGGCCGAGGATGTCGAGATCTGGCTCAATCGCTGGATCCAGAACTATGTGAATTCCAGCGAGAGCGCCGGCCAGGAGATGAAGGCCCGCTTCCCGTTGCGCGAGGCGCGGGTCGAGGTCAGGGAGATCCCCGGCCGCCCCGGCTCCTACAATGCCATCGCCTATCTGCGGCCGTGGCTGCAAATGGAGGAATTGACGACCAGCATGCGGCTGGTCGCGCGCATTCCGCAGCGCGCATAGGGCCGGGTTCTCCTCTTCCGCCTTTGCGTTGCGGCGCGGTGCGGCAGAGAGCGCGCGAAGGGCAGGCGCAGGATTGGCAAGGGTGCATGCAAGCCGATGAACGAAGTCGCCGCCATTGCCCCGGTCCGGCCGGCCGCCGCGAAAGGCGCGCAACCAGCTCTGCGCGAGGCGGTGCTGGCGGGCGCGTATTTCGGGCGGCATCACGCGGCCGCCGCGGCGCGGCTGGCCGCTTTTGCGCGATTGCCCGCGGCCGCGGCGTTGGCCTGCTGGTTCGGCCCCGCCGCCGCGGCGCGGCTGGCCGCCGATCCCGAGCAGTGCCGCGCCGCGCTCGATCGCGACATCGCCGCGCTCGACCACCTGCTCGGGGAGCAGCTCGATGCGATTTTGCATGATCCGCGGCTGCGCCGCTTTGAAGGGAGCTGGCGCGGCCTCGCCTGGCTCGTCGGCGGCCTCGATCCCCGCGACGAGACGGTCAAGGTCAAAGTGCTGAACGCCTCATGGGCGGAGCTGTGCCGCGACCTCGAAGGCGCCGTCGAATTCGATCAGAGCCAGTTGTTCCGCAAAATTTACGACGCCGAATTCGGCATGCCCGGCGGCGAGCCGTACGGGCTGCTTGTCGTCGACCACGAGGTGCGCCATCGCCCGGCTCCGGGCGCGCCGGGCGACGATGTCACCGCGCTCGCCCAGCTCGCCGGGATCGCCGCCGCCGCCTTCGCCCCGACCGTGCTGGCGGCGTCGCCGAGCCTGCTGCAGGTCGAGGCGTTTACCGATCTGGCCATGGCGACCGATCTCGCCGATCCGTTTCGCGGCCCCGAATTCGCCCGCTGGCGCGGATTGGCCGCGCGCGAGGACATGCGGTTCATCGCGATCGCATTGCCGCGCCTGCTGGCGCGTCCGCCCTGGGGCGATGATCCGGCCCGCGCCGACGGCTTTCGCTATCGGGAATATGCGCCGGATGCGGCCGCGCGCGTATGGATGACCGCCGGCTACGCCTTTGCCGCAATCGTCGCGCGCGCCTTTGTCAACCATGCCTGGCCGGCCGATATCCGCGGCGCCGCCACCGATTATCTCGGCGGCGGGCTTGTGACCGGACTGCCGATCGAGCCGTTCGGCACCGATCCCGATCATGTCTGGGTGCGCCCGCCGGTCGATCTCGTGCTGTCCGATGCGATCGAGGCGGCGCTGATCGAGGCCAGGCTGATGCCGCTGTCCGCCCTGCCCTTCGGCGAGGAAGCGGTGTTCTCCTCGGTGCGCAGCCTGCAGGCGCCGGCCGGTTTCATCGGCGCGAGCGCCGCCGCGGCCAACGCCAATGCCCGCCTCTCGACCCAGTTCAACGCGATGCTCTGCGTCTCGCGCTTTGCCCATTACCTCAAGGTGATGGGCCGCGAGCTGGCGGGCTCGTTCCAGACCGCCGAAGAGATCGAAGCCCGGCTGCAGGCCTGGCTGACCGGCTATGTCAATGCGAGCCTGAGCGGCGGGCCCGAGATGCGGGCCCGCTATCCGCTCGCCGCCGCCAGGGTCAGCGTGCGCGAGCGGCCCGGTCATCCCGGCGCCTTTGGCTGCGTCGTGCATTTGCAGCCGCATTTCCAGCTCGACGACGTGTCGGTGAGCTTCAGGCTGGTCACCGACATCGCCGCGCCGGGCCTGCGGCCCTAGGAGGAGTCCTGCCGATGTCGCAAACCGCGGACAGCGCCGGCGCATTGTTTCGCGCGGGCCGGCTCGACGCCGCGATCGAGGCGGCGAATATGGCCGTGCGACGCGCCCCGGGCGCGCTCGGCGAGCGCATCCTGCTCGCCGAGCTGCTGCTGTTTGCCGGCAATCTCGAGCGCTGCGACAGGGTCCTCGACGCCGCGATCCACACCGACCCGGGCGCGGCCGCCGTCGTCGCCGAGTTCCGCCAGCTGCTGCGCGCCGAAGCCGCCCGCCGGCAGATGAAGCGCGAGGGCCGCCTGCCGGAATTCCCCGAGGCCCCGAGCGCGGCATTGCGCGCGGCGCTGGCCGCCGCGGTCGCGCTGCGCGCCGGCGATGCAGCCGAAGCGGCGCGCCAAGCCGCGGCGGCCGAAGCGGCGCGCCCGCGCGTTGCGGGCAGCCTCGGCCCGCCCTCCGCGGAGATGCGGTTCGACGATTTCCGCGATGCCGACGATCTGTGCGCCGGCTTTTTCGAGGTGTTGACGGTAACGGGCAAGTATTACTGGATCCCGACCGAGCGGGTCGTCTCTCTGGTCTTTCAGCCGCCGCGCCGGCCGCGCGACCTGATCTGGCGGCGGGCGCGGATCGCGACCGCGGGAGGGCCGGACGGCGAAGTCTATCTGCCGGCGATCTACGATGCGCCCGACACCGGGCTCGACGACGCGTTCCGCCTGGGCAGGGCGACCGATTGGCGCGCCGAGGATGGCGGGCCGGTCCGGGGCGTCGGGCAGCGCGTGTTTCTGATCGGCGAGGAGGCGCGCGGCATCATGGAGTTGACGGCGGTTCGCTTCGAACCGGCGGCGCCGGCATGAGGATGCAACCCGCTGCCGAGGCGCCGCGCCCTCGGCCCTCCCTGCTCGACCGGCTGATCGACGACGCGCCCGACCGGCTGCGCGACCCGCAGCCCTCGGCGGGCGAAGCGCTGATGGCGTTGCGGCAAAGCGTGCGCCGCGACCTCGAAGCGCTGCTCAATGCGCATCGCCGCTGGCGTTCCTGGCCTGCCTCCTACAGTGAGCTCGACATCTCGCCGCTCGCCTGGGGCATCCCGGATTTCACCGCCGGCGCCTTCACCGACCCCGATCAGCGCGAACGGCTGTGCGCCGAGGTCGAAGAGGCGATCCGCCGTTTTGAGCCGCGTCTCGCCCGGGTCCGCGTCAGCCTGCGCGATCCGAAGGACGCGCTGGCGCCGACATTGCACCTGCGCATTGACGGTCTGTTGCGGATCGAGCCCGCGCCGGAGCCGGTCGCCTTCGACACGCTGATAGATCCCGCCACCGCCGCGGTGCGCGTGTTGGCAAACGCCGATCGGAGGTCGCCGCCCGAGGATGTCTGAGGCGCTGTTACCGTATTATCAGCGCGAGCTGAACGCGCTGCGCCGGCTCGCCGCGGAGTTTGCAGCCGCCCATCCCAAGATCGCCGGGCGGCTGCGCCTGTCGCCCGATGCGGTCGACGACCCGCACGTCGCCCGGCTGCTGGAGGGGGTCGCCTTTCTCGCGGCCCGCATCAATCACCGTCTGGACGACGAATTCCCCGAGCTGACCGACGCATTGTTGGGCGTGCTTTACCCCCATTACCTGGCGCCCGTCCCGTCGGCTGCGATCGTGCAGTTCCAGCCGCAGCCGGATCAGCTGCTGCCGTTGCGCCTTGCCGCCGGCCTTGCCCTCGAGACCGAACCGGTGCGCGGCGAGCCCTGTCGCTTCCGCACCGCCTGGCCGGTGACGCTGTGGCCGATCGAGGTCACGCTGGCGCGGCTCTCGGGGCTGCCGCTTGCGGCGCCGGCGAACCCGCTCGCCGCGGGCGCGGTCGCGGTGCTGCGCATCGCCCTCAGATGCCGCTCGCCGGAAGCGAGCTTCGCGCGGCTCGGAGTCGATCGCCTGCGCTTTTTCCTGCGCGGTTCCGCGAATGTCGCGTTGCCGCTCTACGAGCTTTTGTGCGGGCACGCCGTGGCGGTCGCCTATGCCGACGGCCCCGCCGACCCGGCGCCGGTCGTCTTTCCCGCCGCCGCGATCGAGCCGGCTGGGTTTGCCGCGGAAGAGGCGCTGTTCCCCTGGCCGGCCCGCAGTTTTTCCGGGTTCCGCCTGCTCACCGAATATTTCTCGTTTCCGGACAAGTTCCTGTTTGTCGATTTCTGCCGGATCGACGGCAAGAGCCTGCTCTCCGGCGGCCGCGAGCTCGAGATTTTCGTCTATCTCGATCGCGTGCTGCCCGAGCTTGAGCGCAATGTCACGGCCGAGGCCCTGGCCCTCGGCTGCACGCCGATCGTCAATCTGTTTCCGCAGCGCTGCGAGCCGATCCGGTTGAGCCATACCGAGAGCGAATACCGCATCGTGCCCGACGCGCGCCGCCCGGCGGCGATCGAGGTTTGGCAAATCGAGCGGGTGCGCGAGAGCCGGCATGACGGCACGTCGCGGCCGTGGCGCCCGTTCTATCGCCTGACCCACGGCGATCCCGAGCGCGAGACCCCGGGCGGCTTCTATCACGTCATCCGGCGCGCCGGCCCGGAAGGGCTTGGCGGCAGCGAAGTCTATCTGGCGCCGCACGACCCCGAATTTGACCCAGACGCTCCCGCCGGTTCCGTGCTGTCCGTCGATGCGCTGTGCACCAATCGCGACCTGCCGGGCGATCTGCCGTTCGGCGGCGGGCATCCCGAGGTGCGGCTGGTCGATGGCGTGGCGGGGGTGGCGCGGCTGCTGTGGCTGACAAAGCCCGTCCCGCCGTTGCGCGCGCCGCTGCGCGAGCGCCGCTTCTGGCGGCTCGTCTCGCATCTTTCGCTCAGCCACCTGTCGGTCGTCGGCGGGTCCGAGGGCGCCGCCGCCCTGCGCGAGATCCTGCGGCTCTACGATCTGCGCGACAGCGCCGAAACCCGCGCGGCGATCGAGGCTCTCGTCGGGGTGACCGCGGCGCCGGGCACCGCCCGCGTGCCGGGCGGACCGGCCGGCGCCTTTTGCCGCGGGCTCGATGTGAGGCTCGAATTCGACCCCGCCGCCTGGCAGAGCGGCGGGCTTTATCTGCTCGCCGCGGTGCTCGACCGCTTCCTCGCCTTGCACGCCACGGTCAACGCGTTTGTGCGGACCTCGGTCGTATTGCGCGGCCGGGAGGGCCGTTGCGCCGCCTGGCCGGCGCGCGCCGGGATGCGCGTTCTGCTATGACAAGAACCTCTTCCTCCCCTTCCGCCGCCGCCCGGCTGTTCGCCGAGCCGGGCCGCTTCCGCTTTGACGCCGCCGTGCGGATCCTGCTGCGGCGGGCGCGCGCGACCGATCCGGCCGAGGCGATGCGCTTTACGACCCCCGCCGGTCTCGCCTATCCGGCCGCCGAGGTCGCGGCGGTGGCGCCGCCGCACGAGGGACGCCCGCCGCTTGTCGCCACCCCGGTGATCGGACTGGCGGGTCCGACAGGGGTACTGCCGCGGCTCTATACCGACGTGCTGATCGCGACACTGCGCCATCGCTCGCGGGCGCTCGCAGATTTCTTGGACCTCCTCGGACAGCGCTTTACGGCGATGTTTGCCCGCGCCGGCATCAAATACCGCCTCGACCGCGCGGCTGAAACCGCGGCCGGCGCGCAGGCGGCGGAGCCGGACGATATCAGCCAGGCGCTGCTCGCCTTCACCGGCCATGCGACCCCGCATCTTGCCCCTCGCCTCGGCGCCGGCGTCGCGCCGCTGCTGCATTATTGCGGGCTGTTCGCCGCCCGGCCGCGTTCGGCCGAGCGGCTGCGCGCGCTGGTCTCAGACTGGCTCGGCCGCGAGGTCGAAATCGTTCAGTTCGCCGGGGCTTGGCTGCCGCTGCCGCCCGATCAGCGCACCGCGCTCGCGCGCGGCCGGCAGCCCGGCGCCTGGAACCGGCTCGGGATCGATGCGGCGATCGGGGTGCGCGCCTGGGACCCGCAGGCCCGCATCGTGCTGCGCATCGGCCCGCTCGATCTCGCCGGCTTTATCGCCCTGTTGCCGGACCGCCCCGGATTGCAGCGGCTGGTTTCCCTGATCCGCGCCTTTCTCGGCCTCGAGATCGGCTTTGCCGTCAATCCGGTGCTGGCCGGACCGGAGGTGCCGCCGCTCGCCCTCGCCGCCGGCGCCGATTGGGCGCCGCGCCTGGGCTGGAACACATGGATCCCGGCACCGGGCCCGCCTCCCTACGGCGCGCGGCGCCCCGATGCCGAGGAGGCGGTTTTCGCGGCCGAGATCGTCGAGGCCGAGGAAGCGGCCGGCAGGCACCGATGACGATCGCAAGCGCCGATTGGGGCGGCGGGTATGTCACCGACCTCGCCTATCTGCCAGGCTACTATCGCCAGCAATCTCCGTCCCATCTGCATCTCGCCTGTCTGCTGGGCGGGGTGGCGGGGATCGAGACCGCTCCCGGCGCGCCGCTGACCTATCTCGAACTCGGCTGCGGCCACGGCTTCGGCGCGCTCGTGCTGGCGGCCTCAAACCCGGGCTGGCAGGTCATCGGCCTCGATTTCAACCCGGCGCACATCGCCGCCGCCCGCGCGCTTGCGGCCGAGGCCGGCATCGGCAACGCCCGCTTTATCGAGGCCGATCTCGCGCGCTTTGCCGGAAGCCCCGGCGCCGATGCGCTGCCGGCGGCGGACGTTGCGGTCCTGCATGGGCTGTGGAGCTGGGTCAGCGATCCGGTGCGCGCCGGGATCGTGCGGCTGCTCGACGCCGTCGTGCGGCCGGGCGGGATCGTTTACATCAGCTACAATGCGCTTCCCGCCTGGGGCGGCGCGCTCGGATTGCAGCGCCTGGTGCGCGAAGCCGGAACCCGCCTCGCCGCCGGCAGCGATCGCCAGGCCGCGGCCGGGTTCGAGATCGCCCGCGCGCTGCGGCAGGCAAACGCGCATCATCTCCGCGAAACCGCGTTTGTCCAATCGCTGCTTGCAACCGCCGAGCGGCACCAGCCGGCCTATCTTGCGCACGAATATATGAGTGCCGCCTGGCGGCCCTGTTTTCACGCCGACGTCGCCGCAGCGCTCGCGGCGGCCAAGCTCGAATGGGTGGCCTCGGCGCAATTGCTCGAAAACTTTTCGCCGCTGATGCTCGACGAGGAGGCGCGCAAGGTGCTCGATCGCTTCAGCGATCCGATCATGCGCGAGCTCGTCAAGGACATGTGCGTCAACCGCAGCCTGCGGCAGGATGTTTTCGTGCGGGGCGCGCGCCGGCTTGGCGCCGCCGCGCGCGACAGGGCGCTCGGCGAAGTCGTGCTGGCGCTCGCGTGCGGCGAGCAGGACTTCGTCTGGGAGCTCGATGTGCCGGCCGGGAGGGCGGCGATCGAGCGCGGCTTTTTCGGCCCGATCGTCGCCGCGTTGGCGCGGGCGCCGCACGCCGTGCGCGACTTGTTGGCCCTGCCGGGCCTGCCGCGCCGCGACAATCCGGGCGAGGTCGTCGGCATATTGGTCGGCAGCGGGCAGGCATTGCCGCTGAGCGCGCCGCCGAGCCCGTGCGAGCCCCGGGTCCGCCATCTGAACCGGGCCGCCGCCCGGCATTTCGCGCGGATCGGAAACCTCGACAGTGGCATGGCGCTCGCCACCTCCGGCAGCGGCACCCCGTTTCCTTGTCCGATGGCCGAGCTGTTCGTCGCCGGCCAGTTGCAGGACGGCGAGAGCCCCGATCCGGACGGCTGGGCGGAGGCGCTCGCGCCCGACCTGCCGGTCGAGGAACGGCGGCGCCTGGCCGCGATGCTGGCGCGCATTGTCACCGAACGCGCGGCGATCTGGTCGCGCTTCGGCATCCTGCGCCGCGATGCGGGGCGGTGATCGCATCCGCGCAATTCGGGCGGTTCGATCGCGCGATTGTCGCCATTCAACCAATATGATAGGCTAGATAACCCTTTCCGGGTGATCGGGCATGCTTTCCATCGAAGCCGGCAACAGCGGCGGGCCGGCCTGCAACCCCGGAGCGGGATCGTCGTCCGAGCGGCGATGAAGGGCGTGCAAGGGGGTCGGTGAGCAGAACTGCCGACCCGGATAGGCGGCAACTCCGCCGCGACGGGGCACCGGCGCAGCAATGCGGGGCGGCGACGCAAGGGTGGCTTCAGATGGTCAAAGGATGCGCAACGGCCGAGATCGGCCCCCGCGGGTCGCTTTCGGTCACGGGCACGATGTTGACCCATCCGGGCCTGGTCCGGCGAAACAACGAGGATGTCGTCGCCTATGTCCTCCCGGCCGCGGCGGAAGCCGCTTCCGCACGGGGCGCACTGGCTCTCGTCGCGGACGGCATGGGCGGACACGCCGCCGGCGAGGTGGCGAGCGCGATCGCGGCAGACACGATCCGCCGTCTCTATTACGAGCTCGAGGGCGCGCCCGGCGAGGTACTGGCGGCGGCGTTTGCCGCCGCCAATGAAGCCATCTACCGGCGCAGCGCGGCCGATCCCGCCTGCGCCGGGATGGGAACGACCTGCACCGCGCTGGCGCTGCGCGACGCCGCCGCCTTTCTCGCCCATATCGGCGACAGCCGCGCCTATCTGTTGCGCGACGGCCGTCTGCGCCAGATCAGCGAAGACCATTCGCTGGTGGCCCAACTGGTGCGCGACGGGGCCTTGACCGCGGAACAGGCGGCGAGAAGCCCGCAGCGCCATGTCATCCTGCGCGCGCTCGGCACGGAGCCGAATGCCGAGCCCGCGGTCTGGCGGCAGGGATTGCCGCTCCGCCCCGGCGATGTCTTTGTGTTGTGCTCGGATGGCCTGAGCGATCTGGTCGACGACGGCACGATCGGCGACATCGCCGGGCGCCTGCCGCCCGCAGAGGCCTGTGCGGCCCTGATCGCGGCGGCGCTCGCCGCCGGCGGCACCGACAACGTCTCGGTCGGGGTCTTCGCGATCGAAGCGGCGCGGGCGCAGGCGGACGAGGTGCTGACGACGCGTCCGCGGCCGTTGTCCCGGGGCGGGCCATGAGTCTCGGCAATACCGGTCCCGTCGAACTGCACGAACCGATCGGCGAGGACGGCCGGTACGAATTGCGCGAGCTGCTCGGCGAGGGCGGCGTCGGGCAAGTCTACGGCGCTTGGGATTCGGTTCTCGGGCGGCAGGTGGCGATCAAGATGCTGCGCCCGGAATTGAGCCGCGACCGCGAGTTCCTCACCCGCTTTTACGGCGAAGCGCAACGGCTCGCCAATCTCAACCACGCCAACATCACCACCCTCTACGAATACGTCAAAGGGCAAAGGCCCTTCATGGTGATGGAGCTGGTCCGCGGCCGCACCCTCAAGGAGCTGCTCGCGCACAGGCACCATCTGCCCGTGCGCGAGAGCCTTGCGGTTCTCGCGCAGACCCTTGACGGGCTCGCCCATGCCCACCGTCTGCGGGTCATTCATCGCGACATCAAGCCGTCGAACCTGATGGTCACCGACGGCGGCGTCGTCAAGATCATGGATTTCGGGATCGCGCGCGTGCACGGATCGCAGCACATGACGCGCGCCGGGCAGGCCTTTTTGACCCCCCTTTACGCTTCGCCCGAGCAGATCAGAGGAGAGGAGGCCGACGAGCGCAGCGACCTCTACAGCCTCGGCGTCGTCTTCTACGAAATGCTCGCCGGCCGACCGCCGTTTATAGCCAAAAGCGAGTATCTGCTGGAACGGGCGCATCTCGAGGAACCGCCGCCGTCATTGGCGATGCTGGTTCCCGGCCTTGACCCCCGGATCGAGGCGGCGGTGATGCAGGCGCTCGCCAAAAAGCCCGAAGAGCGCTTTGCCAGCGCCGAAGAATTCGCGCGCGCCGTCGGCGCCAGAGCGATCCGCGGCGATGCGCCCGACATTCTCCAGGAGTTTATCGCCGAAGCCGGCCGAAAGACGGCGGACGAGACCCGGCTGAGACCCCTTGCGCAACCGCCTTCCATCCCTCTCGCCCCGCTTTCTCCCCCGCCTGCCGCAGCGGCCGAGCCCACCGCAGCGGCCAAACCGGCCGAAGCGACCGGGCCGGTCGGCGGAGGGGGCCGGCGCCGAATCGCGCTGATCGGCGGCATCGCGGCGGCGCTGGCGGCGCTGGTCGCTCTGTTCGCGTTGCTGCAGCCTCTCGATGAGGTCAGGATGGCGATCTTCGGGGCGCCCCGTACGCGGCCGACGCCGCCTCCGCTGGCGGCGGCCCTGGAGGTTCGCACGACGCCGGCCGGGGCGATGCTGCGCATCGACGGCCGTGCCGCCGGGGCGGCGCCGCTGTCGCAGAAGCTGGCGCCCGGCCAGCAT
>Ga0209062_1003578_pt1 | contig 17711 bp, 17 predicted proteins | sample Coa_R2_2_FD_187158 | JGI IMG/M metagenome (GOLD analysis project Ga0209062, IMG submission 187158) | Surface soil microbial communities from Centralia Pennsylvania, which are recovering from an underground coalmine fire - Coalmine... | ecosystem: Environmental > Terrestrial > Soil > Unclassified...
TCTTCCCGCGTCGGCTCAGATTGCGAATCGCCATTCATGAATCCTTGAATCGAAACGCGATTCCGCTGTCTAGAAAAATCTTACCGGCAGAACATCGAAAGGATGGCTATCCCACCTGGGCAGTTACGCGGGACTTTACGTCGGCAACCTGTGGGGCTGGCACGCCACGTTCCTCGCGATCCTCCTCGCGGCAGCGCCGGTGAGCTTGATTATCATTTTTTACATGAGGCCTGTGACGGCTCATCTCGCGCTCAAGCAGCACGAAACCCCTTGGGGCCATCTGACCGCCACCCTTCTGGAGCCGCGGCACGCAATAGCCTTTGCCACGACGGGATTGCTTGTGACCGGCGGCTATATGCTGATGCCGTTCGCCAGCGTCTACACGGTGAACAATCTCGGAATTCCGCTGACCGATCTGCCCACAATTTATCTCGTGTCGGGAATGTTCACGATCTTTACGGGTCCGCTGGTCGGGAGGGCGAGCGACGCATTCGGAAACTTCCGGACCTTCCTATTCGGCTGCGCTGTGACGATCGTCATGGTGCTCGTCTATACGCATCTTGGCCACGTGCCGCTCGCAGTCCTGATCGTCATCAATGTGGCGCTGTTCGTCGGCATATTTTCGCGCATGATCCCGTCACGCACGCTGATGTCCGCGATCCCTGAAGTCTCGAAACGAGGCTCCTTCAATGCCGTCAGCGCTTCCCTGCAGCAAGTATCGGGCGGCGTCGCCTCGATCATCGCCGGCGCTGTCGTTGCACAAAGTCCGGCCGGCGAGCTGGAGCGCTTCGACTGGCTCGGCTACATCGTCATTGCGACGACGCTGCTGTCGGTTGGCTTGATGTACCTTATTCAGAAGGCCGTGGCGGAGGCCTCCGGCCGCTGACAGCGGTCCTGACGAAAAGACGCCAACCGGGCAGAAATCCCAGATTGCCCTTGCGATTGTACGCCGCACGGAGCGCTGACTACCAAGGCTTCAAGCGATCAAGGACAGAACCTCTCGCTTCTTGCCGGGCCTCGACCGCTTGCTTCGCGACGATTTCCGCCAAGGCGGCTTCACGGCCTTTCTTCTTCGCGAGTTCGTAGCCCAAAAGCAGCCGAGCAATTTCGCGCATGTCCGCCGTCTTGAGCTTGCGGTCTGCTCCCAGTCGCTCGACAATTTGATCGAACTGAGCATTGTTCTTGGCTGCGCGTTCGAGGAGAGTGGCGTATTCGGTCGGCGGCAGCGTCTCAATCTGAGCAGGTTCTTTCCAAGCAGGCCTTGCAGGTTTATTAGCGCTTGACGCTGCGCCATCCCGCATGCACATCACCTGCCATGCTTCGCTCTGCACTGCTTAACGTCATGACTTCCGCAGCGCGGAAGGCCGGCCGCAGCCTCAAGCGCGACTACGGCGAAGTCGAGAATCTGCAGGTCTCGATGAAGGGCCCGGCGAATTTCGTCACTGCAGCAGACCGGCGTGCCGAAGAGATTCTGCACGCGGAGCTTACCAAGGCGAGGCCTGGCTACGGCTTTCTTGGCGAGGAGGGCGGCCGTCGGGAGGGCAGCGACAAATCCCATTGCTGGATCGTCGACCCGCTCGACGGAACCACGAATTTCCTGCACGGCATCCCGCAATTCGCGATCTCGATCGCGCTCGAGCGCGACGGCATGGTCGTTGCGGGCGTCATTTACAATCCCGCCAACGAGGAGCTATTCGCAGCCGAACGCGGCAAGGGCGCCTTCCTGAACGACCAGCGTCTGCGGGTCGCCGCAAGACGGCGGCTGTCGGACGCGGTGGTGGCGTGCGGAATGCCACATATGGGCCGCGGCGATCGGGTCATTTTCCGCAGCGAACTCGCGGCTGTTCAGGAGCAGGTGGCCGGCGTGCGGCGGTTTGGCGCTGCGGCGCTCGACCTCGCGTGGGTGGCCGCCGGGCGATTCGATGCTTTCTGGGAACGCGACCTGTCGCCCTGGGATATGGCAGCGGGCATTCTGATGGTGCGAGAGGCAGGGGGGTTCGCCACGGACCTCGACGGCGGCGACGGCTTCTTCACCAAGCGGCAAGTCATCGCCAGCAACGAGTTCTTGCACAAGGCCTTGCTGCAAGTCCTCAAAGAAACCCGGAAATGAACACCCTCGGCAAATGAAGGTCCCCTCAGAAATCAGTATTTCGGGAAGGCCCTAAATGCACCGCAATCTGTCCTCAATTCTGCATCCGCCGCCCCACTTACCCGTGTTTTTGATATAAGTTGTGACTTATATGTACGGGGATCAAAGCATAAGGTCGCGGGCGGGAATTTTGCATGGCAAAGCACCAACACGACATCGACCCATTCAAGGTATCATCTCCGCGTATCTTCCTCGTGCGGATGCTGGTTTTCCTTGTCCTCGGCGTGCTGCTCGTCGTCATTCTAAACCGCCAGATCTGGGCGGCTTTTCTGGCGAATCCGGGGCTCAACGCCCTCATCATCGGCGTGCTCCTGATAGGTATCCTGCTGGCGTTTCGGCAGGTGATCCGGTTGTTTCCTGAAATCGCGTGGGTGAACAGTTTCCGCCTCGCAGACCCCGGCCTCGCGATCGAGCGCCCGCCCGTTCTCCTGGCCCCGATGGCGGCGATTCTCGGCGATCATGCGGGCCGGATGGCGATCTCGTCGCAGACGATGAAGAGCCTGCTCGATTCGGTCGGCACGCGGCTTGACGAGGCCCGCGACATGTCGCGCTACATGACGGGGCTTCTGATATTTCTCGGGCTGCTCGGAACGTTCTGGGGTTTGATTGAGACTGTGGGGTCGGTCGGGACCGTCATTAAGGGGCTGAAGGTCGGCGGCGATGCCGGCGCCATGTTCGATGCTCTCAGGGACGGGTTGGCGGCGCCGCTGGGCGGAATGGGAATTTCGTTCTCCTCCTCGCTATTCGGTCTCGCCGGATCGCTGGTCTTGGGCTTTCTCGACCTGCAAACCAGCCAGGCCCAGAACCGGTTCTACACGGATCTGGAGGACTGGCTCGCGACCACGGTGCGCGATCTCAGCGGCCCGTCCGCCGATGTGCCCGCCCCGATGGGGAACGCGAGCGGAGAAATCCGCGCGGTGATCGAGCGTCTGCGCGACGTCATGGCGGACAGCGGCCCAAGCAAGGGGGCAACGAGCGCGATGGCGAACCTCGCCGAAGCCATCCAGGGCCTGGTCGTTCACATGCGCGGCGAGCAGCAGTTGATTCGCGAATGGGTCGATGCGCAGGCGGTGCAGCATCGGGAAATCAGGCGGCTGTTGGAAATCCTGGCGCACGCCCCGGTACAAAGGGACTGAAACGCGATGGCTACCGCACGATACCGACGCGAGCGAGGCGTCGACTACTGGCCGGGATTCGTCGACGCTCTCTCGACGCTCGTCCTCGGCATCATCTTCCTGCTCACCGTGTTCGTGGTGGTGCAGTTCTTTCTCTCGCAGGAAGTCGCCGGCAAGGATACGGCGCTGGATCGCCTCAACGCGCAGGTCGCGCAGCTCACCGATTTATTGGCGCTGGAAAAAACCGGCAAGGTCGACATGGAGGAGGAAATCGCGCGGCTGCGTGCGAGTCTTTCCGGCGTCGAGAGCGAGCGCGACCGCCTCAAGGCGGCAGTCGAGGGAGCAGGCGACGCGAGTTCGATACAAGGCATCATCGCGGAATCGCAGAACAAGATCAACACGCTCACCAGCGCACTTGATGCGCAGAAAAGCGTCAGCGCGCGGGCGCTGGCTCAGGTCGAAGTCCTCAATCAACAGATCGCGGCGTTGCGCAGCCAGTTGGCGGCGCTCGAGCAGGCCCTCGACGCCTCGGAAAAGCGCGACAAGGAGGCTCAGACCCGCATCGCCGACCTCGGCCAGCGGCTCAACGTGGCGCTCGCCCAGCGGGTGCAGGAATTGTCGCGCTATCGCTCCGACTTTTTCGGCAAACTGAGGGAGATTCTCGGGACGCGGCCCGACATCAGGGTGGTCGGCGACCGCTTCGTGTTCCAGTCCGAGCTGTTCTTCGACTCGGGCTCGGCGGTCCTCAACGCCGAGGGCCGCAGCGAACTCGACAAGCTCGCGGTCGCGCTCCTCGATCTGGAAAAACAGATACCATCCGACATCGCCTGGGTCCTGCGCGTCGATGGGCACACCGATGTGAGGCCGATTGTGACGGCGCAATACCGTTCGAACTGGGACCTGTCGGCGGCGCGGGCGATCTCCGTCGTGCAGTATCTCATTTCCAAGGGCGTGTCGCCCCAGCGCCTCGTCGCTGCCGGCTTTGGCGAATTTCAGCCGCTCGATCCGGCTATGACCGAGGAAGCGTTCCGCCGCAACCGCCGGCTTGAGCTTAAGCTGACAGAGCGGTGAAGGCCGCCAGGACCAGTACGCGATCTGGCCGTATGCGTCTTCATGGCGTTTCCACCCTTCCGGATCCTGAACGGGCGAGCACCGGGCGGTTCAATCGGGAGTCCCGGCTGAGGGCCGCTTTCAAGTCGCCTGGAACTGCAAACGCGCCAATCGGGCATAGAGCCCGCCCTGAGCCGTAAGGCTCTCGTGCGTGCCCTCTTCAACGATGCGCCCCTGGTCCATCACCAGGATGCGATCGCATGATAACACCGTCGCGAGGCGATGGGCGATCACGAGCGTGGTGCGCTCCTGCATGAGTCGCGAAAGTGCGGATTGCACCAGCGTTTCGCTTTCGGCGTCGAGCGAGGAGGTCGCCTCGTCGAGCAGCAACAGCGGCGCGTTGCGCAAGATGGCGCGGGCGATGGCTATGCGCTGACGTTGACCACCCGACAGGGTGACCCCGCGCTCGCCGACGATTGAGTCATATCGCTGGGGCAGGCGGTCGATAAATTCGGCTGCGGCTGCCTGTTCGGCCGCTCGAGCGATTTCATCCGCCGTGGCTTCGGGCCGTCCGAACCGGATATTCTCGGCGATCGAAGTCGCAAATATTGCGGCCTCCTGCGGTACGAGCGCAATCCGCCCGCGCAAGGCGCGGGGGTCGGCGTCAGCGATACGCACGCCGTCGAACCTGATGGCGCCGGCTTTCGGGTCGTAGAAACGCAAAATGAGATGGAAGATCGTACTCTTGCCGGCGCCCGAAGGGCCAACGATCGCGACTTTCTCGCCGGGGAGGACCTTGAAGCTTATTCCGTCGAGAACGTCGCTCTCACGCCGCGTCGGATAGGCGAACCGGACCGCATCGAAGCTGATTTCGCCGCGCGGCGGCGACGGGAACGGCGCCGGGGCAGCGGGAGCTTTGATGTCAGGCTCATGGCGCAACAGCTCCAAAAGCCGCTCGGCCGAGCCCGCGGCCTGGGAAAGCTCGCCCCATACTTCGCTGAGCTGGCCCAATCCGGTCGCCGCGAGCACCGCAAACAGCACGAATTGGCTCAATGTTCCGGCGGTGGTGCGGGCAGCCAGCACGTCCTGGGCGCCGACCCACAGCACCACGACGACGCTCGAGGCAGCAAGAAAAATGATCACCGCCGTCAGGATGCCGCGTGCTTTGGTCGAGAAGACCGCCGCCGCGTAGGCGCGCTCGACCGCCTCGGCGAAACGATGGACCGCAAGCTTCTCGTTGGTAAAAGCCTGCAGGGTGCGAACTGCCCCGATCAGTTCGGATGCGTAGGCGGAGGCGTCGGCGAGCGTATCCTGGGCGGCTCGCGAGCGCTTGCGCACCATGCGGCCGAATCCGACCAGCGGCATGACGATCACCGGTATCGCGCCAAGCACGAATGCGGAAAGCCGCGGGCTCGTCACCACCATCATGATGGCGGAGCCGAAAAAAAGCACAAGGTTGCGCAGCGCCACCGAAACCGATGCACCGACCGCGGATTTGATCTGGGTGGTGTCCGCGGTGAGCCTGGAGACGATTTCCCCGCTTTTCGCGGTATCGAAGAACGACGCTGATAGACTGGTCACGCGCTCGAACACCGCATCGCGCAGATCGGCGACGACGCGCTCGCCGAGCGTGGTGACAAGGTAGTAACGCATGGCGCTGGCGCCGGCCAGAATCGCGACCACCAGGATCATCACCCCGAAATACTCATCGATCAGCCCGGCGCGGGCGGGATCGAAGCCGTTGTCGATCATCCGGCGCACCGCGATCGGGACCGCAAGCGTTGCAGCGGCCGCCACCAGGAGAGCAACGAGGGCCGCAGTCGCGCGTCCCTGATAGCGCGCCACAAATGGGATGAGCCCTAGGAGCGGTCGCAGGCTGCGCCGCCGCGCGGCGGAATCGGCGGCTTGGAGTCCCGCAGCAGTCGGTTCAACTTCAGATTCGGTCGCAACGCTCATAGGAGATGCCTTGGCTGCACGCGGGCGGACAATGCCGCGCCCACGCGATCCTGACAACAGCACGCTCGACGCGCCAAACAGCGCACCTGTGGCATCTTGTATCTCCTGGAGTGCCGGGGTATAGAGCCGTCATCCCTTGCTGCAACTTGCAGGTGCGCCGCTGCGCGCGCCGGAAGCGTAAGCCATGAAAGCCGAAATTCACCCCGACTATCATACGATCAAGGTCGTCATGACCGACGGCACCGAGTTCCTGACCCGTTCGACCTGGGGCAAGCCGGGCGACACCATGCACCTCGATATTGATCCCAAGTCCCATCCGGCGTGGACCGGCGGCGCTCAGCAGCTTGTCGATCGCGGCGGCCGCCTGTCGCGGTTCCAGAAGAGGTTCTCCGGGCTTGGCCTGACGAAGAAGAAATAGAAAGGCTGCCCCGAACAACGGCGACGCTCGAAGGCGGCGCAGGATGCGTTGAGCGAAAAGCGAAACCATTATGGCCGTCCCAGGCCGTCGCGGGTTTCGCTGCGTTCAACCCACCCTACGGGCGACGCTCGAAGGCAGCGCGCAACAGTCCGAGTTGAGATTCGAAGGGATTGCGGCTCGCTGACGCGAGCTGGGGTTGCGCGTGAATAGTGGCGTCGAGGCGGCGGATCTGGTCCTTGAGCTTTTTAGATCGCGCAATAAGGTCGCGGAGGCTGGCCGGCAGCGGCGTCTCTCGCTCCCTGTTGTCCTCTGTTTGCGGGTAAGGGCCTGGTGGGGAATCCTCGATCGAAAGCTTGATCCGGGTGCGCTCCTTGTTGGCCTGCGCCAGGGATATCTCGCCCTCGTTGACGGCGCGATGGAGAAGGAGCCATGAAGCAAGCTGCATGAGGCGCGTCGTCAGCCGCATGCTCTCGGTCGCGTAGGCGAGCGATGTGGCGCAGTCGAGCAGCTTGGATTCCTGACGGCCGGGGCCGTCGAGATAGGCTGCCGTGTCCTCCACGAGCTTCATGCCGTCGCGGAACAATCGCGAAAAACTCTGCGACGCCGCAAGCCGCTCGCTGAACAAAACCGGTTGCCGCCCATCGGCCGATCGATCGGACATCTTGCGCCTCACAACGGCAAAAGCATGCCCGTGCGCCGCGGCCGTGTCCAGGCGCGAGCGGAAAAATCTTCGCGAGATGGTTTGCGGGCCGCAATCGACGCGACCCGTGTGAGCAGAAGAAAAGGGGCCGCCGTTGACCGGCGGCCCCCAGTCATGAACAGGGAGGCGTCAAACAGAGTGGACAGGAGCCACTCGGTGTCCGCTGATGGACATGCAACGAAGCTGGACGAAAAATCTTAATGGGCTGTAAATCTCATCACATTTCGGCGAAAACGAACCGCCTTTCGTCACAGCATCCCGAGGCCGCTTTTCCGCCACAAACCAGATCCTCATCGCGGGTCCGATCTCTGGTGAGCGCACGCAGGATGAGCAAAGGCGCGTGCGAGGCCTGCATTGAGCTTCTGCGGCCTATAGCGCGCCACTGAGGCTGCCGGAGAGCGCCCGCCGCGAAGCCCCCGGCTGTCCGGCGTCGGCAGTCTTCGGCAGGCTCACAGGCGCAGGCCGACGCCATGCAAGCGGGCACGCCATTCCCGCGCCTTTGCGCCCTCCCACCCTATCGCTTAAAGAATTGATCGGCCGTGGAGCGCGAGGCGCGCTTTTTTTCCAGCTCAGCCTGCAGACGGGCCATTTCGTCCTTCAGCAGCGAAATGCGATCGCGGAGCTCTTCGACCGATAGCAGCGCCAGGTCCTGTCCGATCTCGTGGACAAGCTTCTTTTTCGGCCGGTCATCGTCTTCGAGAGCCGCCATACTGGTCTCCTTGGCACGCGCAAACATAGTGGCGCGGCCGCGATTTGTCAGGTCTTAATGTATAGGCGCCGTTGTCACCCGCGGCAGGGACCAGTAAACAGGCAGCCTCGATTCGCTGCCCAGTCGATGAGGACGCCACGATGTCGATTCCCGCCACCATGACCGCCATCGGCATCGCGTCTCCGGGCGGTCCCGAGATGCTGGTTCCGCAGGAGCGGGAGGCGCCGCGCCCCGGCGAGGGCGAAATTCTCATCAAGGTGGCAGCCGCGGGCGTCAACCGCCCCGATGTCGCCCAGCGCAAGGGCGTCTACCCGCCCCCGCCAGGGGTTACCGACATCCCGGGGCTGGAAGTTGCCGGCGTCGTTGCGGCATGCGGCCCCGGAGCGGACCGGTGGAAAGAAGGCGATGAGGTGACGGCTCTGGTCAGCGGCGGCGGCTACGCGCAATACTGCGTCGCGCACGCAACGCATGCATTGCCTGTCCCGGGCGGCCTGACGGCCGTTGAGGCCGCCGCCATCCCGGAGACTTTCTTCACCGTCTGGCACAACGTCTTCGAACGCGGCGGCCTCAAGACAGGCGAGACGCTGCTGGTGCACGGCGGCAGCTCAGGGATCGGCACCGCTGCGATCCAGCTCGCCAGGGCGTTCGGCGCGCGCGTGATTACGACCGCCGGCAGCGCCGAGAAATGCGACGCCTGCCGCCGCCTCGGCGCCGACCTTGCGATCAATTACAAGGCCGAGGATTTCGTTGCGCTGACGAAAAGCGCGACCGCCGGCGCCGGAGCTGACGTGATCCTCGACATGGTCGGCGGCGATTATATCGAACGCAATTATGAGGCTGCCGCGGTCGAGGGCCGCATTGTGCAGATCGCATTCCAGGGTTCGCCGCGCGCCAGCGTCGATTTCCGCCGCATCATGCTCAAGAGGCTGCACCATACCGGCTCGACGTTGCGCTCGCGTTCGGTCCCCGACAAAGCGGCCATCGCTCAAGCCGTCGAGCGCAATGTCTGGCCGCTGATCGCCGCCGGCAAGGTGCGCCCGGTCATGGACAAAGTCTTTCCGTTCCGCGAAGCCGCGAAAGCTCATGCGCGGATGGAATCGAGCATCCATATCGGCAAGATCATGCTCGCTATGTGAGCGACGCCAACATGCAATTTCGCTATCCTCTCCTGAGCCCTCCCTGCGGCAGGGGGCGGCATGCGATTGCCCGCTGCTTGCGGGGTAGGGTCGGGAGGGGTAGCGTCGATTGATATGCGCCGCGGATGCACGATGCACGTCTCACGGACGTGGATTTCTTGCGCCCGGCAGTTCAGTCCGATACTCAGAATGGGGCCGGCTGGGCGGTAAGGGGTTGGGAAACAGGCAGGAGGATTGCCGCTTGAGGGTTCTGCACGTCGCGTTGGCGGCGGCGATTTGGATCATGTCGTTGGCTGTGTCTCCGGTCCTTGCCGTGGAGGCCGTCAACGTGCGTGTCGACATTGCGGCAATTGATCTTACGGACGCGGTAGAGCGGCTCAAGAGCGAAGGCGGCCGCATCCAGGTCTCCATTGCGCCGGGCAGCGACGGAATCGTGCGCCGCATGGAAGTTCCGGCCCGCGAGGTCGGCGCCAATTGGGCGGTGGTGGCGCTGGCCAACTCGAGCGACGAGCAGATCGATCGGCTCATCGTGGTTCCGCACTACCAGATGGTGGGCTCAAAAATTCTTTGGCCAGATTTGGGGCTTTCACGCGTCGTCAACATGACGCCGAGCGCGGGCGATCGGCCCGACCGCCAGGATAGCGCCACCGCGGACATCTTCCGCATTACCCTCGATCCCGGCAACGTGGTCACCTACATCATGGAGCTTCGCACGGACAGGTTGCCGCAGATCTATCTTTGGGAGCCGGACACTTACAAGGACAAGGTCAACAGCTTCACGCTCTATCATGGCATCGTGATCGGCATTGCCGGCCTGCTCGCATTGTTCCTGACGATCCTTTTCGTCGTGAAGGGCAGTTTCATGTTCCCGGCCGCTGCCGCGCTCGGTTGGGCGGTGCTGGTGTACATCGGAGTTGATTTCGGATTCTGGGGCAAGGTGTTTGACATGTCGGCCGGCGCTGAGCGGGTGTGGCGCGCGTCCGGCGAGGCCATTCTTGCGGCGACGCTCCTCGTTTTCCTGTTCGCCTATCTCAATCTCAATCGCTGGCACGTTCGTTACGCCCATATCGCGATTGCGTGGCTCGCCTTTCTCGGCGCGCTCGTCGCGGTGGCGCTGGTCGATCCATCGATCGCCTCCGGCATTGCTCGCTTGTCGCTCCTGTTCGTGGCCATCGGCGGCTTCGGCGTCATCATCTATCTCGCGGTGCAAGGATTCGACCGCGCGGTCCTGTTGATTCCGACCTGGTTCCTGCTGGTGTGCTGGGTCATTGCAGCGGGGCTTGCGGTCGGCGGATGGGTGACAAACGATATCGTGGCGCCGGCCCTGCTGGGCGGTCTCGTTCTGATTGTCCTGTTGATCGGCTTCACCGTCATGCAGCACGCCTTCGCGGGCGGCGTGACGCAGGGCATCGTCACGGATGTCGAACGCCGCGCGCTGGCGCTTACAGGCGCCGGCGATCTCATCTGGGACTGGGATGTGTCGGCCGACCGGGTGTTCACCAGCCCGGAGACGGAATCCCTGCTTGGCCTCGCACGCGGCACGCTCGATGGTCCCGCGGCGCAATGGATCGAGGTCATTCACCCAAACGATCGCGACCGGTTTCGTGCTGCGCTCGACAGCGTTGTCGAGCAGGGGCGGGGCCGCGTGGCGCAGGACTTTCGCCTGCGCAATCCCGACGGCCATTCGCTATGGTTCGCTTTGAAGGCGCGGCCAGTGGTGGGTTCCGATGGCGAGGTGATCCGGCTGGTCGGGACTCTGTCGGATGTCAGCGAGGCCAAGATCGCAGAAGAGCGCCTGCTTCATGACGCGGTTTATGACAACCTGACCGGCCTGCCGAACCGCCAGCTCTTCGCGGATCGCCTCGACGCAGCGCTGGCGATAGCCAAGAGCCATTCGGATCTTCGGCCGACCGTAATGCTAATGGACCTCGATCGCTTCAAGCAGGTTAACGATTCCGTCGGCATGGCGGTCGGAGATTCGATCCTGTTGACGCTCGCGCGCCGGCTTGGCCGCCTGCTCAAGCCGCAAGACACCCTTGCCCGCCTGACAGGCGACCAGTTCGGGATCATTCTGGTATCGGAGAAGGATGCCAATCGAATCCTCGCTTTCGCGGAAGCAAGCTGCAAGGCGGTCCGCGCGCCCATTACCTTCAACGAGCGCGAAATTTCCGTGACCGCCTCCCTCGGCGTCGTACTCTCGGACGCGCAGCCGGCGGCGTCCGACGAGCTCATCAAGAGTGCCGAGCTCGCGATGTACGCGGCGAAGCGCGTTCGCGGCGACCGCTTCGAAATATTCAAGCCTACCATGCGGGCGCGCAAGCCGGATCGGTTGAATCTCGAATCCGACCTGCGCCGCGCCCTCAGTCGCGACGAAATCGTGATGCTGTACCGGCCGATTGTGCGGCTTGAAAATCGCACGATCGCCGGCTTCGAGGCGCAGGCGCGCTGGGACCATCCGAAAATGGGCCGCCTTTCGCCATTCGAATTCATTGCGATGGCGGAGGAAACCGGTCTCGCCGCGGAAATCGCGCTGTTCGCAATCGAACGCACCGCGCGACAACTCACGATCTGGCAGCGCGCCGTGCGCAGTCGCGTGCCGCTTTTCGCAAGCGTCAGCGTCTCTTCACGGCAACTGCTCAAGAGCGACGTGGTTGATGGTTTGCGCGCCGTGCTTGGACGCGGTGGTTTGGCGCGCGGCACGCTCAAGCTTGAGCTCACCGAGTCCGCTGTGATGCAAAATCCCGAGCAGGCGGCTCAAGTCATGAAGCGGCTGCGAGATGTTGGCGCCGGCCTTGCGCTCAACGATTTCGGCACTGGCCATTCGTCGCTCGTGTATCTGCCGCGCTTCCCGTTTGATACGATCAAGATCGCCCGATCATTTGTGCGCGCCAACGCCAAAGGAGCGCGGCCGGTCGTCCTGCGTTCGATCATCGGTTTGGCGCATGACCTTGGCATGGACGTTGTGGCCGAAGGCGCCGAGAATGAAGCCGATGCGGTTGTGCTCCATCATCTTGGCTGCGAGTTCGCCCAAGGCCTTGCCTTCGGGCGCCCGATGTTGGCTGAGCAAGCCCAGGACTTGATTCTCGGCAAACGGCTGGAGGCGGCCAGACCCGGCATCAATGATCAGAGGTCAATGATCAGAGGTCAATGATATTTGATGGCTATGCATGCCCGGCTTCGCTCGACAGCATGCCGGCGTGAATGCCGAGCTTGCGAAGGGCGCGGTCGTATTTGGCGCCAATGTCTGAGCCGAAGATGAGGTCGGTATCGGCCGTGCAGTGCAGCCAGCCATTTTCCTGAATCTCGGTCTCGAGCTGGCCGGGCGCCCAGCCGGCGTAGCCGAGCGCCAGCAATGCGTTCCCCGGACCGTTGCCCTTTGCGATGTCTTTGAGCACGTCGAGCGTCGCGGTGAGGCTGATGCCGTCATCGATTGGCAAAGTCGAATTCTCGACGAAGTAATCGCTCGAATGGAGCACGAAGCCGCGGCCCGGCTCCACTGGTCCGCCTTTGAGCACCTGCACGGAACCAGCACTCAGCGGCAGTCGGATCACGTCGCGGTCGGAGATCACGTCGAGCTGCACCAGCAAGTCCGGAAACTTGATGTTGCTTGCCGGCTGGTTGACGACAATGCCCATGGCGCCTTCTGAGGAGTGCGCACAAATATAGATCAGAGTGCGGGCAAATCGCTCATCGCGCATGCTCGGCATCGCAATCAGCATCTGGCCGTCCAGATATCCACGCCGCGAGGGCCCCAATGGGGAATTTGCCCTCATACTTTTGCGTGCTGCCTTCATGGCCGAACCTGGTGCCTTCATGATTTTAGCGTAACCTCATCCAGGGTGAACGGCAATGCGAGAACGTGGTTCGGTCGCAAGGAATTCAGTCACGAGGAATTCAATGGTCATTGGATTCCACGTCAGCTAGATCATCAGTCATGGCTGCATTAATATTGCGACAATGTGTCTCGACCGCGGCACTCGGCGTGCTGCTCGCATCAACCCCGAATCTCGCCGCGCGCGCGGCGGACTCCTCGTTGTGGGATGGCGATGCACGTTCGGCGGTGCGGCTCGTCGCCGGCAGTTCCGGCGCGAACGGCGTGCTGCGCGCGGGCGTGGAGATCCGGCTCGCCACCGGATGGAAGACTTATTGGCGGTATCCGGGTGACAGCGGCGTGCCGCCGGCATTTGACTTCTCGAAATCCGAAAACGTCAAGGCGGTCTCCATCCTGTGGCCGGCGCCGCATCGCTTCACCGACGAGGGCGGGGCCTCGATCGGCTACAAGGGCGGCGTCATGTTCCCGATCCATGTCGTCCCTGAAAATTCGAGGCGGCCAACGACGCTGCGATTGGCCCTCGACTATGCGATCTGTGAGAAGCTCTGCGTTCCTGCAAGAGGGCAAGCCAAGCTGGAGCTTTCGTCGACGCCCTCCCAGCACGCTTCGCGACTTGCAGCGGCGGAACTTGAGGTGCCGAAGGAGGCTCGCGTCGGCGACGCCGCGCCCCTTGGTATTGCAGCCGTGCGGCTCGAGCCCGGACAGCCCCACCCGCGCGTGATCGTGGAGGTTACAGCGCCTGCGGCGGCGCCGCTCGATCTGTTTGCCGAGGGACCGACTGCCGATTGGTCCTTGCCGTTGCCGGAGCCTGTTCCTGGCGCCCCGCCGGGGAAGCGGCGGTTTGCGTTCGACCTTGACGGCGCGCCGCCGGGCGTCGAGGCGGTCGGGGCTCGGCTACGTTTCACCCTGGTGTCAGGCGGAAGCGCCGTCGAAGTCACGGCCGTTCCGGAATAGAGCGACCGGCCAGCGCATTCTTCCTACCCCAAAACCGAGTCCGCATCGCCGGAAGGTGGTGCTATAAGCTTCCCCGCGCGCTCCCTCCCAGGGACCAGGGATCAGTAATCAGGCATCAAGAGGGTAGGCCTGATGCCTGATATCTGATCGCTGATGCCTGGTGTGCGGACGGCGCCGTCTTTCCAACCGCCGAAAGTAACGAGGATCAAAACCATGGCCATCAAGGTGGGCGATCATATTCCCGAAGGAAAGTTTCGCGTGATGACGGCCGAAGGCCCCGGCTGGAAGTCCACCGACGAGGTCTTCAAGGGCAAGAAGGTGGTGCTTTTCGCGGTGCCCGGCGCCTTCACGCCGACCTGTCACCGGAATCATCTGCCGGGCTTCCTGCGGCACAGCGATGCCATCAGGGCCAAGGGCGTGGATACGATCGCGGTGACGGCGGTCAACGACGTCTTCGTCATGACGGAATGGAAGAAAGCGTCCGGCGCCGAAGGAAAGATCGAATTTCTTGCGGACGGCAACGGCGATTTCGCCAAGGCGCTCGACCTCACCATGGACGGCTCAGCAGGCGGCCTGGGGTTGCGCTCCAAACGCTATTCCATGCTGGTTGAAGACGGCGTGGTGAAGCAGCTCAACATCGAGGACGCGCCCGGCAAGGCAGAAACATCGAGCGCCGAGACTTTGCTGAGGCAGTTGTGATCGCTGCACCGCGCGGATCGGCAGGGCTGCGAAGGAATAAAGCCTTCATCCTGAGGGAGGCCGCGCGCCCTGCGCGCGGCCGTCCTGAGCTTGTCGAAGGACGAAGGATGAGGGCTATCTAATTTTTCTCACGTGCCGCCCCGGCGCGCAGGCGATCACTCTTCGCCCTGCGCCGCGGCTCTGATCTCGGCAATTGCCTGGCGGGCGAGCTCGTCGGCGCGTTCGTTGAGATCGTGACCGGCGTGCCCGCGCACCCAATGCCAGTGGACGGTGTGGCGGCTCGCTGCAGCGTCGAGCCGCTGCCAAAGATCGACGTTCTTGACCGGCTTCCGGTCGGCGGTCCGCCAGCTGTTGCGTTTCCAGCCGCGCAGCCAGTCCGTGATTCCCTGGCGTAGATATTGGCTGTCGGTATGCAGGTCGACCTCGCACGGGCGCTTGAGCGTCTCGAGCGCCATGATGGCGGCCATCAGCTCCATGCGGTTGTTGGTGGTGTGCGGCTCGCCGCCCTTGAGCTCCCGCGTATGACCGCCCCATTGCAAAATGACGCCCCAGCCGCCCGGCCCTGGATTTCCCGAGCAGGCGCCGTCGGTATGAATGGTCACGCGGCCATTTGTCCGCAGGTCAGTCAATGCCGTAATCCCGTGCGCTTACACCTGCCTGATGAAATCGCAGCTTGCGATAATATTCGAGCGGGTCCTTGGGCCTGACCAGCGCGCCCGGCGGCACCTCCAGCCAGTCGACGAGCCGCGTCAACAGGAAGCGCATCGCGGCCCCGCGGCACAGGATGGGCAGCACGGCAATCTCGCGCTCTGTCAGTCCTCGTGAGCGCATATAGGCCTTGAGCAGCGCGCGTCCTTTGGTGATGTTGTAGGAATGGTCGGACTCGAAGCACCAGGCGTTGAGGCAGATCGCTACGTCATAGGCGAGGGCGTCCGTGCAGGCGAAATAGAAATCGATCAGGCCGGAGAGACGGTCGCCCAGAAAGAATACGTTGTCAGGGAAAAGGTCTGCGTGGATGATCCCCTGCGGAAGGTCGCGCGGCCATTCCCGTTCCAGCAACGCAAGTTCGCTTCCGATGGCCTGGCTGAGCCCTTTCTGCAAAGTGTCGGCGCGCCCCTGAGCCGTATCGAACAGCGACCGCCATCCCTCGACCGAGAGCGCGTTTCGCCGCGTCATGCCGAAATCGGCGCCGGCGAGGTGGAGTTTGGCCAGAGCATCGCCAACCGCGCCGCAGTGCTTGACGTTCGGCCGCCTGATCCACATGCCGTCAAGAAAGGTGAAAATGGCGGCCGGACGGTTCACGAGACGGCCCAAAGCCTCGCCGGCGCGGCTGCGGATCGGCTGCGGACAGGTGAGGCCGCGCGCCGCCAGATGCTCGATGAGATTTAAAAAAAACGGCAAGTCGCCAGCCGCAACGCGTTTCTCGTACAGCGTAAGAATGAAAAAGCCGTTGGTCGTATGCAGAAGGAAGTTGGAGTTCTCAACCCCTTCGGCAATTCCCTTGTAGGCGAGCAGAGTCCCAATATCGTAGCCGGCGAGGAAGCGTTGCAGTTCTTCGTCGCTGACATCGGTATAGACGGCCATTTTCTACTTACTGTGCGGCTTCGCCGCTGCGCACTTGCCGGGGCAACTGAAAAAAGATTCCCGATTCTTCGACCGCCGAGACGGTCTCGACCGCAACTTCATAGCGCGCTGCGAATGCGTCGATGATCTCCTCGATCAGCACTTCCGGCGCCGATGCGCCGGCCGTCAACCCGAGACGTCCTATCGCGCCGAACTTTTCCCAATTGATATCCCCGGCTCGCTGCAGCAACTCGGCGTGGGGGCAGCCGTTGCGCAGCGCCACCTCCTTGAGCCGCTGGGAATTTGAGGAATTAGGCGAGCCGACCACGATGAGGGCGTCGACCACCGGGGCGACGCGCTTGACCGCCTCCTGGCGATTGGTGGTGGCGTAGCAGATGTCCTCCTTATGAGGACCGGCGATGTTGGGAAACCGTTTTTGCAGCGTCGCCACGATTTCGGCGGTGTCGTCCACCGAAAGCGTGGTCTGCGTCACGTAGGCAAGAGCGTCGGGGTTTTTCGGCTCGAACGCCGCCGCTTCCTCCGCCGTCTGCACCAGGCGGACCGAGCCGGGCGGGAGCTGGCCCATAGTCCCGGTCACTTCCGGATGGCCTTCGTGTCCGATCAGCACGATCTCGCGGCCGCGCTTGAAATGAATCTCGGCTTCCCGATGGACCTTGGTGACGAGCGGACAGGTTGCATCGATTGCCAGCAGCTTACGATGGCCGGCGTCGAGGAGCACAGATTTCGGCACCCCGTGGGCGGAGAAGATCACCGGCACATCGGAATCGGGGATCTCGTCCAATTCTTCGACAAACACGGCCCCCTTCTGGCGCAGGCTTTCGACGACATAGCGGTTGTGAACGATCTCATGGCGCACATAGACCGGCTTGCCATATATGGCCAATGCCCGCTCAACCGTATCGATTGCGCGCACCACGCCGGCGCAAAAGCCGCGGGGCGAACACAGCAGCACTTTTAATTGCGGCTTTTCGGAAGGCTGGGAAAGCGTCATTTCGGTTGGTTCCGCAGTTCAGGTTTAAGGGGCTCGGGTATCGCAGCGCCGGGATTTGGTTTTTTGCTCACGCCCGTGTCAAGACTGGGCCCGCCAAAAGGCAAAGTTCTACCTCAACGCGGTGAATAACGGGTTGGGAGCGCCGGAGTGCCCTTCCCGGGGGACTGCAGGCGCGTCCCGCCCGCACGAAAGCCGCGTGCATCGAAAGAGAGCGGCGAGACGCCCGCACTCCCAGGAAAAGGCGGCCTCGTTGAATTTATTCATATTCCCAACATGTTCCTGGCGCCGGGGTGTCGGTAGCTTTTCAAGATGTCCGGTTTTGGTAGCACATCAAATGTCCGCTTCTGGGTTAGGGTGACCTGGCCGGTTTGGAAGCGGTGGACGCCCCGGCTTGGTGTTGGCTTAGATTGCGGCTGGA
>Ga0209062_1003581_pt1 | contig 17703 bp, 26 predicted proteins | sample Coa_R2_2_FD_187158 | JGI IMG/M metagenome (GOLD analysis project Ga0209062, IMG submission 187158) | Surface soil microbial communities from Centralia Pennsylvania, which are recovering from an underground coalmine fire - Coalmine... | ecosystem: Environmental > Terrestrial > Soil > Unclassified...
GCAGGTTCCCCCCTACGCGCATTGATTTCCGATGCGAGTTCGCCAGCTTTCTCCAGTGTGATTTCGCTGTTCAGGCATGCGTTAACAAGCTTCGTAGCATCTCTGATTCGCAGTTGTGCCGTCCTGTTCACATCCGCCACTTCATTCCCATACCATTCGAGCAGCTCCGCCAGATTCTGGGGCCAATCTGTTTCAACTCCAGGTGGAAGCCGCAAGCTTGTATTCTTCACGCCCCCACTACGCTTGACGCGCTCCGCATGGGTAGGCTTCTTTGGTGCTTCATCGGCCATGCCGGGCGCTCCGCTGCTAGTTGAAAACCGGAAAAGCCTAGCCCCCGCCAAGCACTCAATCAAATGAAGATTTGATGACGGTCAACAAGCTTTACGCATCCTGCGTTTCCGGCTGCTTCAGCGGCGGCAGCCCGAAAAGCGCCCTCTCCGAATCGCGCACCAGGAAGCGCCCCAGCTCTTCATTCAGCCTTGCGGAAAATGCCTTATCCTTCTCCGCCATGTTGAGCGCCAGCGCCCCGGCAAGTACCTTGCGGCGCGTGTCCATTCGCCGCTCGACCGCCTTGCGTTTATTTTGCTCTAGCTTAATCCGCTCATCGACCGCCTTGCGCTGTTCTATCAGCCGGGCGAGTTTATCCGACGCCATCCGTTTCCCCTCTCTTCAAGCGTAGAGATGAATCAGCCCTATACAATCACAGATTCCACTGATATTTCAACTCTGATAGAATCATCTCCCAGGTGGAGAGAATGACCGAAGGGCGCACTTATGCAAACTGAAGTTTGCGTGCGGCAGGAGCGTTGCCCCTGCACCCCACGAGAGGAGGCGGCCCCCTCCCCTCGACCCCTTCCCAACCGTGCGCCGGTTGGATGCCGGGAACGCTTCGCCGTTCCATCGCGACAAAGGAGCGCGACCCCGCCCCTTTTGAATCCCTCCCAACCGTCCGCCGTTTGGATGCGCGGCAGGGTTTTCGCGCCCTGCACCACGCCGGGGGCTCCGCCCCTGCGACCCTCTTCCCGCTTGGTGGTTTCTGAATGGCGACCGTAGCGAGCTGGTATCACTGCAGCGTCAAGCCGGTCAGCCGTTCGGCAGGCCGCTCCGTGGTCGCAGCGGCAGCTTATCGTTTAGGCGAGCGCCTGCAAGATGAGCGCTATGCCGTGCTGCACGATTACACGCGGCGCAGGGGCGTTGAATCGGCCTTCACGCTTGCGCCTGCCGGTGCGCCGGAATGGGCGCTAACGCCAGAGCGCTTATGGAACGAGGCCGAGAAGGCAGAGACGCGCAAAAACAGCACCCTTGCCCGCGAGGTGGAGCTTGCTTTGCCTGCCTGCCTTTCGCCGCAGGAGCGGCAGGCCATCGCCAGGGAATTTGCAGCGGCCTTGGTTGACCGCTACGGCGTCGCGGTATCGGCGGCGATTCATAGCCCCGGCAAAGGCGACGAGCGGAATTTTCACGCGCATATTCTCTTCACCACTCGCGAGATGACGCCGGCAGGATTGGGGAAGAAAACCCGCATCCTCGACGACCTGAAAACCGGCCCCAAGGAAGTCACCGCGCTAAGGGAGCTCGCCGCCGACATCATCAACGAGGCGCTTGCCGATGCGAACAGCGATATACGGGTTGACCATCGCTCTTTCAAAGAGCGCGGCATCGAGCGCGAGCCGACCACCCATCTAGGCCCAGCCGCCAGTGAAATAGAACGTCGCGGCGAGCAAAGCGACCGCGGCGACCTCAACCGGGCAGCCAGCGACATCAACGCGACGCTTGACGCCGTGGCCGAGCTGGTGAGCGAGCGCGCCACCCTCACCCAGGCGATTGAAGAAGAGCGCGAGCGCCTTGCCTCTCCTCCATCCAGCCTTGAGGACGCCAGGGAGCGCATGCGCGAGGCTGTGATGCCCTTTGCCAGGGCGATAGAGGCCCAAGGAGCCGTCCCCGACATTGAAGCGGATGGGTTGAGCTGGTGGCAACGCGCCGGCCTGCGGGCGGCAAGGAGCGCCCGCAATCTGCTGCTTGCTATTTCCACGAGGGCCAAGGATTATTGGCAGGACAGGGTGAGGGATGACTTGCCCAACCACGACCGGGAACGCGGCGATGGAGGCTTAGACCGATGAGCAAGGAAGCAGCCAAGGGCGGCGCATTCGGAAGGCTGTGGAGCGGCAGGGAAGAGCCGCCAGCCGCCGCGCCTGCCCAGCAATGGCCGGCTGACGAAAAGGTGGTGCCGCTGGTCAATTCCGACCGCACCTATATTCCCTTTGATATCCGCGAGCACATCAACCGGATGCACATTCACTGTGCCACTCAGCCGTCACATAATCCGAATTACCACCACCTGCTAGACATCGTGTTCGACCATGCTTTTCAAGGGGTGTTCACGCTGGTCTATTCGTTCATCATCATCGAAGTGACGGGCCGGAACCTAGGCCCCATCGTCCACGCCATCAGCTACGAGCATTGCGCCTGCATCCGCGAATATCACAAGAAGCTCTACGACCCGCCCACCGGCGAAACCGTCATCGAGTCCATCACCGTCCTAGCGGCGCAGCACCCGCACAAAGCGCCAGTTTCTGCCACATCGTAGACGCGGTAGTTCTGCCCAGCTGCCCGCTCTTTAAGGCCAGGCCCCTTTCCTGTCGTTGGTTTTGATTCCCTAGCGCGACCGGCCGCTTTAGCCGCAAGCGCCTTCCACCCCATCTTCCTCCGCTATGCTCCGTGCAGACGTGGCCCCTGTGAAGGCGCTTGCGTCAGCGTCCGCTCCCGCTTTTCGGCAATCACCAACAACCGAAGAAAGGAGCCGACCATGACGACCAAACAGCACATCATCTTCAACCCGCGCTTTCCTCTGGGATATGTCGCCGCCACGCCTGGAGCTGTCGAGATCCTCGAATCCGAAGGGCTGGAGGCAGCCGAGTTCCTCAACCGGCACGCTTCCTGCGACTGGGGCGATATTTGCGACGAGGATAAGCGAAGCAACGAGGCCGCTCTGAAATATGGCTCCCGCCTCCTCAGCAGCTACAGCCTGCCAGCTGGCGCGAAACTCTGGATTATCACCGAGGCCGACCGCTCCGTGACCACCCTGCTGCTGCCGAAGGAATATTGACGGGCCGAGGCGCAGCCAGGCCGCTGGCTTGGCTGCGCTCCCATGTTATCCTTGCATTTGCGATTTTATAAGTTTACGGTTTTGCGTACATGAAACCGCAAAACCGTAAACCCGCAACGCAGGAGCTAACCCTTTGATTATCACGGTTGCCAGCTACAAGGGCGGCGTCGGAAAGACGACGACCGCAGTACACATAGCCGCCTATTTGCATACTCAAGCGCCCACGCTTTTGCTGGACGGCGACGACACCCGTAACGCGACTGGATGGAGCCAGCGCGGCCCCGGCTTCCCCTTCAAAGTGGCCGACGAAATCCAAGCCGCCCGCCTTGCCCGGAATTTTGAACACACTGTCATAGACACCGGCCAGCGCCCAAAGCAGACCGACCTTAAAGCGCTGGCGGAAGCCTGCGACCTGCTTATCATCCCGGCAGTGCCGGCGAGCTTGGATACTGACGGACTGGTTTTGACCATCGAAGCGCTGCAGGCTTTGGGAGCCGACCGCTACAAGGTGCTGCTAACCAAAGTGCCGCCACCGCCAGAGCCGGAAGGCCCGCAGCTCCGCGCCGGGCTGGAGGCGCAAGGGGTGCCGCTCTTTGCGACCGACATACCGCGCCTTAAAGCGTTCGAGAAAGCCGCCGCGACCGGCGTACCCGTTAGCCAGGTGGACGACCGTAACGCCCGCAGGGCATGGGAAGCCTACGCAGCCGCAGGAAAGGAGCTGATGACCTATGCAACCGCAAGAGCCTAGCAAATTCGCCGGCGCACTCGGAAGATTGAAGCGCCCAACCGTGGAAGAGCAGGAGCAGCCGACCAGCTCGTTTGAGCCGCCGGCAGAAGTGGCAGCGCCGCTTGAAGCGCCGCCCGCACCCGTCCGCATGGTAAGCGGCGGCGGCAGGCGAGCCGGCAAGCGCAGCGACCCAGCCTATAAGCAAATCAGCGTCATCATGCGGAAGGAAACCAACCGCCTAGCCAGCCGGAAGCTTGAAGACATCGGCAGCGAAATGGACTTTTCAGAGCTGGTTGAAAAGCTTGTAAGCGACTGGCTCAAAAGGCAAAAGTAGTGTTACGGTTTTGCGGTTTCATGTACGCAAAACCGTAAACTTTCATCAGCGCAAAACTATGTGCTACGGACAGCAAAATGCTGTTTCCGATTAGCGCTATTTTTTACTGCGTTCAGGCAGTCCGCATAAAGGTCAAGAATGTAGTCGCGGTTCCTGTTGACCTGCCTTCGATAATCTCGACCATTTAAACTTGAGCCCGGACGACCGGCGGTCGTCACTGGTGGCAGAAACTGGTGCCTGGCGGTGCGAGTTACAAATGCCGCTGATGCGCTATGCTCATCCGTGCGGAGCCGCAGCTAGGACCGAGGAGAAATTGGTGCTCTGTGCCCGTACTTGAGCTTGGTTCCGGTGGTGACGATCACTGGTTTGGTGGCACGTGGATCGTCTTCGATGGTTCACGTGACCCCGTTGGAGAGAGTGTAGACGTATCGCCCACCGGGCGGCTCCGCGCATTTTCTACTTCGGAGCGATCATGCCTGGACCTACTTCTTCCCTCTCAAGCCGCCGCCGGAAGGATCTGACGCGCCGCCTCTGGTCGAACAACCCTGGTCTCGACGTCGTGCATTCACACGCCGCGGGCATTGATGTCGGCGGACGTGAACACTACGTCGCGATAGCCGCCCCAGTCCCAGAACCTGTGCAGCGATTTGGCTGCTTCACCGCAGACCTGCATCGGCTCGCCCGCTGGCTCCAGGAGCACGGAGTCAGGACCGTGGCTATGCAATCCACGGGAGTCTACTGGATTCCGCTTTATGACGTGCTCGAGTCGTATGGTTTGGAAGTGTTTCTGGTAAATGCTCGCGACACCAAGAACCTGCCCGGCCGCAAGAGCGATGTCCAGGAGAGCCAGTGGTTGTTGAAGCTCCACACGTATGGCCTCCTACGAAACTCGTTCCGGCCTGCTTCCGAGATCCGTGTCCTGCGGGCCTACTGGCGACAACGCGACACCCAGGTGAAGGCCGCCGGACACTGCATCCAGCGGATGCAGAAAGCTCTGGCCCAGATGAACGTGCAACTGGCGACGGTGATCAGCGACTTGGCCGGAGAGACGGGCCAGAGAATTCTGCGGGCCATCGTCGCCGGCGAGCGAAACCCGGAGAAGTTGGCCACGCTGAGAGACCAGCGCATTCGTGCGAGCGAAGAGGAGATCGTGCATAGTTTGCACGGGAACTGGCGGCCGGAGTTGTTGTTTCAGCTCCGGCAAGAACTGGCCCTCTATGATTTCTATCAGCAGCAGATCAAAGAGTGTGACCAGGAGTTGCAGAAGCAACTGCAAACACTGCCCACACCCACGGGGCGCCTCACCCCTGAGCAGAAGCCGCCGCGCCGTGGCAAGAAGCGACCGCAAGGCAATGCCCCACGCTTCGGCTTGGCCGCCGAGTTGGAGCGGATCACCGGAGTGGATCTGACGCGCATCGACGGCGTGGATGTGATGACCGTGCAGACAGTGATCAGTGAAGTGGGCTTGGACATGAACCGCTGGCCCACGGAGGCGCACTTTGCCTCCTGGCTGGGTCTCTGTCCACACAATGAGGTCAGCGGCGGCAAGGTCTTGAAGCGGAACACGCGCAAGGTGGTCAACCGGGCGGCCACGGCACTCCGGACGGCAGCAAGCACCCTGCGGCGGAGCCGCACCTACTTGGGTGCCCAATACCGCCGCTGGGTCAGCCGACTGGGCCCACCAAAGGCGGTCACGGCCATGGCGCATCGATTGGCAGTGCTGTTCTATCGGATGCTGAAGTTTGGGCAGGAGTATACCGACCGCGGCGAGGCCTACTATGAGCAGCGCCACCGGGAGCAGCAAGTGCGCTCGCTCCAGAAGCGGGCGGCGCAATTAGGCTTTCAGGTGGTGGCAGTTGGAGCGACAGAGTAGGAGTTTCTGGAGAGGTTCTCCAGTGAGAGAGAAAGGCGTATGACACAGGAGAACACCCATGAAGAAGAGTCGCTTTACCGAAGAACAGATCATCGGCATCTTGAAGCAGCACGAAGCCGGTCGGAAGATGAACGAGCTGGCCCGCGAGCACGGCGTCAGCGAAGCCACCCTCTATACCTGGAAGAGCAAGTACGGCGGCCTAGAAGTCAGCGAAGCCCAGCGCTTGAGAGGCTTAGAAGACGAGAACCGGCGGCTGAAGCATCTGGTCGCCGATCTGAGCCTGGACAAAGAAGCGCTCAAGGCGGTGATCCGAAAAAACGGCTGGAGCTTGCCGGCCTGAGAGCGGACGTGGCGTTTGTCCAAGAGCAGTTCTCCTACAGCGAACGCCAAGCCTGTAAGCTCCTCGAAGTGGACCGCAGCAGCTATCGCTATGAGCCCCGGCCGGACCACAACGCCGAACTCAGAAAGGAGTTGGTCGCCCTCGCACGCCAGAAGCCGCGCTACGGCTATCGGCGGCTGCATAGCCTCTTAGAACGGAAAGGTCAGCAGGCTAGTCCGCAGCGCGTCTACCGGCTCTATCGGAAAGAGGGCTTAGCCGTGCGGCGACTGCGCCGCAAGCACCTGGTGCGCGAGAAGCCAAAGGAGCAGCTGCTGTCCAGACCCAACCAGGAGTGGGCCTTGGACTTCGTCAGCGATGCCATCGAGACGGGACGAGCGATCCGCATCCTGGCGGTCGTCGATAGCTACACCCGTGAGTGCCTAACCTTAGAAGTGGACACCAGCTTGAGCAGCCGGCGCCTGAGCCGCGCCTTGGAACCGGTGGTCGAACAACGAGGCAAACCCGAGAGCATTCGCTGTGACAACGGGCCAGAACTGACCAGCCGGCACTTTCTTGCTTGGTGCGAGGAACGCAAGATCCACCTCAACCACATCGAGCGAGGCAAGCCGATGCAGAATGGCCATGTCGAGTCCTTTAACGGACGATTCCGCGATGAATGCCTCAACGCAAGTTGTTTCCGCACTCTGGCGGATGCGAAAGAGAAGATCGCCAACTGGCGACAGGAATACAATGGCGAGCGGCCGCACAGCAGTTTGGCTTACCGCACGCCGAATGAGTTTGCTACCCAACTGAGAACCTCAGCTCAGAATGGCTGAGAAAGTCGAGGCAGGTCACTGTCGTCCTTATTTTCGGCAGGCATAACGAGATGCAGCAAAGCTAGAGCTACCCCCTCTGGGGATTCTGGGAAGTGTGACATGGTGTCCCTTTGTGAGTTGGAGCCAACCTTGAATGGTGGCGAGCCTTAAATAGGGCGGTTGCCAGTAGTTTCAAGAGCAGCTATACCCAAGAATCAAAAGCTTGGGGATGTATGGGCCAGTGTTCGACGTGCCTAAAAGAGATTGACGGCCCCGGCCATCGCTGCGACCTGAAGGACGTAAGAGCCAGAGGCGGAAAAAAGTGCCCCGCTTGCAGAAAGCCGATATTCGCCGACCTCACGCAATGCCCTTACTGTAAAGGGGTGGTAAAGCCCGGACGGCCTAAAACGACGTTCGCAGACGCGCTATTCGGCGGTCTTATCATCATCGGATTTGTCATGATGCTTGTGAAATGTGCAAACGCTCCAAGCTCACCCGAGACGCTGCAGCGCAATCACGAACTTGATTTGAAGCTCGACACCGAGGAAAAGCTAAAGGCCAGCCTCAAAGACCCAAGCAGCGCAGAGTTTAGAAACGTGCGAGTGTCTCACCATGGCGGGCGTACCCATGTATGCGGCGAGGTGAATGCTAAAAACTCCTTCGGTGGCTATACCGGCTTCATGCGTTTTGTTGGCAGCCCTGCCCTTGTCATCACGGAGGAAACGCTAGGCCGGAATGATAAAGCTCGCAAGCTCTTTAGTGAGACTTGGGCCGAGGCATGTGACTAGTGACCCCAAATTAAAACAGTAACGCGAGAAGCTAAAAGTAGGGCAAAGCCAACAAAGAGCAGGCGGTTTCGCCATTTGTACCACTGCCCTGCTTTGTCCGCTGCCTTGTCCAACTGCGCTTTGATTGCTGGAGTCAAATTTGTCAAAGCGTTATAGCGCGGTAGAAGGCTGTCAGACGATACAATATCCCCCGCAGCATTGACGCCAATTCTGCCTCCGCCTCCTTGCAGTGCTTCTGCTAGCGCCCCTCTCGACTCTGACGCATCAAGCCATTCATGATTCTTGCCTAAACTGATATTTACCCATTCGAGGCGTTTGAAACCGGCAATCGCTGATGCGAACAGGATAAGAAGCGCCGCCACCTGCAGCACCTCAGGGCCGAAATGGTCAATCTTCTCTGGCTTCCAATCTTTGACTATATAAGCGCACAACGCGCCTGTTAGCCCAGTAATGAAATAGTCGAACTTCTGAGCGGCCTCTTGGTGCTTCTGATATGCAATTACGCTGGCTTTCTCGCTCACATCACCTCTTTGGCTAAGACTAGCACCGAGGAAGCGTATGCTAAACCCCTCATTCGATTAGCTCTTCCTTGCTCGCTACATACATGCATAATGGAAGAGGTGCAACAATCCAAACCACCGTTTGAGAAAATTGCACCAAGTATCAACATCAAGGTGTAAGCGATTGCCTTCGACCGCCAGCATACGATTCAGCCAGAACAGAAAAGATATAGACACGCTGTGGCTGTTTCGGAAAGAGCTTCAGCAAAAGCCGAGCAAGGAAGCACGTTTTGAAGTTCTGCATCGTGCAGCTGTGGTCTTTATAGCGGCGTGTTGGGAGTCCTACATTGAAGATGTAGCTACAGAAGCATTTGACTTTCTCATCGACCGTGCAACTACGCCGGACGTCTTCCCTGCCAGAGTCAAGGTGCTTGCATCCAAAGAGCTATTTGAGGAAAAAGACGCACGACGTATCTGGGGTCTCGTGACTAGCTGGAAAGATGTACTTCGAGTTCACCGGGATGAAATCCTTTCTAAAACCCTTAAGGGATTCAACACGCCAAAGACGCGGCAGGTGAAAGAACTATTTTCTGAACTGTTAGATGTTGATGTGACGGCCAAATGGGTTTTGAAGGGCATGACGCCCGAGCAGGCGGGAGTCCAGCTTGATGAATACATGACGATTCGCGGCAACATCGCGCATCGTACGCGGCATAGTGCCAGCATTGAGAAAAGGGCAGCGAAAGCCTTTCTCAAGCACGTAGCTGCCTTAGTAGAAAAAACTGATGAGACGGTCAGTTATCACATCCAGGTGCTAACCGGAGATGCGCCGTGGTGAACCAGCGATTTATTGCCTATTATCGCGTCTCCACCGACCGGCAGGGAGCCAGCGGCTTAGGGTTGGAAGCGCAGCGGCAAGCCGTTGCGGGGTTCATCAATGGGGGCCAGCTCGTGGCCGAATTCACCGAGGTGGAAAGCGGCAAAAAGCACAGCAACCGCCCGCAACTCGCCGCCGCGTTGGCCGAGTGCAGAAAGCGCCGCGCAACGCTGGTGATTGCCAAGCTCGACCGGCTGGGCCGCAACGTGGCTTTCATCTCCGCGCTGATGGAAAGCGGCGTTGAGTTCAAATGCTGCGATAATCCAGCTGCAAGCAAGCTCCTGCTGCACATGCTGGCCGCCTTCGCCGAGCATGAGCGGGAGCAGATTTCACAGCGCACCAAAGACGCCCTTGCTGCAGCTCGCGCCCGAGGCGTGAAGCTTGGCAACCCGCGACCGCTGGAAGCGTTGCAAAAGGCGAATGCGGTGCACCGGGCAAGACGACCAGCACCGGAAGTGCTGCGCCTCATGCAGAGCTTGCAAAAAGAGGGCAGGAGCTACCGTGCTATCGCCAGCGAATTGAACCGGCTCAACATTCGCACCGGCAGGGGTTGCCAATGGCACGGCGTGACAGTTAAAACTGCCCTATCTCTCCCACAGGTAAGAGCGCGTGAAGCCAGCTAGCGAAATTCTCAAAAAGAGCAGGGCCATAAAATCGGCCGCAGCTATCACGCCGCATGTGAGCAAACTGCTGGACGCCGCCCAGGCCATCCAGGCCGAGCCAGACGCAGCGGAAGCGGCCTTCATGGCCCGCCAGCTCGTGCAATGCACCTTGCCCCATGCCAACCCCGGAGACGTGCCGGTATGGTCGCGCACGAACGGCAATCTAACGCTTGGCATTCAGCCAGGTGTGAACCTCAAAACCGGCAAGTCTATCGGCTATCCGTATGGCACCATTCCCCGCCTGCTGCTGTTTTGGATAACCACGGAAGCCGTGCAAACCAGCTCGCGGCGCTTGGAGCTTGGCAACAGCCTTTCAGGCTTCATGCGCCAGCTGGGGCTTACCGAGCCCAAGAAAATCATCAACGGGCGGGAACATTACAGCGACACCGGCAGGGGCAAGCGCGGCAATGCCACCCGCCTTAAAGAGCAGATGCGGCGCTTGTTCGCCGCGCATATCAGCTTCGAGCAGACGCTAAGCGAAGGCGACCGCGCCGGCATTCGCTGGCTTGATATGAAGGTGGCCCCCAAAGGGGAATTATGGTGGGACCCGAAGCATCCCGACCAGGACACGTTATGGGGCAGCTGGATAGAGCTGGGCGAGGATTTCTATGAAGCTATCACCACGGCACCCGTGCCGGTCGATATGCGAGCGCTCAGAGCGTTGAAACGCTCGCCGCTCGCCCTCGACCTTTACGCCTGGGCCAGCTACCGGGCCTATGCTGCAGCGAAGAAAAACAAGGCGCAATTCATCCCCTGGACTGCGCTCATGAACCAGCTGGGAACCGACTACACCGACAAGAAGGATTTCAAGCGCTACGCAAAGGCCGCTTTGGGCAAGATTCAGGCCGTCTATAAAGACCTGGCGCTTACCTACGAACCGGGCGGCGTGACCATCCATCCCAGCCGGCCAGCCATCGCAGAAAAACCCGCCAAGAGAACCGCGAAGCCTGTGTAAAACCCATTGGATTCATGCCCTTTGAGATGGGTGAAACTCTCCCCCCTGATTGGGTGAAACTCTCCCCCTTGCCCCGGCTTTTGATGGGTGAAACTCTCCCCCCTTCATATAGATAGAAATATAATCTTCATGTAGTTGGCCCTGTGGGTATGTGGAAGACAGCTTTCGAGGTTGGAGGGCTGGGCTTACGCCCCTCCCTCCAAACCACCCAACCCCATGCCCTTCACTCACAGGCCCGTCAAGGACGCTGCGCGCCGCTATCGCGGTGCCGGCAAGCCGGCCTCCTTGACCGCCCTTCCGTTGCGGGCATTATGCATCCATGGGATGCAAGCCGAGAACCGGCTTGCATCGCCGTTCTTCCACGAAAACACCCCTTAAGCGGTACCATGGGCATTCTTGGGCATGGATATCCAACAAATCATCATCGAGCTGCGCCGCGAAAAAGAGCAGCTGGAAGACGTCATCATGGCCATGGAACGCCTTGCCGCTACGACCGGCAAGCGGCGCGGCAGGCCCCCGGCCTGGCTGCTAGAGGCCCAGGGGAAGGCAGCCAAGGACGGCAAGAAGCCGGCAGGCGACAAGCAACGCCCTTGACGAAACCCGCCATCCTGCTACCCTTTGGGCATGGAAATACAGCTCAATCCCGAACTTGAAGCCAAGCTCACCCAAATTGCCCACCATGAGGGCAAGGAGGCGGCCCAGCTCGTGCAGGAAGCGCTTGAGCAATATGTCGATGATGCCGAGTACCGCGCCGCTGTGCGGCTTAGCCGGGAGCAGATAGCGCGCGGCGAGTTTATCGAACAGGAAGAGATGGACGCCCGCGTCGCCAGCTGGTTCGCTTCCTAATGCGCATCCGCTGGTCTTTGAAAGCGGCGAACGACCTCGAAGCGATTAAAACCTACCTTCTGCAGCAGCGGCCAGAGCTGGCGCAATCCACCGTCCAAACACTCTATGGCCGCGTCCTCTCCCTGCAGCAATCGCCCAATCGTGGCCGGCCAGGAACCAAGGAGCCTAACACCCGCGAGCTGGTCTGCGCGCCCCTGCCTTACATCGTGGTCTATGAAGTGACAAAAGACCATGTGCACATCCTGCACATCCACCACGCCGCTAGGAATCGGCAGTGATGGACGTTCATCTTTCCCCGGAGAAAGAAGCTCGCTTGCAGGCGCTTTCCGCCCGCACCGGCAGAAGCATGGCGCAGCTTATCTCGCAAGCCGTTGACCTGGTGCTGGAAGATGACGAGCGCAAAGACATCCGCCTTCCCTCCCAGGATTGGCCATAATCGCCTTCCGGTGGCCCGTGGAGCAGCAAGTCGGGGTTGCCGGCTACTTCCCCCCTCAAAAAACCTAAGATGGCGCTTGTGGGGGCCTGCTAGCCCTTTCTGGGGGTGCCTAGTTGCTGTGGTGTCAGACGTTCATTTTGCAAATTCTCTTCAAACGTAGTGGAGCGGCGAGGCATCTCATTGTTGACGAAGTCAGCGAGCCAACCTGAAGGCGGGTCGCCAGGTCGCCGCTCATACTTGATATCGGCGCTTTTTTTCATCTTCTGCCAGTCTTCCTCGCTTATCTCACGAATCTGTCTATGAAGGCTTTCGATAGCAGTTTCATCGGCTTCATTGGTCATACAGCGCTTTCCCCGACTTGTGGTAGAAGGCGCTAGAATGAGTCAGCTACGGGCATTTGTACAGTGAACCTTTTGTTACGGGAGGCTATATGAGCTTGTTCGGCGACATTGTGGAGGGTTTGCTTAACGGGATTGTGAAGGCGCAGCAAGACCAGCGATACAAAACACTTGTAGAGCTTCCAAGAGATGCTGCTCTGCAGGAAATCAAGCAGATGGTTTCAATCTCCACACATGAAACGATGGCGGAGTTTGAAGAGCAATTTTTAAACTACGTAACTTTGAGAATGAGCTATGAGAAGGAATACAAGGTACGAGCTATGGAACTGTATGCCTTCTTCAAGGTGCAAGAAATGTTGGTGTACAGAACGATTGGCTTTAAAAGCCCTGGCAAATCTCTCAAGCCAGAAGACCCATATCAAAAGCTGACAGAAGACCCGTATCGGCCACGAACTTCATCGCGCTACCCCGACTTGGACGACTTTCCTCATTCGCCGAAGAGTGAATTCAGGCCAGGAGACCAGTTCAGGCCGAAAGACCGTTCTGCAACACCAGGAGAAAGGTTCACTGCCGGGCCAGATGGTATTGAGGTCAACGAAACCCCCGAGGAAAAGAGGATGAGGGAACACATTGAACGGCTGCTCGGATACCAGTCTCGACGTGACAAGAAATAGCAGAGTGCTACGGGCTTCCTAAGCGTTTCTTGGTATAAAAAGCGCCGAAAGGCGATTTATTGCCTTTCGGCATGGATGCCGATTGCCCGCAGCGGAGACAGGGTCAAGCGTTCCCGCAGCGAAGCGCAGCGCAGAGAGGACAACGCTTGAGGCTGGCGGGAGCGTAGGGCAGCGGGTGAGGGTTTGGGGGAGGGGCGCAGCCCCTTCCCCAAGGCCCGCGAAGCGGCCCGCTTGAAATCCCCTTCCGCGCGATCGGAAGCCGTGTCAGCCTTCCCGCATGGGATGGTTTCTAGGCGTGTATTGGACTCTGAAACATGGCGAGCTGGGCGAGCCAAGGAAGCCCAAGCCCGAGCCGCCAGAGGTGGATTATTGGGATTCGCAGCTGCCGCCCGATGAGGCCCACGCGCTCGAGAAAAAGCGCCTCGAGCAAGTCGAGGCGCTTCGCAAATGGCAGGAAGAAAACTAGTCTTGCTGTATCAACCGGGCGCAATAGGCCGGCAACCGCTCTTGCGCTTCCCTGCGCGAAGGTGAGAAGGCGGCAGGCCCCAGCACCCACGACACCGCTTCCTCTTCTTCTTTGCGCTGCTGTTGCACGGCTTGGCGCTGTTTCTTGAAGCGCGAAACCTCATAGACCAGCCGCACCGCCTTCCAGCCCAAATAGGCCACCACCGGCACCATGAGGCAGTGCAGCCAGTAGAGGTAAATATCGGGCCGCACTATCGTGCGTTGATGCAGCTGGATGAAGGCCGCCGCTTTACTCAGCCAGGCCAGCACAAAAGCCGCGTTAAGGGCTTTGAGCATGTCCTGCAAATTCCGCCGGTCAGAAACAGGCGGGGGCGCTTCCGCGTTAGGTGGAGCGCCCATTGCTACCCATGCCGCCACCCACTCTTCGTAAATGCTCACCTGCGCCCCAGCCACCAGCATCCGGCGGATGAAGGCCAGGGCGAGCAATGCCTGCCACCAGGAGAAGCCGCCCCAATACCAGCCAGCTATCACCGCCAGACAAACCGGGCCGAGCAAGCACAGCGTTTGCGTCGAGCCCATAAACCGCACAAGCCAAGAAGGGCGATTCATGATTGTTTGAACCTCACATACAAGGCATTCGTGGCGCTCGCTTTGAATGCGCGGCCCGCTTGAAACCAGACGCCCGTGACGATTTTGCCGTTCTCAGCGCCGCCGCATTTGAGGTCGCGGGCGAAGTCTCCCGGCTCTATCAGGTTTTCCATGCTTTCCGTATAGCCCTGGCTGGTGCTCTCGCCGGTGCTACGCCCGCGATTCTCGCTCCAATTCCTGCCGAAGCTCACGCTATCGCTGGCGCTGTAGTTGCCTTGGTCACCAGACGCCCCGGACGAATACGAAAAGCTGCTAGTCTCGCTGCTGCCTACCGACATCCCCCGGCTGACGCTGCGCGAAGTGCCGGTGCTCGCAGTGCCTCGCCGCGTAATCACTTTGCCGATGACGCGAGAGGCATATTCATTCGTGTCAGGGCAGGCGTTGCTGTGAAAGATGTTGGTTGCGAATTTGCCCACCAGCGCATGCGCTGCATCGCGTGGGTTGTCGCCGCCTATCTTGGCGTAATAGGTGGGTAGCGATTGAGTCATATAGACTGTGCAGGCTTTCGAGGCCCTGCAGAGGCTTTGATACTCAAAGTCGAACGAATTTACGGTCTCCTGTGCTTCGTCCGAAAACGCGAAAACAGGCCGCTCCCGGTGCTCTTCCGCAAGGCTGTTGCGGCTTAATACCGCCCGCTGCCAAGCGAATTTGAAGAGCTGCTGCGCGATGATTCCATCTTCGTTCCAGGTCAGGGTTGGCATTGCCAAAACGATGATGGCCCCATGAAAAGTGAGCTCTGGCACCAGCGTGGTGCGGCCGCAGAATGCCCGTTGCAAGCGCCCGTGCATAAAGCGGTCAAGCGCTGTGGTGATGGTGGCGACGATGTTGCCCCGCGTTTTATCGGGCACTGCCGGCCACCGCTCAGACCAATAGCGGATAGCGTTTTCTGCAGCGGCCCGCGTCATCGGCACTTTGGGAGTGTTCAGCGCCTGATTCGCAATCTTGTACATGAACGAGCGCGCCTGCCATTCGGGGTTGGTCGGCATGCTGACATGGGTGGGAGCTGTGGTGATGAAGCGGATAATATCGGCAATAGAGAGTGAGCCCTGTGCCGCGTAAATCATGGGAATCGCATACCGCAACCCCTCACGGCCCGAGTCGCTCCAAAATACGTCTCCGCCCCGGCTGCTTCCCGTCGAGCTGGCGTGCCTTGCCGCTTCGATGATGCGCATGATGAATTCGACAACGCTGCCGATGCCATCCATGCCTTGCCGCGCCAGCTCGTAATCGAGGAAATTGAAGCACTCATGTTCATCAAAGAAAATGAGTGAGTCAGAACGCCCGTGCTTTTCTGCATAATGCTTCCATAAAAGTATGTCTTCCGGTTTTGCCACCGTGATTATTCCGCCGGCGCCAGCCCGCAAATATGCCCCCGCAAGGGCAGCGCCGGCTCCAGTGGTCTTACCACTCCCGATGGCCCCAAAGACATGTACCCCGCTACAGGCGTCACGCAGGGTAAAAAACGTTTGCCGCCCAAGCTTCAGCAGCGGGGCCTCTAAATCCTTCACGAAGGGAGGAGAGAGCCTGACTTCGCTTAAAGCGCCGGAGCCCTTAGGCTCCGGCCTCCACGGCTTCGACTTCCGCCTGGGCCATTTACCGATGAACTGGAAAACTCGCTCAACGGTCGATTTCGTGTTCATGGGCATGCTCCTTTTCCATGTCCTCAAGGCTTGGGCCGGATTCACGCGCTTCCGGCCATTGCGGGCAGTCATGGCCGCGCTCTGTCACCGCGCGGCCATACCAGGGTTCTTCGACCACCTTTTCGCGTACATCCGCGATGGCATTGCCGAGCCCGTCGAGAAACTCATCAGCAAGGGTTTTCCTTGGCATGGTCTGGTTCCTCCTTTCCTAGTGAATCGCCGCGCCGGATGTCCCAGGCGAGAATCCGCGCCACTTGCCGTAATAGTGGGTTTCGAGCACCTTCATGTACGCGTAGAGCTCCATAGCGCGGATGCGCTCGGTGACGCTAAATGTTCCCAGCGATGCGTTGAGGAACGTAGCTTCAAATTCATCCAGTCGCTGGGACGGCCAGGTCTGCACCGCTTCTTCAAGCACCCGCATGGCCTGGGCGCGCTCCATCCGGATGAGCTCGCCAATCTGGTAGCCCTGTTCAAACTCCCTCGCCACCGTCGCAATGGTCTCAATCGTCTTCCGAAGTGACATGTTGCTAGCCTCTTTCTCCGGGCGCTTTCGTCTAGACGCAGCACGAGCGTATGCTCTGTAAGAGCCGTGTTTCCCGCTACTTGCGTGTTGTTGGAGCCCGGTCTGATTCAACGATAAGACCTAACGGCTTCGAGAGGGGAGCAGTTGGGAAGTCACGGTGCGATACTTGCGACAGGATGCCAGAAAAAGAGGAAGAACTAATCCTGCTGGGGCAGGCAGGCTACACCAGAGCGGCTGTTGAAAAACAGGTCGAGGCACTCTGTAATTCTGACGCCTTCAAAAATACTGACGAAGCGCGGACACTGCTTCGCCATCTTGTCAGCGAGGCTCTTGCGGGCAAATTGCCAAGTCAAGCTGGCGTCGCGCAGGCTCTTGGAAATAAGGACTTTACTCGTGGCGAGGCTACTATTCGGGCGCTTAGAAACGACCTGCGGAAGTATATGAAAAAATACTACGCCAAAGGAGCCAAGCTTGGAGAGATACGCTTCGTCATTCCCCAGGGGCAGTATCTTGTTCTAGCGCCGCGAGCTTCAGCCCCGAATACTGACCTCGCCGTGATTTTAGAGCCTTCTGAAGGTGAAGAGGTTAGGAATCACCCGATAGTGAGGGGCCGTATCAGTGAAGGGCTCGACGCCGATTTAGAAGTTTGGGTCGTCATCAACACGCCCTGCCGCGACTTGTATCCGGCTTATCGCATACCTCGCAACAGCACAGAATGGCAATATGAAGCCACCATCGGGCTAGCGCAATGGGGCGCGGATGAAGGCGCGGAATATATCATTACGCTCGTTGCTCTCGGGCCAGATGGTGATTATGCCTTTCGTGAATATATGCGGTCAAACCGCAACGGGTTCGGCCCGTTGCTGCCAAGTGATGCCACAGTGCTTACTACTACAAAGGTGATACGGCGTGACCTTCGGTAGGTCGGCTATCTTCCCCGACCTCCCTTGGATGGTTGCTTCGCTTGTGCCAGCGCTTCATCCATGACTTGATTGATTTCCGTATCGCTTTTGCCGCGCAAAAAGCCCGGTGCTGGTTCCCCCCAACGCGCATGGATTTCCGATGCGAGTTCGCCAGCTTTCTCCAGTGTGATTTCGCTGTTCAGGCATGCGTTAACAAGCTTCGTAGCATCTCTGATTCGCAGTTGTGCCGTCCTGTTCACATCCGCCACTTCATTCCC
>Ga0209062_1003587_pt1 | contig 17675 bp, 10 predicted proteins | sample Coa_R2_2_FD_187158 | JGI IMG/M metagenome (GOLD analysis project Ga0209062, IMG submission 187158) | Surface soil microbial communities from Centralia Pennsylvania, which are recovering from an underground coalmine fire - Coalmine... | ecosystem: Environmental > Terrestrial > Soil > Unclassified...
AAAAGGTACCGGACAACATCATCCCTCCAGCCGGACTATCAAGCGTGATAGCAGGAATAATAACTTGTGTATTCGAATATTGCAGGCGTACGTTTAGCCGGCTGATCTGCTGCTGATAGACATTTGCGTGCGTCAAGTCCATATCTAAACTGCCGGAGGGATTGGTTAATGTTCCCGATACATGAGCGCTTGCTGACAAAGAGCCTGTAACTGCAATCGCATTTTTCCCGGCAATTGCCAGCGCTTTGTCAACGGAAAGATCTCGGATAGACAAATCCGCGGTTGTAAGATAGTTTCTTGCCAGCTCTGTTTTTCCGTTTACGTAGATACGAGAGCTGGCAAAATTCGAAACGAGGCTGTATTGTACTGTGCCCTTGGTGGTTTGCGCGGTAGCGAAGAGATCGCCTGCACTCTGATGGTCTACTTGCAATCCGGTAGCAGCGAGATCGAGAGAAATATTAGAAACAGTCACTTTCCTGGACCTGTTGATACTCCCCGCCCCCGCGGCTTTGAGTTGTAACATGCCCGCAATACCCCGATTCTCTCGTCGAATGGCCTCCAGATCCGCAAGCTGCCAGTTCGATGCGTTTACTTCGAATTGGGCGGAACCTTCTGTCAGACTGTCGGCTGGATGCCGGAAGTTGCCATTAAGGATGAGTTGGGCCTTACCTATGGTAAAGCGAAGTGGCGAGATCGTGATGAGTCGGTGGGTAAAACTGGCGTTCAGATAGAGATCATCAAATGGCTGCCCGTCAAAACTCCCCTTGGTCAGGTTGAGAGTCGCACTTCCGAGCGGGTCGCCGTAGGTTCCATGAATGTGTAAGTCAGCGCCAAGCGATCCCGTTGCGCGGACTTGAGAATTGCTGGCAAGCATGAGATCGGCGATATCGGTATCGCGCAAGGTGAGATTTGCAATCAGCGGCAAGTGCGCCAGCGGCTTCCAATCTGCCAGTCCAAACTGCCCGTCAAAATCGCCCTGGAACGTCTTGCCACGGAGAACGCCATCCTCGATTGCAGCCCGGCTAGGTGAGGCGATTACATTCATGCTGAGGCGTTCAAACGGGTGCTGCTCGAACTCAAATTGAGATAACGATGCACGCGCCGTAATCTGAGGCTTACTGAGTTTTCCCGCGATCTCCGCATCGATTGCAACTCGACCGCCGGCCCGCAGTGTAAGTGGTAGCGCAGCCGCCGGTTTGCTGGATACCGCGTTTATGCCCGGTAACAGGTCATTCAGATTATGGGAGAGGAAGCGGATATAAATCTGTGCTGAGCGGTCTTGACTCAGCGCCCCGGATAGTTCCAGGCGCGAATGTGGTAACGCCACAAACGACCTTCCGAGATCAAGCGCTTCTGTCATGCCCGTGTAGCTAGCTTGTATACGACCTGTCAGAGGCACGCCGCGATGCCCCGGCCGAATCGAAAGATTTGTTTCGGCCGTAAATCCGGTCGTGCCCTTTTTTGCCAGATCTCCCTGCACTCTAAGTGCTCCATCCATCACACCGTCATAACCGATGCGCCTTCCTGTTGCCGTTGCTGCGATCACCGGGAGATCAAAGCCGCGAAGATGGCTCTCGAGGCGCAACTGACGCATATCTATAAGAGACAGTCTGGCGACCAGATCGCCTCCCAGCGCAGAAAATGTAAGCTGATTTAGATCGATTGAATGTGCATCGACATGAAATGGCGTGTGGAGGTTGAGGTCGGAAATACGTGTTGTCGCATTGCCTAAGGAGAAGCCGCGGCTGTAAATGGTTCCGTCAGCAGCATATTGATCGCGTGCGTCAAGTGTCACTTCACCGCTGATCAAAAGGTCTCCTGACGCCTGTGTGGATGTGTTCAGCAGGCTGAGCACCTGAGCAAGAGCAAGATCTCCAGCGATGCGAATGGAGCCATCGTGCGGCCCGTTCAGGGCGCCCGATGCTTGTAATTTAGAGTCACCCATGCTCAGTTGGGCTTTTTGTATCCGTATACGGTGATGACCTTCATCCAGGCTCGCTGCAAGCTCAGCGACAATCCGCTTCGGGGCGCCGCTTGCCTTCAGAGAAACCGGCACTGTAAAGCTTCGACTGATCTCCGGCAAATCGATGCTTGCGTTAAGGTTGGTCTGAATCTTTGGCAGGTTGAAATTTTCAAATGACGCATCAAGAAACAGGGAAGATTTTGGTGTGCGGATAGCAGCGCCGAAAACTTCTATGGCATCCGGCTTGAGCGTGATCGGCACCTTTAACGATGCGCGGAGCGGCGTTCGGTCCGATTGTGCAAGTACGAGCGGATCTATAAGTAGGGCGCCCGTGTAGCCGGGTAGGTTGCCATCATAATTCAGGTGCAGACGTAGATTCTGGCCGCGTGCTCGAAAGGAAGTTCGTCGCTGAGAGAATTGAATGAAGCCGTTTTCAATATCAAATTGACCAATCTTGAGATTCACAACCGTCTTCAGTGAAGTGCCGTTGCCTGGCGATGTTTTCGAAAGCTTCTGGACTCGCGGATGAGGAATGTTCATAGTCCCGTCAGCAAACGTGATCAGATGAACTTGCGGGCGTTGCACCCTCACATAGGTGATACCAATTAAGTGTGCGATTCCAGCAAAGGGCTTCAACCGGGCAGTAATCTGACCTACATGCAATAGTGGAGCTGCAGAGGCGGGCTCGGTGCCCCGTATCGTGATATCACGTATGTGAATGACAAGAGAGGTCCACTCTACTTCGATGGATCCGATGCGAACCCGGGCCCCGGTGGCCTCCTCAACGCTCGAAATGATCTTCGTACGCGCATACTCAGCGAACCAGCGCGTATGTATAACAAGGAAGCCAGCGATTAAAAGAATGAGTAGCAATCCCGCCAGCGCCGCGGCTGAAGCGGCTAGGATCTTAGTTGGTCTGCTCATTGCAAATTTCCCTCAAGATACTGGATTTTGCTGCTGCTTCGCTGTTGATTCAGCCAGGCGAAAAACTCCTCATTCACTTGTTCGCCGGTAAGAATATCCCGTATTCGGTCACGTAGCTGGTCGAAAGATTGGCCGGGGTATTCCCTTTCCAAAGCGGCAGCATGCTCGGCATAATACTTCCGGATTTGCTGACCTGTTATATAGACTGCTGGCTTAAAGCGCGCGTTGATGAAATCGAGTACGGTAAGCTGCCACTGAAAATAGATCTCTAGCTCTTGCTCAGTGATCCCGTAGCGATGCAGCGCCTGCTCAAAAGTAACATGAGTTTTATATCGGCGAGTGATGAGTGCGTGGAGCGCTTGTTCTGCCTGTTCAAGTGAGGCGAATGGATATTCCCCGGTCCGAATCTCATGTCGGATAAGCATTTGATTAATGAGGCGATCCGCCGCCTCCTTCCGTGCCGCATCGGTCAAAGTTAGTGGCTGTTCATTCAGAAATTCAGTGATACGCAAATCGCGATCAATATCGCTGTCTTTGATGATGTTGTCCCCGACAATAATCGCAATTCGATCGATAATGGCAGCGTTAGAAGAAAAGAAAATGGATGCAATTACAAGAGCCAAAATCCCTCTCCGCATCAAAAAGCCTGTCCAATAGAAAAAAAGAACTGGAAATGGCCCAATTGTTGAGGCGTTGGCGTGCAGTTCGGCGAATGAGCAGCAATGGCAGCCGGAGAACAGGTGATAAGCTGTTGAATCGTTTCGTTCACGTTAAATCCAAGAAACCTAGTCGGATTCAAAGCATATGACAGATCTACTCTGAGAGGCCCAAGCGGCGTTTTATAGCGAATCCCAAAACCTGGCGCCTGTACCGCATAATTGAAGTCCTGCAGACTCTTCTGGTGATAGCGAAACGAGATATCGTTAAAACTGGTGTAAATATTGCCCATATCTTCAAACAGGACACCCGTTACAGAGGTCCCGAGCAGCGGGAATCGGAGTTCAACGTTATTGAAGAAAAGAGCATTACCGCCGATCGGAAAGCCGGTGGGACAAATATTGTGATTCGGTCCAGGCGTTGCCGGAGCGCAATCACTGCCTGGAGGAACACTGCCAGGTAACTCGCTCGCAGTCCCTATGTCGCGCGGCCCGGCTTGGTTATCGCCAAAACCTCGCATCGAGACGCCGCCGCCTCCGAAGAAACGCTCCGGCAGCGGCACGGCATCATAGGTGGCTAAGCCCGCGGGTATGTGGAACGGTAGAATTTCCCCGATCTGTGTCTGTCGTGCAAGCACGAGGTTGTGTCCGAGGCTGGTATAGGTGGCATTGCGTCCCAGTACTCGCAGGAAGCTTCTTTGCGAACCAAAGAAATTGCCCGCCAGGCCGGCATCGAGCGTGTTCCAAAAGCCATGATGCGCATCCGCCGGGTTGTCGCGATGGTCCTGTATGTAATCTGCGGACAACATCCCGATGCGCACGGGCTGCAAAAATTGCGGAATGAGCAGAGAAGGTATCTGCACGTTGGAAGTACTCACTCGTCGATAAGAGAAGCGTAACTGCAAGCTCGAAGCGCGATTAAAACGCCTCGAGGTTTGTACTGCTGCCTCCTCGCGCCGAGCAGAGAAGGTTTGTACATCCTGCGTGGTGTCGTAAATTCCGGACAGAATCAGTGTCGTGGCCGGCGAGCCAAAAAATCTCGGCACAACATAATTTAACGAAACACGTTGCTCCAGGGTCGAATACATCGATTGCAGTGAAACGGTCTCGCCTGCGCCTCGAAAATTGATCCGGCTCACGTCAAACGATACGAGTGGAGAAACTCCCTTTGCACCACCGGCGGCTGAGAGATTGTTCGTTGTGGTTCCAAACACACCTACCTGTACGCCTAATCCGACGTGAAAGGAATAACGTGCAGCCTCGTCCAGATCATACAGAACATATTTGTAGCGGCTTGTCCCATCTGGGTTCTGTAAACCCGCATTCACATTTGCAAAAATGCCGAGATCCATTAAGCGCTCGGCGATCTGATTCATCTCGATCAGCGAGACCGGCCGGCCCTGCTGCAAAGTCAGTTCCTTTTCAACCAGGGATCGGCGTGTACGATATAGACCGGAGACAATGACTTGGCGGATGAAATCCCGAGGTCCTTCGTGAATCTGGTACGTCAAATTAATGGTCGCCGGGGCGGGACCAGGGGTGGTCGTGTAAGAAAACGAAGCTTTGGCATATCCTCGTGAATAGTAATACTCGAGGATACGATTGCGATCGGAAGCGATCGCCACCGTACTGTAAGGCTGTCCCGGCAGCGACATCAACTGCTGCTTGAGATCTGTAAGGCTCAACTCGTGATTGCCTTCAATCCACAAATTGGCAATGCGCCACTGTCTGCCTTCCTCGATATGAAAGGTAACGCCTAAATCCTCCGGATGCCCGTTGTAATTGGTTTCGACCGTGGAGGTTACCTTTACATCCCGAAAGCCATTCGCCCGATAGAGATTAGCGATCGACTCTTCATCCCGCTTGCGGAATTCCTCGCTATAACGGCCATATCGCAGGAGGATCTTGCCTGCCGTTCGCAGAAACATCCGTTCGGTCAGGGTTTCCCGAGTAAAATAAGTACTGCCTGTAAATCCGATATGCACCAGCTTGCGGCGCGGACCTAATGCAATGTAATAGTTGATAATTTCCTGGTCATTGGTCTGCGGCTCATAACGGAATGTGACATCCGCATCTGGATAGCCCTTAGATTGGAAATAGCTCCTCAAATTCTGTGCGCCTTGCCATAACAGATCGTTGTCGATCGAACCAACTTCGAAAACCGGAACAAACTGACGCATTTTCTTTTGTGAGACTTTCGCTTCCAAGGTACGCAGCGAAATTTTAGGTCCGGCAGTGATCTCTAACTCGGGACGCGCGCGCGTGGTGAACGGATCATAGGTGATTCCTTTCAGGTTTACGGAAGCCGTAAGGCGGTTCGCTTTTGCATATCGTTTTTGAATGCCATCTATTCCCTTATCTGTGAGCGATTCCGTTACTTGGCGCCACCAATGAATCAGCGGCCATCGCCAGCCTGTTGCTTTGATGATGACGGAGTTCGGCAGTTTGGTGTCTCCCGTGATACGGGGCGTCTCATAGCGCGCCCGTTTCCCGGCCTGCACTTCAAAACGTACGGTAACTTGATGTGTTGTGGGATCACGGATGGTTGCGATACCCACTTGCGCCTCGTATAGTCCGTTGTCCCGAAGCTCTCGTTCGATTCGCTGCTTTGCCTCGATCAACTCGTCCTTGTTAAATGGCGTTCCCAGCGTGAGCAGCGCATCGGCCATAATCACGGAGCGGCTCGGCGGATCGTCAATATTTCCTTCGGCACCCACGTGTCCGACAAACCAACGTGCCGTGGTGATGAAGCGTATCGCAACTCCGTTGCCGCTTGGCTCTGCATCGACCTCAATGTTGTCATAGGCTCCGCTTCCCCATAAATTGTCGATCGTCGTGGCCACTTGGTTCAGATCCAATGGCTGGCCAACACGAACCAACTGCATCGCATTCAGATCCTCCTGAGCGAGCGGTTGTTCGGGCGGCTCATATTGAACCGACGTGACGATTCTGCCGCTGAAAGTTTGCGCTCTTGCAGTTTCTTCTGCCGCTGCCAGCGACACCAATAGAAATAAGAGGAAACATGAGAGAAGCGAAACACGCATGAATTCCTTATTGAATCAAGGCCCATAATCGGCCTCCAACGTCTGGTGGACGCCCGCCTGAGAGGCGCTGTTACGTCTTGCGACGGCCAGAATCTAATCGAAGAGCGAGCTTACGTTCTTCAAGTGGATGAAGACTCCCACACGCTGGCGCATGAAAATGAAGCGAATTCTGGCTCTGCTATCACTTGCGTGGTCTAAGTGGAATGACCACAATGCGCCGCGTCTCGGTGCAGCTTTAGCCTATTACGCCTTGCTGTCGGCCGCCCCGCTTTTGATTCTTGTGCTTGAGATTAGCGGCTTGGTGCTGAACCGGACCGTTGCCGAGCGGGAACTCTTCGAGCACACAGCCAATCTTGTGGGCTCGGGAGCAGCACAAATGCTTCGCGCCGCCATCGATAACGCCCATCACAAAACCGGTATTGTCGCTAGCTCCTTGGCGGGCCTCGCGCTCCTGCTGGGTGCCTCCGGTATTTTCGTAGAATTACGAGACGCGCTCAACACGATCTGGGACGCTCCAGTACCCCAACAGTCCGCGATCCGCGGGATGATTACCCAGCGCCTGGCCGCCATCGCCATGATTCTCTGTCTGGGCATCTTTATCACAGCCTCGCTGATTGCCAGCACCGCCTTCGCCCTCGTGCAGAAATACTTTTCATCCTTGATTCCCGTGCGCACAGCCATTTTCGGCGAGGTTTTAAACATCCTGGTGTCGGTCATCATCGTCGCCGTTCTCTTCGTGATGGTCTTTAAGTTCGTGCCCAATGTTCCTATCGACTGGCGAGACGTTTCCATCGGGGCACTCGTGTCCGCGGTGTTTTTTATGATTGGCAAATCGCTGCTCGCCCTTTACCTCAACACAGCGGGCGTTGGCTCCGCCTATGGAGCCGCCGGTTCGCTCGTGGCCTTCGTTGCCTGGGTGTACTATTCAGCGCAAATCTTTTTGTTTGGAGCGATTTTTACTCGCGTCTACGCTGACCATTATGGCTCCTATGCCCGTCACAGGCGCCGCAAAGAAAGCAGCCGTGCAGCAGGAGCTGCAAGCGGCAGCTAGTCTGTGAATAAAAAGCCAAGCTGACAAAATATCAGAGGAAATGCAACCTTCGCGCCGGAATTTCCTCCAACGGTGCCTGGCCTCTGGCACAGGCTTCGCTTTGACCAGCCTCTCTAGCGCCAGGACTTATTCCTTCGCTGATATCTTGCCGCTCGATCCAGGTTGGCGTTTTCACGAAAAACCCAACGATGCCGCTCTCCTGCCAGCTTTTGACGATTCCGCTTGGCCTGCGGTAGATTTGCCGCATTGCGTTGCGCGGCTATCTTGGCAAAATTGGGATCCTGCATCTTGGGAAAAGCTTTGGATCTATCGTCGCCGCTTCATACTGCCGGAAGCATTTCGCAATCTGCGCACCTTTCTGCATTTTGAAGGTGTGATGACCTCAGCCACTCCCGTACTAAATGGTCAAGCTTTGCCCCGCCATGTAGGAGGATATCTCCCGTTCAGCTATGAAATTACTTCTTTGCTAAAGAACGGCGAAAACGTACTTGCAGTCGAAGTCGATTCCCGCTGGCAAAACGTACCGCCGGAGGGATCGCCGAAAGGTCCTCGTGCGATCGATTATCTGGAGCCAGGAGGAATTTGGGGATCCGTCAGCATTCGCGCCGTTCCTGGCATTTTCCTCAAAGATGTCTTTGCAAAGCCCGTAAATGTGCTCGACACCCACCGGCATGTAGAAGTTGCCTGCACACTCGATGCTGCAGCGGCATCAGGAGCGATTCAGCTCACCGCGGATCTGGAGGAATCGGGCCGAACCGTGGCACACGCTTCTCAAAAATTGAGAATCGAAAAGCCCGGTGAAACCAAGGTTCTCCTGCACCTCGACAATTTGAAGAACATCAAGCTGTGGGACGTCGATCATCCTCATCTTTACGAGCTTCGCGTAACGGCTGCTTCAGCAAAGAAACTGCTGCATGAGTACCGCACCCGGATCGGATTCCGTGATGCGCGCTTTGAAGTGGACGGCTTTTTCCTGAACGGCCGCCGGCTGAAATTGTTCGGTCTCAATCGCCACGAACTCTATCCCTACGTGGGGCGCGCTATGCCGCGCCGGGTCTTGCGCCGCGATGCGGAAATGCTTCGCCGCGAATTGCATTGCAATATGGTGCGTTGTTCTCATTACCCGCAGTCTGAGGCCTTCCTCAATGCCTGCGACGAGCTCGGTCTCATGGTATGGGAAGAACCGCCCGGCTGGCAGTATCTCGGTGACGATGCCTGGAAGGATCTGGTGGTGCGGGATGTGAGCGAGATGGTGCGCCGGGACCGCAACCATCCTTGCGTGATCATCTGGGGTGTGCGGATCAACGAGTCCCACAACGATCCTGTACTGTATCGCCGCACTAAGCAGGTCGCGGAATCTCTTGACGGCACCCGCCCCACCTCCGGATCGATGACCCGCCTTTCCACTCAGGACTGGCTGCAGGATGTCTTTGCCTTCGACGACTACCATACGGCCCCCGACGGTACTGCCGGGCTGGCAGCCCCCTTACCCGGGGTTCCTTTCTTCGTCTCCGAAGCGGTCGGCCAGTTCAACTATCCCGCCCGGCACGGCTTTGATCGCAAGTATCGCCGCGCGGGAGATGTCGCAACCCAAGTCGATCAAGCCATTCGGCATGCCCAGGTACACGATAAAGCCGCAGCCAATCCCCGCTATTGCGGTGTCACAGCCTGGTGTGCCTTCGATTATCCCAGTCTGATTAACGCCTACCATGCCGTGAAATGTCCGGGCGTTGCCGATATGTTCCGGATCCCAAAACTCGGCGCAGCACTCTATATCTCACAGGTCGACCCCAGCCGCCAGCCCGTGATCGAACCGGATTTCTACTGGGACTTCGGCCCCGCCACACCCTCCGGGCCGGGCGATCATTCCGTGATCTTTTCAAATTGCGACCGGCTCCAGCTATTTGTGAATGGAGCCTTGCACTCCATCCTGCATCCAGATCGCACTCATTTCCCGCGTCTCCCCTATCCGCCCTTTGTCGCCGATTTCTCGAATCTCCACGTGGACCCGCTCCGCCCGCCGGAACTTCGCATCGATGGCTACCTGGGGCAGCGCCTCGTACTTTCCCGGTCCTTTTCGGCCGATACCAGCAAAGATCAACTGATGGTGCAAGCCGATGACAAGGAACTGATTGCCGACGGCTCCGATGCCACGCGAATCGTATTCCGTGTAACAGACCAATACGGAGCACAACGCTTGTTCGGCAGCGGGGAGGTCATACTCGCGCTTGCCGGGCCAGGGACCATCATCGGCGATAATCCCTTCTCACTGGCCGAGACGGGTGGCGTAGGCGCAGTTTGGATCAAGACGCTCCCCGGGCAAACGGGCCGTATCCAAGTGGATGTCTCGCATTCCCGGTTTGGTACCAAAACTCTAACCATCCAAGTCTTTCCTCAGCCGCGGCGAGTTTCAACCTGAAACCGACGGGCAGCCATTGCTGTAGCCTTACGGAATCTCCAATAGAGTTCGGTAAACTGAAGCGGCGAAAGATAGGAAGGAAATCTTTTTGTTATGGAGAAGGGAGAAACCCTTTCGGGCGCCAGGGAGGTGTTGCTTCAGGGGTCTTTCTATGAGGTTAGTCTCGCTTTGGTGGGAGTTGCCTCCCTGGCTTACTTCCAATATTAGAATATGATTTTGCGGAGCGCAAGCGTTACTCCTATTAAATTTAAAATTTTTTCCTCAGAAAAATCCGGTCGGCCACTCTGCTGCCCCCGCCGGAGCTGGCCGTTATGAACGTAACCATCTTAGGATCAACAGGTTCCATCGGTGTTAACACACTCGATGTGATTCGCCAGCATGCGGATCGCTTTCGTGTCTATGCACTGGTAGCCGGTAAAAATACGGATCTGCTCTGCTCCCAGATTTTGGAATTTCACCCAAAGGTCGCCGTTGTGGCCGACGACCTCGCCCTCGATCGCTTGAAAAAATGCCTCGAACAGGCGGGCCTGTCTCGAAGCGCTTGGCCCGAACTAGGGGCCGGCCCTGAGGCTCGCGTGGCAGCCGCAACAGCCGCCGAAACCGATTTCGTGATGTCCGCAATTGTCGGAGTTGCGGGCTTAAAAGCCACCTACCAGGCCATTTTGGCCCGCAAACGCGTAGGTTTGGCGAATAAAGAGGTCCTCGTTGCCAGCGGGCGATTGGTGATGGATGCAGTTCGTCAAACCGGTGCTGAGCTGATTCCGGTCGACAGCGAGCACAACGGCGCTCACCAGTGTTTTCGAGCCGGCAAGCGGTCAGAAGTCACGCGCCTCCTGCTCACGGCCTCTGGAGGACCGTTTCGCGAAACCCCCCGTGAGGCGCTTTGGCAGGTTACGCCAGAACAGGCGCTCAACCACCCCACCTGGAAAATGGGGCGCCGCATTACGATTGATTCCGCCACTCTGATGAACAAAGGCTTCGAGGTCATTGAGGCATGCTGGCTTTTTGGGCTCCGGCCTGATCAAGTGGAAGTTCTGGTGCATCCGCAATCCTGCGTGCATGCCATGGTCGAATATAGCGACGGCAGCATCATCGCCCAGCTCTCAGCCACCGACATGCGCATGCCGATTCAATACGCGATGACCTATCCCAACCGCGAGCGCGCTCCTGTGCCGCGCCTCGACTGGAGCCAGCTCAGAGCCTGGCAATTCGCCCCGCCCGATATGGAAAAATTCCGCCTGCTGAAGCTGGCGTATGAGGCCCAACAATGCGGCGGTTCGGCTGCCTGCACGCTGAATGCCGCCGATGAAGTGGCGGTCGAGGCATTTTTATCCGGCCGCATTCCATTCCCCTCGATCAGCGCCGTTGTCGAGGAGACACTTTCCCGCCAGCCCGTCCAGCATCCGCAAACAATCGAAGACGTCATTGCCATAGATCAAACTTCCCGCGATGTGGCCCGTCAGGTGCTAAGCGAGTCCCGGTGGGCTGTGGCCGGTAAATAGCGGCGGACCCTCAAGGCATAATGTAATGAGTCGAGCTGGGCAGTTAGTGCGTCGAATGAGTGTGGCCCAACCGAGAGAGGAACTAGAAGCAGCGTGGCGTGGTTAGGACCAGTTTTCTGGGTCGTGATTCTGCTCGGGGTCATGATCCTGGTGCATGAGCTCGGGCACTTTTGGGCAGCTCGTGCCTGCGGCGTCAAAGTGGAGACGTTCAGCATTGGCTTCGGCCCCCGTCTCTTCGGTATACGCCGGGGCGAAACCGATTTTCGCGTCTCGGCCATCTTGTTTGGCGGCTATGTTCGTATGCTCGGAGAAATGCCGGGCGAGATCCCCTCGCCATCCAGCCAAGGCCAAGTCCTCGATCCCCGTTCCTTACAAGCAAAACCGCGCTGGCAGCGCTTCATTGTCGTGGCTGCCGGACCCTTCATGAACATCGTTCTTGCCGTCGCGATCGTCACCGGGCTTTATATGTATGCATTTCCGAAGCAGGTGCAAACAACTAGCCCGGTGATTACAGCCGTTGCGCCGGACTCCCCCGCGGCCAAAGCCGGCATTCAACCCGGCGATAGGATCGTGCAGATCGACGGTAAGAAAAACCCCACCTGGGATGACATCTTCATGAAGGAGGCCTTTAGCGCGAATCATCCACTGCCAGTGGTAGTCAACCGTCACGGCCGTGACTTACACCTCACCGTCATTCCGCGCATGGATCCTAAGGAAGGCATCGGTTCGGCGGGTTGGAGTGGCGAGCAGGATGTGCAGATCAGCGAGGTGAATCCGAATTCTCCCGCGGCTGCTGCGGGACTGAAACCGGGCGATCTCCTGATGGACGTGAATGGCAAACCGATCGTCTCAGCCGTGACCGTCCAGCAAGCGATTATTCACTCGAATGGAAGACCGGTTGAACTCACTTTGATGCGGAATGGAAAGGTAGAAACGACCTGGGTCACCCCTCAGCGGAACAATGACAAAGATCTGCCCTGGCGCATTGGAATCGCCTTCAAACTGAGAACGGAAATTATCAAGCTTCCCCTTCCACAGGCCTTCATCGAGTCGCTGCGTTTCAATCTGGACAATGCAACCATGATCTTTAAGGTTCTGGGCAGCATTATCGAGCAGCGCGTCTCGCCCAAGGCTATGGCCGGGCCCATCGGCATTGCGCAGATGTCCAATCAGGCCGCTCAGGAAGGCGCTTGGACCTTTCTCTTCCTCATGGCCATTGTCAGCTTAAATTTGGCGATCTTCAATCTCCTGCCCATACCGATCTTAGATGGCGGCACCCTGCTCATGCTCATCGTCGAAATGCTGTTGCACCGCGAGGTCAGTGCTCAGGCCAAGGAAGCTATTTTGAAACTGGGCTTTGTCTTCCTGGTGATGATCGTCGTATTCGTGATCTATAACGACATCAGCCGGATCTTAGCCCAAGGTTAAGGCTCTTATTTGTCTGATTCCGGAACCCCACGCAGCGCCACGAAAAGACCCTCTAATTGAAACGCTTCTAACAGCGCCCCGGCCGCAGGAATAAAGCGCGGTGCTTCGATCACGCAACCCAGACGCTCCTGCACATTTCTTCCAAATGCCTTTAAAAGCCGCTTGCTGCGAAATGCGCCTCCGGCATAAGATATGGCGGTTGGTTTTTCCGTCCGGAACAGATGTGCAAAGACGCCCTCCGCATACACAGCAAGTTGCGATCCCGCCTGGTCTATGATCGCTCCCGCAATCTCATCGCCCTCTTCTGCAGCCTGGTCAACCAGCGGCGCCAGTGCGGCGATTCTTTCCCGCGGAAATTCGCTTGTATAGAAGCGGCGCATTAGCTCATCGGCGCTGTGCGATCGGGTCGCTTCGCACAAGGCTGGATGCAGGGCGGTCTTCTTTCCCCAGCCCTCCTCAAATCGCAGCGCGGCCCGCAATGCCTCCCGCACCAAATAGAATGCTCCGCCTTCGTCTCCGAAGAGATAGCCCCAGCCGCCCGCGCGAGCCGTTTCTCCCCGCCCGTTCCGCCCAAACGCTATGGAACCAGTCCCGGCAATCACAACGATGCCGGGCCGGCCTCCCGTTGCCCCCGAAAGCGCGATCTCGGCATCGTGTGTAATCTTGTATTTCTCACTGCGGATCAACTCACGGCTGTATTGCGCCTTATCTGCAGCTCCTCCGCTCAAACCTAAACAGGCTGCTTGGAAGGTCACGTGCTCGGGGTCAAGCCCCGCATCCTTGCAGGCCTCCTCCAGCGTCTCGCGAATCGCCTGAAAGAACTTCTCACGCCGGTCCGGCGCTCCCGGATAGTTGCAGGGGCCGCCGTGACCCACTCCAATTACCTCGCCTGTTTCGTCAGCAATGAACGCCGTTGTCCCTGATTGCCCGCCGTCAACTCCTAAGTAGAACGGCATCAGGCGAGCGCCTTGTCCTCCGCGTAGCAAAGCGGATCTAACGGGCACTCAGCGCACTTGGGCTTGCGCGCCACACAGATTTGCCGGCCAAAGTGGATCAGTTGATGCGAGAACAGAATCCATTTCTCTTGCGGGACGATCTTCATCAGGTCCTGCTCAATCTTCACGGGGTCGGTATTCTTCGTCAGATCCAGCCTGCGCGCGATACGCTGCACATGCGTATCTACCACGATCCCGGAGGCCACGCCATAAGCCGTACCAAGCACCACATTTGCCGTCTTGCGCGCCACTCCTGGCACTTCAAGCAACTCTTCCATGGTGCGCGGCACCTTGCCGCGAAAACTGTCTCGAATCTTCTTGGCAGCTCCGATTAACGCTTTGGCTTTATTGTTGAAGAAACCGGTCGATCGAATGTCCTGGGCGAGCTCCTCCTGCGATGCATTCGCAAAGTCCTCAATCGTGGGGTATTTCTGAAAAAGCCCTGGCGTGACCTTGTTGACCCGTTCGTCTGTACATTGCGCGGAAAGTATCGTCGCCACCAGCAGCTCCCAGGCGTTCTTGTGTTTAAGAGCGCAGGTAGCGTTCGGGAAGAGCTTGTCAAGCTCGTCCATAATGCGTTCCAGACGGGCTTTACGTTCAGCGGCGGTTTTCGGCCGCGGCACCTTGTTTGGCGGGGTTACCTTACGGACGGGCTTGGGCGTTGCAATCTCGGTTTGTGCCATGGCGGAAGCTCTAAGATACCGCAGCGAGGTGGCGCGTGTTCTGGCAATTTATGAGAAATGGCGCCCCATCGCTCGGTCTCAGACAATCTCATTTTTCTGCACACAACGAGCAGGACTTCCCGTCTTCTGCGGACCTTAAGTAGGACTTCCGCTCTGCAGAAACGTGCGCAGGCGATGACTGCGGCTCGGATGGCGCAGCTTCCGCAAGGCCTTTGCTTCAATCTGCCGGATGCGTTCCCGTGTCACGGCAAAATTTTGCCCCACTTCCTCAAGCGTGTATTCGCTGCCATCCTGCAGGCCGAAACGCATTTTCACGATCTTTTCTTCTCTCGGGCTGAGCGTCTTCAGCACCTCGGCAGTCTGCTCGCGCAGATTCAGATTGACGATCGCATCCGAAGGAGAACCCGTGCGCGTGTCCACCAGAAAATCTCCTAAACTGGATTCTTCTTCAGTCCCTACTGGCGTTTGTAGAGAGACCGGCTCCTGCGCCACGCGAAGCACGCGCCTGACTTTGTTTGGGGAAAGATCCAGACGCGCAGCCAGCTCTTCCGTAGTTGGCTCACGTCCCAGCTCCTGCTGCATCAGACGCCGGACGCGAACTAACTTGTTAATGGTTTCGATCATGTGAACCGGTATGCGGATGGTCCGCGCCTGGTCTGCAATCGCGCGCGTTACGGCCTGCCGTACCCACCACGTCGCATAGGTCGAAAATTTATAACCGCGCTTGTAATCGAACTTCTCCACCGCGCGCATCAGGCCAATATTGCCTTCCTGAATCAAATCGAGAAATTGCATGCCGCGATTGGTGTACCGCTTGGCAACGGAGACAACCAGTCGAAGATTTGCTTCAATCAGACGCTTTTTTGCTGCCTCCGCTTCGCTTTCCCCGCGTTCAATAATTTGCAGCGTTCGCCGCAGTTCCACAGCGCTGGCGCCGCAGCGGTCTTCCCAGGACTGAAGCTGCGCCGTCAGCCCTTTGAGCTCTTTCTTTAATGCGGAAACCGACTCCGGGGCAGGGGATTCCTCTAACTTTCGTTGCAGGCAAGCAATCTGCTGCTCAATGGGCTTAATCTGCTCGACCGCCTTCTTGATCTCAGCCGTGAGAGAGCGTTGAAACCGGGGAGCAAACGAAAGGCTGCGCACTTTTTTCGAAATGCACACTACCAGCCGCGCGTACTCAAAGCGCAGTCTGCGATGCTGCTTCGGTTTCATGCTGCGCGATGTGCTCAGCAGTTTTGCCTGCACCTGCTGCGCTTTGCGATACAGCTTCTCGATCTCCTGAACCACACTGCAAAAGTGCTGCTTCAGGTTGGGCGAAGAATCTTCTTCCTCGTTTTGTAAGTCCGAAGTTTGTAAAACTTCAAAAATCGAAAGCGCGCCGCGTTCCAGATTCCGGCTTGTATCAAATAGAATCTGAAGCACTAAACGTGAACGGGAAAGTGCCTTCTTTACCGCCGCTTCACCGCGCTCGATGCGCTTTGCCAGCTCAATCTCGCCCTCCCGCGTGAGCAGGGGTACCATCCCCATCTCCCGCAGATAGACACGCACCGAATCGTTGCTCTTGTCATGTGCGGCTGAAAGATCCAGATCCGTGAGATCTTCGACCTCATCGTCTCGTTTGTCGAAGTCCTTCGCTTCGTCCAGTAGCTCGATGCCCGAGCTGTCAAACTCGTGAAATATGTCGTTGAGGCTGTCGCCTAACTCCTCGCGGGCAACGCCGGAGACATCGTACAGCGCGAATGCTTTGTCGTTATCCTCCTGCATCGATTCCCTTCACGACTGAGTGAGACCGACGGAAGACAAGAGACTTTGCGTTCGCTTGATGCCAAACGATCGCTGAGGCACCCCTGTCAGTTCCTCGTTTCCTCATAGTACAACACGATTCAGCCCCCTGGCTTAGCCCTTAAACTCATCTGCAGCCGGTCCAGCTCCTGGGCCAGACGCAGCGCCTCGCTAAATTCTCCCTGCTCTTCAAGCCCGCGAATGCGCCGCCGGAGGTCATCACACGCCGCCTGCATCGATTTCATTTCGAGTGCTTTCAAACAATGTGAGACTTGCTCGGCAGCATTCTCTTCCTCAATACCTAAATCTGCGCATGCAATTTGCGTCAGGATCTCCTTCTCTCGCGCCGGGAGCCGGCTGGAAAGCGCTTCAAAAGTAAACGGCGTCCCGCTTGCTTCCATATCGACTGCCGCTTCAAAAATCTCACGCAGCTCAAACGTGGGCGGCGCTGAGCTGTTTTTGAGATAGTGAACGACCGCTTTGCGCGCCTCTTCGCTTGTGATCATGCACGCAATCAGCAGTTTTTCGTTTGCGGGAATGTTGGAAGTCGAAGGCGCCGGCCTTTTTGCTGCGGCCTGGGAGGCCGGACGTAGGGCCTGTGCTGCAATGCTGCGCTCGATCCCTAATTCTTCGGCTACCGCAGCAGCAATCGCCGCGCGCTCTAACCGGTCATCCAAATACTGCACCACCGGCAAGATCGATTTCAGTGCATCCAGACGCCCTTCCACCGATCGCGTGTCAAACTTGCGCTTAGCTCGTTCGGCCAGCCAGGGAAAGTATGGCCGCGCCTCCTTGATTAAGGTCTGATAAGCATCTGCCCCATATCGCTGAATATATTCATCCGGATCCAGCCCGCCCGGCACTTCTACAATCCGAACCCGTAGACCCTCAGCCAGCAAGGCAGGAATGTACTTTTCCGCCGCCCGGTCGCCGGCCGCATCTGCATCAAAATTTAAGAGAACTTGTCCGGAAATCGCCTGCTGCAGGGCAATCTGGCGTTTGATGATTCTTACCTGTTCCACACTGAGTGCCGTTCCACATGTCGCCACTACTTCTTGCACCCCTGCGGCATAAATTCCAATCGCATCCATATATCCTTCGACCAGGATCATGCGATCGTTTTTGCGCGCTGCGATCTTTGCCCGGTGCAGGTTGTACAGAACTTTCGATTTTTTATAAATGCGCGTTTCAGGCGAATTCAGATACTTCGGCTCATCTCCTGCGCGCA
>Ga0209062_1003588_pt1 | contig 17667 bp, 25 predicted proteins | sample Coa_R2_2_FD_187158 | JGI IMG/M metagenome (GOLD analysis project Ga0209062, IMG submission 187158) | Surface soil microbial communities from Centralia Pennsylvania, which are recovering from an underground coalmine fire - Coalmine... | ecosystem: Environmental > Terrestrial > Soil > Unclassified...
GGCAAACCAGTAAGGGATGATTTCGGCTTGAATGTCGAGTGGAATCGATTACGCTGTTGGGAGTTGAGTGAAAGGTTGTCCGACCGCATGTCCGCACGGGTTTGCCGGTCGAAGCAAACCAATACGGAAATCACTCGGCAAACTAACTCTAAGTTCGGCGGTGGAGGGCGCACCAAATGTCGGCAGTCTTTCCTTGCACCTTCTCCTACTGCCTTGAGGAAGAGATCCTGGCTCACTACGAGCTGCCGTTCGACTCGGCGCTGGTGTTCGCGTTGGAGCGGTTTCGGCAAGACGAAGCGCGGTTCTCGTTCGGGCTGGTGGCCGTGCTGGAGACGGCTGGGTGCGGGGCGCTGTTCCTGGGGCTGAACGCGCGGCGTAGGGCCGGTTGCTTGGGGTATGCCACAACGGCTGCGATTGAAGGTGTGCCACCATCACTGGCCCATCGCCGTCAGTGGGTAGTTGGCGGAGCGGTGGCGGCAGAGCGGGCGGCCTTCCACTGGTTCTTCCCGGACTGTGCGATGATCTTCTCCCGACGGTTACTGCTCCCGCCAACGCAGGGGATCGAGTTAGCGACGGGGTTCGCGCGGTCGGGCGTCTGGCCTGCCGATCTCGAGTGGACCGATGACGAGGAGAGCTAAGCGGTGCTGCCGAGGACCGAACCGGTCGGCGCACCGGCACCGACCACGTAGTTCGTTTCCCGCTGCTCGCGCCCTTATCCGTGTGCGCTACTGGCGTTAGCATCTCAGCCGGTGAGCTAGATCGTTCGGCGGCGGAGGGACCGAGGGCCAGCGCGAAGCCGTTGTGTTCTTCGCACGGACCCATTACCTTGTTATTGCGCAGATTGTGAAGGGGCCTCGGGTGCTGTAACCGGTGGTTGCGGAAACGGATCGGCCGCCCGCGCCGGATGCGCGGGGGCCGAAGGGACCCTTTTTATTGGGCGAAGCCGCGCCTAATAAACAGAGGTTCGGCAGCGGAGGGGCGAAGTGGCGGCGAACGTCTACCTCTACGTCCCGGCGAGCGACGACGGCCCAGATCGCGAGGGCATCGTGGACGAGATGGAGGCGTTCTTCGGCGGCGCGGCCGAGGAGTGTGGAGCCGGAGCCGGGGCCGATGGGTTCAATCTCGACTACGCTTTCACCCCCCACCAAGACCCGCACGTTTGGGCCGACCGCCTGAAGCCGTTTCTGATCAGCCGGCCGTGTGAGCTGTTTTTGTTGCTCACTGGTTGCTCGTGTGGGCGGTTGATGTCTCGGCCGCAAGCGAGTTGTACCTTTATATCGAAGAGGTAAGAGTGTGTCGGCGTCACCTCGTGCGAAGTTGGCAAAACGATGGACAGCCGCTCAGATCCGCGAGATTGAGTTGCTCCTCCGACAATCACCAATCGACTACGGGGCCATTGAACAACGTGTCGGCCGGACCCCCGCCGTCGAGGGGGAACGAATTGACCTGCGGGCGTTCCCGTTTTCGCGAGCCATCGACACGGTTTCGATCAGCGGGCTTGACCTGTCCTACACCCGATGGAACTCGGTCGGTGGTCTCACGCGCGTCGTGGCTACCGACTCCACCCTGCGTTCTATCCGGTTTGAGGCAACGCCCTTCTCGGAGCGGTTCGCGCAGTGCGATCTTGCCCGGAGTACGTTTTCCGAGTGCCAAGGGATGCCCGACGCGGTTTTCGAGGGCTGTACTTTTAACGAGGCGAAGTTTGTCGGCTGCGATTTCCTCCGATGCCTCTTCCGACGATGCGCGTTCGATCGGGCAAAATTCGCGGGGGCAGAATTCTATGAATGCGTGTTCGAAAACTGCAGCCTGAACGACGCGACGTTCGAAGATGCCTCCTTCGGTCGGTCTCGGTTCATCGGCTTGCGCACGAACGTCGTTTACACCCACTTGGAGGATATGTCGGAGCGGCGATACATTCAAAATCCTCACGGCCCGATAGTCGCTTTGGGTGAAACCAACATGATCGGCGTCATATTCGAGTAGGACCGGCCGGCCGAACCCAGCGCCGCACGCGGACCCGGCCACGTGATCTGATTAGTTCTGCTCATCCGCGCTTGGTGTAGCCAGTTGCGATCCCGGCCGGGCCGGTGAGCTTTTACGTTCGGCCACAAGAGGGCGCTCAGATGAGATCGCCAACTCAACAGACGGCAAAATGGCTACGTGCAACTTCAGTCGGTTTGTTCGTGGGTGAATTGACGCTTTGGTTCCTCCAGTTCGAGAAACTGCCCCGCGAACTCTTGGGAGGCGAGTTGTTGCGGTGTGCCTTGAGCATCCCCATCCTCGGTGCGTACTGGCGTACCGGCGGTCCGTGGCGCTGGCCCGCCGTCGTGGTGGTCGGATTTGGGTTCGCGCTCGTCGCGCCGGGGCTATTCATGGTGACGTTCGCGCTGACGGAACCGAGCGGTATCGGAGTCGGTTTCGCACGGTTCGGGTGGGCTCCGCTGTTCTGTCTGGTGGTATCGGTATTTGCGGTCATTGGGATCTTCGCTTTCCGGTTGGCTCAGCAAAGAGAACGGGCCGAACCCCGCGCTGCACCGGACCCGGCCACGTAGCTGGTTTCTCATTGCTCACTCGTGGTCCGTGTGCGCTACTGGAGTCGCGGCCGGGCCGGTGAGCTTATTCGTTAGGCCAAGAGAGGCACCGAGGCGCGCGATGGCGGAATGGGGCCACGTCCGATTGCAGCCGCTCCGGGTGCCGACCGGGTGGGTCGTGTTCTACAACCAACTACTCGAACTCGACCCGGACCCGGCGACCCTCGACCGCGACGCTGCCCTGGCGTTCTTCAAGCAAGACTTACTCCAGTTCCGCTGCCCCGGCCGCGACCGGCTGGTCGATGTCGGCTGGTACGACGACGGCGACCTGACCGACGGCGAGTACCGGCTGGTGGTGTACGAGGGCGACTTCCGCGGCCGGCTGCTGCACGAGTACGCCACGCGATCGCGGGCGGAGCTGGTCGGAGAGTTGGAGCGGGTTCTGGACAAGGCGGGGTTCCACCCGATGTAGTCGGGCGTCGGCTCTACGCCAAAGGCAGGCCTAACCCGGCGCTGCACCTGACCCGGCCGCGCGGTCTGGATGGCATTGCTTCCTGGGACGTGGCCGGGCAGGTGAGCTTGATCGTTCGGCCGCAAGAGGTGCATTCGATGGGCGAGGAGGGGGCGTTCATCCGGGCGGTTACCGCCAGCCCTCGGGACGGTCTGACCCGGCTCGTTTACGCCGACTGGTTGGACGAGCGGTCTGACCCCCGTGGCGAGTACTTGCGGCTGCTGTGCGCAGCGAATGGATGGTCTGACTTTCGGGCGGATCGGGAGCGAGTCGTCGCCCAGTTGCAAGAACTCGGTCCCGAGCTCGACTCCGAATGGGTGGCGGCGATGCAGCAGGGGGTTGGATGGCGAACCCGGTTCGAGGTGAACCTCACACCTGCTGCCCAACGCAAGTACGCCGAGCAATACGAGTTCGGCCCACCAGCGACCGAGGAGCAACTCACCGCCGTCGAGTCGGCGCTGGGCTTGCGACTGCCGGCGGATGTTCGTGAGCTACTCTCTGAATTCAATGGTGTGTGGGAGACCGCCGAGATCCACCAGCACAGAGGAAAGCCAGAGATCCTGTTCCTCGACACCGAGCATATGGCGGTTCGGGTGCCCGCATATCTCCGCTCCGTCGCCGAGTATGTGCCACCCGAGAAGGATTTGCAGAAGGTCGTGTTTGTCTGCGGGACGAACGGCTTCGCCACCCTGTGGGGCGTGTGTATTGAGGATGTCGCTGACTTCCGGGCGGGTGAAGTCGTGATGCTCGACCACGCGGGTCAAGTATTCGAACCGCGCGCCCCGAGTCTGTTCGAGTTCGCTCGGGGTACCGCGTACTGTTTCTAGGACCACGAGAGCGGCCCGCGCAAAAGCCAGAGGCCGAACCCGACGCTGCACCGGACCCGGCCGCGTAGTTTGTTTTGTCGTGCTCGCCGGTTGTCGTGATAAGCTGCTGGTGTTGCGGCCGGGCCGGTGAGCTTCATCATTCGGCGGCTTGCGCAACGAGGTGATTCTCCCGATGGGGACCCAATGGGGTGGGTTGGGGTTGATTGTTGCCGCGGCCACGTTCTGGGTTGGCTGGCTCCTCATGCCCGATGCGGGCACGAACGACGGTGCGGTCGTAGCAGGCACCGGGCATGGGCGACGCGCGATCGCACTCGCCGTCCTCGGTGTGGTTGGGCTCGGGTACGGGTGGGTCGGATGGGAGTTCGTGACCTCCGGTCCGAACCGCAAGACGTCGGCCGAACCCGCCGCTGCACCGGACCCGGCCGCGAGGTCTGCTTCTGGAGACGTGTAGCTCCCCGACGCGGCCGGGCCGGTGAGCTGTTTGTTCGGCGAGAAGAGCCGGTCCCAAATGAAACATGTGTACCGAGATGACGACGACGACGCAATGAGGCCGATGATCCATCGCGCCGCTGGGCGCGGTGACGTTGAGACTGTTTTACGCCTCCTGAAAAAGGAACCCGAATCCATTCACATTCGCAATGAGCTTGATAACGAGCCCCTCCATGAGGCGTGCTGGGCGAAGCATCCTCGCGTGGTGCGCCTGTTGATCGACCACGGGGCGGATGCGAACGCCCGCGGGGACTTTGGTCGGACACCGCTTCACTTCGCCGTATGGGAGGGGGGGTGTCGAGGCGGTCGAAATTGTGGAAATGCTGGTAGCGGCTGGGGCGGACGTCAACGCCTTGGATGATAGGCTACAAGAGAACGCACTTTGGTTTGCGTTGAGAGAGTACCAAGACGAACTGGAGCCGGCGATTCGCCTGTTTCGAGAACGGGGTGCCGAGGAACCCGGCGCTGCACCTGAGGCTCCTTCCTCACCAAAACCGAAGAAGCTCAAGCCAAAGAAGGGTACTGGTCGCAAGCGTCCACGCAACTGACCGACCAAAGACGCCGAACCCGTCGCTGCACACGGATCCGGCCATCTAACTTATTTCCCGTTGCTCACTGCATGTCCGTGTGCGTTATTGGTGTCGCGGCCGGGCCGGTGAGCTGAGTTGTTCGGCAAGAGAGGGCGCGTTGGTGGGCACGTGGGAACCGGTGTACGCCTTCGTCGAGTGGGACCGCGGCCCCCGGAGCGGGATCGCCCAAGTCGCCGGCCGGCCGTGTGTGTATGACTCAGATTGGACGGATCTCGAAGCAGACCAACCCCGGGATTCGACGTTCCACGTTATGCCGATCACCGCCGCCGAACTCGCCTCGGTCGTCGCGGTGCTCGCCGACCAGCGCCAACACCCCGACTGGGGTGGACGGGCATTCGCCAGCGGCACCGGGTATCCGAACCTAATGGGGGACGTGGCCCCGTTCGGCCCACTCTGGGTGACACTGATCACCCGGCTCCGCGAGCAGCCAGCGCAGTGGTTGCGGATGGCCGGTGAGTTCCGACCGGTTGGGCACTCCGATGTGGACCTGATGACCCGAGGGCACGACTGGGTGCCACTGGAGGCAAGGTGGGTGCCGGTCCCTGGAGAGGCGTCCGAGGCCGAACCCACCGCTGCACCGGACCCGGCCACGTAGTTCGTTTCCCGTTGCTCATCGTGTGTCCGTGTGCGTTATTGGTGTCGCGGCCGGGCCGGTGAGCTGATTCGTTCGGCAAGAAGAGGGCACTCAACGGATGCCGGTGATCTACGAGGGTCGTTGCTCCGCCTGCCGCGCCGTGACGGCACGGACTTCCGATGGGTATCTGGCGGTGTACGTTGATGAACCGGCATCGGCGTACGCTCACCCTGACGACCCGCACCTCGCGATCTTGGCGCACCCGGGCGAGTCGTGGATCCTGGAAGAGTTGGGGTACAGCTACGAGGCCGCCGCGTGGGGCGGGCGGCTCGTGTCGGTAGCGACCGTGTTCTGTCGTGGGTGTGGTCAGCCGTTTGAGGTCCGTCGCCTGACCGCCGGACTGGGGGCGTTCGGGTGCGGTGGCTGCCTGGCCGTGGTGGCCGGGGCCGCTGGCACGGGCGTCACGGTCGGCCTATTCGTCGATGATTGGGTCGGTTACGTGGCGGGTTGGGCGACGTTCGTGTTACTCGTAACCGCGGTGGAGTCGGCGGTGGTTCGGTTTGTCCGCTGGCGACACGCCGATCGGGCCGCGCGTGTGGCAACGCCCGAGATGTGTCCGTCTTGCGGGAGCCGGGAGTACGGTCGGCCGGGGGCGCTGTCGGACGTGATCCCGTGCGTGACGTGCGGACAGCGCGCGGTGCGATTCCGTGCGGTGGGGAAGTCGTAGCCGGCCGAACCGGTCGCTGCACCGGACCCGGCCACGTGACTAGATTCCCGTTGCTCGCCTGCTTGTGGTTGTCGCGAGTTGATATCGCGGCCGGGCAGGTGAGCTTTATGTTCGGCAAGGGAGGGTGCCGGTGGGGTATCGGTTTACGGGGATTTTCGCACAACCGAGAGTCGATCGACCCGCCAAGCTCCCGGTCGGAGCGGTCTGGCGGGAAATCTCCGCACCGTTCACGGGGGTCGGCATCAGCCTCCCCGGACGCGCTGGTAAACAGCCGGGGCCGGACGAGGTGCGGCGGTTGCTGGCCGAGGTCGGATTGGGCGATACGACCGACTGGCTATTCATCGACTATGCCACTTGGGCCGGCCTCATCGACTGCGTGTACGGGCTGGGTTCGTCGGCTGGGCGGGCGTTCGGCCCAGTGGACGAGTCGGCCTGCGATGCGGTGGAGCCGGCCTACCTGGAGTTGATGCGCGCGTTCGGGGTGGCACCGGCCGACGCCCTCAACTTTCCGCCGTTCGTCCGCGGTTTCTGGGGTGAGTAGCCCGGATGCCGAACCGGTCGCTGCACGCGGACCCGCCCGCGGCCTGCGCTTCTGGGAGTTCGTGGCTCATCGACGCGGGCGGGCCGGTGAGCTTCATCGTTCGGCCGCAGAGGCGGAGGGCGGCGATGCCGTCAGTGGAGTTCACGCTCTCCGTCGATCACCGGGGATGGGCACGCATTCAGGTTCAGCCGCCGTACAATCTTTTCGGCGATTTCCTTACGTCGGTTCTGTCTCCGCTACGGATGCGGGATCTTCGCACGCTGCTCTCGGCGTACCGCGAGAACCCCAAGGAATACGCCTACTACGCGCACGACTACACCGAGTTAGAGTTCGAGCCGTTCAACGGGATGGCGCGGGTCATGATCGATCACCCCGACGAGTTCCGCGAGGGCGAGATGCCGATGGTCGAGTTCGTACCGCTGGCCGAGCAGTGGCTTGCGTTCGCCGAGGCGCACCCGATAACATTCCCCAACATGCGCCGAACGCAGTACCCGGCAGATGGTTGAGGGGTGGAGCTGCGCGTGTTGATGCGGGGACGCACAGGTGGCGAGGCCGAACCCGCTGCTGCACCGGACCCGGCCACGTAATCGGTTACCCGTTGCTTTCCGGTTGTCCGTGTGCGCTACTGGAGTCGCGGCCGGGCCGGTGAGCTTATTTGTTCGGCAACAGAAAGGCGGGAGCGTGACCGAGGCGGAATGGTTGACGTGTAATGAACCCGAAGCAATGTTGGAGTTCTGCCAACACAACGCTTGGAACGCTCGGCGGACACGACTCCTCGCTGTTGCTTGCTGTCGCCTCGTCTGGGGTGCCCTGACCGAGCGGGACCGGGATGCGGTTGAAGTGTCGGAGCGTTACGCGGATGAGCAGGCGAGCGAAGAGGAGTTTCGGCGCGTCGCATGCTTCATGATGTGTGGTTGTCCCAGCGATGCTGATTGGGTTGTTGCGACGGCCCGCGCGGGTGGCGCCTGGATATTCGAGCGACACTTGGTCGAATCCTTCGCCAACCTATATTCGCCAACGGCAGTCGAGGTCGCGTTAGATGTTGTTGTGGGCTTAATCCGGGAGGTCTTCGGCAACCCGTTTCATCCTGTCGCTTTCCGCCCGGAGTGGCGTACTGACACCGCTGTAACCCTCGCTGCGCAAATGTACGAGTCGAGGAACTTCAGCGCAATACCCATTCTCGCGGATGCGCTTCAGGACGCCGGGTGCAACAACGACATCCTCGATCACTGCCGCGGGCCCGGTCCGCACGTTCGGGGCTGCTGGGTGGTGGACTTGGTGCTCAGGAAGGAGTAACCTGAGAGCCGAACACGCCGCTGCACCGGACCCGGCCACGTGACTTGTTTCTGGGAATTCGAGGCTCTCCGACGCGGCCGGGCCGGTGAGCTTCATCGTTCGGCCGCAGAGGCGGAGGGGTCGAGGGTGGAGCACGACTTCGTTACTGAGTATCCGCTGTCACTCGTCTCTGCCGACGGACGAAGCTCGGAAGGCTTGCTGCGGCTCGACGAGGAACACGATACCCTGACCTTGGAGTATGCCGGCGGTCGGCTCGAAGTCGTTGACGAGGACTATTTCGCGGCGCTCTGCCGCATTCGCGAGAAGCTCGAGGCCGACGGGCTCCGCCCCGTCTGCTACGGGGCGAGCCGGAATGTGTACCCATCGGGGATGAGCCGCGACATGGGTGGTGGTCTGCGGGCCCACAAGCTCAAGCTCGGACAGCCGGGTCGCATCGCCGACTTAGTGGAGATCTTCAGCACAGGACCAGATGTGGCGCCTGTGCCGGTCGCCGAACAGCGTGAGTTCTATCTCCATTGGCTGGAGAGCTTACGCCAGGGAGTTTGAAGGCCGTCCGAACCCGCCGCTGCACACGGACCCGGTCATCTGTTCTGTTTCCCGTTGCTCACTTGACGGCCGTGTGTGTGACCGGAGTCGCGGCCGGGCCGGTGAGCTTGTTCGTTAGGCGGTGCGGAGAGCGCGGATGAGTCGAATCAGTTCGGAACCGGATAAGTCGGTCGCTCTCGTGAAGATGATTCCCATCATCTACGGAAAGCCGTGCGTCTGCGCGACCTCGCGCGGTGGCTCCGTGTTCGTGAGCAAGAAGATCTTCGGCGTCCGCATCGAGTGGGGCTCGATCGGTCAGTCGATCAACTATCAAGTCCTTGCGGAGAACGCTTGGGTCGATCCCCCGCGGACGCGACCCGATTCGCTGACCGAGGGGCTGGCGATCGGGCACGACTGCCTCGAAGTCGGGCCGAACTGGTGGTTCGACACCTACTTCCGTTGGTACTTCGTGTTTGACCCGGAGATGGTCGCCCAATCCCTCGCTGGCGACCACTCTTGGATGCCAACGTTTCTGAATTCGGTTTCCCAGCCCAAGGCCGAACCCGGCGCTGCACCGGACCCGGCCACGTAGGCTGTTTCGTGTTGCGTATCGGTCGTCCGTGTGTGCTACTGGAGTCGCGGCCGGGCCGGTGAGCTAGATCGTTCGGCGGCAGGTCCGGAAGTGTCAACGGAGGAGTTCGCAGTGAGAGGTCTGTCCTTCGTTCTCGTGACTACCTTCGCTCTCGGTTGCGACGGTGCCGCGCCCACGGTTCGGAACGAGGACGGTAGCAAGGCCGGGCCGCGTGCGATCACCGATGATCAGCCGTCAGAGTCAGGCAAACTCCAAGTGAAGGTAGAAGGCAAGGAGTTGTCCATCAGTGGCAAGAAAGTTTCATTCCCCGGTCATCGACAAGAGCTTATTGGATTGCTGGGCGAGCCCTCGCGGGTGCTGAAGAAAGCCAATACGATCCTCGTCTGGGACGAGTTGGGGGTGTTCGTCCACGAACGGCCCAGCGATGGCCCAGTGTTCCAGTTCAGCGTCGCACTTGGCGATCTGACAAAGGAGTTCGATTTCTGGCCCAAGAAGACGTTCACGGGGAAGCTCAGTCTCGACGGTGCCGCGGTCACGGCGCGTGCCACCATAGACGGTATTAACCGGGCGAAGAAGGGTAACCCCTTGCGGCCCGATGAGTTCTTAAATTTCCGCTCGGTGCTGGAAGAGGATGGAGCGTCCATCGTGATCTTGAAGGCGAAGGGCGGTCGGTACGACGTCGGCGGGTTTCCGGCTGAGTTCTTAATCGAGATTAAGCCCGAGAAGGAGCAGTAAGGTGATCCGCGGGTGCGGCTCCGAACCGCAAAGGCACGCCGAACCGGGCGCTGCACCGGACCCGGCCATCTGTTCTGTTTCTCGTTGCTCACCGGTTGTCGCGTGTTGGTGTCGCGGCCGGGCCGGTGAGCTGGATCGTTCGGCCCGGGAGGGCGACGAGTTCCCATGAACTGGGACATGCCAGTGCTGATCGGGTCGCTGCTGGTGCTCCTGCTCTCGTTCGTCTGGTCTCGGGCCACGACGGTCGGCCCCGTCTTCTTCGCCTGGGCGGGTGCTGCCGTCGGCGGGATCGTGGCCTTCGTCGGTCACTTCAACCCGGCCTATGATCAGGTGGGGATCGAATACATCGTCCCGTGGGCGGCATTCGGCGCGGCGTGCGGTTTGTTGCCCGGTTTTGCCGTTCGCGCCGCTTACTTCCGGGGCGGCCGCCGCTGCAAGGCAGCCCTCGAAGCGACGGCCGCCGCGGCGCTGTCGGCGGGCCTCGGCCTGGTCTTCGGGTGGATCGGACACCGGCGCGAGGACGATGCGCTGTCCAGCGCGCTCGGGTATGGCGCGGCTTCCGCGGCGATCGGTGCCTCGCTCGCCCTCTTGAACTGGTGGCTCCGCGGACGGCAAGTAGGCACCGAACCCGCCGCTGCACCGGACCCGGCCCGCACATGCGTTCCTGGGAGTTCATAGCTTGCGGAGCGGGCCGGGCCGGTGAGCTTTTACGTTCGGCCACAGAAGGGCACTCGATGGGGATCGCAGAATGGGCGCTGCTCGCGGTGTGCTGTCTCATCGCGATTCGCCTCGTATCGTCGGCGGTCAACTCGTGGCGCGCCTCAAAGGCGGCGAGATCGTTGCCCGGTGCGAACTGGTCGGGGCGCTGGCATAGCACGGTTGTTCCGTTGGTCGCCGGTCGCCTCTTCGCCACGCTCCCGACACCGCTTCCAAAGGATCAGCCGTTCGATGTCGAGGTGGTGATCTACTACAAGCTGTGGTGCTTGTACCGCCCCGGGCAAGCGGTGCGGGCCAAGTTCACTGGTCAGTGCCGAGTTGGCGAGACCGCCGGTGGGAGCAACGCGGACGCAGCCATCCCCGTTCCATTCCGACTCACGATCAAGTCAGTACCGGGTGTGCCCGGCATGGGAACCCGGCAGGTGATCGAGTACGTTGCCACGGGGGACGACACCTCATTCGTGATTGTTGGCGGTTATCGATCCGCGTTCCCGATGGACTTCGGGTGCTTCAGCCTGTGTGTGGCACGGGCCTAACCCGGCGCTGCACCGGACCCGGCCACGTGATTTGTTTCGTGCTGCTCGTCGGCTCGTCGTGTGGCTTGCTGGTATCGTGGCCGGGCCGGTGAGCTGGGTCGTTTCGGCGGCGGAGGGGTGAGGGGTGAACATCACCGGCTGGGTGTGGACTGAGAACTTCCGCCCATACCTGCGGTTCCTCGCGTCCCTGACCAGCTACGACCTGTCCGACGAAGAACTGGCGGCGGTTGTTGCCGCGCTGGAAGGCTCCAGCGCCGAGGTGGGTGATTGGCGGGAATATATTCTGCGGGCCAAGCCGGAGATCGGGATGGCGCTGGCCTACGAAGTCGGCTTCGACAACGTCCAGATTCAGTTCAACTGCGACGAACGCATCGGGCTGCAGGCGGGGGCGGCGATGACGCTAATGATGCGGTACTCGATGACCGAAAGGCCCGCCAAACCATACGCTGCACCTGACCCGGCGGGCATGTAGGCTTTCCCAGGTTCATTGCTCCCCGCGCCCGCCGGGCCGGTGAGCTTGAACGTTCGGCCACGGAGGGCGCAGCGGTGGAGAAGGTGGCCATCACCGAGATCACCCTTGATCGCGGCCCGTGTTTCGGCACGTGCCCGGTCTTCCGGTTCACGGCTGCGCGGCACGGTCGGTACAGCTACGAGGGCGGTTCCCATGCCGAGCCGCTCGGCACGCGATCCGGTCGGTTCCCCGGATCTCTTCGACCGGTTGGCTGAGGTATGCGTCGATCTTCGCGTGCTGGAGTTAGACGATCTATACCCGTGCAGCTTCGATGACGCCCCGTTTGTGCGTGTTGAGGTCTGTCACGCCAACGGCGTCAAGGTAGTCCACAACGAGGGCGGTGATTCTGGGCCAGTGCGATTGTGGGCGTTTGCTGCACTCATTGAGGTTGCAATGCGTCAGGCATTCGACACTGAGGACCGCAAAGGTCACACGCGCGGTAAGCGGTAACGCCGAACCCGTCGCTGCACGCGGACCCGGCCATCTGTCTTGTTTTGCAGTGCTCGCCGGTTGTCCGTTGTCGTGATTGGTATCGCGGCCGGGCCGGTGAGCTTGTTCGTTCGGCCGTGGACCTGGAGTTGGGCACAGTCGGCCTTCGCCCTTGGTGAGTCGCGGAAGCCGAACCAGACGCTGCACCGGACGGCCGCCCAAAGCCGCGGCCGCCGGTGAGCTGGTTGTTAAGCGACGTCAAGAAAGTCCTGTTGCTTGAAGGACGGAGCCGCAATCATGGCGGATTCTGACTGCAAACGAGCTGTGACTCATCTTGTCCTGGGGCAATATGAACAAGCCATTGTGGCCTTCACGGAAGCTATTCAAGACGACCCGGAAAACCCCGACCTTTACAAAGGTCGTGCCGCGTGCTGCCTAGCGGTAGGGGATGATGCCAGCGCGGCAAAAGACCTCAGCAAGGCCCAAGAATTAAGTCGCCTCGGTGGATCAGGTCCGACGGCCCAAGACTATCTCAATCGGGGCCACAGCAGCGAGTACGAGGGCGATTACGACCGGGCTATCGCTCATTACACCGAGGCGATTCGCTTGGACCCAAGGAACGCGCTCGCCTACAAAGGTCGCGGCGACGCGTACTCCAAAAAGGGAGGGGATCAAAAGGCAGCGGCCGACTATGCCGAGGCGCGCCGGCTGATTAAGGAGCAAGCCCCTGTGCATGTTCCACGAGAGAAATCGGCGCCGGTGTCGAACGCTGCCAGCTTCTGGGATGATCCGTTCGATGAGTCCGATTACTTCACTGGTCCCCCGTTGACGGAAGAGATGATCCAAGCCACCGAGGCGAAGCTGGGCTACCGGTTGCCGCAGTCATATCTGCGGCTGATCCGGATCAAGAACGGCGGCTCGCTGAAGCGAAGTTGCTTCCCAACGCGGGTTTCGACGTCGGGGGAGGAGGACTACCTCGAATTGTCCGGGATACGCGGGATTGGGGGCCACTGGAGCATCTACGACAGCCGCGATGAGATTCACTACCCGAGTGTTGGGATTGTCATTGGCGAGACGCCTTCCGCGGGCCACGATACCTTCATGCTCGACTACAGTGAGTGCGGCCCTCAGGGCGAGCCTCGCGTCATCCATGTCGAGACGGAAACGGATGACCCGCCCCAGGTGTATGTGCCGATAGTGTCAGTGCTGGCCCCGGATTTCGAGACATTCTTGCAAGGTCTAGTTGATTGCGGCCGGTTCGACGAAGAGGACGCCTAACCCAACGCCGCACCCGACCCGGCCCGCGCCGTCGGTTTCTGGGAGTTCATCGTCCTTCGGCGCGGGCCGGGCAGGTGAGCTTGATCGTTCGGCCACAGAAGGAGGCGCGGATGCGAATGGTATTCGGTATGGCTCTGGGACTGGTTCTGTTGACCGGGTCGTCATTGATCGCGGAGGAAGGCAAGAGTGGGCTGGAGAAGTTGAAGGGCACCTGGAAGATCGTGTCGATTGACAGCGGGAAGGGGGCGAAAGAAACGGACGGCTTCAAACTGGTCATCTCGGACAGGGATATCGAGTTTCGTGCGCCGAGCGGTGCGGCGAAGAAAATGGGGGACATCAGCCGCGTCGAGGGCTCCGCAAAGCCGGCCGAGATCGACCTGAAGAATGGCACCGAAACGGGGCTGGGAATCTTCGAGTTGAAGGGTGACGACCTCAAACTCATCGTCCGTGACCCGGGCCAAGAGCGGGCCAAGGAATTCAAGAGCACTCCGCGAGGAATGCTGTTCATCCTCAAGCGAGAAAAGCAGTAGCCGGCCGAACCGGTCGCTGCACCGGACCGCCAGCGCGTCTGTGCTTTTCCGCTGCACCTATTCCACTGTCGGTGATTGGTTTCCCGGCGGCCGGTGAGCTTTTTGTTCGGCCACGGTCGTGCGGGTCACGAGGGCGGGGTCCGAGCGGCCTGGTGGGATCCGTCGCCCCCACCCCAAGCGTGACGGCGTGCCGCTCGGACCCCGCCGCGCGGTGGGGATTCGCGAACCCGGGCCAGCGCGACCGTGGCCGAACGCCGGAGCTCAGCCGCAGCAGATGCGTCACATCCTCGCAAAGCCTGCGGGGTGCTTCGCATAGGCCGAACCTGACGCTCCAGCTGACGCGCGGTCGCCTTCGGGGGCACGCTCGGCTTTTCCAGCCGCGCGCGGCTGAACTCCGGCATTCGGGCGACGAGGGGGGTGGTGAATGGCGGACGTGTGGTGGGTGTTCGTCGGCCCGTATGCCGAGTGGACCTTCGCGGTCAGCGGGTTTGCGGTCGATGACCCGCGGGGCGACGACCCGCGCTGGAACGAGCTGTTCAACGGGTTGCGATGGAACATTGGCAACAACTACGGCCTTGTTCGTCGGAATGGGGAATTCGTGGAAGTGCCGTGCTGTGCGCCGAATGAGCCCCGAACCGGGTGCCCACGGTGGCCGATGTTGGTGCAGTGCCAGAACGACCAGCTCTTCACTGGAGCCGAGCCGGTCACCGACTGGACGGGCACGGACCCGCGGGCCGAGGTGGGGTGGTTCACGGCCGCCTTCGCGGAGGACCTGGCGCTGGCGGAGGACGTGATCGGGCACGCCCCGCAGATGCGGTGGGGATTGCTGTGGGTATCTTTTTAGGGAGTGAGCCGAACCCGTCGCTGCACACGGACCCGGCCGCCCGCTCTGGTTCCCAGGACCGTATTGCTCACCGACGGTGGCCGGGCTGCTGAGCGTGGTCGTTCGGCCACAGAGGGGCGTACGGATGCCGCGGGAAGCTGAAGTTCGCCACGAGTGGCCCTACCGCGGTATCTCCCGCACGTACCGGGTGTGGCTCCTCGACGACCCACCCGAGCGAGCGGCGGCGGTGGCATTCTTCAATGGTCTTCCTGACGGCCCGTGGCTGACCTCCAAGATCGCTCTACCGAAACACCTCGATGCGCTATCAATCGAGGATGCCAACGCGTGGCTCCGAGATAATCCGCTGCCGGAACTCTACGACGGGCTGGTGTGCTGGGACGGGGACGCGATCCGCGACGACGACCTGCGATGGCTGGAGTACATCCCCGAGTTGGAAGTCGTCCGACTGCATTCGGACCACATCACTGACGCGGGCGTCTCACACTTCCGGCACTCCCGGCAAGTGGAGTGGTTCGAGTTGTACTCATCGCGAGTGACCGATGAGTGCCTGGATGTTGTCCGCCAGTTCCGCAAGCTGCGGTTGCTCGACTTGCAGGGCAGTCCAGGCCTGAGCCGGCGAGCGTGCGAGACGTTGGTGCGGGAATTGGGCGTGCAGCAATCCTGGTTGCCGTGCTGCCGGGCCGAACCCACCGCTGCACCTGACCCGGCCACGTGATTTGTTTTGTGCTGCTCACCTGCTTGTCGTTATCGCGGTTGGTGTCGCGACCGGGCCGGTGAGCTATTTCGTTCGGCGAAGAGAGGCGCACGGATGAGTCTCGCCGGGAAGCGGTACACGACGGGCGAGTTGGCGGTGCTGCTCCTGGTCTCGCCACGGACGGTGCGGAAGTGGATCGACCGGGGCGGGCTGACTGCGACCCTCGTGGGGAAGTCCTCGCGCCGGCATGTCTCCCACGAGGATCTGCTGGTGTGGCTCGGCCGGGTGTGGCCGGCGTGGCGGACCGAGGTCCGCGGGTACTACGACGGCCAGCCGGACAACTGGTGGCGAGGTGTCATTCAGCAACGAGTCGCCCGATGGCCCTGGCTGCGAGATTGGCTGGCGTTACTGGGGTGCGAGACTCAGTTCGCCGAACCGCTCTCATGGCCAACCGCTCTCAGCTCTCATGGCCAACCGACTTAAATAAAAACGAAAATCCTGGGTCGGGCTGAGAGCCCGTCCGACGCACTTCCTGGCATAGTCCACTCGCGTTCACACACCACAGGTCGCCCTCCTTGGCATCACCTGGCTGCACCGGGATGGTTCATTTGCCGGCATCTCAACTCGTCAGCAGTGACAACGGACTGTCACAACCGCGGCGGTGCCAAACAGCTCTATGGGGTCGGCCCGATGGCACTTTCATGACACCAGACTGTCACCATTGCGGTGACGCCCCGGAAACATCTCCGTTCCACACAACTGGCTATTCAAAACGATGGCTCGACCCCACAAGGGTAACCACCAGCACCGGGCACTTGCGGAGGAATCGAGACCTCCGTCAGGCGTTGGATCCCGGACCAGTGGCGTCGGCTCAGTTAGTCTCTGGCTCAGTCGGCGGGCCGCATCGGTGTACTCTTGCAAGTGACTCGGCGTTGTCACAAAACCGGAAGCCAGCGTGGGGGCCAATCCCTTTGGCAACGGGGTCCGGGCATTCCCCACAGCGAGGCCACGCGGGGTCGTGCCCCAGGTAATAAGCCCCGCTCATGTGGTCGCCCTCATCGCCCCAGTTCGGCCTACAGCTCCCCACGCCGGTCCGGTGTCTCACGGGTCAACTCGCCATGTCTTTCCCTCTCTCCAGGGGTCTTGGTTTTCTCTTCGCCGCGTCCGCGTGTGACAATGCATTGTCACTCAATACGCTACAGCGTCGCTTTCGAGTTGCATTACAGTGACAATATGTTGTCACTCACGACACCAGGAACTTCTTGGCATCGAATGCCACCTGCTTATGCCACAGGTGATACACCGCTCGGCCAATCTTCGCTTCCAGAATCGCATGAGCCTTCTTCGCTCCTCGCTTCTTCGATTGACGCTGCATCCACGACCGCGCCGGAGCAAACGAACGCAGCATCAACGACGCCGCCTCCGAGAATGCCCACTTCAGATGCGCATTGCCAATCTTGCGACCCCCCACACCCTTCACCTTGCCGTTGCTCTCGTGCGTGCACGACACCAGCCGCGCATACGACAGGAAGTTCCCCACCTCGGGAAAGCGACGAATGGAGTCGATCTCGTAAAGCATCACCAGACCCAGGATCGGACCAATGCCTGGCACGGTGCGGAGGAACTGGAACGTCGCCGGGTCATCGACCTTCGCCGACTTGACCAGATGCGTTTCCAGAGCGGCAATCTGGGTGTCGTAGGAGTCGATCAATTCGAGATCGGCAGCAATGCTCAGTTGGGTGCTGGGATGCTCGAACCGATCGGCGATCTCTTTGGACCGGTTGCCCTTGTACGTGAGTTTTTTGGGCAATGGTGGGAGGTTGTACTGGCTGTTGGTGTTCTGGATGTGTGCGATCAGTTGGGCGCGTTGGCGGACGAAGAAGGATCGTCGTCGTAAGAGGTCGCGTGTAGCGCGTTTGTCTTTGGGGTAGACGTAGGCCATCGGGAAGAAGCCGCCCTTGAGCAGTCCGGCGATCTTCTGTGCATCGAGTCGGTCGGTTTTGGCCTTGCCGCCGTGGATGGCCTTCATGGCCAGTGCGTGTCCGAGAACGAAGGGAATTGATTCGCGTTCGCAGAGGTCGGCGAGCCAGTACCACGCGAACATGCACTCACATCCGACGACCAGTCCATCGCGGTAGGGTTGGAGTGCCTCCAGAAGAGCGTTGGGTGAGGCGGTGAGGTTCTGCTCCA
>Ga0209062_1003589_pt1 | contig 17666 bp, 14 predicted proteins | sample Coa_R2_2_FD_187158 | JGI IMG/M metagenome (GOLD analysis project Ga0209062, IMG submission 187158) | Surface soil microbial communities from Centralia Pennsylvania, which are recovering from an underground coalmine fire - Coalmine... | ecosystem: Environmental > Terrestrial > Soil > Unclassified...
TTGTCCCGCACCACCTCCATCTCGAATTCCTTCCAGCCGAGGACGCTTTCCTCGATCAGGACTTCGTTGGTGGGGGAGGCATCGAGCCCGCGCTCGATGATGTCGATGAACTCTTCCTTGTTGTAGGCGATGCCGCCGCCGGTGCCGCCCATGGTGAAGGAGGGCCGGATGATGGCGGGCAGGCCGATGTCGTTAAGCGCCATCAGCGCTTCGGCCAGCGCCTGCTGCTGGTAGCGCTTGCGCCGCTCGTTCTCGCCCAGCGTCCATTGCCGCTCGAACTCCTCGAGCTCGGCGCCGGCAAGTTTCGCCCGGTCGGCGAGGTATTTGTCGCGGTCGGATTTCTTCAGGGCGGATGCGTTGGCGAGCCGCGACTTCGGCGTCTGCAGCCCGATCTTCTCCATCGCGTTGCGGAACAGCTGGCGGTCTTCGGCCTTGTCGATGGCGTCGGCGGTCGCGCCGATCATCTCGACATCGAATTTGGCCAATGTGCCCAGCCGGCGCAGCGACAGCGCGCAGTTCAGCGCGGTCTGGCCGCCCATGGTCGGCAGCAGCGCAAAGCCGCCGGGAATGACGTGGCGTTCCTTCTCGATGATCTTGGCGACGATGTCGGGCGTGATCGGCTCGATATAGGTCGCATCCGCCAGCTCCGGGTCGGTCATGATGGTCGCCGGATTGGAATTGACCAGGACGATCCGGTAGCCCTCCTCCTTCAGCGCCTTGACCGCCTGCGTCCCCGAATAGTCGAATTCGCAGGCCTGGCCGATCACGATCGGACCGGCGCCAATGATCAGGATGGTCGAGATGTCGGTTCGTTTGGGCATCAAGTCTCGCGGAGGGCAAATTGGGCACAAAAAAAGGGCGCGCATGCCGCGCGTCCCTATGGCCGAGAGCGCGTGATCGCCGCGCGCGAGCCGGTCTTTAGACCAGTTTCTCGAGCCGCGAAACCCCCTTGAGGGCCCCATCAACCGGCAATTTTGGCCAGTTTGCGCCGGTCCCGCCGTCCGAGGAGCCAGAGCACCGACCGAGCCCGCCTCGGCCTTTCAGGCTACGGCGAGGCAGCCTTCGTCCACTTTGCTAGTGTTGTGACCCAGACGCTTGATTCACTCGGTGTCATTCCGGGGCGCCCGAAGGGCGAACCCGGAATCTTGCGCTGCAACCTCGAGATTCCGGGTTCGCCGCTGATGCGGCGCCCCGGAATGACGGAATGAAGTGTCAGACTCGCAATACTGGGTAGAGAGGTGACCGGCTCGCCCAGCCGTAGCTCGCAAGGCGAGCCAAGGCTGGAGGCCCGGCCTGGATTTGAACCAGGATAAAGGACGTTGCACCGCCCTCGCGTTGACGCTTCCGCCACCGGGCCGAGGCGATCTTCGCCGATCCCACCGGACCGGGCTACCCCCGATCGCGGTTAACCCTAACCGGCTTCCGGTCAGGCCGACAGGTCTCTAGTGTTGTGTCCCGGGCGCTTGATTCACTCGATGTCACCGGGGCGCCCGAAGGGCGAACCCGGAATCTCGCGCCGCAACCTCGAGATTCCGGGTTCGCCGCTGACGCGACGCCCCGGAATGACGGAATAAAGTGTCAGAGTCGCAACACTAGCGGACCAGCGCGTGGCGGGCGACGAAGGTCATGCGCCAGCGGTTGTGGCCGATATTCTGGCCGGCGCGGGTGGCCGAAAACCCGGCCTTGGCAAGCTTCTGGATCATCTCGGCCTCGCTGTAGCGCGTCAGTCCCACGCGCGTGCGCAATTGCCGATAGTCCGACACGGCGGTTGCAGCCAGGCCCCAGAGGGCATCCTTGAGGAAGCCGTGTTTGGCGCCGAAGTGCAACAGGGCATAGACGTCGATCGGCATGCCGATCTCCGGGCGCAGGACATCGCCGAGCACGAAGCGGCCCGAGGGCCTCAGGAGCTTGCGGATGACGGCGAATGCGCTGTCGAGCTCGTCCGGCGTCATGTACTGGGCGACCGAGTTCATCACGACCAGGTCGACGGAATTCTCCGCCATTTTCCTGACGTCTTCCAGCGAGCGCACCTTGATCTTGGTATAGGGGGCAAAGCGGGCGATCAGCCGGCCGCGCACGCCGGGCGCCGGTTCGGCCAGGATCAGCTGCCCGCAGACCTCCGCGACCTTGCCCGCCGACAAGGCCTCGCCGCAGGCATAGTCCAGCACCACCTGGTCGCGCGCGGTGATGTAGCTGATGATGTCGCGCGCAATCAGCTGGAAATGTAGGTCGCGATGCCGCTTGCTCGCATAAATCGTATGCGTGGAATCGTAATAGTCGATCCAGTCGTCCATGTGGGTATGCAAGCGCTTGAGAAAGCCGGGTTCCGATCGAGGAACCGGTCTGATTTCCAGGGCGTCAAAGGTCGCCGGGTTCCTAACAGGAAGGCGCGGCCTGAGCAAAGCCTGTTGGCGCGAGGAAGGACCGCGAGGCATGCGGGCGAAGGCCCGGGCTCCCGCGGAATGTTTCCGCGAACTTCGGTGGGAGACGATCTTCGCTGCGACTGCTCCCTGTGGTTATGGGCACCGGCCTGCGCCCGGGCGACGGCCTGGTGAGATCATCGTCGCTGGCTAGCGACGCCACAACCTCACCAGGGGCCCGTCCTCGCCCATGACCGGATCGGTCGCGGGCAGCGCGACGCGTGGAATCAGCTTCAGCGCCTTGGCGTGGTTGTCCGGCGTCGGGCGGGTGATCTCCATGGTCTGCCCGGGCGGGTAGGCGCCGACGACGGAGAGGTCGCGCGTTCCGAACAGGCATTGATGGCCGGTGCCGGCCGGCAGGATCGCGACATCGCCGGCCGTCACCTCGAGCACCTTGCCGCGGTCGCCTCCGAAGCGCACGCGCGCCTGTCCGCGGGCGATGCCGAGCACCTCATGCGCGGTCGAATGGTAATGCAGGTAATCGTAGATGCCGTTGCGCCAGATGCCGCCCCAGCCGTGGCTGGCGAAGATGTTTTCGATCGTCAGCTCGGGATGGCCGTTATCGACGTCGATCACGCGCTTGTAGATGATGAAGGGCAGCGGATTGTTCGGGACAAGCCCGTCGTCCTCGAACACGAAGGTGAGGGGCTTGGTTCTTTCCATGACGGCTTCCATGGGACATCTCCCGCGAACGGATCATTCGCGGGATCAACCCGGTGCGAGGCGCGGATGTTCCCCATGCGCCGTTTCATGCCGTCATTCCGGGGCGATGCGCAGCATCGAACCCGGAATCTCGAGATTTTCGGGTTCGGTGCTAAGCACCGCCCCGGAATGACGGTGGAGAGAGCGCGGCCGCTTACGCCCGCTTCCTCTCCCGCATCAAATCGGCAAAGCGCTGGAACAGATAGTGCGAGTCGCGCGGGCCCGGCGAGGCCTCCGGATGGTACTGCACGGAGAACACCGGCTTGCCTTCCAGCGCAATGCCGCAATTGGAGCCGTCGAACAGCGAGACATGGGTCTGCTTGGCGTCCGCCGGCAACGTCGCCTGGTCAACGGCAAAGCCGTGGTTCATGGAGGTGATCTCGACCTTGCCGGTGGTCTCGTCCTTCACCGGATGGTTGGCGCCATGGTGGCCCTGGTGCATCTTCTTGGTCCTGGCGCCGACGGCCAGGCCCAGCATCTGGTGCCCCAGGCAGATGCCGAAAGTCGGCGTACCCGAGGAGATCACCTTCTGGATCACGGGCACGGCATATTTGCCGGTTGCGGCGGGATCGCCGGGGCCGTTGGACAGGAACACGCCGTCCGGTTTCATCGCCAGGATGTCTTCGGCCGAGGTGGTCGCCGGCACCACCGTCACCTTGCAGCCGATGCCCGCCAGGAGGCGCAGGATGTTGCGCTTGATGCCGTAGTCGACGGCGACGACGTTGAACTCGGGATTGTCCTGCCGGCCGAAACCTTCGTTCCACACCCAAGGCGTCTCGTCCCAGGTGAAGCGCTGGCCGGAGGTAACCATCGGCACGAGATCCATGCCCTCGAGCCCCGGCCATTCCCGCGCTTCTTCCTTCAGGCCGTGGAGGTCGAACTTGCCGTCTTTTGCGTGGGCGATGACGGCATTGGGCATGCCTTTCTCGCGGATCAGCGCGGTGAGCGCGCGGGTGTCGATGCCGGCGAGGCCGATGATGCCGCGGGCCTTCAGCCACTGGTCGAGATGGCGGGTGGTGCGGTAGTTGGAGGGATCGGTGATGGCGGTGCGCAGGATCACCCCGCGCGCGCCCGGCGTTGCCGCCATGTTCACCGTCTCGATGTCTTCCTCGTTGGTGCCGACGTTACCGATATGCGGGAAGGTGAAGGTGATGAGCTGGCCGGCATAGGAGGGATCGGTCAGGATCTCCTCATAGCCGGTCATGGCGGTGTTGAAGCAGACCTCGCCCACGGCGTGGCCTTCGGCGCCGAGGCCAAAGCCCTCCAGCACCGTGCCGTCGGCGAGCACTAACAGCGCGGTCGGTTTATGGTCCGGCCAGGCGTCGTCGTTGTCGATTGCGGTCATGATGGGCTCTACATAGTCCCCGGGGTGGCCGGCGTCAAAGCCGGGAAGGCCCGATTCACATGCGTTTTCCGCATATTCGGGGCCGTTTTGACGCCCAGGGGGCGGTTTGGGGGCCGGAACGTCGGTTGTTTCGGCGGATCGAACGGCCTAGATCAGGGGCCTGCACGAAAAAGGACGATTCCAATGCTGCGCGACGACATCAACTCTGCCGTGAAGGAGGCCATGAAGGCCAAGGACGAGCGCAAGCTCGGCACGTTGCGCATGGTCAATTCGACCATCAAGAACGCCGATATTGCCGCCCGCGGGGAAGGCAAGCCGCCGCTGTCGGACGCCGACCTGCTCGCCGTGCTGCAGAAGATGATCAAGCAGCGCCAGGAGTCGGTCGAGCTCTATGACAAGGGCGGCCGCGCCGAGCTCGCGGCGCAGGAGCGCGAGGAGATCGCGATCATCTCGGCCTATTTGCCGAAACAGATGTCGGACGACGAGGTCCGGTCCGCGATTTCCGCCGTCATCGCCGAGACGGGCGCTGCCGGCATCAAGGACATGGGCAAGGTGATCGGCGCCCTGAAGGCGAAGTACGCGGGACAGATGGATTTCGCCAAGGCGAGCGGGCTCGTGAAGGCGGCGCTGACGGGTTAGAGTGGCGCGGCGTCATTCCGGGGCGATGCGAAGCATCGAGCCCGGCATCTCGAGATTCCGGGTTCGGTCCTCTCGGACCGCCCCGGAATGACGAAGGAGAGAGCCGGCCATGCTCAAGGAAACGTCCAGCTACGACGAGCTCTATCGCAACTTCCGCTGGGACATTCCGGCGCAATTTAACATCGCCAGCGCCTGTTGTGACCGCCATGCCGACGGCACCGGCCGTCTCGCACTTATCTATGTCGACGAGGACGGCACAGCCCGGCGCACCTCCTTCGACGAGATGAAGCGCCTGTCCAGCCGCTTCGCCAATGTGCTGAAGGCGGACGGGCTCGCCCGCGGCGACCGGGTCGCGGTGTTCCTGTCGCAATCGCTGGAATTGCCGGTCGCCCATCTCGCGGCGTTTCGCGCCGGCCTGATCTCGGTGCCGCTGTTCACGCTGTTCGGCGAGGACGCGCTGCAATTCCGCCTGCAGAATTCCGGTGCCAAGGCGGTGGTGACCGATGAGGGCGGCTTTGCGAAGCTGGCAAAAATCCGCGACCGCCTGCCCGAGCTGAAGAGCATCTATGTCGCGGGACGCGCACCCGGTGGCGCGAAATCGTTCTGGGCCGAGCTCGAGCGCGGTGCGGATCATTTTCGGACCGTCGATACCTCGTCCGACGATCCCGCCATCATCATCTACACCTCGGGCACGACGGGCAATCCAAAGGGCGCGTTGCATGCGCATCGCGTGCTGCTCGGACATCTGCCCAATGTCGAGATGGCACATGATTTCCTGCCGAAGCCCGGCGACGTGATGTGGACGCCGGCCGACTGGGCCTGGATCGGCGGCCTGTTTGATGCGCTGTTTCCGGCCTGGTATCACGGCGTGCCGGTGGTCGGTCATCGCGCCAAGAAGTTCGAGCCGCAAGCCGCGATGGAGTTGATGGCCAGGCATGCCGTGCGCAACGTGTTCCTGCCGCCGACCGCGCTGAAGCTGTTGCGGCAGGACAATGCAAGACACGCGGGCGTCAGGCTGCGCAGCATCTTCTCCGGCGGCGAGTCGCTGGGGGCGGAGCTGCTCGACTGGGTGCGCGCCACCTTCGGCGTCGAGGCGCATGAAATCTACGGCCAGACCGAGTGCAATCTCGTGGTCGGCAACAACGCAAGACTGTTTCCAATCCGCCCGGGCTCGATGGGCAAACCGACGCCGGGCTTCGACGTCCGCATCGTGGACGACCAGGGCAGGGAATTGCCGCGCGGCGAGCGCGGCATCATCGGCGTGCGCCAGCCGAACCCGGTGACCATGATCGAATATTGGCGCAATCCGGACGCCACCGCGAAAAAATATGCCGGCAGCTTTCTCCTCACCGGAGATCTCGGCCGCCAGGATGAGGACGGCTATTTCTGGTACGTCAGCCGCGAGGACGACGTCATCACCTCGGCCGGCTACCGCATCGGCCCCGGCGAGATCGAGGACACGCTGCTCAAACATCCGGCGGTGGCGATGGCTGCGGTGGTCGGCATTCCCGATCCCGTTCGCACCGAGGCGGTGAAGGCCTGGATCGTGCTGCGTCCGGGCTTTGCGCCGGGCGATCAGCTCGCCCGCGAGATCCAGGATTTCGTCAAGGTGAAGCTCGCCGCGCACGAATATCCGCGACATGTCGAGTTTGCGGAAGCGCTGCCGATGACGGCCACCGGCAAGGTGCTGCGCCGCGATCTGCGGGCGCGGGGTTAGCCAAAGGCGATGCCGCCTCTTGCCTCGCCCCGCTTGCGGGGAGAGGCCGTATCGCATCGATAGATGCGATACGGGTGAGGGGGACTCTGCGCGAGCTCGGTGCGCGGAGAGAGCCCCTCACCCCAACCCTCTCCCCGCGAAGGGCGGGGCGAGGGAGCGCACCGATCGCGGGGCGATGTTGACAAGGATCAACACGGCTTCAGCATCTCCTGCGCTCAATGACGCAAAACACGATTGGGAGGGGACTACCGATGTCGATTTCCGGCAAGGTCGATCCGGTGGTGCGGCGGGTTACGGCTGCCGATGTCGCGGAATCGCTGGTGGCGGGCGTGCGCGATTTTCAGGCTCTGCCGCTCTACGGGCTGTTGTTCGGCGCGCTCTATGCGGTGGGCGGCATTCTGATCGTGCTGTGCCTCACCGCCTTCGGCATGGTCTATCTCGCCTATCCGCTCGCAGCAGGCTTTGCGCTGCTCGGCCCCTTTGTCGCCACCGGCCTCTACGAGGTGAGCCGCCGCCGCGAAAGCGGCCAGCCGGTGTCGATCGGCGCGATCTGGGCTGCGGTGACCTCGCGCAGCGAGATCGGCTGGATGGCCTTTGTCACCCTGTTCTTCTTCGTGATCTGGATGTACCAGGTGCGGCTGCTGATCGCGCTCCTGCTCGGCCTGAACGCGTCGTTCTCGTCGTTCCGCGACTTCGTCACGGTGGTGCTGACCACCAATGAGGGCCTGCTGTTCCTCGCGATCGGCAATCTCGACGGTGCCGCGCTGTCGCTGATCCTGTTCTCGCTCACCGTGGTGTCGTTCCCGCTGCTGCTCGACCGCGACGTCGATTTCGTCACCGCCATGGTGACCAGCGTGCGCGCCGTGGTGATGAGCCCGCTGCCGATGATCGGCTGGGCCGCGCTGATCGTGGTGCTGATGATCGTCTCGGCGCTGCCGTATTTTCTCGGCCTGATCGTCACCGTGCCGGTGCTGGGCCACGCGACCTGGCACCTCTATCGGCGCATCGTCGCGCCTGTGGTTTGACGTCGCCCCCGGCGAAGGCCGGGGCTCATTATTCCCGCCGCCCGCCTCGCGCAACCAGATGGCTGCATGTCGAGAGCGTGTGTTCTGGCCTTGCGTGAGGCATGCTAGGAGGTGGTCCAGCCAACGAAGATTGGTTCCAAACGGTGGGATGTCAAACATGGGTGGGCACGTCAGGGTTGCATTGATCGTCTCCGTTGTCCTTGCAGCGGCGGCCGGCGCGGCAGCGCAGCAACAGGTGATCGGCGCGCCGCCGGAAGCCTCCAACATGCGCCTGGTCGGCACCAACGATCTCCAGGCGCGGTCGGCCTATCAGCCGACCATCCATCACCAGGGCGACCGCTATATCGCCTATATCGGCCACCACGGCGGCAGCGATGCCATTCCCGATCCCGTCAATCCGATGACCGGCAAGGCCGAACCCAACGGCACCTCGATCGTCGACGTCACCGATCCCGCGCATCCGAAATATCTGCACCACATTCCGGGGCAGGAGGGCAAATATGAATCCGGCGGCGCGCAGATGGTGCGCGTCTGCGACGGCAAGACCCTGCCCAGGGGCGACCGCAACGCAGTCTACATGCTGCGTGCGGTCGGCAGCGTCGGGCATGAGATCTGGAACGTCGCCGATCCCGAACACCCGGTTCTCGTCACCCGGGTCGGCGAGGGGTTGAAGGACACGCACAAGAATTTCTGGGAATGCGACACCGGCATTGCCTACCTCGTGTCGGGCGCGCCGGACTGGCGCACGCGCCGCATGACGCAAATCTACGATCTCTCCGATCCGGCGCATCCCGTGAAGATCAGGGATTTCGGCCTGCCCGGACAGGAGCCGGGGTCGACCGGCGCGGTGCCGACCGAATTGCACGGGCCGATCTCGACCGGACCGCAGGGCAATCGCGTCTATTTCGGCTATGGCACCGACAAGGTTGGCATCCTGCAGATCGTTGATCGCGACAAGCTGTTGCATGGGCCGGCCGAGCCGACCGCGGAAAACCTGCGCTATCCGGAAGTCTCGCGCCTGACCATGAGTGCCTTCAACGGCGCCCACACGACTTTCCCGATGCTCGGCATGCCGATCGCCGAATATGCCCATGAGAAGGACGGGAATAAACGCGACATCGTCATGATCGTGGACGAAGCGATCCAGAACGAATGCAGCGAGCCGCGGCAGATGGTGTGGTTTGCCGATGTCACCACCGAGAAGCAGCCGACGATGATCTCGAGCTGGACCGTGCCCGAGGCCAGCGGCAATTTCTGCGAGCGCGGCGGCCGTTTCGGCTCGCATTCATCGAACGAGAGCATGGCGCCGGTGTATTACAAGAAACTCGCCTTCATCGCCTTCTTCAATGCCGGCGTGCGCGCGCTCGACATCCGCGATCCCTACCACCCGAAGGAGGTGGGCTATTTCATTCCCGCGATCACGCCGGCCACCGACAAGCGCTGCGTGACCCTCGAAGGCGTCGAGCGCTGCAAGGTCGCGATCCAGACCAACAATGTCGAAACCGACGATCGCGGCTACATCTATGCGGTCGACCGCGCCAATACCGGCCTGCACATTCTCGAGCTGACCGGCGAGGCACGCAGCATCGCCGGCCTGCCGTGAGGGATGAGCGATGCGTCGCCTGATCGCCATTGCGATCGCGGCCCTGGTGTTCGGCGCCCTGTCGGGCGTTGCCGCCTATCAGAAGGTGCGGCCGCAAAGCGCTGTTAGCGACGATCGCCGTTGGCAGGAGATCGCCTGGCCCTATCCGCGCGACGGCTGGCCCGCAGGCCGCGCCTTTCGCTGCGACGGCTGCGCCGAGCCCATCGAACTCTATGTGCGGCCCAAGATCGGCTTCTGCAATTGCGACACGGGCGTTGCCGATGACGACGAGGTCGACCGCGTCGCCGATCTCGACCTGATCAGCGAACGCTTCGCGCCGCTCGCGCCCGGCAGGGTCATCCGCGTCGCCGACATGTCCGGCCGCGCGCGTGCCTACGATCTCGACATGCAAGGTGGCATCCGCCACGCCGCGGTCGGCATTGCGGTGTCGCATCGCTGCGATCTCCTGGTCGCGGTGGTGCAGGGCCGCGCGCATGCGGATGAGCTGCAGCGCGAGGCGGTCGAGTTTCTGACGACGACCGGGATGCAGCACTGGATGACGGCCGCGCTGGGCGGGGGGTAGCTCTTTTCTTCGCCTCGCCCCGCCTGCGGGGAGAGGCCGACGCGCGGAACGCGCGGCGGGTGAGGGGGACTCTCCGCGAGTCGCGCCAGCGGAGGCAGCCCCTCACCCCGACCCTCTCCCAGCGAAGAGCGGGGAGAGGGAGAAGAGCGCAAGCGGCATTCGCTCACGCGCCTTCCACCCTTCGGCCCCATCGTGCATAATACCTACCCGCATCACTCCGCTCGCGAGTCCCCATGTCCCTGCAAGCCTATCTCGCCTTCGTTGCCGCCTGTGTCGCGCTGGCGCTGCTGCCCGGGCCGATTGTCACGCTGCTCATCGCCAACGGCCTCCGCCATGGCTCGCGCGCGGCATTGACCAACATCCTCGGCGTGCAGGCGGGGCTTCTGATCGTGATCGGCATCGTCGCAGTCGGGCTGACCTCGCTGATGGCGACCATGGGCTACTGGTTCGACTGGGTGCGCTTTGCCGGCGCGGCCTATCTGATCTGGCTCGGCATCAGGCTGATCCGCTCGCCCGTCGAGGGCGTGAAATCCGATGCGCCGCCGCCTCCGCCGCGCGGCGGCTTCTTCCTGCAGGGGTTCCTGGTGGCGCTGTCCAATCCGAAACTGCTGCTGTTCTTCGGCGCCTTCCTGCCGCAATTCATGGATCTCAACGGCGACCACGCCTCGCAGGCGACGCTGCTCGGCGTCACCTTCATGGTGATCGCAGGCGCGACGGACGCGACCTACGCGCTGCTCGCGGGCCGCGCGCGGCTGTTCTTCTCGGCGCGGCGCACGCGGCTGATCTCGCGCATCTCCGGCGGTTTCATGATCGGCGGCGGCATCTGGCTCGCGCTGACGCGGGCGCGCTGAGGGTGGCGCATCAAGAACTGAGCGATCGCTCCCTCTCCGTCATCCTGAGAGCATGTGAAGCCATCGACCCGTCATCCTGAGGCGCCATCGCGAAGCGATGGCCTCGAAGGATGAACGGCCCCGCTGCTCGCACCGGGGCCGTCGCCCTTCGAGGCTCGCTGGCGCGAGCACCTCAGGGTGACGGTGATGGAGGGGACCGCGTCGCGCTAGATCAATTGCTCCGTCCGCAGCTGCGCCTCGATGTCCATCAGAATCCGCGCCAGCCGCTCGGCCCATTGCTGCTGGCCGGATTGATCGGCGATCAGGTCCTGGCGGATTTCGATCCCGGTGTTGATCAGCCCGCGCGCTTCGCCATGGACCGGAATCGTGTAGTCGGTGAGATCGGAGACCGCGTAGGGCTCGTTGTCGCCGACGACGAGATCGCCCTCGGCCCGCAAGGCGCGCAGGAGCAGCGGCGGTAGCGTCGTATCGCGGTGATACAGCGTGCCGATATGCCAGGGCCGCGCGACGCCGGCATAGACCGGCGTGAAGCTGTGCAGCGACACCAGGATGGTCGGCCGCCTCTCGTGCAGCCGCCGATCGATGACGGCATCGATGCGCCGGTGATAGGGATCGAAGATCGCGTCCCGCCGAATGGCGATCTCTTCCGCCGTCAGCGCCTCGTTGCCGGGAATGGTCGTCGCCTCCGACAGCCGCGGAACCGAGCTTGCGACGCCGGGCGGGCGGTTGCAGTCGATCACCAGCCGCGAATAACGCTGCGCGACGAGATGCGCGTCGCATAGCCCGGCCAGCCGCTCGGCGACGCCGGCTATGCCGATGTCCCAGGCGATGTGGCGGACAAGCTCGCGCTCGGGCAGGCCGAGATCGCCGAGCTTTCGCGGCAAGAGCCGTCCGTAATGATCGCAGGTGAAAAGGAACGGCGATGCGCCTGCCGCATTACTCTCATGCACCGGCGGCACATCGGTGCCTGCAAGCAGCAACCCGCTTGCCAAGCCATTTGCCAAGTCACTCGGCACGTCAGATGTCATGCATATTGCCTATCGAAGCGGCATTGGGCCTGGAAATGAGCAGCGATCCCTGTAGATTAGCCTGCCCAAATCATGATGAACTTCCAATCACGATGCCGTTGCTGACGATTCACCACAAGACCGAATATCGCTACGCGCGCCCGGTGGCGTTCGGCGAGCACCGCATCATGCTGCGTCCGCGCGACGGCCATGATCTGCGCGTGCTGCAGAGCCGTCTCGACATCACGCCCGAGCCGATGCGGCTGCGCTGGATCCATGACGTGTTCGGCAATTCGGTGGCGATTGCGACCTTCGACGAGCGCGCCGACGTGCTTGCCTTCAACTCCTATGTCACCGTCGAGCATTACCCGGCGGACGAGTTCGCGCTGACGCCTGACGATCCCGCCTACTTCTATCCATTCCTGTACGACCCCGAGGAATTCCCCGACCTCAGGCAATACGTCTCCCCGCAATATGCCGATCCCGACGGCGAGCTCTCGGCCTGGGCCCGCAACTTCCTCGATGCGGAAGCGCCGACGCCGACGTTCAAGATCCTGAGCCAGATGACCCATCGCATCCGCGAGGCTTTCGCGTATCGCAAGCGCCACGAGCAGGGCACCCAGCATCCGCTGGATACGCTGCAGAGCGGCAGCGGCACCTGCCGCGATTATGCGCTGCTGATGATCGAGGCCTTGCGCCGGCTCGGCATCGCCGCGCGCTTCGTCTCCGGCTATCTCTTCACCGGCAACGATCCTGCCCATCGCGGCGGCGGCTCGACCCATGCCTGGGTGCAGGTCTATTTGCCGAGCGCGGGTTGGATCGAGTTCGATCCGACCAACGGCATCATCGGCACGCGCGATCTGATCCGCGTCGCGGTTGCCCGCGATCCGTGCCAGGCCATACCGCTGCACGGCGTCTATCTCGGCTCGGCAGGCGCTTTCATCGGCATGGAGGTGAGCATCAAGGTGAGCTCGCTCGACGGCGCCGACGAGCCGCCCGCGCAAAGAGAGAGGGTCTAGCGATGGAGATCAAGGTCGGCTTCGAGATCGCCTATGCGGCTGAGCAGCCGACCCCGATGGTCATCATGCTTTCGATCCATCCCTCGCGCCGCAAGGACATCCTCGGCGGCGAGATCATCTGGGCCCGTCCGGACGTGCCGATCGGCTTCTACCGCGACTCCTTCGACAATATCTGCGGCCGCCTGGTGGCGCCCGCCGGCGGCGTCACCTTGCGCGGCAACGCGCTGGTGCGCGACTCCGGCCTGCCTGACGCGGTCAATCCCGCCGCCGAGCAGGTGCCGATCGAGAAGCTGCCGGATGAGCTGCTGCTCTATCTGATGCCGAGCCGCTATTGCGAGACCGACAAGCTCACCGACATCGCCTGGTCGCTGTTCGGCAACACCCGGCCCGGCTGGGACCGCGTCACCGCGATCACCACCTTCGTGCACAATCACGTCACCTTCGGCTACGAGCATGCCCACCACATGAAGTCGGCGCATGACGTCTACGAGGAGAAGACCGGCGTCTGTCGCGACTTCGCCCATCTCGCGCTCACCTTCTGCCGCTGCATGGGCATCCCCGCCCGCTACTGCACCGGCTACATGGGCGACATCGGCGTTCCGCCCGACCCGGCGCCGATGGATTTCTCCGGCTGGTTCCAGGCCTATCTCTCCGGCGAATGGTACACTTTCGACGCCCGCCACAACCATCCGCGGATCGGCCGCATCCTGATGGCCACCGGCCGCGACGCCGCCGACGTCGCGCTGTCCACGAGCTTCGGGCGGATGGAGTTGACCAAGTTCGTCGTGATTTCGGATGAAGTGGCCGCATGAGGATGCTCCACAAGCTCCGTCATTCCGGGGCGGTGCGAAGCACCGAACTATGGTGCGCAATTGGGCACCTGAGAATCTTCAGATTCCGGGTTCGTGCGCTAGCCGCGCACGCCCCGGAATGACGGTGCAAAAATTCCCATGAGCTCCGACCGCCTCTTCGTCTACGGCACCCTGATGCGCGGCTTCGATCATCCGATGGCGCGGCTGCTGTCGGGCAATGCCGATTTCCTCGGACCCGCGACCTGCCGCGGCCGCCTCTATCTCGTCCGCCACTATCCGGGCCTCGTGCTCTCGGCCGATCCTGCCGACATCGTGCACGGCGAGCTGTTCGCCTTGCGCGAAGTGGACGCGCTGCTCGGCGAGTTCGACATGTACGAGGCCTGCGGCGAAGGCTTCGCGCCGCCGACCGAATATGTCCGGCAGCTGCTCCCGGTGACGCTCGCCGACGGCACGGCGGAGGACGCGTGGACGTATGTCTATAATTGGCCCGTAAACGAACTGCCGCGGATCGCGTCAGGTCGTTTTCTGGAACATTAGGACCGCAAACGCGTCATGCCCGGGCTTGTCCCGCCTGCGCGGCCGAAGGGGAGGGGGCCTGTGAATAGCCCGGAAAAAGCTGAAGAAGGCCGACAAAATTCGTATTTCGCCAGCCAGCCTCTATATGCCTAGCCGACTCAGCCGGACTAGCTTCTAATCACCCCATGCGCTTCACGCCCCAGTTCCTCGAGGAAATCCGCGCCCGGCTTCCGGTTTCGGAAGTGGTGGGCAAGCGCGTGCGCCTGAAGAAGGCGGGGCGCGAGTTCAAGGGGCTGTCGCCGTTTCAGCAGGAGAAGACGCCCTCCTTCACGGTCAACGACCAGAAGGGGTTCTATCACGACTTCTCCTCCGGCAAGCACGGCAACATCTTCGACTTCGTGATGGAGACGGAGGGCGTCGGCTTCATCGAGGCGGTGGAGCGGCTGGCGGGAATGGCGGGCCTGGCGCTGCCGGCGGCGACGCCTGAGGCCGAGCGGCATGAGCAGCGCCGCAAGACGCTTTACGACGTGATGGAGCTCGCGGCGAAATTCTTCGCCGACACGCTCGCCGCGCGCAACGGCGCCAAGGCGCGCGGCTATCTCGGCGACCGCGGGATTTCGCCGGCGACCCAATTGCAGTTTCGCATGGGCTATGCGCCGCCCGATCGCTTCGCGCTCAAGGAATATCTCGGCGCGCAAGGCATTCCGACCGAGGACATGGTGGAAGCGGGCCTTCTGATCGGCGGCGACGACATTCCGGTTCCCTACGACCGCTTCCGCGATCGCGTGATGTTTCCGATCACCGATCTGCGCGGTCGTGTCATCGCCTTTGGCGGCCGCGCGCTGGAGAAGGACGTCGCCGCGAAATACCTGAACTCGCCGGAAACGCCGCTGTTTCACAAGGGCGACAATCTCTACAACCTCGCGAACGCGCGCGCCGCCGCGCACAAGGGCGCAAGCGTCGTCGTGGTCGAAGGCTATGTCGACGTCATCGCCATGGTGACCTCGGGCTTTGCCGCGACCGTCGCCCCGCTCGGCACCGCGCTGACCGAAAACCAGCTGATGCTGCTCTGGAAGATGGCGGACGAGCCGATCCTCTGCTTCGACGGCGACAAGGCCGGCCAGAAGGCGGCCTGGCGTGCCGCCGATCTCGCGCTGCCGCATCTCAAGCCCGGCAAGAGCCTGCGCTTTGCCTTGCTGCCGGAAGGGCAGGACCCCGACGATCTCGCCCGCGCCGGCGGGCGGGCCGCGATCGAGGAGGTCATCTCCGTGGCGCGTGGGCTTGCGGACGTGATCTGGTCGCGCGAGATCGAGGGCGGCAGTTTTGGCACACCCGAGCGCCGCGCCGCGCTGGAGACACGGATCGGCGAGCTCACCAACTCGATCCGCGACGAGATGGTGCGCCGCTATTACCGCGAGGATCTGTCCGACCGGATCAACCGCGCCTTCGCGCCCCAGACCGGCCGCGGCTACGCGGGCCGGGGCGGCCGCGAATCGGGCCGTAATTTCGTTCCCCGCGCGGCGGCCGGCGGCCGCTTTGCGGCCCGCGGTAGCCGGGGGCAGCAGGGGACGACGATGGCGCCGACCCTGAGCCGGGGGCCCTACCAGGCGGCGAGCCCGCAGCTCGCGTCAAGCCCGCTGCTGCGCGGCCAGCGCTCGAGCCTGTCCCGCCGGGAGGCCCTGATCCTGCAATGCCTGATCAACCACCCCTGGCTGCTGCACGACCATCTCGAGGAGGTCGCGGCGCTGGAGATGGCCAATGCCGAGGCCCACAAGCTCCGCGCCGGTATCATTGCCGCCTTCGCCAATGATCATCACCACTCGCCCGACCCGTCCGAGCAGGCCGAAAAGATGCGCGCCGATCTCGAGAAGGCCGGATTTTCCCCGCTTCTTCAAAGGGTTGAGCGGGCGATTACGACGGGCGCGGTGTGGGCCGTCCGCGAAGGCGCGGCGCGGGACGACGTTCTTGCCACCTGGCACCAACTCGTTGCCTTGCATCGGCAATGGCACTCATTACTTAGGGAATTGAAGGATGCCGAGCTGGCCTTGGGCGACGACGCGTCCGAATCCAGCCTGGCGTGGCTGCGCGACGTGAAGGCCCGGATGTCCGAAGTGGACGGCACCGAGGCGCTGATCGAGGGGTTCGGGGAGCTGTCCGGCCGGTTCCAGCGGAGTGTCTAGGGCCGGCGTCCAGGGTCTCGGCTTGGTCTCGCTTGGGGCCAAAAAATGATGCGGGACGCGGGTGCCGGAACCTGCGAAAAGACTCGCCAAATCCATGGTTTGGCGGCATTAGACAGGGTTAAGCGAAGTTTAACGGCTCACAGGCCAGAACGGGCGATTAAAGCTTTCGAGGACTGCAGGGGTGGCGACAAGGTTGCGCCGCCCTTTCTGCGTCAAAAAGGTTTTTAACGGGATCAAGTACAGGCGCCGCTCATGCGTTGGCGTGACGCGCGCGGTTGGAGAGCACTGAATGGCCACCAAGGCAAAGACGCTGCAGGTTAAGGACAAGGAAAAAGAGGACAAGGCAGCGGACACGCCTGAGAAGGATGCAGCCGACGCACCCTCGCCCTTGCTCGATCTTTCCGATGCTGCCGTCAAGAAGATGATCAAGCAGGCCAAGAAGCGCGGCTTCGTGACCTTTGATCAGCTCAACGAAGTGCTGCCCTCCGACACGACCTCGCCCGAACAGATCGAAGACATCATGTCGATGCTGTCCGACATGGGCATCAACGTCACCGAGGCGGACGAGGCCGAAAGCGACGACGACAAGGACGAGGGCGGCGACGACGAGACCGACAACGAGCTCGTCGAGGTCACGCAGAAGGCCGTCACCGAGGTCAAGAAATCCGAGCCGGGCGAGCGCACCGACGATCCCGTGCGGATGTATCTGCGCGAGATGGGCACCGTGGAGCTGCTCTCGCGCGAGGGCGAAATCGCGATCGCCAAGCGCATCGAGGCCGGCCGCGAGGCGATGATCGCAGGACTGTGCGAAAGCCCGTTGACCTTCCAGGCCATCATCATCTGGCGTGACGAGCTCAACGAAGGCAAGATCTTCCTGCGCGACATCATCGATCTCGAAGCGACCTATGCCGGTCCCGACGCCAAGGCCAATCCGGGCATCGTCGGCGCGCCGGTCGGTCCCGATGGCCAGCCGCTGGTGGTCGAGGGCGAGGGCGCCGTTGCCAACGGAGAGGCCGCGCCCGCTCATGTCGCGCCTCCCGCGGCGCCGCCTGCGCCGACACCGTTCCGCACCGCGCCCGCCGCCGCTGCGGCGGCCACGCCGGGCGTCGGCGAGGAGGAGAAGGATCCGGCGGAGGCCGCCGCCGAAGCCGACATGGACGACGACGAGTTCGAGAACCAGATGTCGCTCGCCGCGATCGAGGCCGAGCTCAAGCCGAAGGTGGTCGAGACCTTCGACAAGATCGCCGACAACTACAAGAAGCTGCGCA
>Ga0209062_1003590_pt1 | contig 17664 bp, 16 predicted proteins | sample Coa_R2_2_FD_187158 | JGI IMG/M metagenome (GOLD analysis project Ga0209062, IMG submission 187158) | Surface soil microbial communities from Centralia Pennsylvania, which are recovering from an underground coalmine fire - Coalmine... | ecosystem: Environmental > Terrestrial > Soil > Unclassified...
TCTGCTGGCCTTCCATATCTAAGAGAAAGGATGAGCGCCGGTACAGCAGCTCGCCGCTGGCCGAGCGGGCCAGCAGCCCGATCAGCGTACGCGAGACCATCGGATCCCAGACCACCGGCACTTCCCGCGTCGGCACCTTGCGGGCGCCGATCTTCCGGACGGCTCGCTCGGCGGCTTTCTTGCCAACGGACTCGGGCGACTCGAGGTTCTTGAAGAACCGATCGGCCGTGTACCAGTAGTCGTTCTGCTTCTTGCCGTCCGCGTCGTCGGCCATCAGCTCGACGGACAGGGAGCAGCCGCTGCCGCGTGAGATGCCCGAAAACCCGCGCGTATTCACCAGCACGCGCAGTCCGGTGTTGTAGCCGTAGCCCGCGCCGCCGGAGTTGGAGATGCGCGAGTCGGCGTCGAAGCCTGCCTGCTCGCAGCGGCGAGCTAGCTCGATGGCTCGGTCGCCGTCCATGTCTTCTATGTCCGGATCGAGCAGGTTCAGCGTGGCCGGATCCACCTGGCCGTAGCCCTCGTCCGGCAGGCCGGCGGCTTCGTCGACATCACTAATCGCGGCCCGCTCGACCGTGTCCGCCACGAACTGCGTCAGCGCATCTGGCGTGAAGTCGGAGGAATAGCTGACCGCCACACGGCCGCCTTTGATGACGCGCAGCCCCAGCGCCCGCGAGGAGGCCTCGACGATGTTCTCGACCTCCTGCTTGCGGATGGTGACAGAGAACTCGGTGCCCGCTCCAATCAGCACGTCGGCATCGTCGGCGCCGGCCGCTTTGGCCCGCCGGCAGACATCCTGGGCGAGCTGGAGAAGGTCGTCCGAAGCGGTCAGCGCTGCGTCCCGCCCACGGTGATGCCGCTGACCAGCACTGTGGGCATGCCAACGCCCACCGGAACCGACTGCCCGTCCTTGCCGCAGGTCCAGCGGCCGTCGCTGAGCTCGAAGTCGTTGCCGACCATGGTCACTTTGGAGAGCGTGTCCGGCCCGTTGCCGATGATGTTCACGTTCTTGACCGGGTGCGTTACCTCGCCGTCTTCGATGAGGTAACCCTCCGTCACCGAGAATACGAAGTCGCCCTTGCTGATGTTCACCTGGCCGCCGCTGAAGGCCTTGGCGTACAAGCCCTTCTTGACCGACTTGATGATCTCCTCGGGCGTGGACTCGCCCGGCAGCATGTAGGTGTTGGTCATGCGCGGCATGGGGTAGTGGCGGAAGCTCTCGCGGCGGCCGTTGCCGGACGCCTCCACGCCAAAGTGCTTGGCGCTGATCCGGTCCTGCAGGTAGCCCTGCAGGACGCCGTTCTCGATGAGGACGTTCTTCTTGGCGACGTTGCCCTCATCGTCCACGTTGATGGTGCCGCGGCTGTGGTTGATGGTGCCGTCGTCGATGACCGTGCACAGCTCCGACGCCACCGGCTGGCCAACGCGATCCGAGTAGTTGGAGGTCTTCTTCCTATTGAAGTCGGCCTCCAGGCCGTGGCCCACCGCCTCGTGCAGCAGGATGCCGCTCTCGCCGGCGCTCAGCACCACCGGGATGTAGCCGGCCGGCGCCTCGACGCCCTTCTGGAGCGTCACCGCCTGGCGAGCGGCGTTCCGGGCGATGGCCTCTGGCGGATGGTCGACGAAGTACTCCATCCCAAGCCTTCCGCCCCCGCCGTCGACGGCCGTCTGGCGGCTGTTCCCCACCTCTGACAGGCACTGCACGTTGAAGCGCAGCATCGGCTGGAAGTCGGCCATGAGGCGGCCGTCGCTCGTGGCCACCATGACGTGCTTCACTTCCTCGACAAAGCTGATGTTCACGCGCGTGATCGACGGGTCGTAGGCGCGGGCGGCCTCGTCGGCGCGGCGGATGATAGCCAGCTTCTCGGCGCTGGGGATCTCGATCGACGGCTTCTGGATGCGATAGCGGTCGGGGCCGGTCGCCTCGGCAATGTCCACCGGGCCGACTTTGTCCTGCCGGTCGCAGATCTTGGCCGCGGTGGCCGCCGCCTGGCGCATGCTCTCCAGGCTCAGGTCCTCGGTGTAGGCGTAGCCGGTGCTGTCGCCCGAGAGGACGCGCACGCCCAGTCCCTGCGTGATGCCGCCGCCGGCCGTCTTGACCTTGGACTCCTCGAAGGCGATGCTGCTCGTCTGGCGGTGCTCGAAGTACAGGTCGGCGTAGTCGCCGCCTCGACCCAGGGCCACCTCGAGCAGCTCGGTCAGCACGCGCTCGTCGACGCCGTAGCGGGTGCGGAACAGGGCGCGGGCGGACTCGGCAGAGTAGTCACTGAGCTGGGGAGAGGGGCTGCCCATGAGCGAACTATACTGTCCGCTGACGGTGAAAAAGGTGCTTGGGTGGGCGCAGGCGCACCCCTATCTGACGTGCTGGATCGTGCTGGCGATCGGTATGGTGATCATGCTGTTGGCGTCGAGCACCCACGCCGGCCTGCTGCCCTCCCAGCTGGCCTTCCTGGCCGTGATGACGGTCCTCCTGGCCGGCGCCTGCGTGTGGATCATCAGCTGGGACGCCGACGAAGACGAGCCCTCCGAGGAGCCCTCCAAGCCCTAGCTCCGGCCTTCGTCTGGGCCACGCCAGTTGGTATCATTTCGGAGCTTCCACGCCGAGGTGGTGGAATAGGTAGACACGCCGTGTTCAGGGCGCGGTGCATGTACGTGCGTAAGGGTTCGAGTCCCTTCCTCGGCACTTAGTCAAGTCCCTGCCATACTTGGACAGCGAGCTAGCGTATGGCTTTCACCGTCGACGATTTTCAGGATCTGCTGCGGCTCCTGGAGCAGCACCCCGAGTGGCGTGCCGAACTGCGCCGGCAGGTCCTAAGCGAGGAGTTGCTTGGGCTTCCCGAGCTCGTCCTGCAGCTCGCGGACCGCGTCGACCAGCTGGCAGAGGCGGAGCGGCGCACAGAAGAGCGCCTCGACACGCTGACCATGCGCTTGGATGCGTTGACAATGCGCGTAGATGCGCTGGCCCAGGCGCAGGAGCGCACCGAGCAGCGAATAGAGGCGCTCGCGGATCAGGTCGGCACCTTAGCCGACCGCATGGGGACGATGGCTGACCGCCTTGGCTCCATCGAAGGCGATCTGCTTGAGTGGCGCTTCGAAAAGTTCGCAGCGGCGTACTTCAGCCGCTTGGCGCGGAGGCTCCGAGTCGTCGACAGGTCCACACTCGCCGATGCATTGGACGAGGCGGTCGATGCAGGTGACATCAGCGATCCGGATCGCGAGGATGCGATCCGTGCCGACCTGGTCCTTTCCGGAAAGGACCGGGAAGGTGGCGCGGATTCCTACTTCGTGGTCGAAATTTCAGCGGGCGTCGGCGTCGGGGACGTGCAGCGGGCCAGCGACCGGGCGCGCATCATGTCCAAGCTCGGGAAGCCCGGTGTCCCGGTTGTCGCCGGCGAGTGGCTCACGGAACAGGCGAAGCGGGCGGCAGCGGACCTGCACGTCAGGCAGATCGAGGTTGGCCGCCGCATCCTCCCTAGCCAGAACTAATCTGGACCCCGGCACTCCTCAGCGAATCAGCTGAACCGTCACTCCTAAATTCAGGCTCGCCCAGGCCCGGTCGCTGGTGAGTACCGGTAAGCGCAGTGTGCGAGCTAGTGACAAGCATACGCGATCCGCGAGCGACAGCCCGCGACCTTTGGTCTGCTCCCATATGTACGCGGCGGTCTCGGCGTCCGCGGAGCCGAATGGATGGATTGTTAGGCCAAGGTCGACATACTCTTCCCGCAGGCCGTCGACGTCGGCGCCGCGCGCGATTGATTTCTGAACCACCTCAGACCAGTTCACCGCCGAAATCGCAGCCCCAGCCAACCGGCTAAGCACTATATCAGCGCCAGGTTCATTGTGCGCAAGTGCCAACAGCGCCGAGGCATCAACAACGCACGGGCTGTGGGCGGCGCCTTCGGTCACTTCTCAAGTTCGCGGCGTGCCTCTGCTCGCCGTTCGGCGATGAGTTCGTCGGCGAGGCTCACGTCACTCGGGATATGCGCAAACCTTCGCTGGATACGCGCCACGATATCGTCTGGCCGCTCCAATATCAGTCGGCCCTCCTCCACTCGCGCGACGAGTCGCTCCCCCTGGGTGATGGATAGTTCCTTGCGCAACTCTGCAGGCAGGACAATCCGTCCTTGCGGGCCAACGTGCACTGGGGCTGAGACACATGCCATAGCCGTGTAAGTGTGGCACATCATGACCGACATGCCACAAGGCGAACCTAACTGGCTGCTGGAGGCTCTTTTGGAGGTGGCGGGCTGGCGGTGGCTTTGCCGACGGTCCAGGGGGGCTTGGGGGCGTCGTTGTGTCCGCGGACGACGGTCTTGACCTCGTGGCACTGGGTGCAGGTCCAGGTCTCGGTGCCGCCCTGGGGGCCGTACTGCGCTTCGATGAACCAGCGGTGCGGCGGGCACTGCGCCTGCTGCGGCGCCTCGGCTTCGGCCTCAGCCACGGCTAATCCCGGAACCGCCAGACGATACGGCCGCGGGTCAGGTCGTAGACGGACATCTGCACACGCACCTTGTCCATCACCTGCACGCGGATGTGGCCCTTGGTCATCTTGCCGGCCAGACGGGCCAGCACGCTGTGGCCGCCGGCGATCTCTACCTTATAGAAGCCGTTCGACAGCGACTCGCTGATGACACCGTCGACCTCGACGGCATCCTTGAGCTCATTCTTGTCGGAGTCGTCGGACACCCGGCGTCGCCGAGAAGGCGGACGTCTCGTGCGCTGCACTTGCGCAGTATAACGGTTGACGAGGGCTCCCCCGAAGCTCGCTCGAGTGCCGGCCCATTTCGCAGGACGCCAGTGCATATAATGGGAGGTCGTGCCTGCTAAAGGGAGGAACTCGACCGCCGATCGCGCCATCGACGTCCTCCTGCTGTTCGACGAGCACGGTCCGGTGCTGAGCGCGCTGGACGTCTCGGAGCGGCTGTCGATGCCGCGCAGCACCACCTATCGCTACCTGCAGTCGCTGCGATCCTACGGCCTCGTGGAGGACGACCAGGCTTCGGGCGGGTTCCGCCTGGGCCCGCGGGTGCTGCAGCTGGCCCGCGTGGCGCGCAAGGGGCTTGGCGTCCCAGAGGTCGCGCTGCCGCACATGCGCGAGCTGGCGGAGGAGACAGGCGAAGCCGTCATCCTCACGCGGCGCATGGGCCAGATGGTGGTCTGCGTCGAGCGCGTGGAAAGCAAGCACCGCATCCGTCTCACCTACGAGCGCGGCAACACGCTGCCGCCCCACGCCGGCGCTTCGGCGCGCGTGCTGCTGGCCTGGCTGCCCGAGAAGGAGCTCGACGAGCTGCTGCGCTCGGTGGAGCTGAAGCGCTACACCGACCGAACGGTCACTGACCCGAAGGCCCTCCGGGCGGACCTCGCATGCATCCGCGAGCACGGCTACGCCGTCAGCTACGGAGAGGTCGATCCGGGCGTGCGAGGCATCGCCGCGCCCGTCTTCGACGGGGATCACCAGGTGGTGGCCGGCCTCAGCACGGTTGGCCCGGCGTTCCGGCTGGACGACTCGGCCCTGCCCGGCGTCATCGACGCCACGCGGCGCGCCGCCGAGGCCATCAGCACCCGCCTCGCGGAGCTCGACGTATGACTGCTGCGCGCGGTGCGAGCCGCGATGGCTAAGCTGGTTCAGCCGCGCGGCTCCGCGCCGCAGGCGGAAGCTGGGTTCGACTTATGACGAAGGTCATGAGCCTGCACGATGCGGCTGCGCTGGTGAAGGACGGCGACCACGTCGGCCTCAGCGGCTTCGCCATCTCGCGCAACGCGGTGGCGTTCTCGCACGAGCTCATCCGTCAGGGCCGCCGGAACCTCACCATCTCGCAGGCGATCGTCGGGCTGGACGCCGACATCCTGGTCGGCGCCGGCTGCGTCAAGCACCTCATCTACGGCGGCGGCTCGCTGGACCGCTTCGGACTGGTGGAGCAGATCAATCGCGCCTACGAGCAGAAGCGCATCAGCACCGAAAGCTACAGCAGCCTGGCAGTCTGCTTCCGCTACCTGGCCGGCGCGCTGGGTGTGCCGTTCATGCCCATCAAGTCGCTGTTGGGCTCCGAGATCGTGGAGCGGCTGCGCGAGTCCGGAAACGTGCGCGAGATGGAGGACCCGTTCGGCGGCGAGAAGGTGCTGCTGCTGAAGGCGCTGCAGCCGGACTTCAGCGTCGTCCAGGCGCAGATGGCGGACGAGCAGGGCAACGCCCGTGTGCTGGGCCCGCTGTGGGATTCGAAGGAGGCGGCGAGGGCCGCTTCGAAGGTCATCATCATCGCCGAGCAGCTGGTGCCGACGGAGGTCATCCGGCAGCAGCCGGAGCTGACGACGGTAGACGGCTTCCGAGTCGCGGCTGTGGTGCCGCTGACCTACGGCGCGCACCCCACGGCGCTCTATCGCTGCTACGACTACGACTCCGACCATTTGCGGGCGTACGTGGCCGCCAGCCGCAAGCCCGATGATTACCGCGCCTACCTGGAGAACTACGTGCTTGGGGTGAAGGACCATTTCGAGTATCTCGAGAAGGTCGGCGGCGTGCAGAAACTCGCCTCACTGAAAGCGGATGCGCTGTATGGCTACTGAGTACTCCACGTCCGAGCTCATGGTGGTGGCCGGGGCGCGGGAGCTGCACGATGGGGAGGTGGCCGTCGTCGGCCTGGGGATTCCGCTGCTGGCGGCGGCGCTGGCGATCCGCACGCACGCGCCGGGGCTGATCGCGCTGAACGAGCTCGGAGTCGCGGATGCGCGGGCGCGGGAGCAGGGCGTGGGCAATGCCGACGCTCGGCTGTGGTGGGGCGCGTCGTTCTTCGGCAGCTTCATCGACGTGATGGGCACCATGCTGCACCGCGGCATCGTGGACGTGGGCTTCCTGGGCGCGCTCGAGGTCGACCAGTACGGCAACAGCAACACCACCGAGATCGTGAACCCGGACGGCTCAGTGCGGCGCTTCAACGGCAGCGGCGGCGCCAACGATATGGCGTCGAACGCCAAGCGGACCATCATCATCGCCCGCCACGAGGCCCGCAAGCTGGTGGAGCGCGTGTCGCACCTCACCTCGCCGGGCTTCCTCGAGGGCGGGCGCTCGCGCGAGGAGGCGGGGCTCCGTGGCGGCGGGCCGTGGCGCGTGCTGACCGACAAGGCCGTGCTCGGCTTCGACGAGACCACCCGCCGGATGAAGCTGGTGTCCGTGCACCCCGGCGTCAGCCACGAGGAGCTGCGTGCCTCCACCGGCTTTCCATTGGAGATACCATCTGACGCGCCGGTTACGCCGGAGCCGTCGGCGGATGAGGTCCGCCTGATCCGCGAGCTAGACCCAAACCATCTCTACACGTAAGTAAGAAGGAGCAGACCCACACATATGTGCGACTTTCTGTGGGAGCACGGCCCTTATTCCAAGCCCGAAGGAAACGGCCAATGATCTGGGACGTCGAGTTCGACTCAGGCGCGTTTTATCCCGCGCAGGGTGCGATCGAGCTGGCCGAGATCGCGGAAGACCGCGGCTTCGGCGCGGTCTGGAAGGGCGAGTCCAACAGCACCGATCCCATCGTGCTGCTGTCGGCCATGGCGGCGCGGACCAAGCGCATCCAGCTGGGCACGGCCATCTACCACATCTTCGGCCGCTCGCCGGTGACGATGGGCATCCAGGCTTCGACCTTCAACGACCTCTCGGACGGCCGGCTCCTGCTGGGCCTGGGCGTGGCCAACAAGAATATCGCCGGCTGGCACAACCAGCAGTTCCAGCGGCCACTGCGGGCCATCCGCGAGTACGCCGAGATCGTGCGCGAGGTGGCCACCGGCGAGGCCGTGGATTACAAGGGCGAGATGTACAGCACCGGCAAGTTCAAGCTGTCATGGCGGCCCAAGAACAAGGATGTGAAGATTTTGTTCGCCGGCCTCGGCGAGCAGATGACCCACCTGGCCGGCAGGACCTCGGACGGGATTGTGGTCAACCTGGCCAACCCGGCCAAGGTCAAGGAGATCGTCGCCAACGTGACCGAAGGCGCCAAACAGGCCGGCCGCGATCCTTCCAAGATCGAGTACGTGGTCAAGGTCCGGGTCGTGGTCAACAAGGACCGCGACGTGGCCAAGAACAAGCTCAAGCAGGTGCTGACCTTCTACAACCTGGCCGACCACTACAAGGACATGGTCGTGGATATGGGCTACGCCGAGGAGAACCGGACCATCCAGGAGGCGTACCGCTCCGGCGGCTTCAAAGCCGCGCAGGCGGCGGTCTCCGACAAGCTCCTGGAGGGCCTGCCGACCATCGCCGCCACTTCCGTCGAGGAAGTCCACGACCGCATCCAGCCGTGGGTCGAAGCCGGCGCCACCCGGCTGCTGATCCCGACCGTGCCCGTGACGGACGACCCGGTGGCAGAGACGAAGGACTTCCTTCGGTTATGGCGACTGTAAAGCAGGGCTGGCAGGGCCGCTTCTACGAGGACTTCGAGGTCGGCGACGTGTACCGCTGCCGAATCGGGCGGACGGTCACGCAGGCGGACAACATCTGGTTCACGCTGCTGACCAACAACACCAACCAGATCCACTTCAACGAGCACTACGCCTCCAAGACGGAGTTCGGCAAGCCGCTGGTCAACTCGGCGCTGACGATTGCCATCGTGGCGGGCCTGGGCGTGGCCGATACCAGCGAGAATGGGTTCGCGCTCGGCTGGGACGAGATCAAGCTGCCCAACCCACTGTTCGAGGGCGAGACCATCTACTCCCAGAGCGAGGTCGTGGACAAGCGCGAGTCCAAGTCCAAGCCGCAGTGGGGCATCGTCAAGTTCCGCACGCTCGGCATCAAGCAGGACGGCACCACCGTCCTGGAGTACACCCGCAGCGTGATGGTCTGGAAGAAGGCCTTTGCGCCAAACAACGACACCTTCCCGGAGCCAAAGAGCCATGGTTAATGGCTCTTTGTGCTGAGCGAAGCGAAGGACCGTGGATTTCTCCGTCTCCCAGGACATCCAGGACATCCGGAAAGCCGTCGCCGAGTTGTGCGCCGGCTTTCCGGACAAGTACTGGCGCGATCTGGACCGGACCGGCGCCTATCCCAGCGAGTTCGTCCAGGCGCTGACCGATGCCGGCTGGCTCGCTGCGCTCATCCCGACCGAATACGACGGAGCCGGCCTGGGCCTGTACGAGGGCGCGATCATCCTGGAGGAGATCAACGCCCGCGGCGGCAACGCCATCTCGGCCCACGCGCAGATGTACACGATGGGCACCGTGCTCAAGCACGGCACGCCGGAGCAGAAGCAGAAGTACCTGCCGGCCATCGCCCGCGGCGAGCTGCGGCTGCAGGCCTTCGGCGTCACCGAGCCGAACGCCGGCTCCGAGACCACCAAGCTGGAGACTCGCGCCGTCAAGAAGGGCGACAAGTACGTCGTCAACGGCCGCAAGATCTTCATCTCACGCACGCAGTACAGCGACATGATGCTGCTGCTGGCCCGCACCACGCCCTACGACGAGCTGGAGGATAAGACCCGCGGCCTGAGCGTGTTCCTCGTGGACCTCAAGGAGGCCGTGGCCAGAGGGCAGATCGTCGTCACGCCCATCGAGGTCATGCTGAACCACCACACCACCGAGCTGGCCATCCAGGACCTGGAGATTCCCGCCGAGAACCTGGTCGGCCAGGAGGGCATGGGCTTCCGCTACATCATCGACAGCTGGAACCCGGAGCGGGTGCTGGTGGCCTCGGAAGCCATCGGCGATGGCCGCTGGTTCGTGGAGCGCGGCGCCAAGTACGCGTCCGAGCGGGTCGTCTTCGGCCGGCCCATAGGCCAGAACCAGGGCGTGCAGTTCCCGCTCGCACAGGCGCACGCCCGCATCGAGGCGGCGGCGCTGATGCGCGACAAGGCCGCCTGGCTGTTCGACAACAACCAGAAGTGCGGCTTCGAGGCCAATGCCGCCAAGATGCTGGCCTCGCAAGCCTCGTGGGAGGCGGCCAACGCCTGCATGGACACGCACGGCGGCTACGGCTTCGCCGTCGACTTCGACGTGGAGCGCAAGTTCCGCGAGACGCGCCTCCTGATCACGGCGCCCATCAGCAACAACATGGTCCTCAATTTCATCGGGCAGAACGTTCTCGGCATGCCCAGGAGCTATTGATATGGAATTCATGAGATCGCTCATGTTCGTGCCGGGGCACCGGCAGCGGATGATCGACAAGGCGCTCGCCTCCGAGGCGGACGTGCTGCTGCTGGACATCGAGGACGGCGTGCCGCCGGCCGAGAAGGACGTGGCGCGGGAGACCATCGCGGCGTCGCTCCGGGCCGTGGCGGCGAATCCTCCGGAAGGCCGGCACCCGCTGCGGTTCGTGCGCATCAACGCCATCGGCCACGAGCGCATGCACGAGGATCTGGGCACCGTGCTCGGCCCCGGCCTGGAGGGCTTCTGCCTGCCCAAAGTCGAGACGCCGGACCAGATCCGCGAAGTGGACGAGCTGCTGGCCAGCAAGGATCCCGAGGGTACGATCCGCTACGTCGCCTCCATCGAGAGCGCGCTGGGGCTGCTCAACGCGCCGCAAATCGCCGCCGCTTCGCCGCGCATGGCAGCGCTCATGTTCGGCGCAGAGGACTTCAGCAAGGACCTGGGATTACCAACCCTCCGCGTGGCCGAAGCCAGCGAGCTGCTGTACGCCCGCTCCGCGATCGTGATGGCTGCGACCGCCTCGCACATCCAGTCGGTGGACGGCGTGTGGCCGGATATCCGCGATCCCGAGGGGCTGCTGAAGGACACGCTTCAGGCGCGGCGGCTCGGCTTCACCGGCAAGTCGCTCATCCATCCGGGGCAAATCGAGACCGTGAACAACGTCTTCCGCCCGGACGAGGGTGAGGTGGATTACGCCCGCAGGGTGATCGAGGCGTTCGAGGATGCCCAGGCCCGCGGCGACGGCGCCATCGCCTTCGGCGGCCAGCTCATCGACGCGCCGATCGTGGATCGCGCGCGCCGCACCCTGGCCATGCACGAGGCCCTTGGAGGCGCCGCGCCAGCCAGCTCCTGATCACGCGCCGGCCAGCGCACGCCGGCGAGGGCGCCATAGCAGCAGGCCGGCAATAACCCCGAGCAGGAGCAGCAGCGCAACGTGGTACACGATGTCGCCGGCGTGAGGGCTTCGCGCTGAAGTGCTTAAGCCATAGAGGTCGCCGGCCATGGTGATCAGGGTGGTCGTGGTTGCCAGCCGCCGGCTTCCGCTCCAGCCAGTTGTGCCGGCCGCGCCGCCGATCGCCAGCGCGGCGCCTAATACGGCCTCCGGGACCGCGGCTCCACCGAATGGGTCCGAAATCGGCGTCAGGTTGAGATGGATGGCCGAGGCGACGAACAACGTCACGGCCGCCAACGCCATGAGGCCAACGACATCTTTCGGCAAAGGGCAGATCGCCGGGCGCTCGCCGCGGGACGCTCCGCGAGGAGCGCTCAGCTCGCTCCAGACAAGCAGCCCCAGGCTGAGGAGCCCCAGCGCCAGCAGCACCAAGTGGATAGCGAGCTGCGGGCTGCCCGATCGGGAGAAGCGAAGCCCGAAAGCGATGCCGATCCCCGACAGAGCCAGCGCCGTCCAGTAGGCGCTGCGATCTCTCACGACAGCGGCGAGCAGCAGCGCCGCGCCGATGATCAGCTCGCCCACGCCCGCCTGCACAGCCGGCGCGGGAAAGCCGATGCTGGTAAACCCCAGCGGCATGTGCACCCCCAGGTTGAGCGCGGAGGTGACGAAGAATATCGCCGCGTCTACCAGGACGCTGAACCGCAAGAAACGGGAGTTGTTGACCATTACGGTTTCATCCTCGCGACCGAATGTCGTCTCTGGGTCGCGTGGTTGTCGCACTTGTGTCGCGAAGCTCATCGTCGAGCGCTGGAGGACCAGAGGCCGAGCTAGAACTTGGGTGGATGAGCCGGATTCTCATCGTCGAGGACGAGCTCGAGCTGGCACGCCTGCTCGAGCGCGAGCTGGCGGCCGAGGGCTATGACGTACAGCATGCGCCCACCGGCGCCACTGCCCTGCGCCTCTTCCGTGAGCACGAGCCCGACGTGCTGGTGCTCGATTGGATGCTGCCCGACGTCGATGGGTTGGAGGTGCTTCGCCAGCTGCGGCGCGACTCGGCGGTCCCCGTGTTGATGCTCACGGCACGGGCGGAGGAAGTCGACCGCGTGGTGGGCCTCGAACTGGGCGCCGACGACTATCTGACCAAGCCGTTCGGTATGCGCGAGCTCGTCGCGCGCGTGCGGGCCCTGCTGCGCCGCCAAGAGCGCCTGCAGGCGGTGCTTGCGGCCGATCGCGCTCCCGGCACAGCGCCGCTGCGAGTTGGGCCGCTGCGGCTCGACCCGAATGCCCGCTCCGCGGCCCTCGACGGTGAGCCGCTGGACCTCAGCCACACCGAGTTCGACCTGCTGCACCTGCTGGCTCGCAATCGCGGGCGGGCCTTCAGCCGCGCCTACCTGCGTGAGGCGCTGCGCGGCGACGCGCACGTAGAGGGCGATCGCTCTGTGGACAACACCATCCTGCGCCTGAGGAAGAAGCTGGGGCACCTCGGCCGGGCGGTAGAGACAGTGTGGGGCATTGGCTACCGCTTCTCGGCGAAGACGCCGGAGACCACCAGCCCATGAATCGCGGGCTGCGTCTGCGCTGGCAGCTGACTCTGTCCCACCTCGCGGCGGTTCTGGTGACGCTGGTGGCGATGTTGGCTGCGGTCGGACTGCTGGTAACGCTGGTGATCGGGCCGCACGGCGGCAGCCACGACGAACCCGTGAACGACGCCCGTCTCGTGGCGCTGTCCCTTGGCGGTCTCGCCGGCCACGCGGACCCGGGCGAGATGAACGGCATCCTCCGGGCCTTTGCCGACCCAGGCTTCCGCATACCCAGCGAGGGCGCGAGCTTTGGCCGGCCGCCGCAATTCGGCGGAGGGGGCGCGCCGCTGCGGAATATCGCGTACATCGTGCTGCTCGGACCTGCCGGCCAGGAGCTTGCGAGCTCGGATGCGACGGGAGCGGGCTTCTCCCCGCCCGAGCGAGGCGAATGGACGCCGCTGGCCGCTCGAGCGCTCGCAGGAAATACTTCGCCGGCCGGCCTGCTGGCAGTCCGCGCCGGCACCGGGCCGGCTGCGCTGGCAGCCTATCCCATTTCGGATTCGGGTGGGCCGCCCGCGGGCGTCGTGGTGCTGGCCTTCACCGCGCTGCCACCTCCGTTCGGGTTCAGCTTGTCCCAGGGGCTGGCGTTCTTTGGCGCCGTGAGCGTGTTCGTCCTCCTGGCGTCATCCGTGTTCGCGATCGCGTCCTCCTCGCTGGTGGCCTACCTGCTGGCCCGGCGGGTCGTTCGACGGCTGGAACGGCTGGGACGAGCTGTCGAGGCAGTCTCCGCCGGTCAGCTCGATGCGCGCGTTGAGGACACGGCCGAGGATGAGCTGGGCCAACTGGCGCAGCGCTTCAACCACATGGCGGGTGATCTGCAGACGCTCCTCCGGGAGCTTCGCCAGGAACGCGACCGCGTTGCCGGCCTCTTGAAGAGCCGTCGGGAGCTAGTGGCAAGCGTCTCCCACGAACTGCGCACGCCGGTGGCGACCGCGCGAGGGTATCTCGAGTCGGCGCTGCGGCGGGCAGAGCAGCTCCCCCCGGCACTGCAAAGCGACCTGGGGACAATCGAGGCTGAGATCGGACGCCTGCAGCGGCTGATCGAGGATCTCTTCACGCTCTCACGAGCAGAGGCCGGCCGGTTGGAGCTGCGCCTGGAGCCGACGGACGTGGGCAGCGTCGTCCATTCGACCGTCGACGTCCTCTCACCGCTAGCGTGGCAGCAGCGGCGCGTGGAGCTCATTTGCGAAGGACCAGCCGGCTTGGCGCAAGCGCGCGCGGACGCGGAACGCCTTCGCCAGGTGCTGAGCAACCTCCTCAGCAATGCCGTGCGACACACGCCTCCCGGGGGTTTGGTGGCCGCGGCGACCGGCAGCGAGGACGGTGTGGTGCGGGTGGACGTCCGCGACACCGGGAGCGGCATCTCGCCCGAGGACCTGCCTCGCGTCTTCGAGCGCTTCTACCGCGGCAGCGAACATGAGGGGACCGACGGCGCCGGGCTGGGGCTGGCCGTGGCCAAGGAGCTGGTCGAAGCTATGGGTGGCACCGTCCAGGCGGAGAGCGCGGTAGGCGAGGGCAGCTGCTTCACGGTTCGCCTACCGCGCGCCTGATTAGCCGGCTTACCCCAGGTGCTGGAGCCGCTCGCGGTACTCGTCTGTCGAGAGCTCACCGCGGGCGTAACGCTCGTCCAGGATGGCCCTGGCGTGTCCGCCGCCTCGGTCGTCGCGCTCGCGCAAATAGCGCACCAGCAGGATCACGCCTACCGCTATCACTGCCAGCCAGAGCAATCCGAACAGCGGCCCGGCGAACAACCAGGGACCGCCATGGGCCCATGCTGCCCCGTAACCTCCCTGCCAAGCCATGTCCACACCTCCTTTGCGTTGATGCCTCCAGCGTGGCGAGCATCTGTCGCCGGGCGGTCATGGATGTGTCGCAAACGTGTCGCCCAGTGAAGCGTAGTAGCGCTGTGCGGCCAGGCGGAGGTAGCCGCCGTCGTCGTCCGGGAGGCTGCTGGGGTGGTCGTTGCAGATGGGCGGTCCGCTCGTTCCCTCTTGCGTGCAGATGGGCGCCGGATTGGTCACGCCATCGTGCTTGCCGTCGACATTGACCGTGCTGCCGGCATTGCCGGCGCCGAACAGCAGGCCCACGATGCCCGCCTGCCGCAGCTCGTCCACGTGGCTCAGGAAGTACTCCACGCGGTTGTCCTGGTAGTGCCCGTCGCTGTTGTTCTCGGTCCGGAAGTACTGGTTTCCGATGGGAATCTGCCAGACCATCATGGGCCGCCCCGCGGCGCTTCCCGCAGCCGACACATACTGCTCCCAGCGGTGGAAGTTCGGCAGCGTCTGGTTGGTGCGGTCCCACCACACGCCCTGCCGGCCGTAGACGTGCGAGTAGTAGCCGGCGTCCCGGTCCGACACGTCGTTGAACAGCAGGTCGTAGGTCGAGGTGCCCGTCGGCGCCTGGCCGGCCCCGCTGAGCTTCGCGAACATCCCGGCGGCGGTCCCCAGCCCGGCGACGTCCTCATTCGGATCCGTGTCCAAGCCGACGTCGTGCAGCGTGGCCCAGTCGCTGATGTGAAACGCCAGCTTCACGTTGGGCGCGTACAGGTCACGCAGATGCAGCAGCGCCCAGCTGAAGCCCTGGTAGGTGTCGGGATAGCCAGCCACCGCGGGCACGCCCGAACGCGCCACCGCGGCCTTCGGGAGCGAGGGGTCGTTGCCCGAGCCGGTGCAGAAGCCGAAGCACTGGCGGGCGCTCAGCACGGCATGCATGGCATAGCCGGAGAGGTCCGGCTCGACGTGCACAATGGCCGGCCCGCCATAGCCAGCCACGCCATCCGCCGTTCCCGCGCCGAGGCGCTGCATGAGCAAGGCGAAATCCTGGTAGTAAGCGGCCATCAGCGCCGGATCGTTGAGATGCGCGAGATCCTTGCGGGCTTCGTCGCAGCCGCCGCACGGGCCGTTGCTCTGGAGCAGCATGTAATAGCTGAAGACCGGCACGTAGTGGTTCTTGGCCGCGCCTTGCGCGTACCACAGCGGGAACTGAGCATTGTCGTTCCAGGTGCGCCAGCCGCTGCCGGTGTTCACGCCGCTGGCCAGGTACTGGTAGGCGTAATCCCAGGGCACGCCGGACTCCGGCATCCAGGTGTCGCCGGGGCCCGCGGAGATGCCCAGCGCGAAGTGCGCCGGCATCGCGCTCGTTGGGACCGCCGGCATGTCGGCGGCGGCAGCGCCCGGCACGATCAGGAACAGCAGCGCCAGCACCATCGGCAGAATGAGACGGAGTTGCGGCATGTGACCTTCTCTGCCAACGCACACTCTGAGTCGCAGGTGACCGAACATGGCCCGAATAGGACATCCAGCCCACGGGTTTGGGACCTCCAGGGCCGCGAGATAGCGTCGGGCACGTGCGGATGAAGGGATTAGCCGCGTTCGCGCTCGCCTGCGCCGCCGCGCTCGTGCCATCGCTTGCGCTGGCTGCGCCGCCCGTGCCATTTGTGTCCACGCTGCCGGCGGACGTGCCCAGCCCGAGCCTCAGCCAGGCTATTCAAGCGGTCAGTCCGCCGCCCTCGGCCGGGACATTTGGCATCGCCGTCAAGAGCCTGACCACCGGCGAGATCGCGCTGGTCAATGCCGACACGCCGTTCCCCAGCGCCAGCCTGTACAAGACGGCGGTGATGTACGAGTTCTACCGCCAGAAGCAGCTGGGCCGGGTGTCCGTCAACGACGTGCTGACCGAGCAGTCCTACGACTACGAGGACGACGGCGCCAACCTGGTCGGCCTGCCGGGCGCGCAGGTCAGCGCCGGCACGGCGCTGCAGCTGATGATGACCATCTCCGACAACGTCGCGGCCCACATGCTGGAGGACCGGGTGGGCCGGGCGAACATCAACCGCACGCTCGAGCAGCTCGGCCTGCACACGACCCGCGTCGGGCCGTTCGGCCCCGGCGCGCCGGACCTGCTGGGCGGCTACGCCTACACCACTGCGCACGACATGCTGACGCTGTACCAGACGCTCGCGACCGGTTCCGCCGTGGACGCCGACTCCAACCGCGAGATGCTCAACCTGCTGCTCGCCAACCAGGTGAACGACCGGCTGCCGGCACAGCTTCCGCCCGGCACTCCCGTGGCCCACAAGAACGGCGAGCTCGACGGCGTGCTGAACGACGCCGGCATCGTCTACGGGCCCAAGGGGCCGTTCGTCATCCGGTCCTCTCGGAGAACGTTCCCGGCATCAACGCCGAGCCCTATCCAACTGGCCCGGCCGCCGACGCGGGCATGGCCAACGTGGCCAAGATCGCTAGCGCCGCCTACGCCTACCTGGAGCGCTGAGATGCTGCGAGTTTCGCGAGTGATCCTGCCAATGCTGCTGGCGCTCAGCATCTGGCCAGCGCACGCCGCGGCCGCGGCCACCGCGCCATTCGATGGCTGGACCTTTCGCGGGACGGTGGTCTCCGGGAACGCGGTGCAGCTTGCACCCAGTTCAGCGCCGCTAGCTTGCGCGCCGGAAGACGTGGACGGCGGCGGCGCAGCCTACGACCCCACAATCGGCCTCTGCCGCGGCGACAGCGGTGTCTTCGGCGTGATGACCGGACCGCGAACCACCAGCGCGGACTCGTTCCAGCAGCTTGTCGGCTCCTGGAATGCCGTCACGCCGCCCGGCACGTGGCTGGAGCTGCACGCGCGGTTGCTGCAGGCGCCCGGCTGGTCGGGCTGGTACTCCCTCGGCGTGTGGGCCAGCGACGGCAGCACTATCCAGCGGCACAGCGTTCCCAACCAGGCCGACGACAGAGCCCGCGTCGAGACCGACACGCTGATCGCAGCGGATGGCCTGCTCGCCGGCGGCTACCAGCTCGCGGTCACCCTGTACGCCGCGAGCCCGGACGTCACGCCGGCAGTCCGGCTGGTGACGGCGGCGACCACGTCCCAGAGCGCCCCCGCGCAGCGCCTGAACAGTGGTGTCGAGCTGACGGTCCCCAAACGCTCGCAGATGCATCCCGAGTACCAGGGGCTGGGCTTCGGCGGAGGCGGCGAGGCGTGGTGCAGCCCCACATCCACGAGCATGCTGATGGCCTACTGGGCCAACATCCTGAACCTTCCGCAGCTCAACCTGCCGGTGCCGCAAGT
>Ga0209062_1003593_pt1 | contig 17656 bp, 13 predicted proteins | sample Coa_R2_2_FD_187158 | JGI IMG/M metagenome (GOLD analysis project Ga0209062, IMG submission 187158) | Surface soil microbial communities from Centralia Pennsylvania, which are recovering from an underground coalmine fire - Coalmine... | ecosystem: Environmental > Terrestrial > Soil > Unclassified...
AGCTCACCATTGCCGTGTTAGAACAGGCTGCTCAGACTCTTCAGGCTCATCTAAACTAGCCGCCTGCTTGCTGGTGCTTCCGAGAGGGGCTTGCGGAGCCTGCCTCAAAAGAAGTGCCACTGTAGTGATAATCCACGTTTCAAACCTGCGAGCAGGAAAAGCCCCTTTTAGACGCTGCTGGCGGCGACGTGGCTGACAGAGTCAGCAGATCAGGTTTCAAACCTGCGAGCAGGAAAAGCCCCTTTTAGACCCTATGGTGGAGGAGGAGGAAATAGATCAGTTTGTTCAAGTTTCAAACCTGCGAGCAGGAAAAGCCCCTTTTAGACGAGAAGATTGATTCTCTTTCACAAAAGCTGCATGAGTCGTTTCAAACCTGCGAGCAGGAAAAGCCCCTTTTAGACTCTGGTAGCGGCTGTTGGCGGATGGCTGCTTTTCCGCGTTTCAAACCTGCGAGCAGGAAAAGCCCCTTTTAGACCACGCGCCCCTCCCGCCCGGTCAGCTCCCAACAACCATGTTTCAAACCTGCGAGCAGGAAAAGCCCCTTTTAGACCTTTACCGATTCGTGGAACGCCTATCACAATAGCGCCGGTTTCAAACCTGCGAGCAGGAAAAGCCCCTTTTAGACGCTAATGACGTTCATGCTGGAACCCCCAGGGTGACGTTTCAAACCTGCGAGCAGGAAAAGCCCCTTTTAGACCAGAGGATGAATGTTGGTGTCTCCACTCTGATGGGCTGTTTCAAACCTGCGAGCAGGAAAAGCCCCTTTTAGACCCACCTCGTCACATCCGAGTGTGCTGGCTCTGGCACGTTTCAAACCTGCGAGCAGGAAAAGCCCCTTTTAGACCGTGAACGAGTTGGGTGAGCACGTGCGGGAGATTGATGGTTTCAAACCTGCGAGCAGGAAAAGCCCCTTTTAGACTTCGAGGGTGTCCCAACAAGGGCGGAGGTAAAGACTAGTTTCAAACCTGCGAGCAGGAAAAGCCCCTTTTAGACATTAGCTGCTTCAAGACGCTGTCGGTTCTCTTGATTCAGTTTCAAACCTGCGAGCAGGAAAAGCCCCTTTTAGACGCGCTTCTCGGCTGGCTCGTCTGTTGTGATAGTCTTTGTTTCAAACCTGCGAGCAGGAAAAGCCCCTTTTAGACTGAAAGGAGACTTTTCATGTCTGACCAGACGATAAGTTTCAAACCTGCGAGCAGGAAAAGCCCCTTTTAGACGGTAAAGGATCTCTTCGTTGAAAGAAACGCACTATGTTTTCAAACCTGCGAGCAGGAAAAGCCCCTTTTAGACTCTGTAACAGTTGTACCCACTCCGATTCCCTCCTTTCCCATTTTCAAACCTGCGAGCAGGAAAAGCCCCTTTTAGACCGACCATGCTTAAGCGATTCGGAGTGAAGTTGTCCTGTTTCAAACCTGCGAGCAGGAAAAGCCCCTTTTAGACTTCGTTAGTGCGCTGCCAGACGGGACCCCACCAGTGTTTCAAACCTGCGAGCAGGAAAAGCCCCTTTTAGACTTGCGGAGGAGTCTGATTCCAGTCATAGTATCGGGGGTTTCAAACCTGCGAGCAGGAAAAGCCCCTTTTAGACTCTTGACCGCGTCGAACGATTGGGTGTTGACAAGGAAGTTTCAAACCTGCGAGCAGGAAAAGCCCCTTTTAGACCTGTTCAAGAGCCAAAGGAGGACTTAGATAAGTGAAGCGTTGTTTCAAACCTGCGAGCAGGAAAAGCCCCTTTTAGACCAACATCTGGCGAATAGCCTGCCAACCGCCTGACTTGAAGTTTCAAACCTGCGAGCAGGAAAAGCCCCTTTTAGACCGAAGAGGCAGGCAAACTGGCAGAGGCAAAATGGTGGCGTTTCAAACCTGCGAGCAGGAAAAGCCCCTTTTAGACCTTGCTTTATTTGGCGCTCTAAAAGCTGCTGAGTTATTTGTTTCAAACCTGCGAGCAGGAAAAGCCCCTTTTAGACTGTAAAGTGGGAGAAATCCCTACTTCAAAAACTCTCTGCGTTTCAAACCTGCGAGCAGGAAAAGCCCCTTTTAGACAATGATACAAGCAATGAGGTAGCGATATCCGCTATTGAAAGTTTCAAACCTGCGAGCAGGAAAAGCCCCTTTTAGACGGACAACTGGAGGAGGCACAAAGCAAAAAATCAGCGGCTGGTTTCAAACCTGCGAGCAGGAAAAGCCCCTTTTAGACCTGGAAGCATTTCAGCAGATGCCTGAATTCAACAGATTCAAGTTTCAAACCTGCGAGCAGGAAAAGCCCCTTTTAGACTCAAGTGTCAACTGGTGGCGGCAAACATGCAAGCGGTGTTTCAAACCTGCGAGCAGGAAAAGCCCCTTTTAGACGGCTGCATCGCTAGTATAGCACGAGAAGCCAGTTGATGCAAGCAGAATCGCGGGTCGCTTTTTTTGGGTCAATTTCAGGAGGTCAATCAGGACAAAAATCCGCCCTATATTACCATCAGGGCGCTTGTAGCGGGTAGCGCGGGTCCCTGCTCAGCGATCCCGTGACGACGACCCGCGCTAAGCTCATCTATATGATGAACACCTGCTGTTCTCTAGGAGGGGGACCGCCAATAGTTTCGACTTTTTCAACACAATTGGCACAGAGCGGGTAAAAACGCACGCTATCCTCGATCCCTCTCCATCACGTCCGTTGCAGCTCTCATTGAGCTCTGATGCCTCCTTCGTGTTGTCCTTTCCATGCCCCTGCGCTGACGAGGAAACGGTGCTCCTTCACCGTGTCGCGTGGTCAGGGTGAATGTAGCGACCCTGCTGCTGTTTCACGATCTGCATAGGCGCTAGGAGGAAATGTAGTCGGAAAGCGGGACCATCATTACAACCTTCTCTGGTCGATCTTTTCCATCTGTTCCCTATTCCACATTTCTCGGTGTTTTTCCTCTTTTCGGCGTTTGCTTGGTGTTTCTTCGCAAGGCAATAAAAAAGCACTGCAATACGCGCAATGCTTTGTGAGAGGGAAATGGTTGCTACCAATGAGTAATATAACCTCGTAGCTCTTTAATGCGCGGCTCAGCAGGCCACGCAGCCCGCATGGCAGTATGTGCCATAAGTGCATCGTTAAATTTTTTGTTGCTCTGGAGAGCTTTTGCACCCTCTATGCCCTGTGTCCAAAGGGCCATGCATTTCTCCATATCTCGTGGTTGATCGTCTCGGCTGACCTCTACTGTGGCTTGCTCTATGAGGGCCTCAACTCGACACCCTAACGGGATTGTCATATCATTAGCATGCTCCACTCGAATCTGGTCAAAAGAATCAACCGCTTCTCTGTATAAGCCAAGATGCGCATGCGTGAGACCGTCATTCAGCAGCAAATTCCCGACACTATGATCAATCCAGAGCGGCACTGTTTCAGTAGCAGGTTGCTCAAAGAAGGTAGCATGCGCTTTTTTGAGAGAAGTCAAGGCATCCTGCTTCTGCCCATGATAGGCTTGATACGTGGCAAGCCCGGCATAGACATAGCTGTGTGCGAGTGGTGGAATAAGCTCTTTGGGGGTGGTATCGAGCACATATTTTGCCTGCTGGGCAGCATGTAATGCTTGCTCCCACTGATTCGCATAGCAGAGTGAGGCCGCTTGCATTCTGAGAGCGGTCATCTGTAAGAGCGGTTGCTCAACACTTTTGCTATAAGTCTCTGCTTGTTGGGCATAGTAGATGCCATCTGTCGGAGTGGCAACATTCCAGGAGAGTACAGCTTTGAGCAAGAAACATTGTGCCAGCAAATCAGCGGCCTCTTTACTGTTACGAGTAGAAGATGCTGTTGTTGCAATATGCTTCAATGTTGGGATGTACGAAGAAATAGCGCCAGCAACGGTTGAAAGCTCTTTCTCTTTGCGCAGTTGCCAGCAGGCAATGATGCCAGCTTTGCATCCGGTAAGAATGTCTTCGGCAGCATGTGAGAGATTCACAAAACGAGGACTCAGATTCCAGGTGATGAGAGGAAAGAGAGCCAGGCGGCAGATGGCGTCACGCCGTGACATCGGATCAGTATTCATCGCAGTATCCTCTAGAATAGCTCTGAACTCGCCCTGCATCTCTCGATAAGGACGAGAAGCATGGGCAAGTCGTAGCAATCGCATCGTCGGGTCGCTGTTAAGAAAGGGCAAAGGCGCGCTGGTCGTCCTGGTCGATTCAGATGACAAAACCACATCGCTCTGCTGCGTCTCCACCTCGAAGCCGAGTGCCTCTGCTGAACATTCGTAGACCTCACAGAGTCGTTGAAGGTTATAGGCACGCGGAATCGCTTTTCCCTTTTCCCACTTATGCAATGTGTTGACATCAACGCCGACCCGTTCTGCTGCTTCTTCAAGCGTCCAAAGCTTTTTGCGTCGTGCCTGTGATAGTCGTGTTCGTTCCATCAGTGTTCGCCCTTTCAAACTTCCCTCTGCATGACCTTCGTGTATTGCATCAATGCTATCATATCATGGTTTCTCTCATATTGTCGAGGCCGGCTCAGTGCTGCTGTCTTGTTCCCGAATGCGCGATTGTGCTATAATCTACGAGGAAATATCCCGTATTTATATGCTTTTCCTTGTGTTGGGCCTGAGCATAAGGAGCATCTTTTAGCAATGGGGCCATCCGTCTTTTTGGGGCGCAAGCCAATGTCGTCCCCCTGCTCCAGGTGCCAGAGCTACTGACCTGGCATGTAGTGTTGGAGACTCAGGAAAGGACTTTTTGAATGATAGATCCTGATCGCGAGTTGGAGCCACGATACCGGTCAATTGAAGTAACGCCGGATTGGTATCAAACGAATATTCCCTGTCAGGTAGGATGTCCGGCGCATACAGACGTTTCTACCTATATCGGTTTAATTTCGCAAGCTCGTTTTGATGAAGCATATCTGCTGAACCGCAAGGCTAATGTTGTGCCGGGCGTGCTTGGACGCACCTGCGCCCGCCCGTGTGAGCCCGTGTGCCGCCGCAATAAGATCGATGGCAAGCCAATCACCATCTGCTGGCTCAAGCGTGCGGCTGCCGACCACCGCGAGTATCGCCATCACGCGGAACGCCCTCCTATCACCAAAGATAAGAAGGTTGCCATCGTGGGCGCTGGCTCCGCCGGCCTGGCCTGCGCCCGCGACCTGCGCGAAATGGGCTACCCCGTCACCATTTACGAGCAGTACCCCACGGCGGGCGGCGTGATGGTCAATGGCATTCCCGTCTGGCGTCTCCCGCGTTCCGTGACCACGGAAGAGTGCGACGAGTATATGGCGGACCTGGGCGTTGAGGTCAAGTACAATACCCGAGTCGGGCGCGATATCCAGGTGACGGACCTGCTCAAAGAGTACGATGCCGTTTACCTGGCTGCCGGATGTTATATCCCTAACGCCAATACTGGCCCGGATAATAAGGTCATTCCTGGCGCGGACCTCAAAGGCATCGAAGATGGCATCCGCCTGCTGGAGAAAACGAACTACGGCGAGCCAGCCTTTATCGGCAAACGCGTCGCCGTCCTGGGTTCCGGCTTTACTGCGATGGACTGCTGCCGCACGGCGATCCGCTATGGCGCTGAGAAGGTCTATGTGATGTATCGCCGCTCCAAAGAAGAAGCTGGTTCGGACGAGTACGAAGTCAATGAGGCCATGTTCGAGCACGTTGAGTTCAACTATCTCGTGACGCAGGTTGCCGCGCTGACGAAAGATGGCGTCCATGTCAGCGGGATGCGTTTTATCCGCAACAAGCTGGGCGATCCCGATGCGAGCGGTCGCCGTCGCCCCGTCCCTATCCCCGGTACCGAGTTCGAGATCGAGGTCGATAATGTGATCCCTGCCTTTGGTCAGTACAGCGATACCTCGTGGCTACAGGCTGAAGAGCTCGGCCTCGAAGTCAACAAATGGGGCGTTCCCCTGGTGGACTTCGATAACTGGATGACGAGCCATCCCGGTCTGTTTGCCGGCGGCGACTTCACTCAGGGCTCGCGCAATCTGATCTCGGCGATTGGCGATGGCCGCGATGCCGCTGGCGCGATCAATCGTTACCTCGGTGGAGTCGATAAACCCGCTGAGGCTGCGGAAGAAATTGAGCTGCCCGACTATCGCCGTGGCATGGTGGACGACTACGAGTCCATCCCGCACCAGATGATCCCTTCGTTGCCCTTGAAGGACCGCTACAGCAATACGCGTGAAACTGAGACGGGGTATACGCCGGAAGAGGCGGTGAGCCAGGCACGACGCTGCTTGCAGTGCCAGTTGAATATTATGATTGACCCGTCAATCTGTATTCTCTGTTCCGGCTGCGTGGATATCTGCCCCTATGACTGCATCAGCATGGAAGGACTCTCCCGCGTCGTCAAGCAGGACACGATGCACCAGATCGCCGAAGAGTGGCGTGGCGGTGCCGATATGATTATCGATGAGGAGAAGTGCATCCGCTGCGGCCTCTGCATTGTGCGCTGCCCCACGGACGCTATCTCGATGGTGCAATTCGAGGTCGCCAGCCCCAACGACCGCTGGACCGTCTCGAAGATCCCGATGCTGAACGTCCGCTAGCCTGATAATACAGCAGGGCACCCGTTCAGGGTGCCCTTTTGCGTTGCTACGACCAGCCAAAACTGTCAAACCAGTGGCTTTGCCGGTAGTTATTGATGGCTCTTCTGACATAAGGGACAACGTTTGCCGGCAGCGCGTCAAGAGCGTACCACGCCAGCTCGTCGCATTTATGCGGTTCAGCGTTGACGATTGCACCATCCCACGACGTCGCTGTGAGAAAAAAATCGATACGCTCATCATCGGCTTTACGATGCATGACCCCTACAATCTGGAGGCTCTGTGGTGAGAGCGTGATCCCGGCTTCTTCTTTTGCCTCGCGGATCATTGCTGTCTTGATCTCCTCGTTCCCATCCAGATGGCCCGCAATGACGCTATATTGACCATCAGCATAGCCTGTATTATAGCGACGAAGCAGCAAAATCTCAGCATTACGGATCAGAAAAAGATGAACAGCCACCGGTAGCTTGAATCTCTCAGCGCGCATGAGTTTCTCCTTGCTTTTAAATGTGTGTTTGATTCTCAGCATGAGCGCGCTCGCGTTGCAGACGCTCGCCGTGTGATAGAGGTGTTGTGGGCAAATGCGCTCCGCGCATTTGCCCACAACACCTCTATCACACCCCGCGCGGCTTCGCCGCGCGAGTTCCGCTAGATTGTACAGCAGCACAATTTTTATTATACTGTAGAAAAAACTGAGGAAAAATAGTATGAAACAGGAGCTGGTTCAATTGAGTCGTACGCTGGCGTATGCGCTGCGCCATGACCCGGCCAGCTTCGGCATCACCCTGGATGAGGAGGGATGGGTGCCGGTGCAGGATCTGCTTGCTGCCTTGCGTCACCGTAGCGCATGGCGCAATGTGCAGGAGGAAGATTTCACGGCCATTATCGCCCAATCAGATAAAAAACGCTACGAGATGCAAGACGGTAAAATTCGCGCCTATTACGGTCATTCCGTGGCTCAGAAGATGAAGCGCGAGGCTGCTATCCCGCCCGCTATCCTCTTTCATGGCACGACCAGGGAAGCTGCCGAGGCCATTAAACTTGATGGCTTGCGGGCCATGAACCGCCAGTATGTGCATCTTTCCGCCGATAGAGCAACGGCATGGCAGGTGGCGCTGCGTAGGACGCGCAAGCCCGTGATCCTCGAAGTAGCCGCCTTGCAGGCACATCAAGATGGGATTAAGTTTTATCTCGGCAACGATATGGTCTGGCTGGCCGACTATGTTCCCAGTGAGTATATTCAGCTTAGCATTGGGCGTTAGCCTGGTTGATCTTTGCGCGCATAAACTCTAGCACGACTCGATCAATGCGGGCATCTTCGAACCAGCGCTCCTCCAGGTTTTCTCGCCCGCTAAATTTGCGGAAGGCGTCACGCGTAACCTCGTCATAGGTGCCGCTGATGCTGCCCTGGTAATCGCCCGTGAGCGTCAGGATTTCCTGAATTTCGCGCGCCAGCTCCTGGTCGATCAAGAGGATATCTTGCGGGCTGGTCGGAAAGAGATAGAGTTTATGCAATTGCAGGATGCGCTGCAACTCGTCAATGGGATGAGAACTATCGTCCACGCGCAGATCGATAAAGCGGTCGTTAAAGCCGCCATAGCCGCCACGCTCGCGCACAACCAGCAGAGCAGCCGATTGCTGCCCACGGCTATCTCCGCCTGCCGCCTGACCGGCGGCCAGAGCAGCGAGCAACCGGTCGCAGAGCAGGCCCGTTGTCTCTTCAAAGGTGCGTGCCATTGCCTGTACAGTATCCTCGCTGACGAGAATATTGCCCTGGCAAGCGTAATCTTCTCCTGTAAGGCCGCCAGCCCAGGGAAAACACTTCGCGCCAGTATACGTTACCGGCGCGCCGCTTGCTCCCACAATACCTATCTGACGGTCAGCCCGGCCATCATCAGCTTGCAGGAGCTTCTCCAGCGTCTCCTGCGCCGATAAGCCGCCTGCCAGCAGATCAAGCCCATGCGGTCCATAGCTGGTATTCGCCCAGGCTTGCGTCGCGATAGCCCCAACGCCAGCACGCGCCCAGGGAACAACCGCGCCAACTGCAAGAAATTTGGATTGTACCGCAATGCCCCATTCGCCTTTTTCTGCATCTCGTGCTATAATAGAGAATGTCATGTATATCTATCTCCGTCCTGAAGGTTAAAGATGATGGAGATATTATAGCATCGAATAGGAACAAAGCGTAATTATAGAAGGCCGGAACTCGTTTTCGCGCCGCCGTTTGCCTGGTATGTAGAGTTTCTGAGGAGCTTGACATTTATCGTTCTTTTTAGCACAATTGTAAACAGCCTGAACCGTGAGAGATATGTGTATCTTACGAACGTATATTCATCAAGGTGATGGTGAGTGTACCATGATCAGGTGTATCGTTCTTCCTCATCTTGCAGCATCATATGTAGGGATGCAAATTCGACCGTCCAGTCGGATTGAGGAGCCGTACCCGGATCTGTTTAAGGAGCGATGATGGTGCGACATGATTGGTCAGATGACGACCTCGCCAAACAACTGCAAGAGCACGATCCAGATGGATTGGAAACTCTCGTCTCCCGGTATTCTCGTGAAATGTTCTATTTTATTCGTTTAGTCCTGGATGGCGTGGGCGTGGCACAGGATGCTGAAGAATGTGTCAGTGACCTGTTTATCGCCGTCTGGCAAGAGATCGATACCTTTGATCCTGGCCGAGGAACCCTGAGGACGTGGTTGACGATGCGTGCGAAATACATTGCGCTGGACCGCCGCCGCCAGTTATGTCGTCGTCAGACGTTTAACTTGCAATCAGCGGATGAGAGCCGGCAATGGGCCTCGTCGGACGGCCTGGGGAACCGGAAATACTCAGGTTGGGGCTATGAGTATGATAATCGAGTTATCTTGCCACCTCATCCAGAGGCGAGTATGGAACATTTACTGGAGCAAAGTGAAAGACGCGAAGAACTGCGTCTGGCCTTGGCAACGTTGCCTGAGCTTGACCGTTATTTGATTTACCAACGCTATTTTAAATTTGCAAGTACAGAGGAACTGGCGACAAAAACGGGGCTTACCCGCCATGCCGTCGATACGCGACTCTGGCGAGCACGGAAAAGCTTACGCGAGGCGCTCAAGGAACATGCACATGAGTATGAGCGAATTTGAGGAATCTTTACCTGACGAAAATGGGTCTGAGGACACTCTCTCCCGTTTTTCAATACATGGTCGGCTACTCCCAGATGACTTCTCTGAGGAGGATATCGCGTTTGCCCACGAACTGGAAGTTCTCCTGATACCCGAGCAGGAGCAAACTCCTCCCTATTACGTGCAAACGCTGCTAGATTCAGAGGACCAGCGTTTTCAAGCGGTTGAGCCGGGCTTCGAAAGAAAAGTGAGCGCTCGCGTTTTTCGTCGCCTGAGCCTGTCCCGGCGCTTGTATCGTTCCTACGAATCGCCTTTACAAGCGATCAGGAAAACGCTATCCCTATCTCGTTCGTTGCTGATCGCGGCCTGTTTGCTTTTTGTTTTTCTGACGATGGTGGTGACAGGACCGGCATTCGCCTCGGGGTTGGCGGTATTGCTCTCTGGCAAGCATAGTGGTGTCATGCTGGTGCAAAAGTATCCCACCATTGCTGCTGACGCAAGCCATCAAAGCCAGAGTTCGGGAATAGATAAAACGGCTAAGCCTTCGTCAGATACGAATTTGCAGGATGCACAGCACCTGATGAATTTCCACATGTACTGGCCCACATCTAATGATTTGCTCAAGGACTACACCTTGAATAAAATCTATCTGTATTGGGCTCATCAAACCTGGGCAGATGGTCCGATCCTGGAGCTAGATTATCAGCAAAACTCTTCTGGTGCCTCTCCCCTTGATCCAGAGAGAGGGAAAATCTCTATTTGCGAGTTTAAGCCCGTGGGCAATGTGTACCAGGAGGTGATGCTAAACGCGGCCCAGCAGATACAAATTGGTACCGGCGGCCAGGTTGCCATCTATGTCAATGGTCAGTGGGCACGCGTTAATCAATCATACGAGTGGCAGTATGGCGAACGGAGCGAGCTCATTTACGAGCGTGACGGCGTGATTTTCTGGATCGCCGGTGACCAGCGTGATAATATCGATAGCACTGCTTTGCTCTCTATCGCCAGGTCACTGAATATCTTGGATATCAATCATGTTGTCCATCTCGGTAGCCTCAATGTGACTTCGTCCTATCATGGGATGCCAGCGTTGTTTGCCGGCGACGTCATCTTCACCGATAGCGACGACGGGCCTTCGCTGGTTGTTGGGGGCGATCCTTCGGCATTTAGAAACTCTATCGGGGTCAATTGATGGCATGTTCGTAAGGCTTGACATACAACGCCCTCTACGACGGATGCAGCATTTCAAAGCAGGGGCGATGATCCGTCGTAGAGGCCGGCATTGTCACGCTGTCCTTGCTTTTTTGCTCATCGGTCCATTGTGTTGCCTGCTGCTGGCCTGTAGTGATGGCGCGTCCTCCTCTCAAATATCAGCGTCTCGACCTCTTCTTGGGCCGTATAGCTTTACCCCCATTCCGTCCGCTTACGCCCATACCGGCAAGCTGGTTCTGGCTGGCCTTCAGTTTCCGAGCGCCGTGAACCCCCTCTTCGCCAGCTCTCCCTCTGATTTCACCCTGGATAATGCGCTTTGGGCTCGTCCCGTCTTCTATGATCAACAGTTTCATGTTCATCCCGATCAATTGACGGAGGTGCCACTGCCGGAGAATGGTGGTGTGCAGGATCAGGGAAAGACGATTGTGATGCATCTGCGCCACGATCTGCGCTGGTCGGATGGGCAACCCATCGTGGCGAGCGATTTTCAATACTGGTGGCGTCTCAATCAAGATGCCGACACGGGCGCAACCCTCACCAGCGGGTATGACCAGATAGCAAACATTGAGACACCCGATAATTTTACGGTCATCCTGCACATGAAGCGGCCCTTTGGACCATACCTTTTTTACCTACCTTATGCCGCTCCCCAGCATGTATGGGGCAAGCTACGGCCCATCGATCTCCAGAATACGCCATCGGTCTATCAGAACCCCCAGGTGACAAGCGGCCCCTATAAGCTTTTAAACTTGCTTGATGGGCAGCGTTACACTCTGGGGCCAAATACTGATTACACTTCTACGACCTTTCATGGCCCCTTTCTGGCGCAACTCGTCTACCAGTCATATGGCTCCGTAACTGAACTTATCCAGGCGGTACAGCGTGGAGAGGTTGATGTAAGCCAGGGATACATGGAAAACGACCTTCCTGCGCTCTCGCACCTGCCCTCCAACCTGAACGTATTGCGGGTTGCGACCGCCGCCTATGAACATCTCGACCTCAATAATGCCAGTCCCCAACTGCGTGATCTGAATGTGCGCCAGGCCATCCAACAATCGCTTGATATCTGCGGTATCATCAAGGCGGTTCTGCACATGCCCGATTGTGCGCGGCGGGCCACGCAGGTAGAGCCTGCGCCTTCGTTATACCACGATGCGACCATCCAGCCCTCAGTGTACGACCCGGCCTCTGCCCGCAAATTATTTGCGCAAGCTGGTTGGCTGCCAGATACGCAAGGGAAATTGAGGAAGGCAGGGCAGGCTTTCACGCTTCGCCTGGTGACGACCAGCGACCAGCCGCTGCGAGCTGCCGTAGCTCAGGCGATTCAGCACGATCTCCAGGCGGTCGGTATCGCAGTGCAGATCAGCTATTATCCTCTTAGTACGTTTTTTGGCGTATACACCAGAGGCGGCATCCTGGCAACCGGAGCCTATGACATGGCGCTATTCACCTATGCCAATAGCCCTGAGCCAGACGATGAATATGCGGTGTTCCACTCCTCCCAGATCCCCGATAGCGTCCACCCCGATCTTGGCAACTATGGTCGCGTTAACGATCCTATCATCGATCAAGCATTGCAGCAGGGACGTGATGCCGTCTCATTCCCTGATAGAGTCGCCGCCTACCATCATTTCCTGCACCGCCTTGCCGAGCAGGCGTACGTGATCCCCCTCTACACCGAAATAAACATCATGGTGGTGGCTATCCGCGTCCAGAACGTCTTGCCCCACCCCGATCAAGTGGCTAATTTATGGAATAGCGCCGATTGGTGGGTATCCACGACCGGCCATTAATGGCAGATGTTCGGGCATGCCAGAGGAAGAAGTTATGATGGAGACCCTTCTCGTTTTTTCAGCATTTATTGCTGTGAACGCTTGGAAGGAGGTTGCTCTTCGTCGATCCTGTTTTGATAGTTGCGGAGCCACCACCGCAGATCACTCAAGTGCTTTTGTTGCTCCTCGACATCGCTTCTCTGTTGCTCTAGCCAGATGCGTTGTTCCGAGAGCCACTCGTGCTGAGGATCATGTTCTTTCCCCCTTGCCTCTAGCCAGGCGTGTCTCTGATCAAGCCAGATTTGCCGCTGCTCTAGCCATTCTTGCCGCTGCTCTAGCCATCGATGCCGCGCGGCGATGCGCTTGCGCTCCATCTCAAGCAATTGTCCATGACACCTTTGATTCGTATGCTGAGGGAGATCAGCAGAGAAATGGGCCAGTTGACCGAGCGTCTGAAAGAAGAGAGGCATCGGCAGTGGATGCTCTGGGAGCACAGCAACCAGAGGAAATTGCAGCCATCCTCCGATTTGCGAAGGCGCTGCGTCGGTGAGTAGGATGATAGGGAGAGTGCGCAGGGCGAGCAAACGCGAAAGCGTTTGCAGTACCTGGAACTCACAGAGCGCTGCAGATTCTCCTGGACCGAGAATCAGTAGATCATAGCAAGACGATGATGAGGCGGGTGAGAGGTGATCAAGAATCGTCTCAAGATATGCGGTGAGGGTCTGTGAGTCATCATCGAGCAGAATATGGTGCTCAGCCTCTGCGAGCATGGCTCGGACAAGGTTAAGTGTGGTTGGTTGTGTGATATACACTCCCACACGGAGATTGATAGACGCTTCCATCCGCCGCTCCAATCTTTGGTATACAGGGGAAACACATTTTCCTCACCGATTCTGTTTAATCATGCAAAAACGTGTTGACACGCGGGAGCCTCCAGGCTAAGAAAAAAGGAAGCTTCCAGCGTATGAGAGGAAGTATAGCAAACTAAGCACGGCTTGTGAAGAGACACTTCAAAAGTCGCCTTTATGTCCTAATCGTGAGTTCTCGGCCTGTTCCGTGCTGCTTGAAACTCCAGGTAGATTGTGGCGCGCAGCATCCTTTAATGCACCGCTGCCCGAGTCGATTGTACCTGTTGCGCGACCGTTTTGATCATCGTCGCAATCTCACTCACAACTGTTTGCTCGGTCCAATAACTCCCATGAGCAGAGCCAGCATACAGCATCAACTGCGCTAATTCTGCTAAGTGCCCCGCCTTTTTGAGGATATCCGGCAGATTCATGCCCATGATCGCTTGCAGACTCATTGTGTTTGACAGTAGATGTAAGTTGGCAATGTTCCCATCGCTTCCGGCAAGCCCCATCCCGACGCCTGGCGCGGTGAGGATGTCTTTGATATCAAAAAAGGCATTGGATTGGTCGAGCATCTCCGGTAGCAGCCTGGCAAGAGGAAATGCAATGATATCAGCGGGATGGATAAAATTGCGCCACGGCAGGCGCGCATTTAGCCTTGTATTGATGGACTGTAGCATATTTTCGAGACGGTCGGTGATGTCATGGGTCTTTGGCATGTTTGTCTCAGGACACATCATCAAGCTATAGATATCGATGGGTGAACCCATTGTTGTGATGCTGCATAAGAGAATCCCCGTCTGCTCATCAGGCGGGAGCCCAAAGAACAAATCACGAATCTCTTCTGCCCCGCTGTAAGGCTGGCTTACGTGATCATAATCCCAGCGTTTGCTAAACAGGATATCAAAAAGGATGACTGTGCCCATGCTATGGGTGATCAGGTGGAGCCGATCTGTGTTCGCGTTGTATCCCTCTAGCCCTTGTTTCAGTTGCTTTTTAAGCTCTTCTACGACAGCCATGCCCGTGCAGCGGCTGATGAAAAGTGCTGCATCACCGGTAAATTGGAGCAGTTGCTTTTCACGAAGGTCCTGAAAAAAGAGCTGGGACCAGCAGGAAGAGTCTTTATACAGCTTTAAAAGCTCTTGCTCAGCATAACTATTCACATCACCCCAATAGAGCGGTATTGATTTCAGAGCGAGGTCGTTGCCGACCTCTTTTTGAAGCTGTGTGAAAAGAGCGTCGGCATAATGAGGCGTCTCTCTGGCCTCACGAGTATTGACACCGTGGATAAATACAACATAGTCAGTCATTCGTATTGGCCCCCTTCTGCAAATGCGCACCATTGTAGTAAGCTTTTTTACTGCTCTCTGTAATCGACAAAAGAGAAAAATCCCACACTTATTTCTCTAACCGGCAGGCGCCTTATTACGTAAGGCATAATAGAGAGAATATATGCTTCATGATCGGTTAAGATTATGTAAACTAGATGGGGCATCTGGTATAAGATTTCAAGGAAATCTGGACAAAGGATGAGCGCGTCTGGTACTCTGCATATTGCAGGGATGTTCCCTTTTGATGTAAGATAGTTTATGGCGTACTTTCTTTGCTGGCAATGTCGCCGGAAAAGAGGAAAACGGTCGCCATAGATGTATTTTGGTAATCACACCTCAAAGGAGAGGCAAATGAAACAGTCAACTTCTAAGGAAAAGGCAGCGCGACCTCACGGTATTCCCAACCTTCGCATTCTTCGGCAACGCAAAGGGCTGAGCCTCGGACAACTCGCAGACATGACAGGTCTGCGTAAAGATACTATCTCTCACCTGGAGAACGGGAGGGAAACTCCGCAGCCTTATCATCTCCGCTTGCTGGCACGCGTGCTGGGCGTGGCGACCCTCGATCTTGTTTCATAGCACCTCCGCCAATAAGCGTTCTTAAATAACAGCTACCCCGTTAGCAAGGGCATCTCCAGGGTGCCCCAATCCTGTTTCTCCCCACCCTTGACTTTTGCCGCTTGATCTTTTATAATGTAATTAATCGGTCAGTCAATTAATATTCAGGATGGGACAGAGGCAGGTCCTATCCCGACGAGAAGCGAGCGTTTCGTATGGCGAGAACACCAAAGGTTGTAGAAGACCGGCGCGAACAAATTATCGATGCGGCTATGCGCGTCTTTGCCGAGAAAGGACTCACCAGGGCAACAAATAGAGATATTGCCCGCGAAGCTGGCATTACACCTGGTCTGATTTATCATTACTTTGAGAATAAAGAGGCAGTCTTCCGCGCAATCGTTGAGGCCCGTTCCCCTCTGCATATGCTGAGAACGCTGCCAACGGAGGCGCTGGTGCAGCCTCCGGCGGTGCTGCTACGTTTTCTGACCCTGCGCGTGCTGGCTATTGTCGAGGGTGAAAAGTTTGTGCCGCTGATCCATATGCTTTTGCCGGAAGTGATCCATAATCCGGCTATCTCTCCTTTCGGCACAGATATGTTTCAACAAGTGGTGAATTTGCTCAGCAAATATCTCTCGTCGAAAATGGAGAGCGGCGAGTTGCGCCAGACCGACCCCACGCGTGTCGCTCACGTATTCATCTCCAGCATGATGGGGTTCGTATTGCGCCGCCAGGTGTTGCGTGATACGGGGGCACTTGCTCTGAGCCACGAAGAGATTGCTGATGCCCTGGTCGATATTGTACTTAATGGCCTGCTACCACGATAAATTTTTTTGTTAGCAATTAATTGAGCGCTAAGTTAAAGGCTATTCTTAAAAGGAGATTCCCATGCAACCAGAAACTGTTAGCCGCACGCATGAGGTAAAACGCGTAGAACAAACAACTTGCTGCATTGTTGGCGGAGGTCCCGCCGGTGCCATTCTGGCGCTGCTCCTGGCACGTAAAGGCATCCCGGTTATGCTGCTGGAGGCGCATATGGATTTTGATCGCGAGTTTCGCGGCGATACGATCCATCCTTCAGTGCTCAATATTCTGGACGAAGTCGGCGTGGTTGATCGGCTGCTGCAAATTCGTCATACAAAGATGCCCAAAATATCCTTTCAGGCTGCTGACGGCGAGGTGACGGTTGCCGATCTTACCCGCTTGAAGGTAAAGTACCCCTATATCGCGGTTCTCCCCCAGGCTGATTTTTTGCGCTTCATCACCGAAGAGGCGAAATGCTACCCCAGTTTCCAGCTCGTGATGGGGGCGCAGGTGGATGAGCTGATTGAAGAAGACGGGCGCGTTTGTGGTGTGCGCTATCGGGGAACGGATGGCTGGTACGAGGTGCGGGCTGCGCTCACAGTGGCGGCGGATGGTCGCTTCTCGCGTATCCGTAAGCTGGCGGGTTTTGAGCCGGTTACAACCTCCCCTCCGATGGATGTCCTGTGGTTCCGCCTCTCGCGCAAGCCAACCGATGCTGATGAAATCTTCGGACGTTTTGGTAAGCAGTTGTTCCTGGTGTTCATTAACCGCTTTGACTACTGGCAGGTGGGCTATGTGATCCCGAAAGGGCAGTATCAGCAGGTACGTGCAACTGGTCTGGAGCACCTGCGCCAGAGGGTGGCTGAACTCGCGCCCCAAATGGCTGATCGCGTGCAGGAGCTGACCGAGTGGAAACAGATTTCGGTACTCTCGGTCGAGTCAAGCCGTCTGCCCCGCTGGTATCGCCCGGGACTGCTGCTGATTGGCGATGCCGCGCATGTGATGTCGCCCGTGGGGGGCGTTGGCATCAATTACGCTATCCAGGATGCCGTCGTGGCGGCGAATGTGCTCGGTGGTAAGCTCAAGTATGGCATCGCTGAGACGAGCGACCTGGCGAAAGTACAACGCCAGCGCGAGTTGCCGACGCGGGTTATTCAGACCTTCCAGAGCGCCGTTCAGAGAAACGTTCTGGCGAATGTGCTGAGCTCGGATCGGGCCATCACTATTCCTCCACTGTTGCGTTTCTTGCTGCACGTCCCCATGATTCGTAATTTTCCCGCCCGGCTGATCGGCTTCGGCCTCTGGCCCGCGCACGTAAAAGCCGATAAGTGATATGGATGGAAAGGGGAAAAATCCCCTTCACTATTGTCTTCCCACGGACTACAATATTAGCGTAGGTCATGAACCACCCGCTTGAAAGCGGGGGCTTGCAGCAAGGCGAATGCTCTGTGGTAAGCCGACATGACCAGACTCAGTTCGGAAGAACTCCGTTATCAGGGAGTGTTCAAGTTCATACCATCGGGT
>Ga0209062_1003595_pt1 | contig 17655 bp, 13 predicted proteins | sample Coa_R2_2_FD_187158 | JGI IMG/M metagenome (GOLD analysis project Ga0209062, IMG submission 187158) | Surface soil microbial communities from Centralia Pennsylvania, which are recovering from an underground coalmine fire - Coalmine... | ecosystem: Environmental > Terrestrial > Soil > Unclassified...
GTGGAAGATGGTGTCGACATCGCCATGCTCAACGACGCGGCCGGCATACATCACCATCACCTCGTCGGCCATGGCCGCGACGACGCCGAGATCATGGGTGATGAGGATGAGGGCGCTGTTCATCTGTCGTTGCAGATCGCGCAGCAATCGCAAAATCTGCGCCTGGATGGTGACGTCCAGCGCCGTCGTCGGCTCGTCGGCGATGAGCACATCCGGCCGGCAGGCAATCGCCGCGGCGATCAACGCGCGTTGACGCATCCCGCCGCTGAACTGGTGGGGGTAATCCTTGTAGCGCCGGGCGGCGTCCGGGATGCCGACCGATTGCAGAAGCCGCATGGCGCGACCTCTCGCCTCGTCCTTCGTCACCCGCTCATGGGTGAGAATGGTCTCGGCGATCTGATCGCCGATCCGGAAGGACGGGTCGAGCGAGGTCATCGGGTTCTGGAACACCATCGCGACGCGATTGCCGCGGATCGCTTCCATCTCGCTCTCGGAGAGCCCCATGAGATCGCGTCCGTTGAAGAGCAGGCGACCGCCGACGATGCGGCCCGGCGGGTCGATGAGACGCATCACGGAAAGCGCGGTCGCGCTCTTCCCCGAGCCGGACTCGCCGACGATACACAGCGTTCGGCCGGGCATGACCGAAAAGGACACGCCGTCGACGGCTTTGAGCGTGCCGCCGCGGAGCGCGAAATGCGTGCGAAGATCCTCGACCTCGAGCAGCGGGGCGGTGGTGCCGGTCATCAGAGCCGTCTCAGCCGTGGGTCGAGCAACGCGGTGAGCCCGTCGCCGAGAAAATTGAACGCAAGCGACACGAGCGCGATCGCGATACCGGGAAAGATGGTGATATGGGGCGCCGTCGACAGCGCCACCCGGCCGTCGCTCACCATCGTTCCCCAATCGGCGGCCGGAGGCTGCACGCCGAGCCCGAGAAAGCTCAAGCCCGAGCCGACCACGATCATCAAGCCGATCAAGGTCGTGGTGTAGGCGATCACGGGCGAGAGTATGTTGGGGAGCACGTAGCGCAGCAGAATGCCGGCTTCCGTGGCGCCGCAGGCGCGCGCCGCTTCGATAAAGGGTTGCTCCTTGACGGTGATCGTGGCAGTGCGCACTAGACGCGAGATGTAGGGCAGCAGCACGATCATGATGGCGAGAATCTCGGTGAGGAGGCCGGGTTGCAGCGATCCCGCGATCGCAATTGCCAGCAGCACCAGCGGAAAAGCGAAGAGCACATCGAGCACGCGCATGACGATGTGGTCGACCCAACCGCCGAAGAAGCCGGTGACGGTCCCGAGGGCGAGACTGACCAGCATCGCGATCAGCGGCGGCAGGATACCGACCAAAAGCGAGATGCGTCCGCCCCAGATCAGCCGCGCGAGCACGTCGCGTCCCTCGCTGTCGGCGCCGAGGATGTAGGGACCGGTGCCTGGTGGCGCGTTGCGCAGGGTGTTGATGGCCGCATAGGGATCATGCGGACTGATCAGCGGCGCGGCGACCGCAAGGACGATCACCAGCGCGATGAAGATCAGCGAGACCAGCGCGGCCCGGTCGGCACGAAAACTGTCCCACAGGCGGAAAGCGGTTCCGGCGGTTTGCGGCGGTTCCGATATCGGGAGCTGCTCCGTCATGAGATCCGAATTCGCGGGTCGAGAAAGGCGTTGAGAATGTCGACGGCGAGGTTGACCAGCACGAACATGAGCGCGATCAGCAGCACCGCCGCCTGCACCACGGGGATGTCGCGGGCGAGGATCGAGGAGTAGAGCTGATTGCCGAGCCCGGGCCAGGCGAAGACGACTTCGGTGAAGAGCGCGCCGCCCAGGAGATAGCCAAGCTGCAAGCCGGTGATGGTGGCGATCGGCGGCAGCGCGTTGCGCAAGACATGACGCCGGAGGATGACGCCGCGCGGGATGCCTTTGGCGCGCGCCACGCGGATATAGTCCTGGCCGATCACCTCGATCATGCTCGCGCGCACCATGCGCGTGATGATCGCCGCCGGTGCCGCCGCCGTGGCGATCGCGGGCAGCACGAGATGGCGCAGCACGTCGAGCACGCCGCCATCGGAGGTGATGCCCGTCATTCCCGTGGCCGGCAGCCAGCGCAAGCGGAGCGCGAAGAGCATGACGAGAACGAGCGCCAGCCAATAGGGCGGGATGCTGCCGAAGATGAGGGTCGCCGACATGGTTGAGCGGTCGAATACCGATTGCGCGCGCGCCGCCGAGAAGATGCCGGCGCTGTAGCCGATGAGGAGCGAGAGCAGCAGACTTGCCACCGCGAGGATCGCGGTATTGACGAAGCGCGGGAAGACCAGGGTGCTTACCGGCACGCTGGTCGCGATCGAGGTGCCGAAATTGCCGGTGAGCACGGTGCCGAGCCATTTGAGGTACTGCACGGGAAGCGGCTGATCGAGGCCCAGGGCCTGGCGCAGTACCGCCTTCGCCCTTTCCGTCGCCATCGGTCCCAAAAGCGCGCTGGTGATGTCGCCGGGTATGATGTGGATCAGGAAGAACACGACGATCGAGACGCCGAACAGCACCGGCACCGCACCGATCAGACGCTTCGCGAAATAGGTCTTCATGCGTTCGGCACTTGAGATTGCGGAGCGCCGCCGCGACGGCGAGGCGTCGCGGCCGGCGTCCGATTCACGTCCTCAGCTCTCGACCCACACCGTCGAGAGATCGAACCAATCCTCGGGCGGATTGACGAAACCCTTGACGCTCTTGGCGAGGATCACCGGTTGCAGATCATCGATGATCGGCACATAGGCCGCGTCTTCCATGATCATCTTGTTGACGCGCCGATAGATCTCGGCCGATTTCTCGGCATCGGGCTCGGCCAGCGCGGCGTTGAGAAGCTGGTCGATCTTGGGATTGTCATACCAGCCGGAATTGAGTCCGTTCGGCGGCCGCGCATCGCTGCGCGTCACCAACCCGGTCCAGGAGGGGACGGTCATGCCCCAGCCCATCTGGCTGATGCCGACCTCGGGCGGATAGCCTTGCGCCCAATTATGCATATAGGTGATCCACTCGGATTTGGTGATCTCGGCATCGATGCCGATCTTCTTGAGGTCGCGCTGAATCCAGGTCTCGACCAATTGGCCGGTGCCGTATTGGAAGGTGGCGTAGCCGAGCTTGAAGCCGTTGGGATGTCCGGCCTCGGCGAGGAGCTTCTTTGCCTCGTCGGGATTGTACTCGTACATGCGGAATTTCGGATCATAGGCCCAGGTGCCCGGCGACAGCATGCCGTATTCGGCCTTGCCCGTGCCCTTGTAGATGTCGCGCGCGATGCCCTCGCGGTCGATCGCCATGTTGATGGCGCGGCGCACGCGGACGTCCTGGAGCTCCGGCGTCTTCGTGTTGAGATAGAGGAAGAAGATGTCGGGCACGTTCGCGTTCGTGCTGAGGATAAAGCCGTCCTTGACGAGCCCTTGAATATCGTCCCAGACCGGCGTCGTAATCATGTTGACCTCGCCCGTGCGCAGCGCGTTGGTGCGGGTCGCGGGATCTTCGAGCGGCCGGAAGATGATGCGGTCGAGCTTGGCGGGCGTGCCCCAATAGCTGTCGTTGCGCGCGAGCACGGTCTTCACGCCCTGCTGCCGCTCGACGAATTTGAAGGGGCCGGTGCCGATCGGATGGAGCGCGATGCCCTCATTGCCGTATTTCTTCACGGCGGCCGGGCTCACCATCAGCGGCTGGCCATAGCTTTGCAGGCCGCTTCTGATCCATTCATAGTTCGGCTGCGTGAGCGTGACCTGCACTTTCATCGGGTCCAGGATCTCCACCGACTTGATCCATTTCGTGTAGCCCCCGACGAAGGCCTTGGCCTTGGGATAGAAGTTCGGCGACTTCTCGTTCCAGAAGCGGTCGAAATTGAATTTCACGGCTTCCGCATCGAAAGGCGAGCCGTCATGGAACTTGACGCCCTCGCGCAGCATGAAGGTGTATTGCGTGCCGTCCTTGGAAATTTCCCACGACTTAGCGAGCGCGGGGACGAGCGGCGGATAGTTCACGTCGCCCTTGGTCAGATCCTCTTTCGCAAGGCCCTCGAAGACTTGGAAGGTCACGTCATAGGTGAGCCATCCCCCGGTCGCGTGGGGGTCGAGAATATCGGTCTCGGCCGGCATTCCCCAGACCAGCGTGCCGCCCTTTCCCGCCGCTTGCGTCGTGCCTCGGCCCAATGGCAAGGTCGCGCCCATCATGGCTCCCGCGGCGGCGGCCGCGGTCTTCAGGACGGAACGACGGCTATATCGGCTGCGCCCGGGCAAAGCCAGGGCCGGATGATGGATCTTGTTCGACATGATGTCTCCTCCCTCGTGATGCGTTGATCTCTCGCGAATTCGCCTGCCTTTACGTCATCCCGTGCCCAGCAGCTCGTGAAGCGCCCGATCGATGAAGGGCGCGTCCTCGGGATTCCACAGCGTCATGTGCCCCCAGATCGAGGGAATGACCACGCATTTGGCGCCCGGGATGCGGCTTGCCTCATATTCGCTGTCGGCTGGCGGGAAGTAGCTGTCATATTGGCACGGCATGACGATGGTGCGCGCCTTGATCGCGCCGAGCGCGCGGTCGAAATCGCCGCCATAAAGGGGATTGTCGCTGATATCGGCCGCGTGCCACGTCCAGAGCATCGCCAGAAGATTGTTGGCGTCATGATGGATGAAGACGCCTTCCCAGAAATACTCGACGAACTCCTCATAGGTTCGGGCGCCGAACTGGCGGAAGGCTTCGGTGCGATAGAAGGGCTCGGAGAATCCCCAGCCCGCATAGATCGCGGCGAAGGCTTTGAGCCCGTCGAGCGGGGGATGCGTGTAGAAGCCGCCGGCGAAGATCGGATCGAGCTGCAAGGCGCGCTTCAAGGAGAGCAGGAAGACCTTGTTGAAATTGGCGGTGCGCGCGGAGCCGCAGAGCGGCGCGATTGCCTTCACCATTTCGGGATACTGGACCGCCCATTGAAAGGCCTGGCCCGCGCCCATCGACCAGCCGGCGATGAGGCGGATGCTCTCGACGCCGAGTTTCTCGGTGATCAGCATGTGCTGGAGCCGCACATTGTCGCAGAAGGAGATCGGTGGAAAGCGTGCGGCCTCGTATGGAGCCGGCGTGTTGCTGGGCGAGGAGGAGACGCCGCCGCCCAGAAGATTGGTCAGCACGATGAAATGCTTCTCGGGCGAGATCGCGCGCTGTGGTCCGACGAGGCAGAGCTCGGCCTCTCTGTGCGTCCCCGAGTACCAGGAGGGGATCAGCACGACATTGTCGCGTTTGGGCGAGAGCCGGCCGATCGTCTTGTAGGCGAGCCGCGCCGCGGGGAGCGCGCTGCCCTTCTGGAGGGCGAAATTCGCCGCCTCGAAGATCTCGTAATCGCTCATCTCTCCTCCCTCGATCCCAGCGTGCGCGGCGAAAGACTAGGCGAGCCTCTCCTCCCGGCCGCGCACGAGTTGCGACAGCGTCACCGCGATCACCAGCGCGCCGCCGTAGAAAAGGTCCTGGACGAAGGTGCTGACGCCCAGGATCGAAAGCCCGGTGATGCCCGTCACCAGGAAATAGACGGAGATCATCGTGCCCCACGGGTTGAAGCGGCCGGGATTGATGCTGGTCGCGCCGAGAAAGGCGGCGGCGAAAGCCGGCAGCAGAAAGCTGAGGCCGGAGCTCGGATCGGCCGCGCCGGTCGTGCCGGAATAGACAATGCCGGCGAAGGCACCCATCAAGCCCGAGACGATGAAGCAGCCCCAACGCACGCGGTCGACGCGGATGCCGCTCAAGCGCGCCACCTCGCGGCCGCGTCCCACGAAGACCAGCCGACGACCCAACGCCGTGTAGGAGAAGACGTACCAGATCGCGATGCAGAGCAGCAGCGCATAGTAGAAGCCGAGTGGCACACCGAAGAGCCGAGTGACGATGACCACCGTTACCAGCCAGTCGGAGATGCCGCTGATCGTCTGCGAATCCGATATCCAGAGCGTCACGCCATGGAGAAACGTGCCGACGCCCAAGGTCACGATCAGCGAATTGATGCGGAAATAGAGAACGAAGAAGCCGTTCACGATGCCCGTCATGGCGCCGGTCGCGAGCGCCCCCAGGATCGCCCAGCCGATCGGCAATCCATGGTTCACGTTGAGCACCGCGACGATCATCGAGGAGAGCGTCACGACGCTGGCGATCGAGAGATCGTAATCGCCGGCCGTCAGCGGAATGATGAGGCCGAGTGCCACGACGACGAGCACCGCCTGCGAGCCCAGGATGGTCGAGAAATTCGACCAGGTCAGGAACGTATCCGGCCGCACCGCGCCGAAGATGGCGATGGTAACCACCCATACGATCGGCAGCGCGAGACGCTCGAGCGAATCGATGACATCGCGAGGCATGCGAGCGCCCGTCCCCTTTGCCGCCATTGACCGTTCGGGAGTATCGCTCACGAAAAGACCTCCGACAGGTCTCCCTGCGCATTCTTGTAGCATGTCTCGGCGATCATCGACTTGCTTATCTGACTGCCGACGAGCTCGCCGACAACGACGCCACGGGCGAAGACGAATATCCGATGGCAGATCGCCGTGAGCTGCTCGTAATCGGCGCTGGCGCACAGCACGGTCGCGCCCTGATCGGCGGCCTTGGCGATCGCCGCGAAAACTTGTGCCCGCGCGCCGACATCAACTCCCTGCGTGGGTTCGTCCAGCAGGATGAGGCGCGGGGAAAGCTGAAGCCATTTCGCCAAGAGCACCTTTTGTTGATTGCCGCCGCTCAGCGCACCGAAGAGTAGGCTCGGGTCGCGCGGACGGACATCGAAGCGTTCGGCGAGACCCCGGGCGTTGCGGCCAAGCGCGCGCTCGCTCAGCGCCCAGGCGCGGCCGATCTCATCGAGGACGGGAAGGCTCAGATTGTCGACGACATCGAGAGTTGGGACCGCACCCGCCGCCTGTCGGTCGCCGGGGATCAGGACGCAGCCGGCGGCGATCGCCTTGGTCGGGGTGAGGTCGGCGATGCTCAGCCGTCGGCCGTCGAACTCGATCGACCCGCGGTCGGCGCGGGTTGCGCCATAGAGCATATAGACCAAATCGTCATAGCCGGATCCGATCAGGCCGGTGAGCCCGATGACCTCGCCGCGCCGCAGCGTCGCCGAGAAATTCCGCACGGCGCCGCCCGAAAGCCCGCGAATCGCGATATGCCGATCATCGAAGCGCCGCGGCGGCGGGCGCATCGTCTCGAGGTCGACATGCTGTCCGACGATCATGCGGACGATCTCGCCCTTGCTCATCGCCGCCGTCTCGAACGTTCCGGCGACGCGGCCGTCGCGCAGCACGGTGGCCCGGTCCGTGATGGTCCTGACCTCGTCGATGTCGTGCGACACGAAGACGACGCTCGCTCCGTCGGCGACGATCTCGCGGACGAGGCGAAACAGCGCGTCGACATCATGCGCGGGAAGAAAGGGCGTAGGCTCGTCCAACACCAGCAGCCCGGCCGCGCTTTCCTGCCGCCTCACGCTGCGAAGCTGATCGAAGGCGCGAACGATGGCGAGCTGCGCCCTCTCGACGGGCGAGAGGCGCGCCACCGGAGCCGTCGGATCGAGCGTGATGGCATAGCGCGCGAAGAGTTCGCGCGCGCGCTGCACTTCCCGGCGCCAGTCGATGAGCCAGCGGTTCTCGGCGGCGAGATCGCTCACCAGGAGATTCTCGATCACGGTCAGCGAAGCCACCAGACCGAGATTCTGATGCACGAAGCTGATGCCGCTCGCGCGACACTCGCCGGGCGGTATCGGCAGGGGAATCTCGCGCCCGCCGAGCCAAAGCCGCGCGCCGGGGTCCGGCTCGTGGAAGCCGGAGAGAATCTTGATCAGGGTCGATTTGCCCGATCCGTTCTGTCCCAGCAACCCGTGCACCTCGCCGTGGCCGACGGCGAGGTTGACGGCGTCCAAGGCTCGGACGCCGCCAAAGCTTTTCGACAGATTCTCGATGCGCAGAACCGGGGGGAGCGAGACTCCTGGCCCGCTTCGCTGCGCGTCACGCCCTATGGCAGCTTCCACAGCTTGCGGTAACCCTCGATATAGGCATTGCCATAGCCGGTCGAAGCTTGTGGCGGCTTGCCGGCCGTAGCCGCGTTCGACTTGTCGAAGATCAGCAGAGGAATCTTCGGGTCGGTGACGGTGGGCAATCCGCAAAGCATGCGCATCTCGGCATCCGTCACGGCGTGGCCGATCCAGTCGAGATTCTCGCCGATATCCATCTCGATCTTGCCGTCCTGCACCATGCCGATGGCAAAAGGCGTGCCGTTGAAGGTGGCGACCTTCACCTTGTCCTGGCGGCCCGTGATCGTCACCGCGGGAACGGCCCATTGCGACAGCACGTCGTAGAGCGGAATGACGTAATTCACCGTCCCATCCGCGAGCAGCGCCGATTGCACATTCGTCTGCGTCTTGGTCGGCATGTCCGGGATCGGCACGTCGACGGCGGTGAACTTGCAGTGCTTGCAGTGCTGCTCGAACTCTTCCTTCAGGCCGCTCATCATCGAAGCCGTGGAGAGCACGTCGTTGACGGTGACGACGATCGCATTGACGTTGCCATCGGTCTTCCAGATGGCCCAATCCGCGAGCAGTGCGCCGGCTTTCTTGTAGTTGATCGGCACCACGCCGGTGACGCCGCCCGGCGGCGCCTGCTCATAGCCGGTGAGATGCGCCGCCACCACCTTGAGCCCCGCCTCCTTCGCCGCCTTCACCTGCGGCTCAAGGAAACGCGGATCGGCACCGGCGAGCAGATCGATGAGATCGAACTTGTTGCTCACCGCATAGTTCATCCCCTGCACCCATTGCGAGGGCTGCCCCTGGTTCTCCCATTCCTTGAGCGTGAAGCCGATCTCCTTGGCGATCTTCGCCATCGAGGTTTCGATCGTCTTCAGAAACGGTATCGCGCTCGATGCGGGAATGCTGAGGATCGACTTGCCTTTCATGCAGGCGCGGGCATCGAAAGGCGCGCCCGGCGCCTGGAAGGTCGGCAAGGCGCGATAGGGTTCGAGCTGTTCCTTCGCGCGCGCGGCTTCCGGGGATTCCGCCCAAGCCGCGCCTGCGGCCAACGACAACGCGGCGGCAAGTCCCGCTGCCAATATGCGGTGCTTCATTCCATTCCCTCCCTCATTCTTCTTTCGCCCTCGGTCCTGCCGACAGGCGACGCCCGCACATCATCAAGCCAGGCTGGACACGACAATATCAATTCTGTATACAAAATTCAACAAAGCATAAGCTGCCATTTCGGCACGACGGAAGAGGGCGCCCGATGCTCGCCATCGACGACGATCGCATCCTTGCGGATTTGCGGACGCTCGCCGGCTTTGGAAAGCTGGGCACCGGGGTCGATCGCACCTCTTTCACCGAGGCCGACATGGCGGCGCGGCAATGGCTGTGCGGCCGGATGGCGGAGGCGGGACTCGAGGCGGCGATCGATGGTGTCGGCAATGTCTATGGCCGGACAGCCGGCGTCCGAGCCGCGGTCCTGCTGGGGTCGCATACCGACAGTGTTCCGGGCGGCGGGTGGCTCGACGGCGCGCTGGGCGTCATCTATGGCGTCGAGATCGCACGCGCCTGTCGCCTCGCGCGCGCGAGCGCCACGATCGGCGTCGATGTGGTTTCGTTTGCCGATGAAGAAGGCACCTTCCTTCCTCTCCTTGGCAGCCGGTCCTTTTGCGGCGAGCTGTCGGATGAAGAATTGACGGGCGCGCGCAACAGCGCCGGTGCGGCGCTGTCCAAGCGGCTCGCCGATTTGGGGCTCGGCGCCCGCCCGCCCGCCCGCCTCGATCCGTCCCGATACCGCGCCTATCTCGAGGCCCATATCGAACAGGGGCCGCGGCTCGTGAGCGAGGGCATCGATATCGGTGTCGTGACCGGCATCGTCGGCGTGCGGCGGTATCGTGTCGCCTTTCGCGGGCGCGCGGATCATGCGGGGACGACGCCGATGGCCATGCGGCGCGATGCCGCCTTCGCCCTCTTCAATTTCGCCGTGCGCCTCGCGGAGCGGTTTCGCGCCGCTGCCGGACCGGACAGCGTGTGGAATTTCGGCGTGGTGACGGTCAAGCCGGGAGCAGGCAATGTCGTGCCGAGCGAGGCGGAGCTCGTCGTCGAGTTTCGCGATCAGCACGAGGCGACCATCCGCCGTTTCGAGCAAGAGCTGCACGCGGTCGAGCACGAATTCGACGGCGCGCAGGGTGTGTCGGTCGCGAAGAATCTGATCGGATCGCTGCCGCCGGCGATGATGGATGCGGATCTGCGGGAGACCCTTGCCGCGGCCGCCGACGAGCTCGCCGCCAGTCGGATCGCCATGCCCAGCGGCGCCGGACACGACGCGATGATCCTGGCGCGTCACATTCCCTCGGCGATGCTTTTCGTCCCGAGCGTCGGCGGGCGCAGCCACGACATCTCGGAAGATACCAGCGAGATCGACATTCGACGCGGCGCGCATGTCTTTGCCAGGGCTGTCGAGCTGCTCCTCGCACGCTTCGAGCGCCAGAGAGGTCCGAACTCATGAAAACGATCGGCGTCGATGTCGGTGGCACCTTCACCGATTTCGTCTATTGCGACATGGATACGGGTCAGATCGCGACCCACAAGGTCTCCACGACGCCCGACGACCCGTCGCGCGGCGTCGTTCAAGGGATCATCGAGCTGTGTCGGGAAAACCGCGTCGCCGCCGACGATATCGACTATGTGTTTCATGGGACGACGACGGCGACGAATGCGGTGCTCGAACACCGTGGCGCCCGCACGGGCATGATCACCAATGAGGGATTCCGCGACATCATCCACATCGCGCGCCACCAGCGGGTCGAGCACTATTCGATCATGCAGGAGCTGCCCTGGCAAAGCCGCCCCCTCGTCCGGCGGCGGCATCGCAAGGTGGTGGGCGGGCGCCTGGTTCCGCCGCATGGCAAGGAGCTTGTTCCGCTCGACGAAGCCGGCGTGAGAGAGGCCGCGCGCGCCTTCAAGGCGGAAGGCATCGAGGCGGTCGCGGTGTGCCTGCTCTTTTCATACCTCAATCCCACGCATGAGGATCGCGTCAAGGCGATCCTCGCGGAGGAGCTACCCGGCGTCTTCGTCACTACCTCGTCTTCGGTGTCGCCGCAATTTCGCGAGTTCGAGCGCTTCACGACGGCGAGTCTCAGCGCCTTTATCGGACCCAAGGTGCGGACCTATATCGTCCGGCTCGAAGAGGCGTTGCGAGGTGTCGGCCTCAACGGCGATCTGCGGATCATGGCGTCGAATGGCGGCGTCGCGACGCCGCAGATGGTCGGCGAGAAGCCGGTGCTCACGCTGCTTTCCGGCCTCGCGGCCGGCGTGCTCGGCGGCGCCTGGATCGGCGCGCTCAGCCAGCGCCGCAAGCTCATCACCTTCGACATGGGTGGCACCAGCGCCGATATCGGCATCGTCGTCGACGGAAAATTCGCCGAGACCGATGCGCGCAGCACCTCGATCGCCGGGTTTCCGCTGCTTTTGCCGATGATCGATATCCACACGCTGGGCGCGGGCGGCGGCTCGATCGCGTTTCTCGATGCGGGCGGCGCCTTTCGCGTGGGGCCGCGCAGCGCGGGCGCCGTGCCGGGACCCGCCGCCTATGGGCGCGGCGGCACGGAGCCCACCGTGACCGACGCCAATCTCGTGCTCGGCCGCCTCGACAAGGACGATTTCCTCGGCGGCAGCATGAAGCTCGATGCGGGCGCCGCGCATCGCGCGGTCGAGGCGTTCGCGGACCGTGTCGGCATGGACAAGGTCGAGGCGGCCGAGGGCATGCTCACCATCATCAACAGCAATATGGCCAACGCCATCCGGTCGCGCACCGTGCAGAAGGGCATCGATCCCCGCGGCTTCGCGCTCGTCGCCTTCGGCGGCGCGGGGCCGCTGCACGGCGCCGAGGTGGCGGCCATGCTCGAGATACCCGAGGTGATCGTGCCGCCCTATCCCGGGATCACCTCGGCCATGGGGTTGCTCACCACCGATCTCAAATACGACGCCATCCGCACCCAGTTCCAAATCAGCGGCAGCGTCGATCTCGCGCGACTGAACAGCGACTTCGCCGAGATGGAGCAGAATGTGCGGCGCCGCTTCGAGGCCGATCACTTCGACGCGGGCGAGGTATCGTTCGTGCGCGATGGCGATTTGCGCTATGTGGGACAGGGTTACGAGCTCAAGGTGGCCTTTCCCGCCGGCACCATCACCACAGCCGATCTCGATCAGGTCTGGCAGCGCTTCCACGAGGCGCATCGGCGCGAATATGGCCATTATTTCCAGGAGAATCCGATCGAGATCGTCAATATCCGCGTCACCGGCATGGGCCGCATGCCCAAGATCGAGACGCTGCGGGCTCCGGCGGGCGGATCGCTCGCGAAGGCCCGCAGCAGGGTCGGACAATGCATGTTCCGCGTCGATGGCGCGCTCAAATCCTTCGAAACCGTCTTCTATCAGCGGCATCTGCTGCCGGCCGGCCAACGCCTTGCCGGACCGGCGGTGGTGTTGCAGAAAGACAGCACCACCGTCATACCGCCCGGCTGGAGCGCTCTCATCGACGATGTCGGCAACCTCATTCTGAAGACCGGAGAGAACACATGACGCTCGCGACGAATGGCTCGGATCGGATGGTGCGGCTCGCCAATCGCCCCGCCTATCGCATCGACCCCGTCACCGCGGCGGTGATCCATGGTGCGCTCGAGAATATCGCGATCGAGATGGGCCATAAGCTCATGCGCATGAGCTATTCGAGCATCATCCGGGAATCCGAGGATTTCGGGGCGGCGCTCACCGATGCCGAAGGACGCCAGCTCTGCGAATGCAAGATGAGCACGCCGCTGCAATCGGGACCGATCCCCGGCTACATCCGCGGCATCCGGCAGCGCTTTGCGGCGCGCGGCGATGTATTTCGTCCGGGCGACGTGATCATGCACAACGATCCCTATGGTGGCGCCTCGCACGGGCCCGATGTCGCCTTCTGCGTCCCCGTCTTTCACGACGAGAAGCTGATCGGCTTCTCGGTGACGACCGCCCATCACCTCGACATCGGTGCGCTTGCGCCGGGGAGCTGCGGCATCGTCGATGCCGTGGACACCTATGCCGAAGGCCTGCAGTTCAAGGCGATCAAGGTCATCGACCAGGGCAAGCGCAACGAGGCCGTCTGGCACATGCTGCGCGACAACATCCGCGCGTCCGATCTGGTCGTCGGCGACATGAATGCGCAGATCGCGGCGGCGCAGATCGGGGCGGAGCGCTATCTCGGGCTCGTGCGCGGCTACGGCATCGACACCGTTACGGCGGCCGCCGAGGATCTTATGGATTATTCCGAGCGGCTGATGCGTGCCGCCATCGAGCAGATCCCCGATGGCGTCTACTCTGCCAAGACCTATATCGACGGCTATCTCGACGACGCCGATCCCGGGCGCCGCGATCTCCCGATTTGCGTGACGATCACGGTGAAGGGCGACGAGATGACCGTCGATCTCACCGGCACGGCGCCGCAGGTGCCGGACAAGCCGATCAACATGCCCCTGGAAGGCACCGTCGATTGCGCCATCTGGTTGACGCTCCGATCGATCCTACTCGACAGCGTCGTCTACGGCCATATTCCGCAGAATAGCGGCCTCACGCGGCCCATCACGATCATCGCGCCGAAGGGCACGCTCGCCAATCCGACCTTCCCGGCGCCGGTGATCGCACGCTTCTGCCCGGGCAATCAGCTTGCCGACACGGTCATGAAGGCGCTGGCCCCGGCAGTTCCGAAGCAAGTCTGCGCCGGCATCGGCAATCTGCGCGTCATCGCCTTCAGCGGCCTCAATGAAGGCAAGCACTGGGTGCATATGGAGATCCTCGAAGGCAGCTATGGCGGGCGCCACGGTCTCGACGGCCTCGACACCGTCGACACGCTTTATGCCAATACGCGCAACAATCCGATCGAGGACATCGAATCCCATTTGCCGCTGCGGGTGGAGCGATATCAAATCCGCGAGAATTGCGTCGCACCCGGACAGTGGCGGGGCGGCATCGGATCGGTGCGCGAGTTCACCTTCCTGTCGGACGGCGGCTTCTCCGTCGAGGGCGAGGGCCACAAATACCGGCCTTGGGGCTTCGATGGCGGGATCGACGGCCATCCCGGCGAGTTGCGGCTGCTTTCGGCAACGGGCGAGAGCCTGCCGCTCGTCTCGAAGGTCCCTTACCAGAAGGCAAAAGCCGGCGACAGGCTGGTCGCCTTTGGGCCGAGCGGCGGCGGCTACGGCCATCCGTTCTCGCGAGACGCCGGAGCCGTTCTCGACGATGTGCTCGATGGCTACATCACCGCGGAATTCGCGCGCGACCACTACGGTGTCGTGATCGTCGGCGGCCGGGTTGACGAGGCGGCGACGGCGCGGCGGCGGGCGGCGGGTCACGCCGATTGACGAATGCGGGCCCGCCACGGGCGGGTCGCGTCAAGCCGCGAGAAACTCGCTCCAGCGGCGGGCGAGATAATTGTGGTCGTCCATGAAGGTGTTCCACACGCGAACGCGTGACATCCGCTCGATATAGGAGCCGCCATCGCGTCTCTCGCCGGCGCGCACGCAGACATTGCCGTAGGGGTCGGGGAGATCGCCGGCCGCCGGCTCGCCCTCATACCAATAGGACCATTCGTCTGCGCTGAGATAACGGCGGATCTTTTCCCGCACCGACATGTAGTAGCCCTGGCGTGCGAGCACGGCACCGGCCCAGCCTTCCAGCCACCAGTTCAGATACTCGTAAGCCGCATCGAGAACGGCGCCGGTGCTGCGCGAGGAAATGCAGAGATCCGAATGCCATCCGCGATAGCCTTCGGCGGGCGTCGAGCACACGACATCGATGCCGCGCCTTCTGAGCTCGGTGACGGCGGGCGAGAAGATGCTCTGGATCGCCGCGCCGCCGCGATCCATCAGGCGCACGGCATCCTCATAGGTTTCCCAGAGCCCGCGAAAATGGCCGAGTCGCTTCTTCTCCGTCAGGATGCCGACAAGCTCGTCGATCTCCTCGATCGAGAGATTCGTGATGTCCTGGAAATGGACGAGGCCCGCGGCGTCGGCCGCCAAGGCCGCTTCCATCATGCCGAGCGAGGGATCGCGCAACAGCCCCACTCTGCCGCGCCAGCGGTCGTCGAGAAGCCATGCCCAGCTTTCCGGCTCTCCCTTCATGATCTCGTCGCGATGAGAGCGCAAATAGCCGAAACCATCCATGCCGTGGATGGTCGGCACCATGCTCACGCGATCGGTGACTTGCGGGCCGAGGCGCCCGTCACTTTGCACATAGAGCTGCCGGAACATGTCGCTGCAGATCTGGCGGTCGCCGCTGTGGAGGTTGGCCAAGCGCTCGACCTCGTCCCATGCGGGAATGCGGCGCACGTCGATCGGCTGGATCGATCGTGCCGTCCAGATGAGATCGACGGTATGCCATTGGTGATAGATATCGAAGCTCTCCGGGCGTATCACCGCGCGCTGAATGCCTTCGATGCCATCCACGCTCTCGAACTCGATGTCGAAGCCGAGATCGGCCGCCGCGCGCTCGCGGATGGGCTTCAGCAGGATCTCGCGGCGCCCAAGGACCCGCAGGGTGAGATGCTTGCGTCGCGGCATCGCTAATGCACACGCGAGAGATAGGGCGCGATATCCGGCTCGGGAAAGACCGACAGGACTTTGAGATGGGCGCGCGTGCGCACCTCGTCGGCTTCGAGATGCGCCTCGAGCGCCGCGGCCGCCGCCCGAGGCGCCTTGAGGACCAGGTTCTCGAGCACGGTGCGATGCTCGCGCAGAATGTCGGAGGCTTCGTGGAGGCCGATGAGCGTGCCAAAGAGGCGATTGATGATAGTCGGCAGGTGACTCTGGCGGATGGCCGCGGCCAGGCGGCGGTTTGCCACGCGGAGAACGCAGCCCTCGTGGAGTTCCTGCTCGAGTTCGTCGAGATGTTCCTGGTCGAGCCGGCTCGTGTCCGCCACGGCGCGATCGAGGCGGTCCTGCATGGCGAGGAGCTCGCCATCCGCCAATTTCGCGGCGGCGAAAACGAGAGCCTTTGGTTCGAGGATTCGACGCATCTCGAAGTGATCGACGACGTCGCGCACGGTGAGCGGGCCGGCGGTCCAATGCGACCACCGGTCCTTCTCGATGAGGCCGTCATGATCGAGCCTGTTGAGCACGTCACGGACGACGGTGCGGCTGACGCGGAAATACTCGCAAATTGCCGCTTCGGAAATCTGATAGGTGCCGAAGGGAAGACAAGAGACGACGCTGCGGGCGACCTCTCCATAGATCTTTTGCCAGCTTGCACGCTGAATATCCGTCTGAATGTTGACGGATACCTGAAGCCCGAGCGTGCGAAGATCGAGACGCTTGGGGATTTGCTTTTCGTCCGGCGGCCCCACGAGATAGCCGCGGCCGTTGAAGCGGTGGATCAGCCGATCCTCGGCAAGCAGCTCGAAAGCGCGCTTGACCGGCCCGCGGCTGACGCCGAGAAGAGTCGCCACGGGCCCTTCGAGGAGCACGACGCCCCGGGGCAGGTGCCGCGCTTCGATATGGCGGCGCAACTCGTCCCGGACGATCTCGTAGTAAGGCTTTGGCTCCATTGCCTTCGTTCACCGATGGCTTCCGCGGCACTTTATGAAGCCGTCGATGCGCGTCAAGCCGGACTATCCGAGAGGCCCGTTTGATCGCCCTCCGCCCTCCGCTATGGACCCCGCCGGCCTTGTCGGCCGCGGACAACCGCTCAAGCGCACGCGATCAGCCTGTCTCCATCCCAAATGCCGAGCACGACCCGCGCGCCGCGGTACTCGGCAAGCAGATAGGGATCGAGGCGGATGCGGTCTTGGAAGAGCTCGCCGATGATGAACTCGGTTTCCGGAAGGACGTCCTTCAGCCGCTCTGCCGCCGCCCGGACCTCAGGAGGCAGGGCGAGCAGGTCGTCCTGTGGCCTCTCCTGCCATTGTGCCGGCCCGCGCACCCGCATCGACAGCGAGGCGACCGCCAGACCGAAGGTCACAAGGCCCACGCCCAATCCCCAAACGGCTTGGTTGATCGAGCAGAGCAGGCCATAGGATGCGAGGCCCGCCAGCAGCACGAGCGCCTGGACAGGCAACAGAATATGGCTGTTGCGATAGATCCATCCCGGAGGATGCTCGCGAACCTGCCGAGCCTTGTGCTCGTCCAGGAATGCGGCATCGATGGGAGCGAGGCCCGCTTCCGACATCGCCGCGTGCAAGAGGCTGCGTGCCGGCAGGACCAGTTGTGAGCCGTCGAATGGCATGGGAACTCCTGAAGAAAGGCGGTTTTCTAACTGAGACAACACTCCGCCACACGATGAGTTCGGCACTGGCGCGGGCCTCGAACCAAGCATCGTCGGATGCTGCTTGCTGGCGTGGTCGCCGCTCCGGTCTTTCGGCAGCCATGCGGAACAGTCTGAACGCGCCGCCCGTTGCACAGATTGCCTGAAACTGATCGCCGCACAGGCGGCACGCGGATTCCGCCGCGGTCGGTCGGTTGCTCATGGGTGAAAATTGTCGCCGCACTCCTGGAGAACACCGCGAATTCGACACGGGGGCGAGCCGGCGCCGGAGGACTGCATGACCAAGACCGTCTCCGATGTCGTTGTAGAATTGCTGCTGGCGTGGGGCGTTGACACGGTCTTCGGCCTGCCCGGTGATGGCATCGACGGTTTGGT
>Ga0209062_1003599_pt1 | contig 17624 bp, 12 predicted proteins | sample Coa_R2_2_FD_187158 | JGI IMG/M metagenome (GOLD analysis project Ga0209062, IMG submission 187158) | Surface soil microbial communities from Centralia Pennsylvania, which are recovering from an underground coalmine fire - Coalmine... | ecosystem: Environmental > Terrestrial > Soil > Unclassified...
ACATCATAGGCGAACGCTAGCGACGTTAACGCGATGCCGCTGCGGCTGTCGAATCCGGAGCGCGCCACCCTGGCCGAGATTGGAAAGCGTTTGGGGCGGAAGGTGCTCCGCGAGGCCGCCTGCCCCTTCCGTGACGCGAAAGGAGGCTCGTAAACCCACCTCCTTTTCCGGACGCGCTTTTGCCCTCGTATCCCACGCCGCTGGCAAGGATCTCCCCCGCCTTCCGCGCTAGCCTGCGCATCCTCACTTTGCTGCTCGACTTTGCTGCTCGGCTTTATTCCGCCGGGCCGCTTCTGATAGAGATCTAACGTCGCCCATTCGCTTCCCGGAGATTTTGTTCGCCGTCCGATCCATGACCACTGCGTGGACGAACAACGAGTAAGCCGCGCTGCCGGGCCAATCGGCTGACGGCTCGGACGTAAGCGTCCACGTCTATTTGAGGGGGCCGGCAGTGTTCCGTCGCTTGATGCCGTGCCTAGCCCCGAAGTTCGCCGGAGTCCGGTTATCATTTTGGCCAGAACGTCGCGCGCGACTTCGTTATTGGCGCCGACCCTGTTTCATAGTGCCTCCTCACTCAACTGTCATTTAGAGCTCGCCGCCCCCGATTGGGGCGGGACCACGGATTGCTTGATCGAGGGTGCCAAACTGGATCACCCAGTCGTATCGCATGCGGTAGCGAGGCGTGAACGCAGCAAAGAGCCGCGCATCAAAAATCGAAACGCCCGTTGACCACTACGGTCCGGCTTCCGGTGGCGGTGGTAATGCGGCCAAAGGAAGTCGAGTTGATGTTGGTATTGGGGTTTCCCCACTGCGGCTTGTTGAGCAAGTTGAGCACATCGGCCCGCAGGGTGAAGGTGTATTTCTCCTTGACACGGAATATCTTGTTACCCGCTCCGTTGAAGCTGAGCAGCCCGGGTCCTCTGGCCTGCGGCATGTTAAGAGCAGTGTCTCCGGTGAAGCCGGGCTGGGCATTGGCCAAAATGACTTGGCCGTTTGGGCCTACTACCTGCAAGTTCGTAAATTTGCCCGCCAAGGCGACGGCGTCGGAGCCGGTTCCGAAATTGGGCGTCGGCGCGCTTTGGACGCTGAGGCTTGGATAGTAGGTGACGTATCCGTTGCCCTTCACCACCTGCTCGTAGTTAGCCGGCAGCGGGTTGACCAACTGTGCGGTTGCGCTGCCGTATTGGTTCAAGGTGTTGACGGCTGTAAAAGTTAGCGGAGCGCCCGATTGCCAAGTCATTCCAGAGGAAATCTGCCATCCCCCGATCACCTCGTCAACCCAGATCGGCGCGTGAGTCAAGTAGCTTCCGCTCTTTCCAAAAGGCAGTAAATAAGTGAAGTTCTGTTGAATGACATGCGTGCGGTCGCTAGGCAGCAGAGATTTGCTAAGAGCCAAGTTGTTTTCGGCTCTGTAAACGCCGCCGTCGCCAAGGGTTTTGGAAAAGGTATAGGCGAACTGGCCGGAGAATCCGTGCGAAAAGCGTTGGGAGAGGTGGCCCTGGACCGCGTTGTAAGTTTCATTGCCGTTGTTGCCGACCAAATACACCGGTCCAAATTGCGGGTTGACCACGAAAAATTGCTCGGGGAAACCATTTTTACGGACAGCCGCGCCAGGAGGGCCGAACGCGGCGGTAGTGTTGAGGAAATTCGCCAGCGCTCCAACTTGGCCGTTGGCAATATAGCCGTTAGTGGCGTTGTATTTTCGCAAGGCGGACGATCCGGTTAGACCATTTTGTCCCACCGTGCCGACGCCGGGAATGGTCAAGCCGTTGAGCATGGAATCGATCAGCGGGGAATCGCCGCCCGCGCGAATTGCGTTGAAGGCGTCGAGAAAGCCGTTGTACATAATGTCCACGTCGTTGATGTTTTGGTTCACCTGGAGCTTGGTGGATTTGTTGCCGATGTAACTCACGTCCAAGGTGAGGGTGTGAGTCAACTCGCGCTGGATCGAGGCGTTGAACACCTGGATGTAAGGGTTGCGCAAATTGTCGGCGTAGCCGTAGGCCGGGGCTGAGCGGTTGGTTAAGGGCACGGCGGCAAACGGCAACGCTCCTCCGGTCGGCACAGGGACCAAGCCCGAAGAATTCGCAACCAGACTCGCTACGCTGACGTAACCGCCCACCGGATTGGCGGTGTTCAAGGTTTGACCGGGGAGGCCGCCGATATCCGTGTTAATCGACAGGTAATCCGGCAACGGAGACACGTAGTTCAAACCGTATCCGGCGCGAAAGACGGTGCTGCGCTTGAACCAAGGCATTTGGTATGCGATGCCCACCGAAGGCCCGAAACTGGTATTGTCGTTATTGTAAACAGTCGCGCCGGGGTTGGGCGAGTTGGGACCGACAAATTCGGCCTGCGACAACTGCCCGCTATTGGCGTAGGGAGTTCCGGTTGTGGCGAAGCTGTTGCCAGAGATGCCGAACAGACCGCCGGCCCCGCCCATCCACTTGCCGCCGAGGCCCTGACTCATATAAGGTGTGCCAAACCAGTCGTAACGGATGCCTAGGTTGACAGTGAGGTTGCGAGTGACTTTCCAGTTGTCTTTGAAAAATGCGGACCACGCGTTTGAATGGTTGTCGCGAAGGATCAGAATGCCATTTTGATAGTTCAGCCAATTGGCGGCGGTGGGGCTATTGACCCAATACTGCTCGGAGATGGAGGAAACTGTGCCGGCCAAGGTCGATAGAATGAGCTGCGCCGTGGCTTGGTCCAGGGAATTCAAACCCGCAAAATTCGAGGTGGTGAGATTCGAGCTGAGAACCGGGCCGTTGCCCAACGTGACTAGCGGCCGCGTGGTTTGAGCATTTCCGGCGTTGGACGCCGCCGAGCTGGTGCGGCTGATATCGAATCCTCCCTGGAAGGAATGGGCGCCGTGATTCCAACTTACGGTGTCGGCGAATTGCAAGAAGGGACTGATTGTTTGGCGGGGCGAGGAAACATTGATGGTGGCGTAGGTTCCCAGGCCTGAGCCCACAGTCGAGACGCCGCCAGAATCGGGTTGGATGACAGTGTTTGCTCCGTTGATGACGGGGAACGTCGCCAGAGCCTGTTTCGCGGAAGGAGCAAGGCTGGTCTGCGAAGCGCCCCAGCAGCAGCCCAGATCGATAGGCGATGTACCCTGCCAGGTATCGACTTTGTATCCCACCCGGAACTCATTGAGAAGCGAAGGCGTAATGGTGTAAACCCAGGCGCCGGTGTAGAAATTAGGACGGCGTTGAACGTCGCCGAAAAAACCAGGGCCTGCATTGTTGCCAGGGGTCATAGCGGGGTAACCCGGCAGGCCAGTCTGACCGGTCACGCCCCAGTCATGCTCGCGGGTCATGATGAAATCAACTTTGTTGCGCTCGTTGATGAAGTAATCAAAGCGCATGGTGTAGTTATTGCGGTTTGGATCCGGGCTCTGGCCGGTGGCGCCGTCTACGCCGGTTTGGGTCTGCTGCCACTGGTATCCGGCGGTGTTCAAGCCGTCGCCGACGGTGTAATTGTTGGGCAGCGGCATGCGGGATAGATATTGCGGCCCAACCCATATCGGATCAATGCCCGTACGGTTGGGATCGCCCACCTGCGTAAACATGTTGATCTGATTGAGGTACAGCGGCTGGCCGTTGGCGGACGCGAGGATGTTGCCGTTCAAATCCACCGAAGGCGTGGTCGAAAAGGCATTGCCATTCTTGCGCGAGGCTCCGCCCGGCCCCCCCACCGTCAGATAGCGGAAAATCCCCTGACGAGCGGTTGCGGTGAGAACCGTGGAGACCATATTGACCTTAGTCTGGTAACGCTGATCGTCAGTCAGGAAAAAAAAGAACAGTTTGTTTCTCTTGATCGGCCCGCCCAAGCGGCCCCCAAATTGGTTGCGATTCTCATAGCTGAGCTTCTGTCCTTGCAAATTGGCGAAATATGGGTTCGACTCCAGCCCCGAGTTGGCGTTGGTATAGAAAAGGGCGCCGTGGAAATCGTTACCCCCGGATCGCGTGCGCATTTGAACCTGGGCCGATCCCCGGCCGAGCGCCGGATCGATGGTGTTGGTGCTGACGCGCACCTCCTCCACCATGTCCGGGCTGGTGAAGGTGGCCGAATAGGCTCCGTTATAAGAGTTGTAGCGACCGTCGCTGCTGACCATGCCATCACGGGTGGTGTTGATGTCTTGTGTCTGGGTTCCCATGAAGTTCACGACCGTGGGAGCGAAGACGCCCGGAATCTGGACCACGCCAGGAGTCAACGTGACCAGATCCAGGACGTTTCTTGAGAGGACCGGCAGCGTTTCAACCTCGCGGCTGGTAAGCACGCCGCCCACGGATGAGGTAGTGGTGGCCAGGGCGGTATCCGCCTCTGCAACTACTTCGACCGTCTCGCCGGCCGTGGCCACCTGCATGGTGAAGTTCAAACGGACCTGCTGGTTTTGGCCCAAAGCGACGTTGTTGTAGGTCTCGGTCTTGAAGCCGGACATGGTGGCCGTGACCGTGTAGGTTCCGGGCTGAAGAGTGGGGAACTCGTAGGCTCCCGCCGCGTTGGTCGTTCCGCTGGTGACAATGCCCGTAGCATTGTTCTTCGCGGCGACGCCCACCATGGGCATCACAGCGCCGGAGGAATCAGTGACAGTTCCACCCAGGGTCGCATTCACCTGAGCAAAAGCGGGGGTTAAAACGCACGGCAGCAGCGTGGCCGCGAACATAAGACGAACACAATTACGCAAAGAGGGCATCGTTACGACCTCCTGAGAGTCAAATCTGGGGGCTTAGTTTATTCCCGGTTTGCGCTTGTGTCTATGGAATTTTTATGATAGCTAATATCAACTTTGTTGATACGGATCGGGTTGGCTAGGCTGTGAAGACGGCGTTGGTTTCAGACGGCGAATTAAGTCTGCGGCGACCGGGAAGACGCCGGACCGAAAGAAGCGGTCCTTTATAATTTAGAAAAACCCTCCGTTTGTGGCCTGAAGCCACACAGGCGATTCGAAATGAACCTTCATACCGCATTTCCAGCTCTTGCTCTATTTGCAGCCGGCGTTTGCGTTCCGGCGGAGGCGCAATACGGCGCCACTACCGGCGCACGTCCGCGCATTGTTTCCGGCGGATTTAATTTCTCGTCCGAAGATCAGTTTCAGGGAAGCGTAGCGGTAGGGGAGGCCTCCTCCACCGCGCTTGAACTCTCGCTTCAGGAGGCAATCGATCGGGGCATCAAGAATAATCTGGGATTGCTGGTGCGCGGCAGTCTGCTCAGCGCGGCGCGAGCCGAGCGCTTGCGGGCGCTCAGCGCTCTGCTGCCAAGTGTAACGGGCGCAATCGCGCAAACCGAAACGCAGATTGATCTCGCGGTCTATGGACTGCATGTCGCTGGATTTCCGCAGGTTGTGGGGCCGTTCCACTACACCGACGCACGGGCATACGCGTCCTCGTCCCTATTGGACTGGACTTCGATCAAAAATCTGCGATCCACGGCGGAGAGCGCGCGTGCGGCGGAGCTATCGGCGCAGGATGGGCGCGATCTGGTGGTGCAAGCGGTGGCTTCGGGATACCTCGCGGTGCTCGCGGACGCCGGGCGCGTGGACGCCGCCCGAACCCAGGCGCAAACGGCTCAAGCCCTTTATAACGCCGCTCGCGACCGGCACCAGGCCGGCCTCAGCGCCGCCATCGATGAGCTTCGAGCTCAGGTCGAGATGAAGACGCAGCAGCAGCGGCTGGTGGCGGCTGAAAACGCGCTCGCCCGGGACAAGCTTGCTCTCGGCCGGGTGATAGGACTGCCCTCGGGCCAGGAGTTCCGGGTGACGGACGCGGCGACGTATTCGCCTTTGGAAAGCTTGGAAGTAGGGGATCTTCTACAGAAGGCGTATGAAACCCGGGCGGATTACCGAGCGGGGCAGGCGCAGGTGCGCGCCGCCGAGCTGGCCCGGGAAGGCGCGGATGCGCAGCGCTATCCCACGGCCGCGCTGGAGGCGAACTATGGAGCGATAGGGCAATCGTTGAACAATTCTCATGGCACGTTCACAGTGGCGGCGTCGGTGAGCTTCAACATCTTCGATGCGGGGCGCATCCACTCGGCTCAGCATGCCGCGGACGCCGAAATCCAGCGCCGCCGGGGAGAATTGGCGGACTTACGCGGGAAGATCGATTTCGAAGTGCGTGCGGCTCTGCTCGCTTTGAACACGGCGGCGCAACAGGTGGCTCTGGCGCGGAGCAATCTGGATCTGGCGAGTCAGACCCTGGAGCAGGCGCGGGACCGCTTCTCGGCCGGCGTTGCCGATAACATTGAAGTAGTGCAAGCCCAGGAGGCTCTGGCCGGAGCCAGCGAAGAGGTTATCGACAGCTTGTTTGCTCACAATCTGGCGAAGGTTGCGCTGGCGCGAGCGGTGGGCGGGGCGGAAGTTTCCTTGAAACAATATCTGGGGGGAAAATAGATGGCGCAGGCGACGGAGACGGAAACCTATCTGGTTGCCGGCCCGCGGAGCCGGACGTCAAGGGTCGTGAAGTGGGCTGTTGCGATGATCGTGCTAGGAGGCATTGGCGCCGGCACATACATGGTCTGGAATCGTCTGCGGCAGGTTGAGTCCACCGACGACGCGCAGATCGACGGGACGATCGTGCCGGTGAGCTCGCGCGTGGGAGGCTACGTGATTCAGGTTCTGGTCGGCGACCAGCAATACGTGAAAGCCGGGGAAACGCTGGTTCAGCTAGATAAGCGGGATTACGATGTTGCAGTGGCCCGCGCGCGCGCCAATCTGGCGGATGCGCAAGCCGCTCTGAGAGGGGCGCAGAACAGCGTTCCCGTGGCGTCGATTTCCACCGCCAGCGCATTGAGCGGAGCGAGATCGGCTCGCGAGGACGCCGCTGTCGCGGTGAGCTGGGCCGAGCAGCAGCTCGGCGCGGCCCAGGCGCGCCTCAAGCTAGCCGAAGCCAATGTGCGCGTGGCGCTGGCGAATCGGAATAAAGCGGATCAGGACGTGATTCGATATAAGGGTTTGGTGGAGAAGGACGAGATCTCGAAGCAGAACTACGATCAGGTTGTCGCGGCGGCGCAAGCGGCGGAGGCGACGGTAGAGGCGCAGCAGGCGGCGGCCGCGGAGGCGCGACAGAATGTGACGGCGGCGGAAAAGGCCGTAGATCAAGCGCGCGCCAAGCTCCAACAAGCAGACGCCGCAGTGGAGGGCGCGAGAGTGGGTCCCTCACAGGTGAAGCTCGCTGAAGCGGGCGTGGCGGTTGCGGCGGCTCAGATCGCTCAAAAGAAGGCCGATCTGGATCAAGCCGAGCTCAACTTGAGCTATTCCACGATCGCCGCGCCGGTGGAGGGCATCGTCGGCCGAAAGGCCGTCGATCCGGGACAGAACATCGCCGCCGGGCAGCAATTGATGTCCATCGTCAATCTGGACGACATCTGGGTGACGGCCAATTTCAAAGAGACTCAGCTCAAGAATATGAGGATCGGTCAAAAGGTGGACATTGAAGTGGACGGAAACGGCCGCACTTATACCGGCAAAATCGAGCGGATCTCTGGCGCAAGCGGCGCGCGATTCAGTCTGTTGCCTCCGGAGAACGCCACCGGAAATTTTGTGAAAGTGGTGCAGCGGATTCCAGTGCGGATCTCTATCGATCCGGGGCAGAACGGAGATCACGCATTGCGGCCAGGGATGTCGGTGACGCCAAAGGTACATGTGCGCCCTTGAGGAAAACAGACGGCGGGCAGCCCGATCGCGCTGCAATGAGGGTGCGAGGCGCCCTTTGTTAGCCGACTAAAATGTGGGAATGCCGCATAAATGGGCGCTTCGCATCGCCACACTCTTGATTTCGGGCGGGATCCTTTCCGCGCAAAACGCCACGACCGCCGGCGAACTGACGGCGGAGCCGCCGACGCTGGTCTCGCTCGGTTTCGAGTGGCGCATCACGGGGGACGATAACCGCAATGCAAAGGTGGAGAGCTTCTATCGGAAGAAAGGCGAATTGCAGTGGCGGCAGGCTCTGCCGCTTATGAGGTTGCAGCGTGAAGAAATCGGGACCGCCCCGCAGCCGGGCGCGGGAAACGCGACGGAGCGATATCCGCTGTTTCGCTACACCGCGCCGAACATGTTCGCGGGCAGCATTTTGAATCTCGATCCCGATACGGAATACGAATGCCGCTTTGTGCTCTCGGACCCGGACGGGGTCAGCGGGGCGGTTGAGAAGACGATTGTCGCACGAACCCGAAAAGAGCCTCAGCCGGCCAAAGGCGGACACGTGTATCACGTCTACCCGGTGGGTTGGACGGGGCCGATGCAGGAGCCCGCGTTTACGGGCTTGATGGCAGCCTACTACATGGGATCGGCGCACTTCGATTACGAAAACGCCTTTCCTGCCCGGGTTCAGCCGGGCGATACGATTTTAGTCCACGCCGGCCTGTACGTGGGCGACCGCTTCCATTATATGAACGGCGCCCCGCGGCCAGGATATCTGGCCATGGGCAATGTCTTCGATGGCACATATTACCTGACCCAAAGCGGGACTGCGGACAAGCCGATCACGATCAAGGCCGCGGGCGATGGCGAACCCATTTTCGACGGCGACGGCTGCCAGAACCTCTTCAATCTCATGGGAGGGAATTATCTGTATTTCGAAGGCATCACGGTGCGAAACACAAATGTGGCTTTTTTGCTGGGCATTAAGGGTATTGCGGGCGCAAGCGGATTCACTTTGAAACATTCGAAGGTTTACGACGTCGGACGCGTCGTGCAGGACGACTGGTCGGGATCGAACAATTTCTATATCGCCGACAACGTACTGATAGGCCGTCACAACCCTCACAAGATGATGGGCTGGAGTGGCGCGCCTTGGGATAAATTCCCGGGCTTTCCCGAGTTGCTGACTTCCGAATACGCGATCAAGGTATACGGTCAGGGCCATGTAGTGGCGCACAACTACGTAGCCAACTGGCACGACGGGATCGATATTGCGACGTATGGCGTTCCGGATGGAGCTCCGAACGAGATTGGCGACCGCGTTCCGGTCGCGATCGATTTCTACGGGAACGACCTGCAAAACATGGGCGACAACTGCTTCGAGACGGACGGCGGAGCCCGCAATATTCGCGTGTTTCGCAATCGTTGCTTCGATTCGGCCGCGGGAGCGCTGAGCGCACAGCCGGTATTTGGAGGGCCGGTTTACTTTTATCAGAATCTGATTTACAACACGCCGACTGGCTCGTTGAAGTATATCGAAGGATCGTCGGGCATTTTAACCTACAACAATACGATCATCGGAGAAGGGCGGGCAGGCCCGGCTTCCAATCAACAATTCCGCAACAATCTGATCCTGGCGCAAGGCGCGTTGGATCCGGTGTTCGCGGTGACCACCTATACGAACTATTCGAGCTCCGACTACAACGGCTTCCGGCCTAATCCCAACAAGGCGGATTCGTTCGAATGGAATTCGCCGGAATTCGGAACCGCGGCCGCGTTTGGTCAGCCCACGGTGGAGCGGCGCTATGGAAGCTTGCAAGAATATCGCGAGGCGACGGGGCAGGATCGGCACAGCGTGCTGGTGGATTACGACGTTTTCGTGCGCGCGGCGAAGCCCGATCCGAGCGATCCGCAAAAAGTATACACCGCCGAAGAATTCGACTTTGGCCTTCGCGCCGGCTCCGCGGCGATTGACGCGGGAGTGGAGTTGCCGACCATCACCGATGGATTTACGGGCAAAGCTCCGGATCTAGGAGCGTTCGAATTCGGCCGGCCGACATTTCAGTACGGCCCGCGATGAAGCGCGCACACTTCGCGGCGCATCGTCGATTCGCGAATGCGTTGTAATGAGAGCGCCTAAACGTTTACGCGCCTCGCGTATAGGCCAGGCGGCCATACTGAGGCTTATGCGTAAGCGTGCTCACGCCTCTCCTGCCACAATGTTTTTTGAGCCGGGCCCGCAGCTCCACCCGCGCGCGCCCGAGCCTGGACTTGGCGGCCGCGATGGAGACGCCCAGGCGCGCCGCAACGTCCGGCATGGGAAGGTGCTCGATGTCGCTGAGAACCATTACGTTTCGCAGCAGCGGCGGGATTCTGGCGATTTCCCGCTTGAGCAAATTTTCCAGTTGCTGATCGCCGAGCTCGTCCTCGGGCCCGGGTATCTGCGCGACGAGCTCCAAGCGAACGCTGGATTCCGAAGATTGGTCCAGATAAAGGAAGTGAGCCTGGCGCTCCTCGCGGATTCGCATGAGGCATTGGTTTTCCACAATCCGGCTCAGCCACGCGGCGAATGTTCCCTCGCCCCGGTATTGCGACAGGCGCTCAAAGGCCTTCCAGCAAGCATTTTGCACTTCGTCTTCGGCGTCAGTGGGATTGCGGATCAGAGAAGAGGCCCGCTTCAAACACGTAAAATAGTGATGGTTGATAAGTTCGCCGAATGCGTCCGTATCGCCTAGGCGGGCGAGTTCAATCAATTCTTCTTCGCTGCGTTCGGCAGTCGTTTCCCGAGGTTTGCTTTTCCCGCCGGCGCCCGGCGGCGGCATGTCCGGCTTTGCCTGGCTCCGGGGAAATTCGAAGGATTTCGGAATCGCTCTCTCGCTTATTTGCGGAAGCATGCCCTGTGAAATGCATCTCGACGGCCCCAAGCCATCGTTTTTTATCTCTCTCCGAAATCAGTTATTTACAAATTGAAAAGAATTTGAGATACGCCAATTGGCGTACAATTTGGTGCACTCCAGCAATGAAGCCGCGACGTTTTGGGCCAATTTTAGACGAAACATCCAACTCACTCTTTACACCTGTTGAGCGCGAGAATGCATCATGCGATACAACCGGTGCCCCATGAAACGCGCACAAAGGAATGCGGCGCCGTCGCCTGGCGCTAAAAACGCGTCTCGCACATGAAAGGACTATTTGTGGAAAAAAACTTTGTGATCGCCATTTACAATCGCAACGATCAAGCCGAAGAGGCTATCAAGGAGCTTCAGAAGTCCGGGTTCGATATGAAAAAGCTCTCGATTGTCTCGAAGGGATACGAAACCGAAAATCATGTGATTGGCTATTACAACGCGGGCGACAGGATGAAACACTGGGGCAAGTTCGGCGCCTTTTGGGGCGGGATTTGGGGCGTGCTGATGGGGGCCGCATTTTTCATCATCCCCGGGATCGGACCGGTTTTATTTGCAGGACCGCTGGTGGCGGCGATCGTCGCGGCGCTGGAGGGAGCGGTTATCGTGGGCGGCTTGAGCGCGATTGGCGCGGCGCTTTACAGCATGGGCATTCCTAAAGACAGCGTCATACGCTATGAGTCGGCGCTCAAGGCGAACAAGTTCTTATTGATAGCGCATGGCGGGCAGGGTGAAGCAACCCGGGCGCGGGACATCCTTAAGGCCACGAATGCATCGGAAGTCACCATGCATCCGGCGGCGGAAGCGCGAAAGGCAGAAGAGGAACCCGTGGGCGTTTGACGGCCCGAACGGCCGGTTAGTCCCCGGCGGCGATTTGGGCCAGGGCCGTTCCTCTTCCAGCAGAGCGGAAAATCAAGGCAAGCCGGCGTCCGTAAATCCACAGGAAGCACGCGACATACACCGTCAATGCCGCCGTCAGCGCGAGCCAATAGCTGATTCTGAACAGCGCGAAAAACAGCGCGGCCGCAGCCGCGAGCGCCGCGAGCGGCGTGGCAAGCTGCGGAAGGACCGGCACCTCCACCACCAATTGCTTTACGGAGAAGTACACCAGCGCGAGGTTGATGGTGTTGGCGATCAACAGGGCCCAAGCGGCGCCCGGTCCGTCATAACGAGGCACGAGAATAAGACCGAGAATTACGGCCGAAGCAGCCGAAAGGGAAGTGCAGACCAGCAAGCGACCCTGTTGTTTGTAGGCGATCAGGATGTAGCGGTGATGGCCGCTCAGCATGGCGACCGGAAGCATCCATACGAGCACGGAAAATGATCGGGCAGCTTGGCGGAAGTTGGGGCCATAGAGCAACGCCAGCAGGTCTGGCGCGACGGCCATGAGCAGGCCGCCCGCAAGCAAACCCATCCATGCGGTGAAACGCACCGATTCGTCCATCAGCTCCAGCAGATGCTGCTTGGAGCGCAATGCACATCGCGAAATAGAGGGAAGCAGGTTGAAAAAGTAAAGCCAGACGAAGGTATGCAGAGCCATCAGGGCGCGATGGGAAGCCCCCCACCAGCCCAGCGTAGCGTCGGAGAAAATGAGGCCCAGAAGGACGGTGCAGAAATACCACATGAAGCCCCAGGCCAACTCGGTGAGCCCGATAGGCGAGGACTGTTTCAAGTGGCCCATCAGGCGGGAAACTTTCAGGTCGGGCCAAGGCCAGGCGAAGCGCAATTCCAAGCGCGTCACATAGGCGCAAAATAGCGCGGCGCCAGCCACCGAAGCGCACTCGATTAGGCCGATATAGAGAAGCGGGGTTCCGCGGCGAAAGGCTAAGAATACGAGTCCCGCAAAGCCGAGTTGCCGGACAATCGAGGTCAAGGCCACCCATCGCATCTGGTCATGGCCCTGGAACAACCACTGCAGAAGAAACGGCGCGCCGAGCAAGCTGAGGCCGTAGAGCATGAGCAGTTGTTTGAGCTCGTGGGATTGATGAACAAACAGGATTAAACTGCCCAGCGCGGCCATGGAGCAAACGGAAAGAAACAGGCGGAGGCCGGTAATTTCGTGCAAGAGCTGGGGGGCGCGATCGGGATTTCGGGCGATTTCTCTCGCGCCATACGAACCGAGGCCTAAATCCACCGGCAGCGTGAAAAAGACCATCAGAGCCAGAGTGAACTCGACAAAGCCATAATCGCGCGGGCCTAAAGTGCGGGCGAGATAGCTGAAGCTGGCAAAAGTAAGAAGCTTGGCGGTGAACTCGCCCACAATGAGGAACAAGAGGTTCGTAGCGAGCTTCTTGGGCGCGGGAGCGGCTACAGACTGCGTTTGCTGGGCGAACGGATCCGGCCTGGCGGAGGTGCGGGCGCGCGGCGCCGACATTTAGGGTCTCTCGCTTCCGGCGGGATCGATCGTGACTAAATTTTCCGGCGGGACGGCGCCCGGAGCAACGTATGGCTCTTTTTCTCCTTCGCCGAGGCCCGGGATCTTCTTCCATACCTTGGCGCCCACCATGGTTCGGATAAGGTGGTGGGGCTGGTAGGTTATGCTGGGCCAGAGGAAGACCTCGTTCGTGCAATAGCACTGCTTGGATGCGATCGCCTGGCGAAGAGCTTGCGCTTCTTTGGAGGCCCAAATTTCGAAGAAGCTCTTCTGGCGCAAATTTCCCAAGGGCGGATGAGTCTCGCAAACGCTCACGTCGCCATTGGAATAGACGACGGCGCTGAGCACTCCGGCGCGGCAGGGGATGACCTGTTCGCGAGCGCTAGCAGTTCGCGACTTGGCCCACTGAAGCATTGGCTCGACGACGGATCCGTAGCGGCCGGTCTCACGCGGGGCCCACAAGCGGCGGATGTACTCGTAGAGACGACGGTATTGCTCCAGGCTCGGGCCTTGAAGGGAGGGATTTTTGCGATCGCCCCGAATGAGCGCGAGGTTATGGTGATCCATCCTGGGGCAGCGGTCGAACAGGTAGGAGGTCAAACGCCGAATCTCGTCCATGTTGACGTCCGTGGCCGTAGAGATGGAGTGAATGCGCAGCCGCGGGTCCGACTCCTGAAGCTTGGCGAGCGCCTCATAAGTTTGCATTGCTTTATCGAAGGCGCCCGGGGAACCACGGAATTTGTTGTGGAACTCGCCCAAGCCGTCCAGCGAAATCTCGGCCACAAACAGATCCAGGTCTTTTTCTTTGAGGGTTTCGGTAATCTGCTTGACCGTGCGGTCCGTGAAGTAGCCGTTGGTGGGCACGTAGATCTGGCGGACCTGATTTTGACGGACAAACTGGCGGCAGATTTCGCCAAACTCCGCCCGTAAAAACGGCTCGCCCCCGGAGAGGTTCAAATTCTCGATCCGGCCCAGGGAACGGGAAAGCTGGAAGATCTCGTCCTTGCTAAGATCGTCCCTGCGGTTCAGGTTACGCCAGTAGAAGCAGTGCTCGCATTTCTGATTGCAGATGGAGTTGATGAACAGAATCAAAAAAGGCGGGCTGGGCAGATTCCGGTAATTCTGCCAGGTGATGCGGGCATGTCTGACAAGACGGTTCCCGAGGTTCAATCGGCAAAAAAGTGGCACGCCTGCTGCCATTCCGCGGCTGCGCTAATAAGTCTTTTATAATCATATTATTAGAACCTATTCTCGGCGCGCCTGCAATTGGGGCTGGGACGACGAACTCGCCCAGACTCCCAAAGAATCGGCCAGGGAGGAGAATGTCGCTAAGTCAGCGGTGAGCAAAAGCAAACACGCCCGAGCTGCGCTTAGCGGCCAACGGGTGAGGGGCATGGGCAGAAATTGAAGGACGATGGGTTAAAGTTCGCTGGGCGGAACCCGATCCGACTACAGAAATCCTCGCGAACAACCGATGAAGCATTTGCACGGCAATGTTATTCGCGATATTTATTCTTTCGGTGATTACCCTGGAGTGGGTCCTTCGATCTGACGCCAGGAAGCGCAGCCAGGCCGCCCCCGCAGTCGCCCAAATCTCCGCCGCTCACGGCCACGATGGACCGCCGATCGCTATATACGCCGATGCCGCCTCGGTAGATCTACTTCGGATGGCGGAGGCCCTGGCGGCTAGTTCGACTAAGCAATTGCGGGAGCAGGAGCCGTCTTCTTCTTCGAACTCCTCCGCTTCTCGGCAGGAGGCTGCCGATCGCTCTTTTTGAGGTTGGGAAGCACGATCGACAGAACGAACTTCCTTTCCCCGTGGTCGTCGAATTTGATCACGATATATTCTTCGCTACAGGAAAGAACGCTGCCCAATCCAAACTTGGGATGTTCCACTTGTGCGCCTTGGGAGAACGGAGGTTTGTTCGCCATTAAGAAAGAACCTATTCATCATTATAAACTGGGATGATCGAAGCCTGCTCCCAGCGTGCCTCCCGGCGCCCCGTCCGGGCCATGAGCGCTCGCCTGGGACGATGACCGGCGGCTCGCGCGCGCCCATTGCGCGGCTACACTAGGATCATAGTCCGACGATGCCGCAATTACTGTTCCCAGTGATTCCCAGGCTCACGCCGATCCACGTGTTGGACATTCTTGCGGTCGCGACGCTGGTCTATAACCTTTTTTTGATGGTGCGCGGCAGGCGCGCGGCTCACGTGCTGGTGGGATTGATCGTCTTGCTAGGGGCTTACCTGATCGCCGTTTGGATGCGCATGGAGGCCTTCCGTTCTCTGTTGGAGATTCTGGCGCCGTACACGGCTTTCGCCCTGATCGTGATGTTTCAAGCCGAGATCCGCCGGCTCCTGGCCCGCTTTGGACGCATTCCCTGGCGAAGCTTAGGAGGCCGACTGGAGCAGCGGGAGGCGATGGAAGAAGTGGCGCTGGCGGTGCGCGAAATCCTGGAAACCAAGTCCGGCGGCGCCCTCATCGTAATCGAGCGCGATGTCGGTCTGCGCACCTTCATCGAGAGCGGCGTCGCGCTCGACGCGCGGGTTTCCCGCGACCTGCTCTGCACCATTTTCCAGCACGGAGGCACGTTGCACGACGGCGCCGTCATCATCCAGGGAGACCGCATCGCCGCCGCGGCTTGCTTTCTGCCGCTCACCACACGTCCGCTGATGGTGCGCAGCTTGGGAACGCGGCACCGCGCCGCTATCGGCATTACCGAAGACACCGATGCGCTGGCCGTCGTGGTTTCCGAACAGGCGTGGCGAGTTTCCATCGCCGCTCACGGAGAGCTTGAAATGGACGTAAGTCTGGAGCGCTTGCTCGAGTGGCTTACTCATCACACCGCGCTGAGCCCCGGCCGAGCCGAGCGGGCGCCCGCAGCGGAGCAAGTCGGCTCATGAGCGCGAAGCTCTGGCGGGGGCTCGCGCACAACTGGAGTTGGAAGTTGGGCGCATTAGCGGTGGCGATTCTGGTGTGGTTGATTTTGGCCGGCGCGCCGGAAGCGGTGGCGCTGCAATCCGTTCCGATTCTTTACCAGAATCTTCACAACGGGCTGATTCTGGCCGCGGACGCACCGGGAAGCTTGCGCGCGGAGCTGCGCGGCCCGGCCCGGAATTTGACCGAGTCAGCGCTCTCCTCGGTCTTTGTCCGATTAGATCTTTCCTCGGTAGATCGCCCCGGTGAGCAAACGTTGACCATTTCGAGCGCCGAATTCAACCTCCCCCACGGAGTCGCATTCCTCCGCGCCATCCCTTCGCAAGTGCGGCTTCAAATCTTCCGCATCGCGTCGAAGGAAGTGCCGGTCCGGGTGCGCCTGGACGGCGCGCTGCCGCCAGGTTACCGGATTGTGCAAGCGCAGCCGCTGCCGGATAGGGTGCGAATTTCCGGCCCCGAGCCGCGCGTGCAGTCGATCGTCACGGCCAACACGGACTTCATCGACGTACGCAATCTAACCCAAACGACCGAAGTGCAGACCAACGCTTTCGTCGACGACGCCCGCGTACAATTCGAATCGGCGCCGGTTGTCAAGGTCAGATTAATTGTGGAGAAGATTCAAGATGGGCGCGAATGAAATGGCGGCTCCCCAGGTGCGTAGATTGTTCGGAACGGATGGAATCCGCGGCGTCGCGGGAGAATTCCCGCTGAATCGAGAGACGGCGTTTGCCGTGGGGGTCGCCTTGGGGAACTGGATCGCAGAAAAATGCTCGGACCCTGAGGTGGTTCTGGGGGTGGATACGCGCGAGAGCGGATTATGGATTGCCGAGTACGTCGCCGGCGGCCTAGACCGCGCGGGCGTTCACCCCCGGTTCGCCGGTCTAATCACCACTCCCGGCATCGCGCACGTGGCCCGGACCGGTCCGTTCGCGGCAGGAGTGATGATTTCGGCGTCTCACAATCCGTACCGCGATAACGGGATCAAGGTGATCGATCATTCCGGCTTCAAGCTGGCCGACGAAACGGAGCAAAACCTGGAAGCAGGGATTTTCGCCTGGCTCGAATCCCGAAAGACGCCGGTGGCCAAGCCCTTGGCCGCCGACCCAAGCCTGGACCGCCAGTATTTGGATTATCTGGCGGGCATCATGTCCGAACAACTGGAGGGCATGCGGATCGTGGTGGACGCGGCGCACGGATCGGCCACGTATCTCGCGCCCGAGTTGCTCCAGCGATTGGGCGGCCAAGTGGACTGCATCCATTGCGCGCCGGACGGCAAGAACATCAATTTAAATTGCGGATCGCAGCATCTGGAGAGCCTCCAAACGCGAGTGCTCGCGGCTGGCGCGGACCTGGGCGTTGCCTTTGACGGCGATGCCGACCGCGCGTTATTCGTCTCGCGCTCCGGCAAGGCCGTGGATGGGGACGCCGTGATGCTTCTGTGCGCCCTGCCTTTGCACGCCATGGGACGATTGACCGAAGTCGTTGCGACGGTGATGTCGAATCTAGGCTTAGAGCGGGCGCTGAATCGTCATGGAATCGGGCTGGTGCGCACGCCGGTAGGCGACAAATACGTTCTGGAGGAAATGTTGCGCCGCAACGCGCCGCTGGGAGGAGAGCAGAGCGGCCACATCATCTTCCGTGACTACGCCACGACGGGCGATGGACTGCTTACCGCCCTGCGCGTGATCGAGATCATGCGCCGCTGCCGCCAGGATCTGGATCAGTTGACGGCAGAGTTGGTGATCTATCCGCAGATACTGCT
>Ga0209062_1003607_pt1 | contig 17572 bp, 19 predicted proteins | sample Coa_R2_2_FD_187158 | JGI IMG/M metagenome (GOLD analysis project Ga0209062, IMG submission 187158) | Surface soil microbial communities from Centralia Pennsylvania, which are recovering from an underground coalmine fire - Coalmine... | ecosystem: Environmental > Terrestrial > Soil > Unclassified...
GAGCTCGACGTGGCCGAGGTCCTGGAACTCGCCCCGCCGCCGCCGCGTGCCGGCTGCCCGACCTGCCGGGCGATCTACGATCTGCTCACAGTCGGCCACGCTCGCCCATTGACGTCGATTGACCGTAAAGTCATGATGGACATATGACTTTAGGCGAGGCCATTCGCGCCGCCCGCAAGGCCAAGGGACTGACCCAGCAGCAGCTCGGCGACGCATTCGAGATTTCCAAATCGGCCGTGAACATGTGGGAGTCGGGCAAGAACGTGCCCGACCTGCGCAAACTCGGCCGCCTGATCCAGATCCTCGACCTCGATCCGGCGGTGGCGACCGGGCTCGCCGAGGCGCAGGCGTCGGGCGAACCGGCCATCGCCGGCCGCTCGCCGATCATGCCGCTCGGCGCGCCGATCGGCCGGCCCGACCTGCCGGTGTGGGCCTCGGCGCAGGCCGGCGACGACGGCGCGCTGGTGCTGACGCCCGACCCGATCGACTACATCCGCCGCTCCGACCGCATGACCGGCGTGCGCGACGCCTATGCGTTCTACGTGATCGGCGCGTCGATGAGCCCGGCGATCGAGCACGGCGACCAGGTGGTGGTGAACCCGCACCTGCCGGTGCGGCCGGGCAACGACTGCGTGTTCATCCAGCAGGGGCCGGAAGGCATGCTGGCGCTGGTCAAGCGGCTGGTCCGGCCGGGCGCCGACCAATGGAAGGTGCGGCAGTTCAACCCCAATCGCGAGTTCGAGCTGAGCCGCAAGAAGTGGGGTAAAGCGCACGTGATCACCGAGATCCGCCGCGGCGGGGTATAGACTGCGCCGATGGACGGGGATCGCCAGCGCAACGGGACCGGGAAGGTGAGCGGCGCACGCGCCGCCGCGCTCCTGGCCGCGCTGTTCGCGATCACCTTCAATTTCCTGCAGCCGCTGGCGCATGCCGCGCTGATGCGCGACGCCACGCCGTCGACCCTGTGGACCGTGCTGTGCACGACGCCGACCGCCGATCAGGGCAACGATTCGGGCTCGGCTCCGACGATCGCGCAGGACCACAAATGCTGCCTGGGACTCGCCTTCGCCCCCGCCCTGCTGGCGCCGCCCGAGCAGTTCATCGTGCTGCCGCCGGTCGCGCTCGCGTCGCGGCCGCTCGTCGCCGTCGAGCCCACCGCCGCCGTCGGCATCCGCGACGGCCCCTCGAGCCCGCGCGGTCCGCCCTCCTTCGCGTAGAGACCTGAGCCGGCCGCCCGTCCGCGGCCGCGTGTCTTTCCGTCGAAGGAGTGTCCCATGTCTTGTCGTCGTGCGGTCGTCGTGGCTGCACTTGTCGTGTCCCCTCTGGCTCATGCCCAGACGCCGGCGCCGGCGCAGCAATTGCCGGCGGTGACGGTGACGGCCGGCCGCGGCTCGGCGATCGAGAAGCTCGACGTCAGCACGACCGTGATCACGCGCGACGCGATCCAGGCGATGCCCGAGACGGGCGTCGACCAGATCGTCGGCCGGATTCCCGGCGTCTGGGTGCCGACCATCCCGACCGGCCAGCTCCATCCGACCGGCCAGCCGTTCAACATCCGCGGCTTCGGCACCAGCACCACCATCAACACGCTGGTGCTGCTCGACGGCGTGCCGATGAACGACCCGTTCTTCCGCACCGTCGACTGGAGCCTGATCCCCAAGGCCTCGATCGAGCGCATCGAGGTGATCAGGGGCGGCGGCGCCACCAGCCTGTGGGGCAACATGGCAATGGGCGGCATCGTCAACATCGTGACCCGCGAGCCCTCGCACACCGGCGGCGCGCTCGACATCAACTACGGCAGCTACAACACCACCAACAGCGAGGCCGACGCGAGCTGGGTGCCGAACGACCGGCTGCGGGCGGGACTGAGCTACGGCCATGCCCAGAGCAACGGCTACAACCTCACGCCCTCGCAGTTCCAGAACTCGAACCTGGTGCCGACCGCGTCGAAGGCCGACAACGTCAACTTCTCGGCCTATCTCGCGCCCGACGCCGCCAACAAGCTGTTCGCCAAGGCCTATTTCCACCAGGCCTACGAAGACGGGCTGGTGTGGAACATCGCCCATAACCAGTGGTCGACGTGGCGGCTGCTGCTCGGCGCCACGCATCAGTTCGACGACAAGAGCTCGTCGCTCAATTTCAGCGCCTGGGCGGGCGGCGGCACGTTCGGCACGATCAACGCCAGCAACGGCAGCTACTCGCTGGTCAACACCAGCGCTACCAACCAGTTCGTCAGCCAGATCGAGCAGGCGCCCAACAACAACCAGGGCGGCTCGCTGTTCTGGCAGTTCGACGCGGGCGAGGTGAAGGACGTCAAGATCGGCATCGATGCGCGGCGCACCGAAATCGCCGACTACAACAGCCTGTTCGCCAGCGCCACGGCGGCGCCGACCATGTTCGTCGCCCACGGCGAGCACCGGCTGGAGGGGCTGTTCGCGCAGGGCACGTGGCGGCCCTCTGCCGTGCCGGTCGACGTGACGCTCGGCGTGCGCGGCGACTTCTTCCAGGCGGTGAATGCCAGCGTGCTCAACGTCAACTCGGCCACCAACACCTTCATCCCCGACGCGCAGTATGCGAGCTTCGATCCCCGGCTCGGCGTGAAGTACTACGCCACCGACCAGCTGGTGCTGCGCGCCGCGGCCTACCGCAACTTCTCCGCGCCCGGCATGAACCAGATGTACCGGAGCTTTGCCAGCGGCGCCTCGTTCACCACGACCAATCCCAACCTGCAGCCGATGACCAACATCGGCGAGGAAGTGGGCGCCGATTTCACGTGGCGCGAGTTCACGCTGTCGGCTACCTGGTTCAACAACAACCTCGACAATTTCATCGACTTCGTCGCGGTCTGCTCGTCCAACGCCGCCTGCGCCGCGCCGTTCGCCACCGCGGCCGGCCTGAGCGGCATCACCTCGGTCAACCAGTACATCAATGTCGGCAGCGCGGTGTTCCAGGGCTTCGAGGTGCTGGGCGGCTGGCAGCCGCTGAAGCAACTGCGCTTCACCGGCTCGTTCACCAGCACGACCGCCTATCTCACGAGCTCGACCGTGCCCAATCTCGAGCGCACCGGCGTGCAGCTCGGCCAGGTGCCGATCTGGACGATCAATGCCGGCGCCGAATGGCGGCCGATCGCCGAGCTGGCGCTCAACGTCAACCTGAAGTCGTTCCCGGCCTACTGGGCCAACACCGCTCACACGCAATTGAACGAAGCGGCGACGCTGATCGATCTCGGCGCCACTTATTCTTTCAACAAGTCGGTCGATCTCTACGGCACGATCCAGAACCTGACGAACGTGCAGTATCTGGCATCCGGCTATACGCTCACCTCGTTCGAGGGACCGACCGTGAGCAACACATCCATTCCGGCGCTGGGCATGCCGTTCACTGCCCTGGTCGGCCTGCGCGCGAGGTTCTGATGCGTACCCTGTTGTTGTCGGTTCTCGCCCTCTTCACCGGCGCCGCCATCGCCACCGCGCATGATGGCCACGAGCACATGCATGGCATGAACGGCAAGGCGCCGGACGCGTTCACCGCCACGCCCGCCTTCGCGCCCGACGGCACCTTGTGGCTGGCGCGCGGCACCGCCGACCGCGTGCTGGTCTCGCATTCGTCGGATCTCGGCAAGACCTTCTCGACGCCGGTCTCGGTCACGCCGGGCCCTGTCAGCATGGATTGGGGTCCCGATTCGCGGCCGCAGATCCTGATCGACCGCCAGGGCCGGCTGGTCGTCACCTACGCGCTGTTCCAGGACGAGAAGTTCAACGGCCGCGTCTACGTCACGCACTCCGACGACGGCGGCAAGAGCTTCGCGCCCTCGCTCCCGATCACGCCGGATGCGACCAGCCAGCGCTTCCAGTCGGCGGCGATCGACAGCGACGGCCGCGTGTTCGCGGCCTGGCTCGACAAGCGCAACAGGCGCACGGTGCCCACGGCATCGCTCGCCTATGCCTGGTCGGACAGCAGCGACGCCCCGTTCGGCGCCACGCACATCGCCGCCGACAACACTTGCGAATGCTGCCGACTCGGCCTTGCCTTCGCCGGCCCCGGACGGCCCGCCATCCTGTTCCGCAACGTCTTCCCGGGCTCGGTGCGCGACCATGCCGTCGTGACGCTCGACAACGCGACTGCGCCGGGCAAGCTGCGGCGGGTCAGCGTCGATGACTGGAAGATCGAGGCCTGTCCGCATCAGGGCCCGAGCCTCGCCATCGCGGCCGACGGCTCCTATCACGCCGCCTGGTTCACCGAGGGCAGCAGGCGGCAGGGCCTGTTCTACGCCCGCGCCGCCAATGGCGAGGTGGCGTTCGGCGAACCCCGCGCACTCTCGGCGCCCGACAAGCAGCCGTCGAGGCCCTACCTGCTGGCGGTCGGCGACACGATCCATCTGGTGTGGAAGGAGTTCGACGGCGCAAAGTCGGTCGTGCGCTGGCAGATGAGCCGCGACGACGGCCGTAGCTGGACGGCGGCGCGCACCGTCGCAAAGACTGCCGATGCATCCGACCATCCGCTGCTGGTGGCGCACGGCGACCAGGCGTTCCTGTCATGGCTGACCAAGAGCGAGGGCTATCGCCTGATCGCGTTGGGAGCAGAACGGTGAGAGCCGCCCTTCTCGCGCTGCTGGCGCTGCTCGTTCAGGCGACGACGGCGCTCGCGGGCGAGCCGCTTGCCTTCGAGCGCGGTAGCTGGGCCAGGATCGCGGCCGCCCATCGGGGCCAGGCGATCGTCGTGCATCTGTGGGGCCTCACGTGCACGCCCTGCCTCGCCGAGTTGCCCAAGTGGAGCAAGCTCGAGAACGAGCGGCCCGATCTCCGCCTGGTGATGATCGCCGCCGATCCGGTGCCGCAGGCCGACACGCAGGTCGCCGCGACCCTCGATCGGGCGGGCTTGGGAGCCGTCGAGAGCTGGAGTTTCGCCGACCGCTTCGTCGAGCGGCTGCGCTACGAGATCGATCCGGCCTGGTCGGGCGAGCTGCCGCGGACGCTGCTGATCTCGCGCGACGGAACCCGCACAGTGCTGAAGGGCGTGGCCGACCTCGCGCAGGTCCGCGCCTGGCTCGACGGCCAGAAGCGAATGGACTAGCAGTCGCCTTCCTTGGCCTTGGCCTCGAGCTGGTCGGCCTGCTGGTCGAGCTCCTCGGCGTGCCGTTCGAGCCTCAATCGTTCGGTTTCCTGATGAAGAGAAGCAGCAAGCCGCCGGGCTCGCCGGGCGAGGTCGCGCAGCTCCTCCACCTGAGCGGCGTGACCGGAACGCGTGGTCATCGTGTTTCAGGAATGCCATCGACGTCTGTGAGTTGCACAGCGTATGAATCTCGGTCGCTTTGTCGCAGTTAATCAACTTTCTTGACTGCGGATTAACTACCTGCTAGGGTGTCATCTTAACCCGATGCCCGACACTCTCGCTTCTCCGCTCGTCTCGTCCTCGCCGCTGGAGCGCATCCGGGCGGCGCGGCGGCCGCTGGGCTGGCGCCGCCGGGCGCTGGCGCTGTGCGAGGCCGAGGTCGCACATGCACGGGCCGATTTCTGGCGCCTGGCCCGCGCGCTGCGCGTCGACGGCGCCTTCGACCGCTTTCTCGATCCGGCCTGTCACGAGGCCGCGTCGCTGCCGCATGAGCACAAGGCCGGCCGCGTGCTGCTCTGGCTCAGCCACCTGCAGGTCGAGGAGCAGGAGATCGCCAAGTCGATCGGCATGGGCATGCTGCGCAGCGATCGGCGCTACATGCGGAGCCTGTTCCGCCGCCGGCTGGCGCTGAAGCAGGGCCTGCGGCAAAGCTTCGCCGCCTACAGCGCCCTGCGCCCGCCCTGCTAGACGCCGTGGGCGCGCAGGAAAGCGAGCGTGCGTTGCCAGGCATCGGCCGCCGCCGCGCCGTTGCCCGCGCCCGTCGTCCCGGTGCGGTCGAAGATGTGACCGGCATTGGGGTACCACTTGATCTCGTAGGGCGCGCCGACGTTCCGCATGATCGCCTCCAGCTTCTGCGGCGGATCCTTGCCGATGGTGGTGTCGTTCTCGCCGGCCAGAACGAGGAGCGGCGAGCTTTCCTTCGTCCAGCGCTGCCGGAAGACGTCGAGGTCGGGATGGGTGCGCGCGCCGTCGAGCGCGCCGTAATAGGAGACGCCGGCCCGGATGTGGCGCGTGGCGGCGAGCAGGGCGACGAAGAAGCCGCCATTGGAGAAGCCGACGGCGCCGGTTGCGCCCTTCCTGGCCTTGGGCAGTGCGTTCAGCTCGCCGATGATGGCGACGAAATCCTCGACGATCGAATGCGCGTCGACCGTGAACGACCGGCGCCGCAGCTCCTCGTTGGTGATGCCGTAGGCGCGCAGGAAGGCAGGCGCGGCGCAGATATAGCCTTCGCGCGCGAGATTTCCGCAGTAGCCGCGGTCGGCTTCGGTGATGCCGCCGCTGGTGTGCAGGACCAGCACCGTGGCAAACGGGCCGGCGCCGTTCGGCACGAACAGCGTCGTCTCCATCTTCTTGTGCGCGCCCATCGTCACCTCTTCGCGGGTGAAGTCGCCCGCTGACGCCGGCATGGCGGCGGCAAGCAGGCCGATGGTGACGATCGTTTTATGCATGGTCGCACTCCCCCTCCGGGACTGTCGCACTTCGGAACTTTGATGCATAGTCGCGCCCCGGGGGGAAGAAAATCGGCCATGCCGGTGAATTGGACGATCTCGCATCCGACGCGTCTGGTGCTCGCGGTCGCGCGCGACTCGGTCGGCCTCGTCGACATGCAGGAATATCTCGATGCCGTGGTGGTCGACGGAGCGATGCCCTACCGCAAGATCTTCGACCTGACGCACGGTACGCTCGATCTCGACGACAAGGAGATGATGATCCTGGGCGCGCGCATCCGCGCCTATGCCAGGACCAGCAAGATGGGCCCGCTGGCGATCGTGGCGTCCTCGCCGGCCGCCTACGAGCGGGCGCGCATGTACATGACGCTGGCCGGTGCCGACCGGCCGATGCAACTGTTCAGCGAGCTGCACCTCGCGCGCAAATGGCTCGACGGACAGGAGGCTTCGCCCTAGCGCCGCCTCCCGCTGCCCGCGCACCCGTCAGTTGCGCATGAAGCCTTCGAGCTCGCTCTCGGCCCAGGCGAGGGTCTTGTCCATCGCCTCACCCTTGAAGTAGCGCACCGCCATCTGGGTCATGGTCGCCTGGGTGTAGATGCGCTCGCCGATCGAGTGCGGCGCGGGCGCGCCCGCCACCGACAGGATCTGGTGGTTGTACGGGTTGGGATAGTGGAAGAGCGTGCCCTTGGGCGGCCCCTCCTCCTGCCACACCTTGAACAGCGTGAGCTTGTCGAACGACGGCAGGTCGTAGCCGCCGGATGCCACCACCATCTTCTCCGAGGCGCGCGCCGAGGACAGATGGGCGAGCAGGCTCTTGGCCGCCGACTGGTTCTTGCTGAAGTTCCAGATGCTCCAGAAGTACGGCGTGAACGGCGCGAAGCGGCCCTTCGGTCCCTGGGCGAAGCCGTGCGTCCAGCACTGCTCGGCGACCTTGGGCGCATCGCGCTTGGCGACCGCCCAGGCCGACGGCGGGTTCATGATCAGCGAGGCCTGGCCCGACACCAGGAACTTATTGTTCGAGGCGTCGTCCCATGCCGGCACGTCGGGCGGCATGAAGCCCATCAGCTTCTTGTAGAACTCGAGCGCCTGCCGGACGTTGTCGCTCTTCACCGTGATGTCGCCCTTGGCGTTGACCAGCTCGGCGCCGAAGCCGTGGAACACGGCGCCCGCGGTGTCGACGCTGTCGGCGGTGACGCCGAGCCCGATGCCGAACGGATGCCCGCCCTTCTGGCAGGCCTCCGCCGCCTTGAGGAAGGCATCGAACGTCCAGGCGTCGGCCTTGGGCGGCGAGCCCGCAGGGTACATCGCCTGCACGTCGATGCCGGCATATTGCTTCATGTAGTCGAGGCGCGAGCACGGTCCCTTGATCTGGCTGCCGACGGTCGCCGGCACGCCGAGCCACTTGCCCTTGATGTGGCCGAGATACTCGACGGTGGCGTTGACCGCGCCGTTGTCCTTGACCAGCTGCTCCATGACGTCGTTCATCGGCACCAGCTGCTCGGCGTAGCGCGACGGCAGCCAGGTCGAGAGCGCGATGATGTCGTGGCCCGAGCGCGCCTGCGATTCGGCCGCGCCGGTCAGCAGCAGCTTGTTGCCCTGGCTGGTGATGAAGTCGACCGCGACCTCGACCTTCTCCTTTTCACCCCACTCCTTCACCAGGTCCGACGTCGCGCTGTTGGCGCCCGGCACCCAGTGGTCCCACATGGCGAGCGACAGCTTGCCCGCGGCATGGGCGCCGCGCACGAACGGCGCCGCCACGAAGGCGGTGGATGTCGCGGCCGTGGCGGCGACGAAGCGGCGGCGTCCGATCTTCCTTGCAGTCATTTGTTCCTCCCTGTCGACAGGAGGAACGCTAGGCGAGCCGCGCTACACACGCAATGCAATTCGCTATTGAGGGCCGTTCGCCCCCATGGCGCCGACGGCGAATTCGACGTCGATGCGGCCGGCCTTCTCGAACACCAGGGTCGCCTTGACCGTGCTGTCCTTCTTGAACGGCGCCTTGAGCTCCTGGAACATCACGTGATAGCCGCCGGGCTTCAGCACCACGGTCTGTCCAGGCGGCAGCGCGAGCCCGCCGTCGACGGCGCGCATGCGCATCACCGAGCCGTCCATCTTCATCTCGTGGATGTCGGCCTTCGCCGCCGCCGGACTCTCGATCGAGACCAGCCGGTCGGGCGCGCTGCCCTTGTTGGTGATCGTCATGTAGCCGCCGGCCGTGGGCGCACTGGGCGGCGTGGCGCGGGCCCACGGATCGTGGATCTCGAGCGTGCCCAGCCTGTAGTCGCGGGCGAAGGCTTGCGGGGCGCCGGCGAGGAGAACCCCGAGCAGGGCGATGAAAGACAGGATGGTTTTCATCGCCCGACTCTATAGCCGCCGCACGCGCCTTCAGTGCGGCAGTCCGACGCTAGGCCTTGGCGAGCGGATCGGCGCCGTACTGGTTGGGCCCGGTCGTGCCGGGCAAAAAACCGCACTCGACGAGGTTCCAGATCGGCCCGACCAGCGGCACCAGGATGATGAAGATCCACCAGCCCGACTTGTTGCGGTCGTGATAGCGCTTGGCCATCGTGGCGAGGTTCACCCACACGATCACCAGCACGAACACCGCGGCGACGGCAACGAGGCCCCCCGGGACGTCGCCGTCCGGCCCCATCATCGCCGCCAGGCCGCCGAACACGATCCCTTCGGCGACGAGGACGCCGAGCACGACCAGCCAGAATTTGGCGCGATTCACCCGGCCCTCGAAACTGAACAGACTCTTCATCGCACGTCCTCCCCAGATCGACGCCCGATCCGCGCGTCTTGATTCCGAGGCTAGCGTGAAGCCTATTGTGCGGCCATGACTTTGCAGCGCGCGGCCCTGTGGGCGATCGTGATTGCAGCGACGATGTATTTGCTGGTCGCCGGCCGCGGCCTGCTGCTGCCGTTCGTGCTCGGGCTCGCGCTCTGGTACATGGTCGACGCGCTGGCCGATGCGATCGAGCGGCCGCGCCTTGGACATTTTCACGTGCCGCGCCTCGTTGCCGTGCTGGCCGCGCTCTGCGTCATGGGCGGCCTGGTCTGGGTGGTCGGCCGCACGATCAGCCGCAACGTCCGCGCCGTCGCCGCCGCGGCGCCCAACTACGAGGTCCGCCTGCAGAGCCTGCTCGACCAGGGCGGCCGCCTGATCGGGCTCGAGCACACGCCGACGCTCAACCAGCTGTTCGACCGCATCAGCCTCGCCGATACGCTGGGCAGCATCGCCACCGCGACCGCCTCGGTGGTGGGCGTCACCGGCATCGTGCTGATCTATGCCGGCTTCCTGTTCGTCGAGCAGGTGCATTTCCGGCGCAAGCTCAACAGCCTCTTCGGCGCGGCCGATAAGAGCGGCGCCCAGCAGGCCCGCCTGCGCGCCGTGCTCGAGCAGATCGACCGCGACATCCGCATCTATCTCCGCATCAAGACCACGCTCGCCGTCGCCACCTCGGCGCTCGCCTACGCGGTGATGGCCTGGGTCGGCGTCGACTTCGCGGGCTTCTGGGCGGTGATGGTGTTCTTCTTCTATTACATCCCGACCGTGGGCTCGATCCTGGCGATCGTGGCGCCGGCGCTGCTCACGCTCGTGCAGTTCGATCACCTGACACCGTTCCTGATCGTGCTGCTGGTGATCGGCACCATCCAGATCGTCATGGCCAACGTCGTCGAGCCCGCCATCATGGGCCGCTCGCTCAACCTCTCGCCGCTGGTCGTGATCGTCTCACTGATGGTGTGGGGCACGATCTGGGGCGTCGTCGGCATGTTCCTGTGCGTGCCGATCATGGTCGTGTTGCTGATCGTGCTGGCGCATTTCGACGCCACGCGCCCCGTCGCCATCCTGCTCTCGGCCGACGGCAAGATCCCCGAGCCGTAGTCCGATGGCGCTCGAATCGAAGGCGGACGCCTAATGCCCGGACAACAACGCCACCAGCGCGATCGCCATGCCCACGCCGCCCACAACTACCAGTAGTTCAAACAGGCGCCAATACACATGCAAGGTATAGGCGCCGCCGTCCGCGATTTCAATGCCCCTCGGGCCGACCGTCGCCGGCCGGCGCCGCCGCCGGGTCGGCGCTGAGCACCAGGGTCCTCTCGCCGTCTTTCTCCTCGAGCGCGATGTGCACGAACGGGATGTCGGCCACGCCGTCGGCGAAATCGCGGTCGACCTCGTCGAACAGCCGCACATAGAGCTTCCACGCCACGGCGCCGGCCTCGAGCGGCACGCGCACGGGCTCGCGCCAGTCGAGCGCGCGGATGCCGGTATGGACGACGCTGTCCTCCTCCTTGTCGCGCACCAGGGTCGCCTCGAAGCGGCCGATGGTGGCGGTGCGCGCCGTCTTCGCGGCGGGCTTGGCCGCCACGTCGACGCAGATCTGCTGCGGCTTGCCGGCGGCGAATTGCACGTCGCCCGCGTTCATCGTCGGATCGGAGATGTCGTCGACCCAGCCCAGCCGCTCGACCACGACGACGCGGCTGTTGGCCTTGTCGAAGCGCCAGCCGGGCGGCGGATCGAAGCAGCGATGCACGGTGCGGCTCTCGCCCACGCCGGCGCGCGCCAGGATCGCGGGCGACACCAGCGTGTTGGACTCCGCCACCGTGCTGCGCACCTTCTGGTCGAGCGCCAGCGAGCCCGGCCGGTCGGGCAGCACGACGAACGGCAGCTCGAAGGTGACGGTGCGGCCGTCGTGGCGCAGCACCAGGGTGCCCGCGACCAGGGTGGTGCGCGCCGCGGCGGTGGCGAAGGCGCGGCGCGGCACGGCAAAGCGCAGCCGCTCGGGGCTGACCTCGCCCTCGCCGCGCCAGTCGCCCAGGCTGAGCACCGGCGGTGTGCCGCCTGAGGCAAGGTGCAGGCCGACGATCTCGACCGCGACCGGCGGATCATCCTCGCGCGCGGCGGCGAAGGGCGGCGCGTAGAGCGGCACGATTGGCTGGGAGACGGTCGGCTGCGACACGGTGGGCTGCGGCGCGGACCGCGCCGCCGGCGTGGCGAGATGCAGCGCCGCGTCCTGCGGCGGCAATGGATGCGTGCGTGGATCGCCGGGCGCCGCGAGCGTGAGCTCGCCGGTGGCGCGGCGCGGCGGCACGAAGCGCGGCGTGAAGGCCAGCACCAGCGGCAGGCCGTTGCCGCCGGCCAGCCGGTCGAGCGCCGCCTGGCCGCGCCGCGCGGCAGCCTGCGCAGCGAGCGTGGCGCCGGCGCCCGGCCGGGCGAGCGCGTCGGCGAGCGCCATGTCGAGCGCATCGAGCGCGGCGAGCGCCTGACGCCACGCGTGCGGCAGGCGGTCGAGCGCGCGCTCGTTCGCCGCCTCGCCGCGCACGGCAAGCGCATCGGCCAGCAGGCTCGCGACACGCAGGGCCCCGAGCAGCTCGATGCGGGCGCGGCCGTCAGCGCGCGCCTGCAGCGCCGCGCGCTCGGATTTCAGGGAGTCGAGCTTCTCGCCGACGGTGATGCCGGGCGGCCCGGAATCGTCGGCCCGGCGCGCGAAGGAATAAGCGAGCGCCGCGGTCGCCACGGCGAACCCCGCCACGGCCGCGATCAGCCATCCCCACCGCCTGGTCATGCGGGAGGTTGTAGCACGCTTGCTGTCGTCCTGAGCGAAGCGAAGAACGACGTCAGTACGAGAACAAGACCGGCAGCGGCGAGTTCAGAATCAAATGCCGCGTCATGCCGCCGAAGATCATCTGGCGCAGGCGGCTCTGGGTATAGGCACCCTTGACGATCAGGTCTGCGCCGCCCGCCTTGGCCGTGTCGACGATGGTCTGTCCGGCCGAGCGCGAGCCCGGCTTGACGTGCTGGCTCGTCACCTTGAGGCCGTGACGCGCCAGCGACTCGGCGATCTCGGCCGAGCTCGGCCCCGGCACCATGGCGCCTTCGACGCTCAGCACCTCGATCGCCTCGGCACCCGACAGCATCGGCATGGCGAGCGAGATCGCCCGCGCGCTCTCGGTCGAGCCGTTCCAGGAGAAGAGGATCCGCTTGCCGACCGTGCCGGAGAAGCCCTTCGGCACGACCAGCACCGGCCGGCCCGAATCGAACAGCGCCGTCTCGAACACGCTTTCCGGCATCCGGGGCAGCGGCCCGGGCTGCGGCATCACGATCAGATCGTACGACCGGCCGATCACGCCGATCGCCGTCGGACCGCTGTCGTCGGCCGAGCGCCATTCGGATTTCAGCCCGGTGGCGCGACTGTCGAAGGCCTGCTTGACGGCGGCGATGCGCTGCCGCTCCTCGGCGTCCTCGGCCAGGCCGCCGCCGATCGGCGCGCCCATGCCGGCGTCGGCCCACGCCATGCTCATGACGCCATAGGATGGCGGCTCCAAGCCGACCAGCCGGGCGTCAAAGCCCCGGGCCAGCGTGGCCGCCAGATCGAACGCGGACGGATCTTCTGCCGCCCAGGCCATTGTCAGAATTGACTTCATGACAAGCCCTCCCTGTTGTCCGACACGATACCACGAGCCTCGGCAGGCCCGGAGCGTGATGCAGTTGATACAATCGATGTATTGAAACGCTCATGGCGTGCAATAAGTTAGGCGCAATACCTCATCCTTCGGGTGAGGCAGGGGTCAATTTAGGCCCAGCGTTTCTCCCAGTCCCCGTCGAGCCCCAGACGCGACGGACAAGGTTGGCAGAGGCGCCGTGAGACAATGATTCTTTGGAGATACATATGCTGTCCATCTTCCGCCGGCTTATGAAGAACGAGCGTGGCGCCACCGCCATCGAGTACACGCTGATCGCTTCGCTGATCGCTGTTGCCGCCATCACGGCGATGACCACGGTCGGCGGCAAGGTCAGCAACGTTCTCGGCAACGTCTCGAACGCGATGAACTAAGGCGCGTTCCCGCAGATCCAAGAATTTGGGCGGTTCGGCGACGGGCCGCCCATTTTCTTTGCCTCGCCATTCTCGAGAGGCCGGCGCCGCTACAAAGCTTGCCATTGTTACACGCCGGACATTGTCTTCGGACGGCGGCCCGCTACCCTCGGACCAGTGCATCGGAGTCCCGACATGCTTTCGGTCTTGCGACATCTCCTGCGCAGCGAGCGCGGGGTAACGATGATCGAATATTCGCTGATCATCTGCCTGATCGCCTGCGCCGCGATCGGCGCCTTCTCGGCCGTGGGCCAAAGCGTGCTCGGCCGTCTCGGCCCGGCAAGCAACGCGCTGCAGTGATGCTGAACGTGATCGCCCGTCGCACGCGACGGTTCCTCGCCGACCAGCGCGGCACGGTCTTCGTCGAGTACAGTTCGCTGGTGCTCCTGGTCGCGATCGCCGCGATCGCGCTCCTCGGCCACGTCGGCGGCTCGGCCTCGAACTAGCTGGGTGCGCGACTCCGATCGCGCATCATGTAACCCGAGGAGTCGCGCCACTGGAGTGGCGCGCTCCCAGCAAAGCAAGATCAGACTATCGACGCCGCCTTCGGCACGATCCAGGCGAACCTGTCGGACAGCGCCGCGAGCGTCACCCGATTGAGCGCATCGGCGGTCACCGTGGCGCCGCCGGTGGCGTCCGGCAGGTCGCGCGTCGCCACCGTGTCGGCAGCAATCGTGCTCATGAAGCCGTGGTCGGTGGCCGAGCGTACGGTGGCAGACACGCACATGTGGGTCATGAAACCGCCGACGATCAGGTTCTTGCGGCCCGTCCCGGCGAGGTGCTTGGCGAGCTCGGTGCCGGCGAAGGCGTTGGGCAGGCCCTTGTCGACGACGGTCTCGCCGTCGCGCGGCGCGAGCGGCGATACGATCTCGAAGCCGGCCAGGGTCGGGTTGAAGGCCTTGCCGGTCGGCGAGCCCTTGTGGCGGACGTGGATGATGGGCGCCTTGGCCTTGCGCGCCTTGTCGAGAAGTCCGGCGAGCGCATCGACCGCCGCACCGACTCCGGTCAACGGCAGCAGACCGTCGGTATATTCCCGCTGCGCATCGATGATCAGAAGAACGCCGTTGGTCATCGTCGCCGGCGAGGGAGACGCTCCCGCCATCTGCAGCATGGTCATTGCCATGTTCGTTACCCGCCCTGTTCCTGGTTGAAGAAACCCCCGGCCCATCAACGCCCAACGCGGCGCGATTTGCAAGCGTCGAGGCATGCCCAAAAATGCAGGTCCGCGTGACTATAATTTGCGATGGCTTCCGGCGCCGCCTATGAGAACACGCGATGAAGGCGATCGTGGTCGGCGGCGGCATCATGGGGCTCGGCACGGCGTGGGCGCTGGCGCGCGCCGGCCACGGCGTCGAGCTGTTCGAGCAGGGTCCGCTGCCCAATCCGCTTGCCTCGTCGATGGACGAGCACCGCCTGATCCGCCATCCCTACGGCGATTACAAAGGCTACGCGCGCATGATCGACGATGCGTTCGCCGCCTGGGATCTGATGTGGCGCGATCTCGGGCAGCGCTTCTACGCGCCGACCGGCACGCTGGCGCTGACGGGCGAAGGCAACGACTGGGCGGCGCGTTCGGCGGCGACGCTCGCGGCGACCGGCCGCCCGATGACGCAACTCACACCGGATGAATTGGCGGCGCGCTTTCCCATGATCGATGCCAGCGGCGTGTCGCGCGCCTACTGGCTCGACAGCGGCGGCACCCTGTTCGCCCAAGACATCGTTGCCGCCCTGGCGCGCCACCTGGCGGCAAAAACCAACGTGCGCCTGCACGCGCACACGCCGGTCCGCTCGGTCGATGTCGAGCATGGTCGGCTGGTCACGCAATCGGGCGGTGCCCACTCCGCCGATGTGGTGATCGTGGCGGCCGGCGCCTGGCTCGGGCGGCTCCTGCCCGCGCTCGCCGCCCGCCTCGTGCCGTCGCGCCAGATCGTGGTCTATTTCGACCTGCCGGAAGCGGCGCGCGCTCGCTGGTCGAAGGGACCGATGGTGCTCGACCTTTCCGGCAAGGTCGGCCTCTACCTCGTGCCGCCGATGGAAGGCCGCGGAATGAAGGTCGGCGACCACGAGTTCAGCCGCGTGGGCGACCCCGACGCGCCGCGCGACGCGAGTGTCGAGGAGATGCGGCCCCTGCTCGAACGCTGCCGCCAACTGCTCAGGGGCTTCACCGATTGGCGCATCGACCGGCTCAAGGTCTGCTATTACACGGTCAGCGAAGATGAGCGCTTCGTGGTCGAGAAGCCGGGCGCCAAGGGCTGGGTGATGTCGCCCTGCTCGGGCCACGGCTTCAAGTTCGGCGCGGTGATGGGCCTGGAGCTCGCCCGCACCATTGCAACGGAACGCGACCCGATCGCGCACGCCCAATGGGCGGCCGGATTCGAAGGCGATACACCGGCTTCCTAAAACCGTTCATATTCCTCTCCCCCGATAGGGGGAGAGGTAAAGGAAGGCTGAAAGGGAACACCGTCATGGCGTCCAGGAAGAAGAGCAGCAAGCAGGCGCCGGGCGCGCGCGCGAAGGGCATGCGCCAGGGCCTGGCGACCTACGGCGACGCGGGTTTCTCGCTGTTCCTGCGCAAGGCGTTCCTCAAGGCCGGCGGCTATACCGACGATGCGCTCGACCGGCCGATCGTCGGCATCACCAACACCTTCTCCGACTACAATCCCTGCCACGGCAACGTGCCCGACCTGATCGAGGCGGTGAAGCGCGGCGTCATGCTGGCCGGCGCCATGCCGATGGTGTTCCCGACCGTGTCGATCCACGAGAGCTTCTCGCATCCGACCAGCATGTTCCTGCGCAACCTGATGTCGATGGACACCGAGGAGATGATCCGCGCCCAGCCGATGGATTCGGTCGTGCTGATCGGCGGCTGCGACAAGACCCTTCCCGCGCAGCTGATGGCCGCCGCTTCGGTCGACAAGCCCGCGGTCGTGCTGCCGGTCGGGCCGATGCTGGTCGGCCATTTCAAGGGCGAGGTCCTGGGCGCCTGCACCGATTGCCGGCGCCTGTGGGGCCAGTTCCGCGCCGGCACCTTCTCCCAGGAGGACATCGACAAGGTCTCCGAGCGGCTGGCGCCGACCAAGGGCACCTGCATGGTGATGGGCACCGCCAGCACCATGGGCTGCATCGTCGAGACCTTGGGGATGGGCCTGCCCAATTCGGGCTCGATTCCCGCTACGCACTCCGATCGCCTGCGCGTCGCCGAGGCGACCGGCAAGCTCGCCGCCGAGATGGCGGTCAAGCAGGGCCCGAGGCCCAGCGAGATCATGACCAGGGGCGCGATCAGGAACGCGCTCACCGTGCTGCAGGCGATCGGCGGCTCGACCAACGCGCTGGTGCATCTCACCGCGGTGGCGCGGCGGCTCGGCATCGACATCGAGCTCGAGGAATTCGACAAGATCGGCCGCAAGGTGCCGGTGCTGGTCGACCTCAAGCCCTCGGGCGACCATTATATGGAGCACTTCCATTGGGCCGGCGGCAACTCGCGGCTGATGAAGGAGATACGCTCCCATCTCGACGAGCGCTGCAAGACGGTGGCCGGCAACACGATCAAGGACGTGATCGACGCTGCCGAGATGGTGCCGAACCAGACCGTGATCCGCACGCCCAAGAACCCGATCAAGGCGACCGGCGGCATGGCGGTGCTGCGCGGCAATCTTGCCCCGCGCGGCGCCGTCATCAAACATGCGGCGGCGACGCCCGCGCTCTTGACCCACACCGGCCGCGCCGTGGTGTTCGATTCCCTGGAGGATCTCGCCGCGCGCGGCGACGATCCCAGGCTCGACGTGAAGGCCGAGGACATCCTGGTGCTGCGCAACGCGGGACCCAAGGGCGCGCCCGGCATGCCGGAAGCCGGCTCCTTCCCGATTCCGATGAAGCTCGCGCGCGCGGGCGTGAAGGACATGATCCGCATCTCCGACGCGCGCATGAGCGGCACGGCGTTCGGCACCATCGTGCTGCATATCGCGCCGGAGTCCGCCGTCGGTGGGCCGCTGGCGCTGGTCAGGACCGGCGACCGCATCACGCTCGACGTGCCCAAGCGGAAGCTCGAGCTGCTGGTCTCGGCCGACGAGCTCGCCAAGCGCAAGCGGGCGTGGCAGGCACCGCCACCGCATCCCGGCAGCGACCGCGGCTACA
>Ga0209062_1003611_pt1 | contig 17564 bp, 11 predicted proteins | sample Coa_R2_2_FD_187158 | JGI IMG/M metagenome (GOLD analysis project Ga0209062, IMG submission 187158) | Surface soil microbial communities from Centralia Pennsylvania, which are recovering from an underground coalmine fire - Coalmine... | ecosystem: Environmental > Terrestrial > Soil > Unclassified...
CGCCGATCTTCTGGAGGTGCGTGAGCCGGAGCATATGGAGGTAAGACAATGAGTGAACGACGTGCCGACAGTGCCACACTGGATGCGGAATCCGGTCAGCAGGGTTTGACCACCGCCGACCTGGCGTCCACCGCGCCCCAGCAAGCGGCCAATCAGAGCGGGGCAAACACGGCGATGACCGAGGACGCGACCCAGCAGATGGCCAACGCAAACGTGAGCATGAACGACGGCCAGGCGGCTGCAGCCAGCCAGCAGGCTCAGGCTACTGCCTCCGGCCAGCAGGAGACCGGGGCCAGCCAGCTATTCCCGGCGGAGGAGGCGCAGGCCCTTCGCTCCCGCTGGGATGCCATCCAGGCCGGCTTCGTGGACGAGCCGAGGCGGGCGGTGGAACAGGCCGATAGCCTGGTGGCCGACACCATGAAGCGCCTGGCCGAGGTCTTTTCGCAAACGCGCTCGGACCTGGAAAGCCAGTGGGGGAGCGGTAGCGACGTCTCCACCGAAGACTTGCGCCTGGCGCTACAGCGCTATCGCTCGTTCTTCGACCGCCTGCTCTCGGTCTGAGCGGGCGCCAGCCCATCCCGGGACCGCCGGGGCCGGCAGGGATGCCGGCGGTCCCGGGGCAGCGCTGCCGGATCGGCCCTCTGATCGTGCATTGGATTTTCACCTTAGCCCGACGAACAAGCATCCGGTAGACACCTGCCGCCGGCCGGCGATGGCCGGGCCCGAGGCCAGGCGCGCTGAGTTGTGCTATAACGAGAGGATCCCTTGCCGATACGCTCAGGAGACGTCATGACTGCCACGTGGAGAGACCGCGTCAACCTGTTCCTCTGCTCGTTTACCATCCTGTTTATCGAGCTTGCCTGCATCCGCTGGATCCCCGCCTATATCCGCTACCTGGGCTACTTCACCAATTTCGTGCTGCTGGGCTCGTTTCTGGGCATTGGCCTCGGCATGCTGTACGCGCGCCGGCGCTTCGATCTGGTCACCGTGTTCCCGGCAGCCCTGGCCGCGCTGGTGGCAGTGGTCAGCACCTTCAAGCTGCAACTTCTGGTCAACACATCGCAAGAGGTCTTCTTCGGCATCACCGAGCACATCACCGTGCAGGGCACGGAGTCGTTCTTCCTGCTGCCCCTGGTGTTCGTGGTGGTGACCTTCCTCTTCGCGCTGCTGGGGCAGAATCTAGGGCGTCTGATCGCGGCGGTGCAGCCGCCGCTCACCGCCTACACCATCGACATCGCCGGGTCGATCGCCGGCTCCGCGCTCTTCGCGCTGGTCTCGTTCCTCAGCGCCCCGCCCGGGGTCTGGTTCGCCATCGCCGCGGTCGCCGTCCTGCTGCTGCCGCAACGGGGGCGGCTCTTGCGCATCGCCAACGCGGCCATCCTGATCGGCGTCGTGGTGTGGGTCAGCCAGCTCGGCAGCACCTCGCTGTGGTCGCCCTACTACCGCGTCGACGTGCAGCGGAACGGCAACAGCTACGGCATCTTCGTCAACAACATCGGGCACCAGGGCATGGGGCCGTACCAGAAGGGGAAGACCAACTTCTACTACTCGGCGCCCTTCCAGACGTTCAACTTCCCGCCGTCCGCGCGCGAACTGATCATCGGCGCGGGGACCGGCTCGGACGCCGACCATGCGGTGCACCACGGCATCCGCCACATCACGGCCGTGGAGCTCGATCCGACTATCCTGAAGTTGGGCAAGGACCTCAATCCCGATCACGTCTATCAGAATCCCGCCGTCCACACCGTGCTCGACGACGGGCGCTCCTTCCTGGAGAAGACCAACGGCACCTACGACCTGATCGTCTTCGCCCTGCCTGACTCTCTGGCGCTGACCTCCAGCTTCGCCAACTTGCGTCTGGAGAGCTATCTCTTCACCCGCGAGGCCTTCGCCGCGGCCCGGCGCCACCTCAGCCCCAACGGCGTGTTCATCCTGTACAACAATTACCGCACGGAATGGGTGATGCGGAAGATTGCCGGCATGCTGAGCGACGCCTTCGGCGGCCAGTTGCCCTACGTGAAGACCAGGACCTTCAACTCGCCCGGCCGGGTGATCAGCGCGGTCTTGATGGACGGACCGCGCCTGCGCACCCTGCCGCCCGCGCAGTACGCGGCCCATCAGCTCGGCGGGCAGGCCGGCGTGGACGCCGCCACCGACGACTGGCCGTTCGTCTACCTGCAGCAGCACACCGTACCGACCATCTACATCCAGGCCGTGTTGCTGGTCTGGCTGATCGCGCTGGCCGCCCTGGGTCTGAGCCTGCGCTTCAACGGGCAGGCGCTGCGATCCGGATCGCGCGGCTTCGACCCGGCGCTGTTCTTCACCGGGCTGGCCTTCCTGCTGCTGGAGGCCAAGAGCATCGTCAACTTCTCCCTGCTCTTCGGCTCGACCTGGCTGGTCAACGCGCTCGTCGTCATCGGCATCCTGCTGATGGTGCTGCTGGCCAACTGGGTCAACGCCCTCACCCGGCTGCGCCTGGATCTCCGCCTGCTCTACGCCGGCCTGGCGGTGGCGCTGGCGGTCAATCTGTTCCTGCCCTTCGACTCGCTGCTGGTCCCCAACCTGGCGGTGCGCTACGGGCTGGGCTGCGCGGTGCTGTTCTCGCCGATCCTGATGGCCAACCTGATCTTCGGGCGGCTCTTCGGCGACACGATCACTCCGGATAGGGCCTTCGCCTCAAACCTGCTGGGCGCCTTCGTAGGCGGCACGCTCGAATACCTGTCGCTGCAGATCGGCTACCACCTGCTGCTGATCCCAGTCATCGTCGCCTATCTGCTCTCCTTCGCCGCCGTGGCCGTCCGCTACCGCCGCGGCGCCCGGGCGCTAGATGCGGATGTGGCGGTGGCCCGCTGACCGCACGGTCCCTCATCCAGCCCGTCTTTCCGGCACCTGGTCCGCGCAGCCACGGGCATGGCGCGGGAGATGGACCGTGACCGTGGTTCCGCGACCTACCTGGCTCTCCAGCGTGATCTGGCCCCCGTGCTGCTCCACGATCGCTTTGGCGCTGGCCAGGCCCAGGCCGGTACCGGGAACGCCCTGGGCGGTGCTGGCCCGGTAGTAGGGCGTGAAGATGTGCGGCAACTCCCCGGCGGGTATGCCCACGCCGCTGTCCTTCACGGTGATGGCCACCATATCCTCTTGCCCGTGTGGCTCGTACACGGCCACCTTCACCTGCGCGGCGGCGGGGCTATACTTGACGGCATTGCCGATCAGGTTCTGCATCACCCGTTCCAGGCGCGACCGATCGCCTTCCACCATCGGGTTAGAGCGGGCGTCGAGGTCCAGGGCGATCCTGGGACCGGTGACCGCTTCCAGCGCCTGGGCCACCTGTTGCACCAAGGCGCCGAGGTCGAGCGGCGCGATCTGCAAGGCCAGGCTCCGGCCCATCTGGAGGAGCAGGGCATCGGTGATCTCATCCGTCATGGAGGCCATGCGCCGCGCTCCATCATAGATGGCGGAGGCATGGCGGCGCAGCGATTCCGGCGGCGGCAGTTCGGCGCGTTGCAGGCGGCTCTGCAAGAGATCGGCGTGGCCCATGATGGCCGTCAGCGGCGTGCGCAGGTCGTGGGCCACGGTGCGCAGCACCTCGTTGCGGACGCGCACGGCCGCCTCGGCCGCCTCGGCACGCTGTCGCGCCAGCTCCAGCTCGTGCGCCTGGCGGCTGCGCACCACGCGGAAGGGCCATTCCACCGGGGCGCTCCACTCCCCGCCGTAGTTGCGCGCGCTAACCCGGAAGGTGTAATCGCCCGGGCGTAGGTTCGTGTAGCGCGCGAAACGATGGGGATGGGGCAGCGACCAGGCGCCATCCAGCCCCACCAATTGCGTGCGATACAGCACCTGTGCCGCCGCCTCAAAGGCCACCGCCCCGTACTCGATCACCAAGTCATAGTCGCTGTCCTCGATCTCCAGGCCGGCCACCACCTCCCGCTCCCGACCCAGCGCCTGGACCCGGGTCAGATGGACTGCGCAGGCCGGGATGGCCCGCGGGACGTCGCGTACGGAGACCACGGCCACGCCGTCCAGTGTCCCGACCCATAAGCGTCCCTGCTCGTCCAGCAGCAGCGCCCCCTTCTGGCAGTGCTCGCCCGGCAGGCCGTGGGGACGTCCCAGGGTCACGGTCTCACCCGTGGCCGGCTGGAAGCGCGTCAGCCCGCGCGCGGTACCCATCCACAGTGCCCCCTCCGCATCCATCGTGCAGGAAAACAGCATCTCGCTGGGCAGGCCATCGGCCACGCCCCACACGCCGTCCACGCGGCCGGTGGCGAGGTCCAGGCGGAACAGGCCGCCGCCCTGTGTCGTGCCCCACAGCGTTTTGCCGGATCCCAGCACCAGCCCGCTCACGGCGAGGTGCGGCAGGCCCTCGGCGCTGCCGATCGTCCGCACCACGGTGCCCTGCCGGCGGTCCAGGCACGCCACGCCGCCGCCGAGCGTGCCGGCCCACAGACGCCCGCTCCTATCCAGACAGAGCGAGGACACGTGATCGCAGGGCAGGCCCCTGGCGACCGTGAGGCGGTGCAGGAACACGCCGTGCTCCGTATCCAGGCAGGCAAGTCCCGCTCCCAGTGTCCCGATCCACAGCCGCCCGTCGGGATCGGTGGCCAGGCAGCGCACCGCGTCGGCACCCTCGATGTGGGCGAGCATCTGCCCGGTCTCGGGATCGAGGGCATACAACCCTCCGTAGCGCCCCGCGACCCACAGGCGCCCGGTGCCATCGCGATGCGCGACCCACACGCCCGCCTCGTCCAGAACAGCAGGAAGGGCCGCCGGGGTCGTCTGGGTCCGTCCATCGGGCGCGACACGCACCAGCCCATGTGCGGTGCCGATCCAGGTCTGCTGCCGCTGGTCGGACGCGAATGCGTAGGCGCTGCATTCAAGCTCCTCGTCAAGGGGAACCGTCTGCACGGGCATGGTCTGTTGTGGCAGCATGGCCAGCCCTTTCTCCGTGCCCACCCAGAGCCGGTTCTCGCGATCGCAGAGCAACGACCACACGGAGGATGAAGGCAGGTGTTGCGCGCGCGTCCAGCAGGTGCGCACCCGGCCCTCGTCGATTAAGGCGAGCCCCTTGGCGGTGCCCGCCCAGACCCGGCCGGCGCGATCGAGGCACAGGGCCCGGATTTCCAGCGCGGGCAAGCCCTCCGTGATGGTCTCCTCGACCCGTCCGTCCCGCAGGATGACGATGCCCCGGCGCGTCCCCGCCCACAGGCGGCCCTGCGCATCCAGGCAGAGCGCATATACTGCACCATCCGGCAACCCATCCCGGCACCCCAGATGCGCGCGTAGGCTTCGCCGGTCGAAGAGCAGCAGGCCGTGGAGCGACCCGGCCCACATCCCGCCGGCAGGATCGCCGCACAGCGCGCAGACCCCGGCCTCGGGGATGCCGTCCTGCGCCGTCCAGCAGGCGGTGAGGCGCCGATCCTCGACCACGGCCAGCCCGTGATGCGTGCCGACCCAGAGGGCCTGCCCGGCATCGCGGCACAACACGTGCACGTCATTATCGGCGAGGCCGTCAGCGGCCGTCAGGGTACGAATGCGCCGATAGGGCACCGGCTGCGTGTCCATGAGCCAGAGGCCTTCGCCATTGGTGCCGACCCATAGGGCGTGCGGCTCCAGGGTGTCGAAGGCCCAGGTATCGAAGGTGCGCAAGGCCCACAGGCTAGTCGGGGCCGTCCATTGCATGCCGTCGAAGCGCACCGGACCGCCTTCCGTGCCGATCCAGAGATAGCCGCGCGTGTCCTGCGCCAGGGCGATGACTGCCACGCGTGACAGGCCATCCGGATCGTCGTAGGTCAGGAGCCCGCTGCCGGGGGTCGAGATCGTATGGCATATCACCGAGGAGTGCTGAGGCCCTTCGCGCATATCCATGCCAGTGGGAGCGCCGACAAGCCGGTCGGGCGACGGCTAGAGCATCACGACGTGATCCAGGGCCACCGTCGTCGTGTCGTCGCTGGTGCCACTCGCGGTGCTGGAGCCGGCCAGCAGGGAGCTGACCTTGACGTCCAGCGGGAAGGGGGCCACGCCGTCCGCCGTGACCACGGAGGCCGCGACAGTCACGGTGCCCCAGGGCTGGTCGGGACCGAAGACGTAGCTGACACGCTCCGGGAAGCCGAGACCCACGGTGAGCGTGGTGCCGCCGATCAGCGAGCCCGCGGGGACCGTGACCTGATAGTCCAGCTCGGCCACGCTGCCCGGATCGGTCTGCAAGGTTGAGACCACGTCGATCACCGCGCCGTTGACGACCAGGACTGGATCGGAGCGGCAGAGGACGGCCAGTGCCGGTGTGACCTTTGCCAATGGTGTGATGATGCTCGCGGCGAGGAGCAGCGCCAGGCAGAGCCGCCTGATGCTACGATGGCGGTGGATTGTGCCGGCAAAAGTGGTCATACTCACCTCCCTTGCAGATGCGGCAGGGCGCGCGGGCCGACTGGAGAGGAGGCCCACGGGCAATACCGCTCGGTTCATCGGGTAAAGTGAGCATAATGGAGAACCGGGCCATCGCGGAATAGTACTTTAGGGCTACACGCGGGATCGCGTTATGGCTAACTGAGGCCTGGCCATAAATACAGGGCAAGTACATGAGCGATGGGCATGTGACTGTTTCTGTCACAGGACACGTAGGCCAAGCCAGAGAACTGGAGCTGTCCAGTCACGCCGTTTCCCGCTCGTTCTCGCGGCCATGCGCGCGACGAGCATGTATGACCAGGCGTCGAATAGATAGCCCCACGGGGCCCTATTTTGCAAGACTAGCCCGATTTTCTCAGGCACCTCTAGTGCACCATCAGGGACCGACTTTGGAGCACTGGCCTGGGACCGCCGGCATCCTTGCCGGCCCCCGCTTGCCGGCAAGGATGCCGGCGGCGTCGGCCCGCGGGCCGCCGCCAGGGATGGCACCCCGCCGCAAAGCAACCCCTCTGAAACAGCACTAGGAAAAATGGGTCATCGGGTCGAGTAACATCAGAGCCCCTGTTGCTGCATTAGCGCGACTTTGGCCATCGTCGGCGCGTCGACGTGCGATCCGCCGCTCGCCCGTGGCATATTGCCTGTTTCATTCACGGGCACTGCCCCGAAGTCGGGAGCGCGGGCGTCCCCGCCCGCCGGCGTTTGCGGGTGAGCGAACGCGTGCTCGCCCGCGCTCCGGAACTCCGCATCATATGCGGCCGTGAATAATGAATGCAGGGTGGCTATCAGAGGTCTGGTAGCAGACAGACCAGGTCGTCGGCCAGGCTGTCCGGCGTGACCCGCGGGCGCAGGGCGTGGACGGCTTGCAGGAAGCGGGGAACATCGAACTGCTCGATGACGGCCCGGCAGCGCAGGTGTACGGGCAACAGGCCATGGAACGGGCCTAGCGTCAACAGGGGCTCAAACCGGCGGTAGTTGTCTTCGAGGTACTGCGTTACCTGCTCCGCCGTCCAGGAGGGCAGAGCGGGCGGCTCTTCGGGTAGCAGCAGGCATAGCCCCGGCTGCTCCGTTTCAGTTGCCGGCAGGCGGTAGCGCAACAGGCCGAGCAGGGCGCGCCCGTACAGATCGCCCAGCCAGTGGAAGAGCCACCAGCCCGGCCACCCCGCCTCGGGCTCGTCCGGCCGCCGCTGCTCCGGTATGATCGGCGCCGTTCCCGGCGGCAGGCCCAGTTGCTCCGGCAGCAGCCGGGCGAGGTCGTGGGACAGCAGTTGCCGTTCCGAGCGGTACTCCAGGCGCCGTGGAAGATCGTGCGGCGCACGGGTCACCCACATGGCCTCGCCGTCGTACCACGCGACGCTCACCGGGCGGCCCTGCAAGGTGAGCAGGGGCTGGTCCAACCACCAGGCAGCGACGCGCGCCACCGTTTGATGCGTATCCCGGTCGCGCACTTCGACCTCTCGCCCGGTCTCACCCTGGATATTGCTGTAGATGCTCAGTGGACAGTGTGCCCGCGTTTGCTGATCGAACAGCTCATTCAGGCGCGTGCCGGCGCGCCACTCGCCCGGACGCCACGCCGACAGATAGTCCCAGCGCTGCAGATGGTTCAGGATCGACTCCAGGTCGGCCGGCGATACCATGCCCTCGAACAGGTCGCACAGCTCGGCCAGGCGCACCGCTGCCACCGGGCTGCCCTTGATCAGGCTGAATATCTGCTGGACGGCCACCGAAAGACGAAACGGCGCCTCCCCACGGCCACTGTCGTCGTCCCGAGACGATGTACTCGAGGCGGCGCCGGCGGGGCTGTCGTCGTCCGCTGGAGACGGTGCGCCTGGCGCGGTGCCCATAGGGCTGTTGTGGCCGGCCGGCCCGAGGAGCGCCGAGAAGAGCAGCCGCTCCAGCGGTGTGCGGTAGAAACAGGCCACGCGCGTGACGTCGCGGCGGCGGTTGCCGCGCCCGATGCGCTGGATGAAGGATTGGCGGTTTCCGGGCGGGCCCACCAGGATCACCACGTCGACGTTGCCGATGTCGATGCCCAGCTCCAGGGTGCTGGTGGCGAAGAGGACCGCCGTGCTCACCCCGGCGAATTCCTGTTCGATCTCGCGACGGCGCCCGGCGTCGATATTGGAGTAATGGACAAACACCGCGCTGCCGAACGGCGAGCGGGGACGGATGGCCGCGGCATAGGCCTCGACCTCGGCCCGGCTGTTGCAGAAGACGAGCGCCTTCTGCCAACCCCTGGCCCGAAAGGTGAGCAGGTAGGCGATCAACTGATCTGTCCCGTCGGCAGCGAGGGGCATCTGCTCGGACTCCAGCGCCCGCTCGCCGGGAATCTGGATCAGGCGGGCAGCAGGGAAGTAGCGCGCGGCCGCCGCCGCGGGAGCGGGCAGCGTGGCGGACAGCGCCGCGTACTGCACCTCGGCATCGGGCGCGTCGCCCTGCCGGCGGGCGTAGTCGCGGATGCGCCGGATGCGGTTGAGGATCACGCGCATCTGGTCGCCCCGCGGCGTGCCGTCGAGCAGGTGCAACTCGTCGATCACGGCCGCGCGCAGGTTTGCAAAGGTCTCGGGGCGAGAGGCCAGCAGGGCATCGGCGGACTCCGGCGTGGTGATCAGCACAGCGGGTGGGCGCGACGGGCGGAAGGTGTTCAGGTCGCGCGTCTTGACCGCGAGCGAGACGCCCAGTTGCTCCAGCGCATGCCCCAGCCGCGCGGCCACGTCGGCGACCAACGCCCGCGTGGGCACCACGTACAGAATGGCCAGACCGCGACCTCCGTGGCAGCAGTGTCGCTCCACCAGCGGTGCCATGGCAGCCTCCGTCTTGCCGCTCGCGGTGGGCGCCGAGATCACCACGTTGTGACCATCGAGCAGGGCAGGCATCGCGGCAAGCTGCGCCGCTGTGAAGTTGCCGTGGCGCTCAAAGAAGGCCGGCCAGGTGCGCGGGAGGCGCGCTTTCAGCGCCAGGCGGACCTCCATACCGTCGTCCATCGCTCACATGGCCCAGTCCGGGGCTACGCCGCCCAGGGCAGGCCCAGCCCCTGGGCCAGTTCCTGCAGTGCCGCGCGCGGGCTGTAGTCCGCGTGCAGGTAGAGCAGGTCGCAGACGGTGACGGCCAGTCGAATGACCTCGCGCACGTTGATGCGGTGCTGGCTCAGCGGGCGCGCCAGCAGGCCGGGTGCCACCTGCACAACCTCGTCGTAGCGCTCTGGCGGGAGCTCGTAGGCATAGGCCAGGGCGTGGTAGCGCAGCACCGTCTCCACAAAGGCGCGGATATCGCGCTCGATGAAGCGGTCGTCGAGCCGGATGATCTGCGACGGGGCCAGCCAGGCATCGACGGGCATGCGGTTCTCGCTCTCGGTTAGCGCAAACAGGAAGAACAGATGTGGGTCGGAAGCAAAGGCGAGCGGATAGTCCACGCGCGGGTGGTCGGGGATGCTGAGCGGGTCGATGCGGCCGTTGGCCGCGCCCAGCGCCGCATAGATGAGTGACTTGAAGAAGGCGTCGGCGCGCCCGCGCTGGGTGGCGCGGAGCAGCGAGTAGTGCTCCGATTCGTCGATCAGCACGGCCAGGCCGCTGTAGCCGACCATGGTGGCCAGCACGCTGAGCGCCGTGAGCAGGTAGGTGTACTGCCGGGCAACGTCGCCGGCCGCGTACAGGCGCGGCGGCTTCTTGAGGCACATACGCAGGTTGGCCGTCGGCTTGATCTGGCCGCCGATCCAGAGCACGATGTCGTCGTAGGCCAGTTGGTTGCTGCAATCGGCCAGCCCGCGCAGGGCCGCCGAGAGCGGGCAGTGGTCCGGGACGGGTGACAGGGCAAGAAACTGATCGACGGTACCCGGTCGATCCAGCGCCTTTCTCAGCAATGGGCGCAGCCCGTGCTCGCCACCGTCCGGGTAGCGCAACGCGCGCGTCAGGGCGCGATAGATCTCGTAGGCCTTGCCGGGCGGCACCTCGACCAAGTCGAGGCTGGCCGTGGCCACCAGGAAGTTCTCGCGCAGGGCGCGCCGCGCGGCCAGCTCGACGAAATGGCTCTTGCCGAAGCCGTAATCGCCGATGATCGCCTGCACATCGCCGCCGCGCTCTTTGCTGCGCGCCAGGGCGCGGTCTAGGCTGACGCGCTCTGCCTCCAGGCCGATGGTCAGCGTCTCGACATCCTGCACCGGCACGATGCCGAAGCGCAGGGCCTCCAGGGTCTGACGGGCGCGAAACTGGTCGGTTTCCAGCGGTATCGGACGGGCAACGGGGAAGGAGACCCGTCCGTCGCGTAGCGCCCCGTCGGGCGCATGGCTCCTGTCCACCTCGGCGATCGATTGCGCCTCGAACTCGCGCGCCGGCAAACGGAAGCGGCGGCCCGACGCGAAGGCGACCTCCCACTCGTAGCCGCCCATGTAGGTCTTGAGCAGCGTCCCGGAGCCGAGTTGGGGATGGACCACGGTGCGAGGTTGCATAGATCGCCGCCTCAGTAAGGTCTATGTGCGCTGTCGGCCAGCGCCCCGAGGTTCTCGCCCTGGCCGCGGATCGCCGCCGCGGCGTACTCTGGCGTGAGGGCGCGCTCGCCCTCTTCCTTCTGTTTGTACCATTCGGTCACCAGGGCCTTGATGAAGAGCCGCCGGTGGCTGATCGCCAGGTACGACTCGCGGGCCGCCTGCGAGAGGATGGCGGTGTTCTGCGCCTGCAGCTCCGCGCTCAGCTTGGTCCCGTAGGCGACCTCGAAGATCGCCAGCAGGCGATGGGCGATCTCGGTGAGCAACTGGGCGTCGGGGACGTCCAGCCGTTCCAGGCTGATCTGCGGGCTGAAGGGGTTGGAGCGCGAGAAATAGTTGGGGGCCTGGATACGCTGCTGCAGCGCGGGATATTTGGGCACGATGTCGTGGACGAAGACCGGCGGCACGGCATACAGGAACATGGCGCCCGGCAGGTCTTCGCGGCAGCGGTCGATGACCTCGCGCAAGTTATCGGTCGCCACTTTCTCAGAGCGCCCGCCGACGCTCAACATGCGGTCGCCCTCGTCGAACAGCAGGGCCAGGCCCGTATAGCCCAGCGCGCGCACCACCTGGCACAGCGAGCGCAGCATCTTGAAGGCATTGTTCCGGTTGATCTTCTCCGTCACGCCGATGGAGCGCAGATCGCGCATGTCCTCGGGGCTGACCTCCTCACCGTGCAGCCAGCGGCCCAGCGACTCCAGGCGCAGCTCCTGGCCGCGCAACAGGGCCATCACATAGCCCTGGATGGCCTTGTGGAAGCTCAAGCTGTCGATGGCGGTCGTCTCAAGCGTCTGCACGAGGGCACGCACCTCGGGCAACTCGGCGGCGCCAGGATCTTCGATGTCCAGACCCCGTGGATTGACGATGCGGCGCACAGTGCCTTCCAGGAAACGGGCCAGGCCGTATTCGTCCTCGCCGAGATCGCCGAGCTCGTGCCAGATGATCGAGGACGCGACGGCCGCGTACACGCGGCGCTGGTCGTCGTAAGGGCTCTCTTTCGGGCTGAGGTCGACCTTGCTGACGGCGAAATTGCGCTCCCAGGCGCGGTCGCGCACGCAGTACAGGAAGTGTGATTTGCCGCTGCCGTAATCCCCGACCACCAGCTTGAACACGGCGCCGCCGTCGGCCAGGTAGGAGCCGAGGTAGTGGCTGTCGATGGTGTTGAGCAACGATGCGTTGCCAACATTGTAATAGCTGACACCCTTGGACACCGGCGTGCCCGATTGTCCCAATACGTCGATGATCTGGCGGGCCAGGCGTGGCTCCGGCAACATGTCCTGCAATCCTTACTGCCCGGCCCGGTAGCCGGCGGCTACGGGCCGCGAGCTATTCGTCTTTCGAGAAGACGACATCGGCGATGTAACGTCCGGTATGGGGGTCGGCGCCCTCGCAGATCCAGATACTCTTGTCGGCGCTGTCGGTCTGCGACTTGGTGGCGCCGTGGGCAAACACGCGCTGACCTTTGTAGGATCGGCGCTGCACCTCTGCGAATTCGTAAAAGTCGTGGGCGAACTGCGCCCGCCGGTAATCGACAAAGATGCTCTTGAGCGGCTCGCTGTGGAAGTTGCGGCCCTGGCGCATGAAGACCATCTCGTAGTAGCAATCTACGATGTTGGCGCGCAGGTCCGCTTTGTCGCGCTTCTGCCGGGCTATGGTCCAGGCATTGAAGAACTGCTCGATCCAGCGCTCGCCGTCTTCTTTGCGGCCCTCGATGGCCCTGGCTTCCCGCTGATAGGCCCGGATCACGGCGTCGACGCTGAGCGGCACGCGCCTGGCGACCAGGTTCTTACCATGGCTGATGGTGGCGTGGCGGCCCACGAAGTCCGCCTCGATCTCGAAGCGCCCGATCTCGAAGCGCGGCGGCTGTCCCCGTACCGTGATCCCCTGCTCCGCCAGGGCGCCGCGCAAGGCATGGCCGAACGTTGCCCCCAGCGTCCGTTGGGCCTCCTGCAGCTCGCGATCGATGTCGCCCAGCAGTGCCTCGATCTCATCATCCTCGAGCTTCGATTCCCGGAGCACCTTGTAAGCGTGTCCCAGCCTGACCGCGTCGACCGCCTCGCCGCGCAGGGCTGCCTGGGCATCGCGCAGAGCTGTGACGGTGCCGGACAGAGCCTTGATCTCACGGCGTAGCTCCGGCAGCAAGGGGGCCACGGCGCCGTCCTTCAGGCGTGGATCGGCGAAGGCATCCTGCGCCTGCGCGAGCCTGGCGCCATCTACGGCCCCATTCTGGCCGGCGTACTCGTTCAGGGCGCGACCCGCCTTGGTCAGGGCGCCCGTCGCGCCCTTCAGCGCTTTCTGGAGATTGGTCGCGGCACGTTGCTTCTGGCTATAGATCTCCCTCACGCTGTCAATTGCAGCGATGAGCGTCTCGTTCGGCATGATCATCCCTTGTGGCTGAGCGATGTACCACTCGGCGACATAACATAGGCAAGTATATCAGGTGGTACAACCTTGGGCTTGTTGATTGGCATGGGAACCGGCACCAGCGCCGGCGGGGATGCGTGGCGGGCCGAGTAGCTCGGAGACGCGCCGCCAGGAGCCGAAGCGGTCGAGCACCGTCTTGTAAGAGGGGAACGCGCCGGCCGCGCCCTTGCGCCCCGAGCGCAGGCGGTAGAGGTAGCGCGCGCTGAGCGGCCGTCCCAACTCGTCCTGCAACCGGCGCAGGGCCTCCAGGATAGCCTCGTCGCTCCATTGCCGCGCCGTGCCCGGCGCCGGCGGCACGCGCGTCTTGCGGTAGGGCTGACCGAGTAGCTCACAGACGCGCTGCCAGGAGCCGAAGCGCCGGATCACCGCCTGCGACCAGGGATAGTGCTTGCCGGGACGCTCGGCGCTGCGCCGGTCCAGGTAGTGGCGCGTGAGCACGCCACCCGCCTCGGCCTGCGCCGCGCGCAGCGCCTCCAGCATCTCCTCGGTGCCCCACGGTGCTCGCCGCAACCCGCTGCGCGGCCGGCGACGCTTGCCCTGTGGGGCGCGGCGCCTGAAATAGGGTTGGCCGAGCAACTCACAGACCTTGCGCCAGGAGCCGAAGCGCCGGACCACGAGCGTATGGGAGGGGTACGCGCCCTTCTTACCCGGGCCGGCTGAGCCGCGTTGCAGGTCGATGGGGTAGACCATGCCCCCACACTCGGCCTGTAGCTCGCGCAATCTGGCCAGGATCTCGTTATCGCTCCAGCGCCGCATCGCCCCCGGTGGCCGTGGCAGGGGCGTGGTGCGATAGGGTTGCCCCAGTACCTCACAGACCCGCTGCCAGGAGCCGAAGCGCTTGACGACCGCCGAGGCCGAGGGGAGCGCGCCGCGCTCGCTCGTGCGATGGGTGTCCAGGTAGCGGCGCGTGAGCACGCCGCCCGCCTCGGCCTGCGCCGCGCGCAGCGCCTCCAGCATCTTCTTGTCCGTCCAGCGCCGGCGCAGGCGGCCCATCTCCTTCAACGCCTCCGGCGTGTGATAGGTCTTGATATATTGCGCGCGGCGTCGGTACCCCCGAGTGCTGCCTGCCCGCGGCAGCCCCTTCGATGAGGGAACGAAGAGGCCCTTGGCCATGCGCTGCTCCGCCTGCCGGCGACGCAGGTCGGTGATGCGCGGCGTCTCCAGAGCCGTCCCGATGTTCAGGCCGTAGCGCTCCTTGTAGCCGGCGATAGTCAAGCCGTGGAGCTTGAGATGGTGAGCCGTGATCTTCTGAAACCAGCGGCCGCAGGCGTGACACTGGATGCGGTCCAGCGCTTCGTCGTAGGCCAGCACGCCGCGCTCGCCGAACAGCGTATCGTCGTCGATCGGCAGCAGGGTGTTGGGTTTCGTGCGTTGTCGCTGCAGTCGCCGTCGCGCGCCGACGCCGGGCGCCTCCAGGGCCGTGGTCTGGGGCAACCCATAGTAGCGTTTGTAGGAGGCGGCGGTCAACCCGTGGCTCTTGAGGTGATGCGAGGTCAAGCGGCCGAACCAGTTTCCGCAGACGTGGCAGAGTACGCGCTCCGTCGCCGGGTCGTGGGCCAACACGCCAAAGAGGCCGCGGGGGCGGCCAGTATCCTCATGCATCAGCATTCTCCTCCGCGGGCGTGGCCCTGCTAGCGGTCTGTCGGCTCGTTGTAGGCAAATACGCCGAAAGAACCATGGAGTAGCATATCAGTGCCTTACTCAACCAGCCATATGGTAGCTAATCACAAGGTCGAGAACCATGTTACACCACATGCTAAGGCTTTGTAAAGAAGTCAGCAGGAGCGCTTTCGCAACTGCCGGTAGCGCCGCTCGTCGCGGAACGGCGCCACCGGCGGCAACGGCGAGACGATCGGAAGGTCTTGCCTATGGCCCGGGCCTGCTCATGGGCGGCGCAGCGGCCGCTCGCAGCGTCGGCCGTGGCGAGGTTGGGCCGGAAGTGAATCGGCGTGATGTCGTCGACGCCGGCCCAGCGCAGCCAGTCCTCGAAGAAGGTGGACTGGAAATCCTCGCCGAAGGCGTGGCCGCGTCCCGGTCCGTAGACGGCGCTGGTGTAGATGACGGCGGCCTTCTTGCCGGTCAGCAGGCCCGTGTAGCCGCGCTCGGGCTCGAAGCCGAAGACCATGCCGGGCTGGCTGACCACGTCGATGAACTGCTTGAGGATGCAGGGGATGCCGGCGTTCCACATCGGCACGCTGAATAGATAGCGGTCGGCGGCGTTGAAGCGGTGGAAGGTCTCCTGGGCCGCCTGCCAGGCAGCAGCCTGCTCTCCCGTCGGGACCTGGCCCGCGAAGACGGCCATCTTGGCCGCCGCGGCGGCCGGACCAAAGGCCGGCAGAGAACCGTCCCAGAGGTCGAAGGTGTCGACCTCAACCTGGGGATGGGCCTCGCGATAGGCCTCCAGGAAGGTGGCGGCGATGGCCAGCGATTCGCTGGAGGCGCCGCGCGGGGAGGCGCTGATGTGTAACAACGTAGTGGCCATGATCTCGACTCTCCTCTACGTGGTGCTGACGGAGGACGGCTCACGGACTCTACGTGCGGCGTGGCCCGTCTATGCGCGGGGGATTGAGGCCCATTTTACCTCCCTCATCTCCGACGACGAGGCGCGCACGCTGGCATCAATACTTGAGCGCGTCTCCGCGGCGGCGCGCCACGATCCGCCCGGTCGGTAACGCCATCTCCCCAAGCTGCGGGTAGCTCCGGCATCCGTGCCGGGGGCGGCACTTTATGCAGTGTGCGCTGCCTGCTCCCACTCCCCTGAGTGGGTTATCGGTCGCTTACCCATTCGGACTAGTGTAGGCAAATATTCCCGTGCCGTTCTAGCCCAACGCGGCCATGTGCTGCGCCGGCCGGCATATTTAGCGTAGAGCTGTGGATCAGGCGCTCGCCTGAGCGCCTGACATTGGATACAGCCCATGACGACCACCCGCTTTCTTCGCTCACCCGCCGCCAATGCCCTGTCAGCGTTACTGCTGACGCTATCCCTTGCGCTCGCCCCGGGGACAGGATCGAGCCGTCCCGCCGTCTCCGCGACGGCCAGGCATCCCGATCGGGCGACGCCGGCACTGCGTGGCGCCGGCCACACCGGCGGAGGTAAGGCACGCGCCGGTGCCAGGGGCCACTGGCATATTGAAGAGATTGAAAGGCGGACCGGCCGTGAGACCGTGCATCGCCGTCGGACGATAAGGAAAGCAAAGGCCCGGGTCCGATGCTCAGCCGCTCACCCGTGCCATCCACGGATCAAGCCGGCGCCCGCTCTGCCGTTGCGAACTCCACCACCCGCCCCCGCCTCACCGCCTGCCACCAATTTGACACGAAGCATCGGCCCGGTAGCATCACGACCGACGCCGGGAGGTACCGGGCCGATCGCGGCCACGCCGCTCGGCGGACGGGTGGACACGGCCACGTCAACTGATACGCCCCTTGTAAGCCCCACCGCGACCTCACAAAGCACGGCTACCGCCGACCCTACGGCCCTTATCCCGACTGCTACACCCACCCCGCTGCCTACCTCGACTTCTACCGCTACCTACGTTCCATCACCTTCGCCACCATTCATCATCTCGCCAACGCCAACATCGACGCCTTCTCCAATCCCCACGCCCGCCTATACCGCATCTCCGATGCCACCCACTGCGACGCCGTCCGCCTCGGCGACAGGGGCTCTTAGCCCGACAGCCGCGCCAAGTGCCACCCCAACCGTGGGGGGGGCGACCGCCACGGCCACGCCAACTGCCAGCCCGACCCCCACATCGTCCAGTCCGTCCACTGCCACACCCACGGCTACGCCGCCACCTACCTCGACGGCTTCTGTGATCCCGCCTGCCACCGCGTCAAGCACGGCGACGTCCACGAATGTTCCCACGACCCCGGCGCCCGGCACAGCAACGGATTCGGCGACGGTGACTCCGACGGCCACCAACGCTCAAACCGCGCAACCCTCGGCGACAGACACGCCATCCAGCACCCCGACGGCTACCTATACTGCTCAGCCAGCCACCACGCCTACCGATTCGCCGACCGCCGGCCCATCGGCTACGTCTGGGGCCGGCGGGACGGTGGGGGACTACCCGCGGATCGCGAACATCGACGGCCTGACCGCCCCCGGCCAGGTCCCCACCTTCGCCCGCTACGGCCTCGTCGTCAGCCCCCGCTCCTTCGCCCCCCATCTCTCCGCCTTCCGCGCCCAGGACCCCGCCGCCCATGTCCTGGCCTACGTCAATTCGTCGTCCGTCGATCTCCCCGGCTTCGACGGCTTCAGCAT